>Ga0265297_10000229_pt1 | contig 187857 bp, 258 predicted proteins | sample Munlanlwell13791_FD_192502 | JGI IMG/M metagenome (GOLD analysis project Ga0265297, IMG submission 192502) | Leachate microbial communities from a municipal landfill in Southern Ontario, Canada - Leachate well 137-91 | ecosystem: Engineered > Solid waste > Landfill > Unclassified | place...
GTGCAGATGCAGGGGCGTAACCAGGCTACCCCGCCTGATGAGCGTCTGCTGTCTGCCTCTGTGTTATCCGCAGGCTATAGCAAGACAGAGACCGCGCTAGTGGCATCCATTCAACTGACATCCATGGCGGGGCGTTCCGCCATTGCTCGACTCGAGGTTTGACGCATGGCTGTTTTTGACCTTCAGGCATTCATTCAGGAGAGACTGAGAGCTTTCGACGAAAGCATTGATGTCACTTCGGGGGCTCCAGCAGACGTGCAGCTGATCCAGCCGCTACTGCGTAGGCTTGGTGTTGACCCGTTCACTGTGGATATGGCCACGTTTTTGAGTGACCGCTTGCGGCAAGCGTTCCCAGAAATGGCAACGGACGAGGGTGACGCCCTGACGGACTTGTTGGTCAAGCCGGCGTTGCTTCTTTGGGACCCGATTGTTCGAGAGATCTATCGCATTCGCTCTTGCCAGTCGTGGCGGGATCCAACAACGTTGACGACAGATGAGGCAGAGGCGCTGGGGGCCAATCTCTTTGTTGACCGGGATCGCGGGGACTTTGCCCGTGGTGTCGGTCGTATCTACTATGCTCAACCACGGGCGGTTTCTGCAACCCCTGTCAACTTCTTTACGTCGAAGGGCGGGCTTCACTTCTACCCCGATGGCCAGCAGGACATCACGGTGCAGGAGATGATGCTGAACACGCATCAAGGGATGTACTACTTCGATGTAACGCTTATTGCCGAAGCAGCAGGCACTGCGTACAACATCGATTCGGGAGAGCTTTCTACCGTAGCGAATCTGGAAGGGACGATGAAGGTGGTCAACCTTCGTCGTTTCCGGTCTGGAGATGACGCGGAGACTTCGGTTGAGTACGTAGATCGTGCCGCGCAAGGTCTTACCGAGCGGTCTATGGTGACTATTCGTGGCATAGGCGCGCGTATCCCAAAGGCCTTCCCGGAAGTCACGCGTATCGGCGTAGTTGGCTGCGGGGATCCAGAGATGCAGCGTGATGTGCTTACTGGTGGAGGGTTGGGGGGCGTGTTGGAGGCAGGGCTTCTCGGTCAAACTGTGCTGGATCAAGAAAACCGAGGCGCCACGCGTAGGCTGCGTGTGCTCGATGCCGGCGTGGACTTCTTGGCGAGCTTGGACAAGTATTCTCTTGGCTCGTACGCAGTGACGGTGGCCGGCTGTTTCAGTACGTCGCCGTCTGTGCGCGACCTTCATATCAAGCAGGTAGTAGATGGGCAGACGCTAGACATGGTGGAGCAGGTGTTCATCCCCAGCTACTTGAACCTCACGTGGACGGTTCGTAAGCGCGAGCTGACACTGAGCGGGATCCCAGGGGGTATTCTGTACCCTGATACTGCTTTTGGCACTGTGTCAGTGCCTGATGGGGAGGTACATGTCGGAGGGATGTACGACGTGTCTGTTCGAGGTAGCTCGTTTGACACCTCGTCGTTGGTGCTGGAGAACGTAATGGACGCAGCCCCCGCGGCCAGCGGTGTGCGAGGGGAGTTTGCGTCTGTGGGTACGTGCACCTTGCTTGACCTGGTGCTTGGCGATACGTATTTGGTGGATGATCCGGTGTACGAAGCTTTGTCGAACGCAAAGGAGTACGGGTTCATTCTGCAGATATTGACGGGGGTCAATGCCGGCAACTACCGCGTGCTTGACGTGGTCCAAGCCACTGGGGCTTCGCCGACTATTACGTTGGATGACAGCACCCCGGTGCAGGTCGGTGAGTATCGCTGGCAGTTGGTGGATGAAATTGACATCGACCTGGTGGAGCCGAAGACCTCTCGGGTGTCTGGTGTAGACATGCAGTCCGTGCAGAATTCGGATGTCTTGTACACGGCTGGCAGCACCGACCTAGCGGAGTTGGGGGTGAGTGAGAGAGACATAGTGCGCGTCGAGACGGGAGAGGTTGCCGGTGATTACGAGGTGAAAGCGCTGGTGGCATTCAACGCAGTGCGCGTTGACCGTGCTGTATCTGCTACAGCTACCGATTTGAAGTACACCATCTATCGGATGAATAGCGGAGGTGGAATGAACTTGCCGCTGGTCCGAGTCACGAAGGTTGAGTTGCTGGACGGCTCAGGGCAGCCTGTGGGCACTACAATTCCGTACGCGAAGGCCATTGACGTACAAAGCAGGTCGTTTGAGAATCCCGGTAGAGGCACGAAGGTGGACATCACTGACGCGCGTCTCGGGATCCTTACCATCAAAGAACCTGGCGGCGGGTACGCGGTTGGTGGTCAGAACTTGACCATAAGCAACGTGGGCATGGCGCCCCTTGTGGTCACCTTTACGGGAGGAAACAAGACGCGCACGCAGCTCATCTCCGAGTTGAATGCTGCGGCAGCGGCCTTGTACGGGATCGGCACGATTGTAGCCAAAGAGCTATTCGACGGTGACGCATATCGTGTTGGGATTATCCCTCTTAGCGCGCTGGCTGTCTGCGTGTCTGGCACCGCCATGACCGGGCTTTTCGCCAGCACGTTGGCGCGGTCCAGCCTAGATGTGCGTTCGGATTCTTTGGAGGCGGCATTGGGTTGGGCAGCGGTCACCCCCGCGATCGACCAAGATGACTTGGATGTTCTGCAGGTGCTTGATGGCAACCAGGTGGGTTTCTACGGGGATTTGAGCTATGGGCCCACGGCAGCTGCTTCGTTGCTGGCGGGGGATCCCAGCGGCGTGGCGGAGTACCCTGCCTTTGTACCAGAGGTGGGTGTACGAGTGCAGGTTGGCGCGCGGTCTATCGGGAGTGCTCGTTGCTACTTCATGGACCCCACCAGTGTAGAGTTCAAGCGTAGCAGTCGGTTCAGGGCAACCCTGTCGGATGGCGTTGTACTCAACTTCTTCCCAGATCCAACGTTGGATTACGTAAAACTTCCGGCATATCCCACCGTGGGGTTGGTGAAAGACGGGGACATTGCAGGGTCTGGCACAGCCTCTTTTGCATCAGCCTCGCAGGACTTCGTGTTGAGCAGCTTGGTTGTAGGAGACCACCTGGCGCTGCGCTACGTACCAATCATTGGTACGACGGTTCTTGGGACTTCAGTGGCTGTAGCAAACATGCACATCACGCTGTCCCTCGAGGGTAATGCGGATCAGATCATCACCTTTGCCAATGACTCTGAGGCCATTCCGTCCGGTAGCGTCACCACCTCTGGTATGGTGGCGCAGATCAACAGCGCGATAGGTAAGGCCATCGCTAAGATTGGTAGCGGCAATCACCTGGAGTTGGAGGGGGATGTATCGATAGCAGTGCGCGGTACGTCAGTTGGATCTGCAAATACCGTTTTGGGATTTCCCACCACCGACAAGGACAACAAGGCGTACCATCAAGGTACGTACATCATCAACAGCGTGGGTCAGCATCAGGTCTTAGCCACACCTCTACTGTCCTCCACCCCGCCTTTGTCTGTCCATCCTGAGAGTAGGGTGTCTTTCGAAGTGCGCAGGCCTGGGGCACAGCGTGTCAGTTCTACTCGCATGAGTGGTCAGACCGCGGAGACTGGCTTGTACTATTGTGATGTGCAGCTAGTAAGTGAAGGCACCGGTGACCTTTACAACATAGGGAATGGCACTCAGCTAATGGTGGACGGCTATCGTAGCGACGGCTACTACTTGACCACGAGTGATCCACATCTGACGTTCTCTACGGCGGAGAAGTTGACGCTGCATGTGTCTAGGTCAGTGCAGGAGATTGGTGTGGCAGATGATCCAGCCAACGCCACGCAATTGACAGGACAGAACCTGGAAATTGCGTATGACAGGGCGGGTCTCGTGGCGGACGTGCAGAACTTTGCGCTCAGCGAGACGGAGCGTGTGGTTTGCTCGAACCCCCTAGCTAGGCACTTGATCCCGCACTTCGTACGTTTCGATTTCGTGTACACCGGGGGTTCGGCAGCGGATATAGTGGCGGAGGATATTCGGCAGTACGTGTCGGAGCTGTTCCCGCAAGACTTTCTGGAGGTTGGGGATTTGAACTCTCTGGCCTTTCGGAGGGGAGCAACCAGCGTTGTGAATCCAATCAACATGCTGGCGGTGGTCTACAACTACGATAGGACTATCTGGTCGCAGAGATCGCAGGATTCTCTGAGTACTGGACGTCTGTCGGCATTTGTAGCTGACGTCATCAACATAAATCGAAAGTCAGGCTGATGGCCGAAGTCTTCAAGGCGTGGTGGCAGTTGGGTACCTCGGGTATGCCTCTTGGGTGGTCTTTGCTCATGGGGGTTTGTATTCTCGCTGTATTTCTGCTACTACGGTAGGAGTCACCCGCTTGGCGCGGCACCGTAGAACGGCCGCGGAAAGCAGGACATCATGGAGCACAATCTCGAAATCGGTTCTGTCGTCGTATACATCGATCCCACGCGGGGTCGGCACAACGCGCTGGTCACCAACGTGTTTGGGCCGCAGTGCTGCAACGTGCTGTGGGTTAGCGGCGATGATTCGAAACAGGACCCGTACGGTAGGCAGATCGAACGCCAAAGCTCGTGCTGTCACACCAGCATGAACCAAGCTAAGGCCAACTGCTGGTGCTGGCCTGACGAGGTGGAGTAGTCCAGTTGCCTTGGCCGGTACCGATGAGGCGCCAACGGTTAGGGCTTCGATGTCGCGTCAAGCGGGTGACTAGCGCTCAGGCGTTACCTTGATGATGGGGACGTCTCCGTGCACTGCCTTGTTGCGGTCGCCGAGCTCTACAATCATTCCGTCGAAGGGGTTCATGGTGAATCCGCATGCGTGGCATTTCAGCAGGCAGCGGGGTATGAGCCAGTTCGGGTCTGCGAAAGCGAAGGCGGGGCCGCCCGAGTGCTTCTCCATGGTTGGGCCGCAGCCGTTTTTGCACAGGCGGTGGGCGCGGTACAGCGCCTCAGCCTTGGCATTTTCTCCACCTAGCGCGTCGGGGATACCCTCTATGGCCTTCCGTGCTACCTCTGGATCCAGCAGTTGAAACGTCAGGGGAATGCCGTTTTCGGACATTCTTGCAGTGTAAGGGCAGCGCGTACCTGGCGCAAGGCGGCTTTTCGGTCGAAGGTTCTACTTCCTGGTACAATCAGAACGGACGCAATCTGGAAGGCACAGCATGGCAGCTACCGCGCTCATCAAGTTCACGCAGGGTTTGGTTGTTGGCGCTGACGGGCAGGCGCTCCTTGGCGTTTCGGGCGCGTCCGTGCACGTCTCGAACGTAGTCAATACGGATGTGCAGTCGTGGCAGGTCGACCTGGTGTACGTAGATCCAAGAAGCTCTTTGGTGGCTGCCGATGCGTATGCGACAGGGAACAACTCGACTCCATCGGCCGATTTCACTCCAGACTCCAGTGGCAGTTATCGCGTAGTTCTGAAGGTGTGGGAGAACCCAAGTCGTACAGGGGATCCGGTCAGCGTTGACATCCGTGTCTTCTCTATCTTGGAGGAGTTTGGGTTGCTTGTTCCTCCGTCGCAGGTGTGGCCGCTGCCGTTGCCAGATCCCAGATCTGGATTGGCGACGGCGCGGCCTGGGGAGATGAACTTTGCTGCGCAGTTGCATGGGTGGGCAGGCAATGGGACAGATGGTTTGTTGAATGAGGCAGTGCGCAGGGTTGATAGCTCCGGCGCGGTCAAGACGTTGCCTTTTCCAAGAGTGCATACCACGTCGAGTGCACCAAGCGTTCTGGCAACGTTGTCCACCGCACTATGGCCTGCGCCCGCGGTGCTTTCCATTTGCTACGAGGTGCTGTTTCGGAATGATGACGCGAGTGTTGTTTGCGTGCAAAAGTGGGAAGGAACGGTAGCAATAACCAGCACAGGGGTAGTACTGGTAAGTGAGAAGAACCCTCTTACCGTACCAGGGGCTGTGGAAGGTCCGGGTGAGCTCGCGTTTCTGGAACTAAGCATAGTCGGTTCGTCCGTTGTATTGACGGGTACCCCAGGTGTCGGGTTGACAGCTAGTTGCTGGTGGACCGTGGTTGCCAAGCTGGTGGTCGGGTAATGGCGTCTATGCGAAGTAAGCAGGTGCTCCGTGGCTAGCGGTTATGGGTCAGGCTGGGGTCTTACCCCTTGGGGAGGGTTCCTTCTTCCAAGTGGTACGCCTCCGCCAACGCCTCCGACGCCGCCAGACGGGTTCGACATCTATGTGTACTACGAGTACGGGCCCTCTATGGGGGCAATCCTTACGGATCCCGCCGTTTCGACTTCTGGTGGAAGCTTCGAGATCAATCTGGAGTACGACCTGTGCATTCGCAGCGGGGCTCCGGCCCCGTCTACTACCGCGATCTTCCTTTTGACGTCGCTTGTCCCTGCCAGTTGGACGTACCAGTGCACGGGAACTGCGCACCAGCTGCCGGTCGACTTTTCTAACCTACCTCAATCGCACATTTACTTTGGAGTTGCAGACGCTACGGGCATTGCGGCAGGTCTCTTCATCTCGAGTGCCGGTGTTGGCTATACCGGGTCAGTGAGTTTTCCAGGCGGTACTTTGACGCTCACGTCACCCTTTCAGGTCATACCCGGTACTGCAGGGATGATAGAGCCTGGTATCGAGTACACGTACCGTATTGCAGTGGACGACACCACGCAGACGGTCTACTTGTTCATTACGGAGACTGCGCTGCTGGAGGCGCACGTGACGGGCCATCGTTTGGTAGCTATATTGCCGGCAATACCGTCTTTTGAAGTCACCGAGGATGTGACTACGATCAGCGTGAAGGGCACTGACGTTCGACCCTCATGGTTCTGTATTTCCATGCTGGGGTTGGCCACCGACCTATTCATGCCAAATGTACCTCCTACGGCCGATGCAGGTAGCGACCAGTCATTGCGCATGTGCAGCGTAGGTAGGTTGGACGGTACAGCAAGCAGAGATCCCGAGGGTGGCAACATTACGTACAGCTGGCGTCTGATCGACGCTCCGCCAGCCAGTACGTTCGCCTTTGAGGGGCATGATGGGTTTACGGTGCCTTTGCCCGTGCCCACCGGGTACACCAGCAAGTTTTACTCTGCGTCGTTGGGTTCAGAGTCGCTGCTGGACCCGGTGCTATCTGGCGATGTAGTGCTGGTCGGAGGTTCCCCATTCTCCGTAGTGACCACAGGAGTGGATGGCGACGGCTTCTACGTGCAGGTGACCACAAATGCGTTCGTAGACAGCCTGTTGACTGTCTCGTTCAAGTTGCTTCGTCAGCGGTTTCTTACTGGGTCCACCACCTCTCGTCCAACGTTCTACCCAGACATCCCGGGGTTGTACAAGTTCGACTTGGTGGTGTACGACGGGGAGTATCTAAGCTCTCCGTCCACTACGATTGTCAATGTCTTGGAGAGTCAGGTACCGAAGGGGGTTATTCCGGACTTGGGCTTTCTGTGGAACTACTTGAGTGATTTTTGGAGTCTGGTAGAGGATCGAGAGCGCATTCAGGTTTACTGGGAAGGGATGGCACAAGTGGCCGCCGCAGAGCTCTTGAACCTGTGGCAAGTGGACTACGGAAAGAGTCTGCGGGACATTCAGCGCACGTTCCAGCGGCGTTGGCTGCATTACGACTTGAAGCTGCCGGAGCCGTTGCCAGATCTTACTTTGCTGCGCAAGTCGTATGGTGGCGTGTCTTCCTATTCGATCCCGCTGTCGGGTGTGTCTGGGGTTTCAGGCACCATGTTGGTCATCGAGTCTCCGGTGCACGCCACCCTCCGCATTGTATTTGTGCAGGCCAATCCGTTTACACCCGAGAAGGTGCAGGTAACCCTGCAAGCCAAGCTGAGAGGTGTGGACAGTCGCTACTCAGTGGCAGTAGTCGGCACTTCAGGAGATCCTGTAGTTCGAATCTTGGCGCCTTTCTACTTCGAGGTAGGTGCAGACACAACCACGCCCTTGTTCATGGTTGGAGCTGGAAATCGAGCGGTGTCTGGAACGAGCGGCATTCGCATTACGGCGCGTGTGTACCGTGTGGAGAAGAGCCTCCAATCCTTGGATGTGCAGGAGGGGGATATGCTGGTTGTAGGGGGCGAGGGGTACCTGATTTCACGTGTTGCAGACGACCCTGGCGACGGCCTACGTTACCAGCGCATCCTGGTACAGCACGACATGCCGCTACTTCCTGGTAGCGATTGGACGATTGCGTCTACGGTGTCGAGCAAGCTGTTGAATTTCTACGGCGGCATGTTGTCGGCTCGTGACGATGTGACCTTTGAGGTAGTTGACTCAGCGCAGCCTGGGTTGGTATTGCTGCATGCCTCTGTTCTGGCTGCCTGTAAGGAGGAAGTGAACAAGCTAGGGGTTGATGTTTCGGACATTGACCGTTATCTGTCGATGCCTACGGTCTCGAGCCGCTTAGCGTACGTACTGCGCAAGACGCATTTGCCGATAGGGGATCTGGTGACCGACATCCCCTGCCTGCAGCAGAACATCAAAGAGACGGATGACACTGCTGTTCTTCGCAGGAATGTCGACTACTACGTTGAAGAGTTTCGTGGTGCCAACTCTGTACGTATGGTGTCGGGAAATAGCTGGGATCCAGGGGACGTTTGGGAAGGCGGGGACCCACCAGACCGACTGTGGGCAGAGGTGACGTACTTCGACAACAGGCCCATGATTGAAGCCAACTTCGGGGTGCCTGCGGAGTTCACTCTCGACCAACTGGATGAGGTGGCGTCAGACTTGGACTACCTGTCGGCAGTACGCGGCCTTTGGTATGCGTACCTGAACGGGCCTACGATGTACAACCTGCGAGTGGGTTCTCAGATCCTTCTGGGATTACCATTCTCTGAGGAGGCAGGGGTCATCGAAGAAGTTAGGGAGGACTTCTCAGTTACGCAAGGTCGTATCCTTGTACGTGACGCGAACAACGAGGCCATCGTACGCTCCTACCACTACCCTTTGCCGTTGACGTTGGAGATCAATCCAGCTACTGGGCAGCGCTATGCAGTAGGTGATTCGGTGGTGCAGTTTGCACCGCTGGTGGAGGGCGCCTATGTAGTGGACTACGTGAAGGACCCAGGGTGGTTTGAGGGCATCATGCGCCAGGGGGCCTTCTTCGAAGTGGAGAAGTTTCATCGTTTCATGGTGCAGGTAGACAAGTCAGCGTTCAGCCTCAGTTCGTTGATGTTCGTGCGCAGTTTTGTACTTCGAGTGAAGCCAACGTACACCTTCCCTCTCTTCGTTGTGCGAGCGAAAGCACATGACCTAGGTATTAGCGTGGACGACACCGTCACGCAGCGTGGTCGGCTCGTGTTGAACGACGGCGCCTGCTTCAACGGATGGAACTACTCCACCATGCTCGATGACGTACGCGCAGCCGGTGGCGCCATACGCAATCAGCTCGATACTTCTTCAAACCCCGCGTTGTCGCCCCCGGTGTTTCCGGTGCCCTCTGCTCAAGTGGAATGGGGCTGGGACAAGAACTACCTTTGTCCGGAGGACGAGATCATAGCTACCTTGCGCATGTACCACATAGGTGGACCCGTGGCGTTGGACAGCTTCTTCAATCTGGATGGTACCAACGTACCGTCGCATCTGTTTTTGGAGAACGGCTTGGTTGCGGTGCCAGGTGCAGGCTATACTTTTTCGTCTATTTCTTCCGTAACGGTGACGGGGTCGCTCGAGTCGGTGGTCTTGACCGTTCAGGGATCTCTGGGAGTAGGAGACAACGGGAACTACCTGATTGTGCCCGTATTGAACTCCGTGCCGTTGACAGGGCTGCCCATCACGATTCCGCTGGAGGGCGTGTTCACTGAGCTTTCGCTGACAGCCATTGGGGTTACTAGCGGGGATGTGCTGGGATTGCAGCTGGTTCCTGCCGATGGATTGGACAAGACTCCGTCCTGGGTCCTTATTTCTGCTCTGTTCAAGCAGACGCCAATTCCTTTCAGCATAGACGGCGGGTTGCCAGCCGGTACATACTCAACGACCAAACTGCTCTAATCGCGTGCTAGAATCGAGAAGACGATGAGGTTCCTAGATACAGTACAAGTGCGGAACAACCTCAAGCTCACCATGCGTGAGCGAGGAAAGATTGTTCAAAGGCGCGAGGGTCACAACATCTGGTTGGACATTGGACGTGAGTATTTGGCGCATCTGATTGCGCTGTCGTCCTATGGACCTGATGTGGCGCAGAGGGATGACCGCATCAAGTACATGGGCTTCGGCATAGGAGGTACTCGGCAGGTAGCCCCCGGCATGGCCAACTCACCGCCTATGTCGACGGCCTATCCAGGTACCAATCTGCAGACGGACCAGGATCCATTGGTGTCCAGGCTGGAGCGTCCGGTACGAATTTCGGGCACCACCACTACTCCGTCAGATCCCTACAGCCCTACGGATGTTTGGCTAGGAACCATCCAGGCTCCGGCCATTCATGGCACGGCGACTGAAGTGACGTTTCGACGACTCTTCACGCTTTCAGAAGTCAGCTACTTGACTTTTCTGTCCGTGCCTTTGAGCGAGATCGGATTGTTCACGTCGGCAGCTATCCCGCTCGGGCAGCCCTACAACTTGCCGGTTGCCTACGACACCTTCGATACCATCTCGAAGACAGGCGCCTTTGAAATCGAGACTGACTGGACAGTGAGGTTCTGACCCTATGTTTCATCGACTGACTACCCCCACGTACTACGGCGGACTTCCCTCGGGCGCTGACTACCTCAATACTCCTACGGACCCATCCGTTGGGGGGTCAGGTGTACCAGCCTATTTTGACGGAAAGAAGACGGGAGGGCCTAACGACGGCACCTACTTCTTTGCCTTTGGCGAGAATGCAACGTCAAACTTCTGCAACCGAGGGCTACATGCCTTGGGTGAGAACACGGACGAGCTGGACAACATGTTGCGTCGCGACCTGGCCATTACGGCAAGGACGGTAGATGCCTCGTCTGGTGCGCCGGTCTCGTCCATCACGCTTACGGGTTACGTGTTCGTAGGGGCGTTTGGGACAGCCAACACGCAAGCCACACGAGATGCGCTTATCAGCATTCTTGACTCCAGCGACAACGAGATCATAACCGAGTACGGCGTCAAGGTGCAGGCGCTACTTGTCAGTGATGGGACCAACAACGTAGTAGGCACTCAGACATCGGGCTTCTACAATGGGCCCACCATTGGTCTGAATACTCCCATACCGGCAGGAGTCACGTACCGCGTGTACTACGGGGAGCGCAGCAGCTTGGCGGCGTTGCCAATGGATGCCTTTACGTCCATCAAGATTCGTGGCGCACAGGAGGTGCCTGCGGCAATCGAGCAGATTCTGAAGAGTCTGCACACCTCTACCATCAGCGCGAATTGGAACGATCCGTGGGTAGCCACCATCAATTCGCTGGCACGTGGCGGTTTGGATGCCAGGTATCGGTTGAGTACCTATGACAACTACTCTGCCCCTCCTCTGGATACGCCGGGGAGTGGTTCGTCCATCACTCGAGACGGCCCTGCGGTTACGTTCCCGTTGCCTGAATACTTGATGAATCAGCAGGGGTCGACTCTGCTGCCGTACCCAGACCCGTTTATGGCGTGTCTTCGGTTGGAGTATCCGACGACTAACGTCGGGGTAGCTTACAACAAGAACCTGGGTGGTGACGTTGGGATCATGCAGATCTCTCCGTACGTTAGTACCGCTGATGCAAATGAGCACACGTCTACTGAGGTTGCGGGAAGTTTGCTGTTTGCGGGTGTTCCTCGCGACGTGCGCGCTTCTGCGCTTGGAGGAAATACTGCGGTTACGCGGGTTGACGTTACAACCACTGCTATCTTGAATCCAGATTCGGGTACGACAGCCGTAGCCAGAAGTACCATTCAGCTGAATGCGACGGACTACTTTCGTGTGGCGGGTGGCAATTCGATTCGTCGACATTTCGACATGCTCGAAGTGACCGAGATAGCTACAGGTAACGTTCTGGGAGTTTTTCGTGTCTATCAGTTTCCTGCAGACAACAGAGTAGAGCTGCTTGCCCCTACAGGGGCAGTGCCTTCTATTGGCGTGTCAGGCTCATTTACTCCAGTACGCGTCAGGTGGATTCAGACAACAGTGTCTATCGGCGGCAGGCATGCGGCAGCCAACGGGCAATATGGCGTTCCTCATTTTGTTGTTGCGCAGCCTAGCTACCTAACAGACGGGTACGACTCGAATGCGTTCTCGGTCGATGCAGCATTCTTGTCGGCCTTAGGTGGGTATCACCGAGCAGTAGGAGCTACCAGTTTCAATGGGTTCGCGGCCATGGCTTGGGGTGGCTTTGACTCTACGGGCGCTGTGTCGTATGCCGGATACCTACAAGGCGATGGAGGGGTCTATTGCCTAGGCGGTCGACAGCAGTTGAACTTGCCGGGTCGCACCAGCGCCCCGTACGCATCCGGTACTGGCGGTCGTACGTGTGACTGGTACCTGGGCGCATCCGGTAATTTTGTGGAGATATACACATCAGGGGCAGCTTGGACTACTTCAACCACCTTGACGTTTGCGTATCACGAAACCGCCGGGTTCGTTGCGCAGAGCGGGGACGAGTTCGAACTGCTCGTGCATATACCGCCAGGATCTACGGGTCCTGTGCAAATGGCGTGGTCTTTACCCGCGCTGTTCAGCGGTAGTGACGCGATCATCCCCACCAGCAATACGACACTGGGTACAGTCACCGTTCGGTATAGGTTTGTCTACAGCGGGGTCCGCAGTTCGTGGATAGCAACGCGCACAGACATCTAGCAGGTAAGAAGGGAGTACAGCACACATGCAAGATTTAGACATCGTTGGGTTGCTTACGCGGCCAGGTACGTACGTGCTTGGCGTTGCCTTGTTCGCTGCCGTATTCATGATCCGCAGGATTGCGGAGACGGCGTTTCCAAAGCTCAAGAAGCAAGCAGACGCGAATGCTCCGAAGACCACGTATCTCACCGCTTTTGCTAGGTGGTGGAACGAGGTCATCTTGTATTTTCTGCCGGTAGCTCTTGGTCTTGGCTGTGGCTTCATCAAGAGCGACTTCTTCTTCGCAGGCATTGGAGACAAGGGCGGCCGGCTCATCTTCGGGGCAATGGTTGGGTGGTTTTCCAGTTTCCTGTACAAGCTGCTTCGAAAAGTCGTGAAGCAGAAGATGGGTATCGACCTGGTGCCAGACTCCGGTACTGGCGACATCGACACCCCGGCAGGGGGTTGAGATGAAACTCCCTGTTTGGATGTTTCTCACCAAGGAGTGGCTCAAGAAGTACTGGAAGTGGCTTTTACTTCCGCTTGGGGTACTCCTTTGGTTGCTTGGTCGAGCGACGGCCAGGAAGACAGTGGTAGTCACAAGTGGTGCACTTGCGCAGGCGGACGAGGCCAAGACGGAGATTGATGCGAAGGCAGCTTCTCGAGTGCGGGAAGCAGATGGCAAAGAGGCCGCACAGTTGGCAGGAATCTCTGCGCAGCACTCAGCTGCAGTAGCCTCTGAAACGCAGAGGCTGGTAGATGCTGCCGAGGAAGCACAGGGGGATCCTGACAAAGTCAACGACCTGCTACGGCAGGTGGGTAAGGACATGCGCAGATGAACCACGGACGAGTCACACGAGAACGGGGTATCCACTCAGTCGTATCCTACGTCTATGCAGATGCGACGGAACGTACCGGTGCAACGGGATTTACTGCCGCGGACGTGGGAAAGATTGCGTATCAGACGGATACAACCACATACTGGTTTCTGACAGCCACAACCCCAACGTGGTTGCAACTAGCGACCGGTACTCTTGTTTCTGCGTTTGCCGATGGTGGTACTTCAGCAGACCACACGTTTTCCGGTGACTCGTCAGAGGTCTTGCTAACCCAGAGTTTGGTGGGCAGGACCGGGTTGGTGTCAGGGCATACGTATACCTGCACGGTGGGATTTCGGGCCATCATATGGTCCACTTCGGACTTGACCGTCAGCGGCTCTATGGACAGCCAGGTGGACATGGCGTTGGTCGTTACGGCGGGCGTTGTCGCAACGTTGCAGACCACGCCCATCATCAACAAGAGTCGCCTGAATGTCACCTTGGGTCCTGCGGGGATGACCATGGCTGCAGTCACAAACGGGTTTACTATCTCTGCTACTCGACCTGTTGGGGTAGGCAGCAAAGCGTTTGCTGAGTGGTGGGTGGTTCGGTACAAGGAAGTCACGGCATGAGCCTACCCGGTATAGTCAGTACCCCAGACCTGCATCCGGTGTCTGCGTATCGTGGCATTGTGCGTAAGGTGGTTACGGTGGGGGCGGGGTCTACTCCACGTGGCCTTGCTTTCACACCAGATGGCGCTTACGTCTACGTAGCCAATTACGGCGTCAATACCGTATCGAAAATCAATGTTGGTACGGGAGCTGTGGCGGCTACCATTCTCACTGGCGTTGGCCCTGCGTTTGTTGCTATATCTCCTGATGGTACTTTGGCCTTTGTCTGCAATCTCTCAGCAGGTACGCTGACTAGGATTGTAGTGGCCACAGGAAGTACCTCTACTGTGACCGTTGGCTCGGGTCCGCGTTGGTGCGCCTTTACCAAGGACGGGGTGTACCTGTACGTATGCAATAGCCTTAGTGACAATGTGTACAAGATCCTTGTGGCGGACAACTCGCTAGCGGCCACCATAGCTACGTCTGCTGGTCCTGTGTCAGTTAGTGTTTCGCCCGACGGCACCATAGCCTACGTGGCATGCTTCGATGACGACGCAATCACGAAGATCACGGTCTCGACTAATGCAACTTCAATGATTTCTGGAGTGAGCTCGCCTTACGCTGTGAGATTCTCGCCAGACGGTCTTCTTGCCTACGTGGCTTCCTACACTGGAAATACTATCCTCAAGGTCACCGTAGCTACAGGGGTAGTAACTAGCTATGGTGTACTGAGTCTTATTGGGTGTACGGACGTTGGTGTCTCGGTGGATGGCTCAGTGCTGTATGGTGTTTTCAACGGGTCTGCCAAGATCAAGAGAATCAACATAGCCACAGGAGCCGCAAGCGATTTCGTGGTTGGTGCTGGTCCGTGGATTATTGCTTTTTCTCCTGACGGGGTTTGGGCATGCGTATCCAATAGCACTGCAGGTACGGTGTATTTTATTGCGCTTCGTGATGACTTGCGCGCGCGAGGGCGCCTGTTCGCGGCGGACAACAATGGGACCTTCTTTCAGTTCCCAGCGCAGGGTGGTGTTGTATCTACGGTACCTGGCGTGTGCTATAGCCCTCGGGGGGTGACCTACGACAATGCAGAGCATCTCTACATCTGCAACACCCTTGACAATGCGGTGTCCCGGCGTTTGAAGACCACAGGGGTGGAAGACCTGAGAATTGCGGTAGGTTCGCAGCCGTACGTTGCTGCGATGGACGGCGCCGGGTATATGTACGTGGCTAACTACGCCGCGGGGACGGTGTCTCGCTTCTTGATAGCCACTGGCGTGGTAGACGCCACAATAACGGTAGGTACCAACCCCCGGTCAATAGGGTGGGATGGTGCTTCCCATATGTATGCGACGAACACGGGGTCCAACACGGTATCTCGTATTGATGTCGCCACTGCTACGGTGGATTCAACGATTTCGGTAGGAAACTCGCCGCGCTCCATCGCATGGGATGGCGCCGACCACGTCTACGTTGCTAACAACGGTGCTGGGACTGTTTCTAGGATTCTGATTTCGTCTGGTGCTGTGGATGCCACAATTACGGTGGGCTCAGGCCCTTGGTATGTTGCATGGGATGGCGCTCAGCACATGTATGTAGCCAACTACACTGCCGCTACCGTGTCTACTATCTTGATAGCTACAGGTGCTGTGGATTCAACGATACCTGTAGGGGCCGGTCCAATAGCCATGGCATGGGACGGGGTAGAGCACATGTACGTGAGCTGCTACGATGCCCCAGCGGTCTATGGGATCAATACAAATACCAGGCTGGTCGACGTCATTGTCCCAGCGGGGGGCAAGACGCCTTACGGGATTGCCTGGGATGGAGGATGAGTGTCTTACGCAGAGTTGCAGCAGCAGGTAACTAGGGAGTTTCCGTCGTACCGCGAGGTGCGCAAGGTGGACAGCTGGTTGATGAAGGCGATAGACCGGTGCCTTTGGGTCATTACGCTAGGCCGCATGCGCTCTTTTATGCAGGACTTCATCACGACTCTTGGAACCACCGTATACGTGCCCGAGAGCTGGGGCAGCATGCTCGAGCACGAGAAGATGATAATTTTGAGGCATGAGCGGGTGCACATGCGACAACGTGCTCGTTATGGTGGCTTGCTGTTCTCTCTGGCGTACCTTTTCTTTCCCCTCCCCTGCGTTTTCGCCTACGCGCGCATGAAGTTCGAACAGGAGGCGTACGCGGAGGGCCTCAAGGCCACCGTGGAGTTGCTGGTGATGGGGGATCAGATAATCCAGACGCGCGAGTGGAGGGAGCGACATATCGGGTACTTCACCCAGGCTTCCTATTTTTGGACGTGGCCTTGGCGGCGGTGCATTGAAAAGTGGTACGATCACGCGGTGAAAGAGGCCTTGGGTAGCTAGCCAGGCCTTTGCGCCGGTGCGTTGTATGCTATGCTGCGGAGGATGAACTGGAGAGTATTCGCTGTAATTTCCCTACTTTCCTCAGCCGGACAGGCTGAGAAGCTACAACTTCCAGAGCCTCAGGTGGTGACTTACCCGCCCGGGGACGACAAGATAGCGGTGGTCAAGAAGGGAGACCCAGCCCCCTACACGGGGCAGCTGTTCGAGGACAACACGGCTCTTCGTTGGGCGACGTGGCTTCAGCAGTACCGTACCAGGTACGGGTTGGACATGAAGGCGGAGCAGGACAGCTGCAAGGTGCGTCTCGAGCACGACGCAGAGTTGGTGGCCATTGAACAGGAGCGTACAGCAGCCATTGAGGCGGATCTACGGAAACGACTGAAAGACGTAGACGCGCAAAGGCTCAAGCTGGAGGAGGAGCTTAGGAATCCGTCGTTCTTCAAGCAGCCAGGGCTTTGGTATGGCGTGGGGGTGGCATCAACCCTTGCTGCCGTGGCAATCACAGCTTACGCAGTGCATGAGACAAGGTGAGGTAGCGGTTGGCAACCATCACTATCGGTAGAAAGCTGAGTTATCTCACGGACTCTGTGACTGCAGCACAGGGGCTTGCCGGTAGTCAGGCTTGGCTTGTTGCTGAGCAAAATCAGCTGGTGCCCACCAAGTACGATCGCCTAGAGATTACATACCACCCTACGCTGCCTGACCTGATTTCCACCGTAGTGTATCGACAGGGTGGGGTTGTAGTTGCAACCCTCAATATCGTCTACGACAACGGCAACATCGTGGCCGTAACGAGAACGTGATGGCGCTGGTTTTCAATCCGTTCACCGGTACTTTCGACTACACTTCGCGTGGAGTTCCGGCGGCCACAAGGAAGGGGCAAGTTCTGGTCTCCTTCGATGGTACAACCTTCTCCCCTGGTAGCTTTGTGGTCAGTGACAGGCACGATGTGGTGTGCGGAGACGACTACGAGCCAGTGATGGGTGAATCCTGATGCAGCACTCTAAGATGACAGGGGCCGTAGGTGGAGTGCACACGACGATAGCCTACGTCTATCCGACGGCAGGAGATCGTACTGGCGCAACCGGGTTCACTGCCGAGGACATCGGAAAGCTAGCGCTGCAGTCGTCAGACAGCAGTCTCTGGATGCTCATTGGTACAACCCCCGTATGGAGAGAGTTGGCCGCGGGATCCTCTTCGGGTATTGGGAATGTTCCGTTCACGTTTGCCACGACAACCCTGATACTTGGCGCCGTCACAACAGGACAGGTGCTGACGTTTGCGCAGCTTGATGTAGAGACGGTATTTGGCTCTGGCACGATGCTGCAGGTGGGTACTGTACTTGACCCGTCCCTGTTCTTGCAAGTCAATGGTGCCGGTGCGACCACAGTGGGGTCATATGGCGACTTCACCCGACGGCGTATTACGATTGACGACTTTCTCCTTCTGACTGTATCCGCAGTTGGTGCAGTCGGATCTGGTAGGCTGTTTTACGAACTGAGATAGGTAGGTATGTATGTCTCTCTGGTCCAAGGTGCTAGGTACAATCGAAGCAACTTTTCAACTCGGCCTAGGTGGTCCGAAGTTCAAAGCGAGTAGCGGTGCTCTCGAAGCCCGCAATGCGGCGGACAACGCGTACGCAGTGATGCGAGGCGCGTCTCCCGTTGGGAACAACGACCTGGTGACGAAGCAGTATGCCGACACGCTGGCTACTCGCTACGTGATTGCAGATCAGTTTGACGGCAACAGCTCCCTGCCAGCAAATACCTCTACGGAGCGGTTCTTGGTGGTGACGACGACCGGAGCAAACGCCTCAATTGGCGATTTGATCTGGGACGACGGAACGGGTACCGGCACTGCTGTCAAGCTGATTACGACCGAGCGTATGATCATGACGCAGTCGGCGTTGTCGGGCGGCACAATCTCGCTGGTTGCAGATTCGATGTACTGGTGGGACACGAATACGTCGGCGTGGCTCCTTGTTAGCGGGTCTGGGCTGTCCGGCACCCTTAGGATGATCCGGCTTGCTATCACGAATGCCGCGTCGCAATCGTCCTCGTCTCAGATCCCGGCGAATGCGACGGTCGTGGAGACGACGCTTGACATCGTGACTCCTTACTCTGCTGGCGCCACGATCTCCGTCGGGCAGACGGGTACGCCCGCGCTGCTACAGGCGACTACCGACAATTTGGCCACGGTGGCTGGGCAATACCAAACGCCGCAAGACGTCGCATGGGGAGCGTCCCCCTTGGCTGTCTTGGTCACGGTTGCCGGGTCTCCAGCGGCAGGTGCTGGATTCTGTCTCGTGAAGTACTCAGTTCCTGACGTCTAGAACCGGCTTGCTACCTAATGTCATTTTGGACCAAAATACGAGGTACCGTCGAGACCTATTGGCAGCTGGGTCTTGGCGGTCCTCTATGGAAGGCCAGCACGGGTGTCTTAGAGGCACGTAATGCTGGGGATTCAGCGTACGCCATCGTCAGAGGTGCGGAGCCATCCGGAACAGCTGATCTAGCAACGAAGAACTACGTGGATACCAAACCCGGTGTACTGCCTGATGAGACGGACTCTCAGGTGGCCATTACGGGCGGAGGTGGACTTCAGGTAGCCGGCTCACGGACTCTAGGGACGACCGACGACCGCATCATGCAGCTCGGAGTGCGCCTGTGGATCTACGAGCGGGGTACGTTCGCGACCTGGGGATGGGTAGAGTACCGGGTAGGTCTTCGGCGGTCTGGGGGAACGTGGTCGATCAAGACTGGGACTGATACGGTAGTAGACTCCCAGTTGCCGGCGGGGTTTACCTCCTCGGTCGCGGTAAACAGCGGAGCATTGGAGGCTCGTGTCACGCCAGGAGCAAACAACTGCTATGCCACCGTGGAGTTTTGGGACTCCACGATTGTCGCGCAGTCGTCGTAATGGAGGACGCAATGCCCCAAGTGGTGATGCAAGTAAAGTGCAACCTAACTCGAAGTCAAAGCAATGCGCTCGTCGTCAATCTGCTGGTGACTCAGCCGTTTGTCGTGGCGCACTGGCATCGAGGTGAGCCGATTGTGCACGGGTATGGGTCCACGGCGTGGGCGGCAAGAAATCGTGCTCGTGTCGTAGGAGCCCCCGCAGAAGCCGAGTTGTGCACACGTGTACTTGGGGAAACCATGGTTTGGCAAGGTCCCTCTGGCAGACGGGTAACCGTCGAAGACTTTTTGACGATCGATGACTAGGAGACCGAATGGCACTAAATCCGAAACTTGACGAGGGTGTGCGTAATGGCGCCCTAGACTTGCTGACGACAGCTCTCGGCACCAGCCCCTTGATGCGTTGGTACGACGGAACCCAACCAACGAATGCGAATACAGCGCTAGGGTCGCAAGTGGCTGGAGTCGAGCTGGCGTGCTCTGCTACGTTTGCTGCGTCGGCGACCGGCGGGTCGATGACCGTCAACACGATCACCGGGGCAAATGCCTCGGCAACGCTAAGTCCATGTACCTGGCATTCGTTTTTGACGGCAGCCGGCGACCGGAAATTCGACGGAAGCTGTGGTACAACGACTGCCAACCTAATCTTGGACACGGTGACCATAGGCAGCGGTACTCCCTGCGCCTGCACCTCCTACGTCTTCACTATGGCGGCTTAGTCTATGGCCTCAATCTATCTACTACGCCATAAGCATGGTGGGATCCTGACGAAGTATGCGTTCACGGCGACGCCGAATGACGCGCAGATGGAGGCCGTGGGTAAGGGCGCCGACGCCGTATTTGGGGAAGGCTGGATCTCGGTTTACGAGGTGATGCTTGTTGAAGATGGGATGGTGCCTCAGATAGAGGGCCTGGGTGAGGAAGAAGCGCAGGGTGGTGCAACTAGCGGTAGCGCTTTCCCCTTCATTACAGGCCAGGGCTACGGCACAGTAGGTGTGCCACTTGTTGAAAGGGCAGAGCCTTGACCCTTCGGAGCATCCTACCCGAGGTACTTGCTGGCGCGTGGTTCGGTAGAACCGAAGACAAGAAGTTTGCCTTGTTGTGGCGTATTGTTCCAGTAGCGGGCGCTGAAGAGCAGCAGTCATTTGCCACGCTGTCGGCAAGGCTGGAGGATGTTCAGCATGGGAGGATGTTTGCTGTTCCTGGGCTTGAGCGACAGAATGAAGATGGCAGTTGGGCTTTTGTTGGGGCACTGAAATCGCATGAGGCAAAAGCTGACGATTGGGTGATCGTACAGCCGGAGTCAGAGCGCGTCGATGGCTGACATTGGCTACACAACAGCACCTGGAGACTACCAAGACTACACGTACTCGTCGGTGCTGGTGGCTACGAAGCTTACGGCGGGGGCCGACGGTAATCTACAGAGTCTGTCGTTGTACATGCGGGGCACTGGTGGTGGCAACATCACTATGGGGCTGTACAGCCACGATGCGGGCAACAACCGACCTGGGACGCGTCTTGCCACTACGGCGTCGGTAGCGTGCTCGGTCACCAACGCGTATCAGACGATTGCGACGACGACGAACCCGGCAGTGACATCTGGCACGGTGTATTGGATTGTCTACGAGCATTCGACGGACGCGGCGAATCTAGTCGACTACGACTTGGGTGTCACCGGGGCGTATTACGGATATGCTTCGCAAGCGTACGGGGCATTGCCAGCGACGTGGCCAGGAGCATTTGCCGGGTCGCAAGATCAGCTGGCGATAATGGTGTACGGGACGCTCTCGTCAGAGACTCCCAACACTGGGTCTGCGGCATTTTCTCCGTTTGCTGCTTCGGGCGAAGGTACGGTTGGAGAACCCCCGATACCCTTCTGTGCTGAAGTTTCTACGGTTGCTTCGGGGACGACGAGTGTCACGGCGAACATGCCGGCAACTCGAGAAGCCAATCGGATACTTGTCGCTTTCCTTGAGTCAGCAAACCAGGCGATTTCAGTTTCGAATGGCAACGGACTGACGTGGGAGGAAACCTACGCGCAGCAAGGTACGGGCACCGCTGGCGGTACAGCAGCAACGCGTCTTGCCGCATACTGGGCTAGAGATGATGGGACATCGGGGGCCCCAACATTTGCATGCACGTCCGGAAACCATGTTTGTGTGTCTATTGCAGCCTTTGTAGGCTGCGTTGAAAGTGGCAGTCCAATCCATGTGTCTTACGGGAGCGTAAAGACACCTGCCTCGACGTCAGTGTCGATTCCGGGAGGTACTACAACAGTCGACAAGTGCTTGATTGTAGCAGCAGCGTCGAAACAGACGGATAGTGCAGCCGCACAGTTCTCTGGCTTTGGAAATTCCAGCCTTGGGGGTGTCACCAAGATCATTGACGGCGGCACTACGACAGGCAATGGCGGAGGATACGCGGTAGCCACCGGCACTCTGGCCACTGCTGGCACATTCAACGCAACCACGGCTACGGGACCAAGTTCGACGAACGGTAACATCTCGTTCGCGCTGCTACCCAAAGAAACGGGCGGTCCGACGGGTACAGGTACTGCTGCATTTAGCCCGTTTGAAGCAGCTGGCACAGGCGGAGTTTCGGTAAGTGGTGTTGGTAATGCGGCGTTTTCATCTTTCGCGGCAGATGGAAGACAGTCTCCTCCTCCGGTGTCAGGCACAGGGACAGCCGCATTTTCTCCGTTTGCTGCAAGTGGTACTGGCACAGTCACGCCCACTGGTGGACAAGTCCAAGTAGACCTGCTTGGAGATCCGCTGGCAGCGACGGGCACGACGTTCTATGCGGACTATGGCCCTTGTGCGTTTGTTGATGTCATCACTGGCGACCTTGTTTGGATTCAAGACGACGGTGGAACGTCTTTACTTGTCTATGTGCAGACGGGTCAAGACGTCGCTCCAGCGCTTGTTGCCACGGTCATAACGTCTCTTGGAGGGATAAAGGCCTGCGCGCAAGGGTCCACTGGCACAGTGCATGTGTGCGGAGACTATGCCGGTGGGTTTCAGTACTCTAGACTGACGCTGACCCGTAGTGGTGACCATGTTACTGGCGTCACGTCGGCAACAGCCCCGTTCGGTATGCCAACGATGAACAACTCTCTTGGCGGAACGCCTTGGAGTTGCGCAATGGCAGTGATCCCGAATGAGGATGGGGTGGAGCGCGTATTCGTAGCGCGCCTTGATGGAAGTGATTCGACGCAGTACTGCGCAGCTGTTACGCATGGGCCAATTACGGCGTCAGCTACAGCAGATTTTACTACGTTGAGTGGGACATCGAATGCGTGGACGAAGTTCCCAACGCAAACAGCATCGGTGAATGTCGGGGTACCGTATTGCTTCAGCATATCCATTGAGCGCAATCAGAGCACTGGTAGCGACTTTTTTGTAACGTGTGGTGCCTCTTCTCGAGGAGATGTCGCCAACTACGCTTGTTCGCTTGTTGGGTTCTTGTGCACGGCAGATTCCGGGACAACTTGGACAGTCAACACCGGAAGTCCTCGTACGCTCGCAGCAGAGAGCTACGAGTCGATGTGCGGAAATTCATGCCGTGATGCCGACGGCAACGCATACTTTCTGTGGACTTCGCGCAGCAGCGATTCTGGGCCGGTTACGGTTGGGTTGTCCAAGGTTGCCGCTGACGGTACGTTCACGGCGAACTGGATTTCGACCACAGCAAGTTATGGTGGAGAGATCCGCGGGTATCCAGCGGTGTGTAGTGACGGAACGGTTATCCTGGCGTTAGACCCTGGAGATACGGGTGCTTCGGGGACTCGTCCTGAAATCAAGGTCTACTCGAAGGGTGCATGGCACTCGTACTGGGGAGCTTCCACGCAATGGGGGACGCTTGGGTGGGTTACCCATGGGTCGCGAGGATGGGTAGATGGCCTTCTCTGGTCGGTTGGCGATAGCGCGTATCCTGCGCAGAGTTGCCTAGGGTCCGTTCGTAGGCGCACTGGCAGCGAGGTCGGTGTCTTCTACACGAACTACTCTGACCCATCAGTTTCAAGCGCAGGTGGTACAACTACCTCGCCAACGTATCCTGATGCAGTTCCGGATGAGAACACTCAGTACGTACTTGTCACAGGACAGAAGCCCTCTACGGCCAATGGCGGCACCATCACGCTACCAGAGGGCTGGACTGAGCGCGGTTCAATCTCTGGAGCAGGTGGGTATGGAGAAACGCTTGGGTCAGGCACCGGCAACGTAAATCTGAAGATAGGAACCCTCGATGCGCCGACGGGAGATGAGTCCGGTCCTGTCAATGTAGGACTGAGCGTAAACAACGTTGCGTGGTCGTTGATGGTTCGCGTCGACAGCATGGGTGGTACTTGGGGGTACGCTTCCACCACCGGCAGTGATGAGACCAGCGGGTCTGCCTTGTCGGTCACCTATGGTGACACTGTTGATCTAGCTCCCGGAGACTTGATTGTAGTTGGGTGGTGCCAACCGACAAACGTGACCACTCGCTTTACAGCTCCTACTTTGACGGCCGAGGGATTCACTTTCGGTCGGGTCACCACCGTAGCTAGACCAACTTCCCCGACTGGAAATACAATAGGCGGGTTGGTTTGCTTTGCTCGCGTGCTGACGGGGAGTGGGGCTGCCGCTATCACCTTTGGGGCAGTTGCGGGCGGGGTCACTACCAACGTTCGAGGGGGGTCGGTCCTTGTTAGGTTACGAAGGCAGACTACTCCCGCCGTCCGCAGGTCTGCGTTTAGCGTGCGGTGTCTGGTCAAGTGTCTGCGCTAGCAGGGTGACGTGCTACCGGCCTTTGGTTCGTCTAGTGGCAGCGGTTGAGAGCTGCCGGCGCCGCTTTTGTGAGGGAGTTCTCGTCCCTTGAGCGCCTTCCGGCTAAGATGGTGAGGTGCACGAGGTAGCACGAAAGGTAGTCTAGGGAGAATGAGTGGTTGGGCCATCACCGTCGAGAAGCAGGTCACTGCCTTTCCCCTGTCGTTGAATCTGCAGCAGGAGGGAGTAGGGGGGATCTCGGGCAAGCAGCCCACGGTGCAGGTGCGTCAAGGGAGCACCTTGAATAGCTACCTGGACTTTGCCGACAACGCGTTCAAGACGGCAGGCTGGACCACCAAGACAGTGCCCATGAGCGAAGTGGGCGATGGTAACTACCAGCGTCCATTGAACATCGCGCTCTTGTCGGTCCAGAAGGGTGATGTACTGGTGGCTGAGTACCATGTGGACGACGGAGGCGACGTGGTCGGGTCTGCCACAGACTTGCTCATTGTTACGGAGCTCGGGGCCGACCTGGCTTTCGTTCGCAAGTCGGTCACCAACCGCATGGCCACCTTTGCTGGGTCTCCTGGTACGCTGCTGCTGTTCGATGACGACGACACCACCGTGATCGGGCGCTGGGAGCTTCGAGATGAGGCCGGCGGCGGCATCGTCGCTACGGTGGCTACGCCAGCGAAGAGAGGCAAGAACCTGGTATGAACCTCCGGCCGGACTATGTGTCCTTGGGGTTTTTTCTGGGTGTTGGGTGTTTGAAGCTCACGCGCGGTTTGGGTCCTTGCACAGGCGTGCCGTTGGTCCCTGAGGAACCCGTGCATGCGCGCGATGGCGGGGCAGCGCCGTACGCTCGAGCAACGCAGCCAAAGCAGCCCACTGTGGTTGGTGTAGAGATCCCAGGCAGAGGGGCTAAAAAGGGCACAGAGTAGGTAGCTACGGAAAAGCGCCTGTGGCGCCCTTCCTTGCCTCACGCAGCTCGTTGTACTTCTTCCCCGTTGCTACTTTGGTAGTAGCCGGTGGCTACGAAGACGGTTACGAGCCACCTGTTCGTTTCTTCTTCTCCCAGGGCTTTTTCCAGACGTGCCAGGCAGTGCAGGTCGTCTGCGGTCAGCCAGCGAGATAGAGCCAAGCTGAGAGCCATGTTGGTACCTGGCAGCATACGGCCCGTGTCACGGTCCTCTTGAATGGCGGCAGTTATTCGCGCAGCAAGGGTGTTCTTCAGGGTGGTGAGATGCAGCATGGAAGTCCTCCTCTACCTATCTTATCCCCGAAATTGCGGTGAGTTTTCGGTAGCTAAAGAGAAGCCAGGGTCTTCAACCCAGGCTCCTCCCCAGCGGTACACCTAACCGCTGTTTCTCGACCGCGCTTGAATACCCCTAACCACTGACAGCAAGCACGATAGGAAGTGACTCAGGCTGCTTTGTAGAGGTACGTGCGAAGTGCGGAATGATGTACTCTCATGTCCGCAGCCAGCGCAGTACCACGACGCCCCATCTCTGAGTATCTTCCCGTTGCACAACGTACTCATGACGACCTTTCTGTCTCTGCGGGAGTACGTTTCTCTTACTAGGCTCAGTCAACTTGCAGAGCGAGAACTCGTTGTAGTAGCAGGTCGTGGCTCGGGTCATCCTGGACAAGAACGCCAAGGTCTTTGGCGAAGACCCGCAATGCGGTGTACGAGAGCTTGTGCAGCCTTCTCTCGTCGACTTCCACCACATCGCGGGTGCCCATTCTGACGCAGTTAGGCCAGGCCTCGACCTCTACTATTTTCCCTTGGCGGCCTTCTTCTTCTTTCCTGCTGCTGCCTGCAGATCCTTGATGCGCTGAGCTGCCTGTTCGAAGCTCTTCAGGCACTCCTCGTAGAAGGTGTCTTCATCCGTCTGCAGCACGTTGCTGCCCACGGTGGACATCATGGCAATCAGCAAGCTCTGGAAGCCATGGTTGAGGTTGAACTGGTCTTCTATGACGCTCAGGCGGCCCTTGATCTCCTCGAGGTCACCGAGGATTGCTTCTGCGGCCTTCACGCTAGAAGGCGCAGTTGTCGTCGCGGGCTTGCCCACGGGTGCACGCTCGGACGGTTTGGCTGCGACCGGAGTACGCTCGGCAGGCTTGGACTTGGCGGGCTTACGGACGGGCTCGTCATCGTCGTCATCGTCATCATCGTCGGGCTCGTCGTCCTCGTCTTCGTCGTCCTCATCATCGTCATCATCGTCATCGTCGTCATTGGCGGGCTTACGAGCGGGCTTGCCTTTGGACTTGGCGGGCTTACGGGTGGGTTCGTCGTCATCGTCTTCGTCCACCTCTTCCCCATCGTCCTCGTCATCCTCCTCGTCATCGTCGGGTGGGGGTGCCTTCTTGCCCTTCTTGTTGACTGGGGTGCGCTCCGGTTCGGGCTTTTTGCCACCCTTCTTGTCGTTCCTCTGCAGGGCTTTGAGGACCCGTTCGGCCTGCACTTCGATGGTCTGCTTCAACCAGGCGTTGCGTGCGTTGACATCGGCCGAGTCATAGATGCCGAGCTCTTCAGCCAGCATTCTCAGGTTGAAGCGGTTTGCCTTGACGAGTAGTTCTAGGTCACGAGGTGCGGTGGCTACATTCATTGCGGTTGGCATCTGCTTACTATCTCCTTACCTTGTACTTCTTGATCTGAATCAGGTTGCTGTCGTTCAGGCCCTTGACGCATGCAATTACTTGCATGTCTACGCATCCGTAGCATGGTTTTGGTTGGGGGTTGACGGGATCTTTCATGTGGCGGGCGGGGCAGGTGATCTGCGTTTCTATCTTCTTCCAATGCTCGTTGAAGAAGGTGATGAAGGCATCCCTCCAAGCGTCTATTGGGTACTCTCCGGGACGATACGCTGGAGGGTCTTCAACGTCTTCGAAGTAAGCCAGCAGTTTTCGGGTGGACTCGTTTGGTCGGACTTTTAGCCCCGCTACTGCGCAGCTCTGAAGTAGCTCTGTCCGGTTGCATCGTCGGTAGAGCGATTCCGACGCTGTCGATGGGCGATCCTTCATCTTCAATGCTCCATATCCAGATGTCGGTTTTCTCTGCGGTACCTTCTACCTTGCTGGCAGCTACCGTGAAGTAGTGGGAGTCGTCGACAGCCGTCACGTCTGCCAGTACGTCTTCCATGAGCTTGATACGGTTGGTGGCGTCGGTCCTCTTGTACCTGGTCTTGGCTGCCTTTGGCCAGGTGTCATTCACGAGGTCCGTCATGGTGAAGCGAAAGTATATGGCGTACGGCTTGTTTGGCACCATCGACTTGAGAGCAAAGGCGTAGTTTTGCGTCAAGTAGGAGGTGGCGTCAGTCTTGAACCTTCTGCCTTCCGTGGACAGAACCCGCTTACTTCCTTTGGGGAGCTTGATGGTGATATAGGCGTGGTTGGTTGAGATAGGCACGTACGGCATCTGGAGGTGTATCAAAACCGACTCCTAGGCTCTCGCTCGTTGGGGATCCCGCGCCGACCCTGGATGTTGCCTGCCCGGTTTTGGTTTTCGAAGTCTTGCCTTCGAATTTCCACCTGGCGGGATATCAGGCTGTTGTAGGCGGTTCTCCCTTTTACCACCCCCTCGAGGACAGTGAGTACGGAAGTGAGGAAGGCCTCTTTGTGGGCAAGCTCCTTGTAGCGTGGATCCTCACCAATTTCATCTTCCATCTCCAGGCTGCTGGGTGGTTTTGGTGCTCCGCGTGCGTTGGTGCGCTTGCACATTTTTCGCATGTTGATGCGGATGCCGCGGGCGATTTCCTTCATCTCTGCCGTGACCAGGATCTTTTCAGCCTCCAGCACGGCTTTGCGTTGTTCCAGGAAGTCTGCCCACTCGATGTGGCGCAGGAACGTTTCTGAGTACTTCTTGCCGTCGGTGGTAGTCAAGTCCTTGGCGGACAGTGTTGGGAAGGGGGAGTCAGGTTCTTCGGGGGTTGGGCAGCCCACGCCGCGGTAGATGTAGTCCATTACGACGCTGAAGTCCCAGCGCTGTCGGATTGCCTCTTCGGCGCTCTCCCCTAGTCCCACTACGTCACTTTGAAGTTGTAGACCGGTGTGGCTCATGCTCCGTTGTTCCTTGGTGTTCGTATCCCTGCTGCTCCGAAGCGCTTGCTTTTCTTCTCCGCGGCGGCTCTTTCCTTCTTGTACTGCTCGCTGCGAGCTTTACGTTCTAGGCAGTGCGGTTGGCAAACCCACGAGTATCCGCAGAATTGGCAACATATGTCTTCGGTCCTTGGCGGGGGCTTGTTGACGACTGACAGGTGCCTTACTTCCTTGGTCTCGGCTTCAAGGACGTCCCAGAGTTCGTTGTCGAAGGCGTACAGGTAAGGATGGCGGCTGTCGACAACGTTCTGGTTTCCTTTGTTGATGTACATGGTCCACATCAGTGGGACGTCCAGGCACTTCATGTAGACGCATGTCTGTCTTCGGTGTGTCTCCTTTGGCTCCTTCAGCTTTGCGTATTCATCAGGAGACTCCGATTTGATCTCCAAGCCAACACGAATGATGGTGGCCCCGTACGGCCGCTCAAGGAAGGAAATGATGCCGTCACAGCTCGAGTGGATGTCGTAGTCGTTGGCGATGTCCTGCAGGGAGGGGTCAATCCGAACTTCCTTGGAGAACGTCATGAACCCATTGCTCTTTTCGCAGAGACGTCGCCAATCCTCCTGGATCATGGCGTGGTACATGTGCCCTATCCGGAATCTCTTCTTCCAGAAAGGCGCCAGGTTGGCCTCCTTGCGGGTCTCCCCCTTCAGCGAGTACCAGGTCTGCCGGCGGCACATGCCTGACATCTCAGAGGCGTGTAGCCCGCCAGAGCGACTTTTTGCCCCATGCCACCCAGCCACAAAGGCCACGTCTTCGTCGTCATCTCGGATGAAGTTGTCGTACATCTCTCCGAGTTCACTGGCCATGTTGATGTACCTGGCTAGCAGGTCTGGCGGTTGTTCTTGTAGGTCTGAGATGGAAACGAGGCTCATCGCTACTCCTTGGTCTGTTGGGCTAGCCAGGCTTCGTATGGGATGCAGACCCAGTGGTCGTCGGTGCGCCCGTGCGGGTCTACGAAGGTGATATCGAGTACGGGGGTTTCGTCGAAGCTGCACTCGCCGCGTATTTTGTCGAGGATGGCGCGGGTCACGGAGAAGGACTTGTTCCGGGTGAACTTGCACTCTGCCCTGAATTCGCCCTTCTTGTGGACGTCACCCTTGGCCCACGGGAGGCTGCCGGATCCTTTCTGGACCCTACCTCCCGTGTCGGTTGCTAGGCGCTGCTCTTGTCTCCTCGAGCGACGCTTGTTTGCCTTGGAGGTACTGAGCATTATCGGCAAATTGGAGAGACGTTTGCTACTCGACAGATTTCCCAGCGTAGCCCCATGGCTGCCTCGAAGTCGCCCTGCAGAGCTTGTAGGAATTCTTCTTTTCCGGGGATCTGATACAGGTATCCGTCAGGTTCTCCATTGCGGTAGAAGGTTAGGTAGCCACCCTGCTCCTGTATAACACCATAACGAAGTCCGGCGACCAGCAGCGTACTGTTGAGGTTGAAGCAGCGTTCGTCGTAGTAGTAGGGGGTCTCTCCATGTACGTTATCGTGTGCCCCTGACTTGCCTTTTGTGATCTTCCAGGTGAACGCCTTGCCTCGAGCTACCTTCTTGTCCTTGGTGCCCTCCTCGATTTTGGAACCACTGTCTACGCTTATGTGCATTGCTCGGGCGTGTTGCAGGGCGTAGGCGGCTTTGTCCTCCGTGTAGTCCTTGATGTACTTCTGCATGAAGGTCGAGGCTTCCATCTTCTTGCGGTTGCTGCGTACCTGCAGCGTGAAGACGAGGGAAGTGAAATGCCGCGGGCTGCCTTTGATTTCGTTGTATCGCTGGCAGAACCTGGTAATGCAGTTGGCCCGTAGAGCCTGTTGGGCATATTCCTCTAGCGAGTCTAGGGCAGCTTCAGCGGCAGGCAGTAGTCCTTCGTAGCTGTCAATACCGATGATGCCAAAGCGGTTGGACCGAAGCATTTCCAGGTTGCGGTCCATGAGTGCTTCCATGGTGTCCACACCTACGATTACGTTCGTGCCAACCTCACGGCGTAGTTCAGCCACCTCGGCCTTGGTTAGTAGCGGGAAGCCCTGTTCCTTTCTTGACGCTTGGAGGGCCTCGATTTCTTCCTCTGGAAACGGCACAATCCAGCCGCATCGCCGAGCCTGCACATAGTCGATGGTTCCTTCGGAGTGCGTGGCACCAATCACTGAGCGTTCACCGTAGATACGCTGGTGTTGGGCGTAGTAGTGGTACAGCAAGGTAGATTTACCGGAGTTTCCTGGCCCCCCGATAGTGGTCATTTCTTGTGCGGGAAGCCCTCCTGCAGTGTCTATGTCCAGCTGCATTATGCCGGAGGGTCGGCGAAGCCAGGCGTTGGATGTGGCATCCGCCGCCAACGTCACTAGTTTGCGGTCTGACTTTCCTCCCTTGGAGTTGATCTTGTTGACTAGTGCCGCTATGTCAGCTCTTTGTTGGCTGAGGCTACCGGTTACACCAGCTAACCTGCCGTGTTCTGTTGTGGGTGCAACGGGAGTGCGCTGCACCTCTTTGGCCATAGGCTTGGTAGCTGCCTTCTTGCTTGCTTTCTTCTTCGACTTCTTGGATGCCACTAGTCCTTGGTCTTCTCGAACGGCGCGGAGCCATGGGTGGGGCAGAAGAGTAGGTTGCCATGCCGTTCGCATTTGGCTCCGCACTCTGGGCAGCCGGCGGTGGCTGCCTTTTCCATTGCCTCTTGATCAGTCGTTTCTTCTACGGCGAACTTTTCCATTGGTTGCTTCTCCATCGTCACGCAGCTGAGAAAATACATGGCGTGACTTGGTGAAGTGTACCGTAGTACTGGAGCTTCGTCTCGTGGTACTTTTGCCCGTTCCCTTGTTCTGCTTCAGGTTGCGAGCACTTGGGTGCTTACTTACGACCGCACGGAACTTGCCAAACCCGGGTAGGATTACCACTCGTCCTTCAGAAACCGCAGCTATGGCCTTGCGCAGAAACAGCTTGGTCACGGTAGCCACGGTGGTGCTCGAGCAGGCAAGTTCTTCGGCCACTGCCTCGTCCAGTTGTCGTTTCAGCATCGTACGATATTGAAAGGTAGGTCTAGTCCCTCGATGTCTTCTTCAGCGACCTCCTTCAGCCAGCGCTTGTTGTCACCGTCGAAGTAGAAGCCTTCGTTAGCAGCCAGGTCTTTGTTCGCCTTGTCGACCAGTGCCCGTACAAGGACGTGGGGTCGGCAGGCCTTGTCGATGAGAAGAGAGATGTCGGTACCCATCTCGTGGACCTTGGTGAGCAGTCGTGCAAGGATGTCGCAGTCGGTGAGTGCTCGATGTGCTTGCACAATAGGTACCCCGTGCGCCAGGGCAACGGCGGTGAGGCTTTTGCTGGTGCTGGTGCGCGGCCACTTCACGTGGTTCATAGCGCAGACCCACTTCATTCCTTGGAAGGTAGGGTGATCTCCAATGAAGCGTTGGTCGAAGGAGGCGTTGTACGCCAGTATGACGTCAGAGGCTCTCAGGAACCTTCCAAGGACTCGTTTCACGGAGCTGAAGTCTTCGGGAACCAAGGCCATTAGTTCGGGGGTGATACCGTGCACGTCCGACGCTGTCAGGCCCTTTATCCTTTCCATGGAAACCTTGGAGGAGGGAATGACCTCTGAGTACGTAGCAAGTGGAGCAGCCTGCTTGAGGCTGTAGAGGATGGCGGCTAGCTCGACTATATCGTCGTTGTTCCGCACCCCCGTTGTCTCTGTGTCGCAGATGGTTATGAGGTCCATGTTCTTCCTATTTGGCGTTGCCCCAGGAGGGCCCTGATCCTATGTCTACAGTGAGTGGTACGGTGAGGTCTGACCAGAACGGGTGCTCCATCCATTCGCGGAGGCGTTCTTTCACTTCAGGTACGGCACCCTTGGGGCATTCGCCCACGACTTCATCGTGGACTTGCAAGCACATCATGTACTCCAAGCGCTCCCGCAGGTCCACGTCTTCGTAGAGTCGGGTCATCGCCATCTTGCAAGCTTCAGCAGCGGTGCCTTGGATTGGCATGTTCGAAGCCTGACGCTGTGCTCTGAACCGCACGAAGTTTCGTGGTGACGTGATGTCCGGTAGGCGTCGTCGTCTTCCTAGGAATGTGAAAGCGGCCTTGTATTTCGTAGCGTCGTCCACTGCCTCGTCGAAGAAGTGCCTCACGGCGGGGTAGCGGTCCATGTACTGGGCAATCTTTTCTTCGGCTTCCTCTTCTCCGCATCCCATTCGAGCGGCCATGGCACGCGCTTTCATTCCGTAGTTCAGACCGAAGCCTATCGTCTTTGCGTCTCCGCGGGCTTTGAGGCATTGAAGTACCGCCTTGGTCATGGCAGACGCAGGCAACTTTCCAGCCTTCACCTCCTTGTCTATTTTCTTGGCGGCCACGATGTCGTCGTAGGGGATATCGAACACCAGTGACGCATTGCCCATGTGGATGTCCCAGTCCTTCTGGAAGATCTCGATCATGGCCGGTTCGTTTGCCGCAGCAGCTAGAAGGCGCATCTCCAGCTGACTGTAGTCGGCGACTACCATCTCGTTCCCATCGGAAGCAATGAATGCCTCGCGCAGGTGGAAGCGGTCCTTCTCCCCTGTCGTGACGTTCTGCATATTGGGGTCAGACGAGCTCAACCGGCCTGTCCTGGCAACGTCCTGGTTGAGCTTCATGTGCACGCGGTCGTTTTCGTCGAGACGTGCAGGCATCTTTTGTATGTAGGTGCTGTACTGCTTGGAGATGGCGCCATGCTCCAGAAGCAACCCAGCCACTTTTCCTGCCTTCGAACCTAGCTTGTAGTCCCTGACGTACTCGAGGAACTTACCATCGATGGATGGCTTGCGTATGCCGCTCTTGCCCCCTTTGGTCATCTTGTGGGGTTTGATGCCTTGCTCTTCGCAGAAGTAGCGTGCTAGCTCTGCTGAGCTGTTTGGCTTCAGCACACGCCCGACGATGCTGTTGATCTCAAAGCGTAGACGCTCTAAGTCTTTGAGGATCCCAGGGCTGATGCTTTCTAGGCGTAGGCGGTCTACACGCAGCCCATTGCGCTCGCAGGCAAATAGTACTCGCGTGAAGGGCATCTCGGTGCGGTAGTAGTAGTCGTACATCGTCACGATGTGAGGCCACCGGTCGTCATAGAAGCTTTGGGTGCATGTATCTGCCAGCTCTTTATTCAGTACCTCATACAGCTTCCATGTCGCGTACGCGTCGTTGGCAGCATAATCTACCAGCTTGTTCATGTTCGTGCGTTCGGCGTACTGCAGCACGTCAAGGGACGTCATCTGCGTAAAGCGGCCGCATCCAGTCTTCTTGCAGTACCCAGCACCCTTCTCATGGGAGGCCTGCGTCGAACCGCACACGCAGATTCCTTTGCGCACCTTACCGAAGGTGTCCTGGAAGTCGGTCCACTTCCAGTTCAGCATCTGCCATGCCATTTCCTTCAACCCGTGTGGGTCTTCGTCGTAAAGGAGAGCATGCATCACGGCCGTGTCGATCAGGTTGCCTCGAATGTCCATGCCAATGTTCGCGCACATGTGCGTGTCGAATTTGGCGTTGGCAAATACCCAGTTCTTGTTGCAGTCCCTGAACGACCGCTTGAAGGCCGGCATCGTCTCGATGGGCATGGTGATACGACGTTCTATGTCGTTCTTGCTCCAGGAGATTGACCAGTAGTAGGGTTGGCAACGGATGATGTCCAAGCCGTTGGTTTCGGTATCGATAGCTACCGTGCGCTGGTCGTAGACTTCGCGGACTAGCCCATCTAGCTCGGAGCTGTCCAGTGTGTAGTACTCGGCGTCTGGTACGTTGAGGTTCCATGCCATAGGTACGAAAAGGGAGGCCCGTGACGGACCTCCCTATCCTTTCTGCAGCTTAGCGCGTGTACGCGCGTGCTCGATTTACTGGCTGTCGTTCTTCGCCGCTTTTCTTGGACTTCTTTTTTCGCGCAGGGCGATCGTCGTCGTCCTCGTCTTCATCTACCGGCTCCTCTTCTTCATCCTCGTCTCGGGTCTTGCGCTTGCGAGGTGGTTCGGCGTCTTCGTCTCGGGCTTTTCGCTTGCGCGGTTTCTCACTACCGTCGTCATCATCTGACGGCGGTATGCCGAACAGGTCTTCCTGCTTGTCCAACGAGTCGGGGGCGAAGATCTTGTCCAAAGGAAGTGACTTGCGCAGGTCTTCTCCGTAGACGTCTGGGATTGGGCGCGGGCCTAGGAATCCTACGATTTGCAGGATCTTCTGCGTACCTCCCCTGTTTCCAGTGGCTTGCGTCTCCACCAGCTTCACCTTCAGGTCTACGTCGAACAAGGTAGCTGGGTCCCCGTGGTCGCAGGATGTGCAGCGTGTAATGACGTCTAGGTACCCCGTATGCCCGCAGGCTCTGCAACGAACTTCTTCATCGCGCAGGGTAGCTAGCTCCTCCTCGTCCAGGCTGGTTTCACTGAAGATGACTACGTCGGCAGAGCAGTTTTTGCATACCAGCGCCAACTCCTCGATGGAGTCCTGGGCGCCGCAGGTACGACAATGCTTTGACAGCTCATTCTGGTACTCCTGAAGGACACGCCACTGCGGGAAGTTCAAGGACCAGTGCATGAGGTGGCCATCTTTCGACTCGTAGCCGGCAGACGCCATTTCGTCGTTGCGACGGGTGGAGCCTCGCGCCCACTCGTAGTAGGGGTCACCCGAATTGGGGTTCCTTCGTGTTTTACCTTCTGCGTCAACCTGGGGGATCTTGTAGAACGGGGCCTGCACCAGCACAGTGAAAGCCCATCGCTCCGACCGATTCATGGATTTGGGGCTCTTGGACCTGTTGCGATTGCGCATTCGCCACTCGTACCAGAACCAGTCCGCAGCAATGCACGGGTCCCCCTTTCCCTTGAATCGGCCTAGTGGGCCCTCAGAACCGATACAGCCGCGTTGCCTAGGTCCATGGAAGTAGGACATGTACGTGTAGAACGGCAACACGTCGGCAACGATGTTACCGTCGTCGTCCTTCACGTAGTCTTTGGCTTCTTCATCGATGAGTGGAGTCTCGTAGCTCCCTGGGATTAGACGGATGATATCTGCCTTGCCATGAATCACGGGAACGAACTTGTCCCTGAAGTAGTAGCCTCCGCCTCCTCCGCTTTTCTGAGTTCTTGTGGAGGATCTCTTCATTTGCTGTGCCAGGCTCATTCGCGTCTGTACGTAGCCTGGTCCGCTTTTGCTTTTGCCGAATGCCATATGTACCTTCTTGTGCCTCTTCGGGCGATTTTTTGCGCTCAGAACAACGTGAGCAGGTTGTGGTTTGGTGCTTTGTCTATGAGCCTTCTGAGTTTCCTTGTCGGTATGTCAGTAGGCTGCGGAGCATCGTACAACACAACGCGGAGGTCGGTTGTAGTTTCTTCAAGCTCTTTGCAGATTTGTATTGTCCCGTCGATGCCGGCCTGGTCGTTGTCCAGCATAAGAATGAGAGAGTTCGTGAGTTTTTGCAGTATCCATCGCTGAGCCCAGCTCATGTGCTTGGTCATCAGAGCTACCACGTTGGTGATCCCTGCCTGCCAGAGCCACATGCAGGCTTTGAACCCTTCTACGACCACTAGAGGGCCATCTACTTCTTGCGTCATCAGGGGGAAGATGATGTGGGAGTTCCAGAGCAATTTCCCCTTGTCCGTTTCATATGGAGGAAGATCCCAGACGCGATACTCTTCGTGGTAGACCTTATACCTGGGCTTCTGCTTCTTCCGCATGGCCCTACCGCTGATTCCTACTAGGTTTCCGTGCATGTCGCGCAACGGGAAGGTGATTCGGTTGTGATCTTCGTCCACCCCTATCTCGAAATGCAGTAAGGTCTCTTCCGTGAATCCTTCATCCAGCAGGTCTAGCGGGCACTTGTGGAAGACCCCCAGTAGATCCCCAGGGATGTGCATGTTGGTGTCGTGGACCACTACACCCGGGTTTGCGGGGTCTGGGGGCGGAGGTAGGTTGGTCTTGATCTCCTCCAGCGTGCATCCGTAGTGGTGCCGAATCTGCTCTCGAGTGTGTCCGGTGTTTCGTAGGAACTGCTGAAAGTTCCCGCTGGCGCCGCAAGAGAAACAGATGTAGAGCCCGGTTTGGATGCTCATGGAGAACGAGGGGTCTTTGTCGTCGTGGAACGGGCAGCGTGCCACTACGTTGTAGGCACCAGCAGGCCGTATGGGTCCGTCCACCTGCGCCTCGAGGGCGCTCATGATCTTTTCCTTTACGCTCATGCTGCTCGTTTGGGTACGCGGATGGTGAGACGGTCTATACGGCTCTTCGCAATTTGCGTCGCACTTGCTACCGGCTTCTCTCCCTTCTTCTTGGAGGCTCCTGATGCCCTCTCGTCTTTGCGTGCTTCTCGCTCGTTGATTTTCTCCACTTCCCGTTCATCCAGGGGCTCGATGTACGAGAAGTCTTCTGCACAATCTGCGTAGATACGACAGCCGCTGAACTGCCATTCACGCGATCCACCAACAATCAGGCTTACTACGTCTTTCCCGTTGTAGTCAGGATGTCGCGGCTCGTTGATGACGCGAAGTACTGCAGTGGCATCCTGGCCAACAGAGTCAGAGAAGGCAATTTCGTCGAGGTTTGCTTGCTGGTTCCCTGCGGCTGCTCGGTTCGCCTGCAGGCTGGCTACTACGGGTGTCTTCAGGTTGAGGATCATCTGTCGAACGTCCCTAGAGATGTTCTGCACTCTGAAGTTGTCTTTCTGTCCTTTGCCCCCTCGGGCATCCTTCATCAAGTACATGCCGTCAATGAAGATGATGCCTGGCTTGTACTTCTCTGCCTTGGCCTGCAGCCAGTCCACCGTATCGCCACCTTGGCTGTCCTTACCGTCCAGGATGATGATGTCCTGGAAACGCTGCAGGTCGCGGCAGGCGTTCTTGATGCGCTCCATGTACTCGCGCTGTTCGAACGTCAGTCGACCGTGCCTGTAGTCCTGGTAGTTGACTTCTCCCAGGCAGGCAGTGATACGGCGCATGAGGTTGTCCGCGGTCATTTCCTTGGTGTAAATGAGCGGCGTTTTGCCCTGCAGGAACATGCTGGCTATGAAAAAGGTAAGCATCCACGACTTCTTGCTCTTCGGGCGTCCGTAGAACACGATGTAGTCGTCATCCTGCACACCTCCAGTGGCTTCGTTGAACACGTCCCATGGCCATTTTGCTACCGAGGTGTCGACCCCGGCCTGCCGCATGTCGTGGTCTTCTAGGTTTCTCTCGAAGGCATCTACTAGGGATACGTCTGACTGCGCTCCGTACCCAATAGCCAAGACGTTTCTTTGCAGTCGCTCAACGGCGTGTGATGCGGCTTCTAGGGGGTCGTCGGAGCTGTTGATGATCTCTCTGGATACTGTTTGTAGTTCGAGCCTATGCCGGTTCCGACGAACGCTGGTGCACAGCGCCTCGAGGGTCATGCCTCTGTCGTGGCAGATGGTGAAATCTGGCCATAGGTTCTTTACTGCGTTTACGCCCAGTTGCCCGCGCTTGTTCCTCGGGTCTCTTGCGGCTCGTACTAGCCCTTGAAATACGTCTCTTCCTTCGTCGGTGATGAAGTCCCGTTCTTGTATGCCCCAGCTACCGGTTGCTTCAGAGAGCGACCCGTTCTTGACGATGTAGCTGAGCAGCTGCATTTCGGGGTGAGCCGTGGCTACTGCGCTCCTGTTCTACGAAAAAGGGGAAGCCATGCTGCCGAGAGGCGTGGCTTCAGTCAATTCGAAATGGGGATGACCCCAAGCAGTAGTGGTACCAACTCACGTATCGCACTACTGCTTGGGGCTACACCTGCTCAGCTTCGGCGGTCTGCTTTGCTCGCTCTCCTATGCCGGAGGGTTCCGACACCATGAGAGGCCTGCCGGCAGGCTGCACGAACACTCTATCGGCGATGTCCGCTTCCATACAGGCCCGCAACTCTGCCAACTTGTCCAGTGTGGTCTTGGACCACTGGTTACCCGTAGTCTCACCGTACGTGTTGCCAGTTTCGGTGTTGACGTAGGCGGCATGGGCGACCAGCACAAGTGGTGATGACGCAAAGCTTATGGCGTCGATGTCCAGCACGGCAACGGCGTTGAACGCCGGGACTCCTACAACAGGCATCAGCCACCTTCCTCTTCTACGAGCAGTTCCCAGCCATCGTTCAGAAGTTCGCAGGCTTTGTTGAACGCCAGCCCGCCCGCCTTGTTGATGGCTGACTTGTTCTGGTCGCAGTGCAATGTGACGGAAGCCTGTACGCGCACCGAGCCAAAATCCATGCTGCGTCCCACGGACATGGTTACACCGGCTGGTTGTTTTTCAAGGTCCTTCCAAAGCCTTGTGTACTTGTCTTCGGACAGCACGCCTTCTTCGGTACTGGCCTTCTTCGGAGCCTTGGGTGTTCTGGTCACGGTGAAGGTACCGGTCATACTTCAAGCTTTTCAGGCTTGTGATATGCAGCGCGCATGGATTTGAACTCCTTCACGCAGTCTGCGGGGATTTTGCCGCTGGCGATGGCAGATTCCACCTTGGCCTTGTCCACCTTGTACGCAGTGACACGCACTGTAGACCCACCGTAGGCCAAGAATAGCTCCTTGCCCAACTCTTCGAACATCTTCTCGCCGTCGTACTGGGGGGTGTAGGAGTAGAGGTCGAACGGGCCACAGGACACTCCTCGGGTGCGTACTGCCTTTTCTGCTGCCTCTAGTGCGGTGTTGTACCGCTGCACGATGTCGGTGTAGAGACGGAATATCTCCGGGTGGTCTGCTTTGAGTCCCTCTAGCTCCTGCTTTACGTCCATGAAGTCTGACACTTCTTGGATGTCGTCGGCCGACACGCGCTTGGCTGTGGCTTCCTGCGCGCTGGTTGTTTTGGGAGTGCTTTTCTTGCTCTTCTTGCTTGCCATGTTAGGGATCTGGCCTTTCTATATCGGGATCTGTGTCGTAGTCGGGGGTTACACCGGTGACTTCTTCGTGGTGAGCACGGTATAGGGAACGCGCAAATATCATGTCTTCAACGAATGCGTCAAACGCGTTGTCCTTGCCGTCGTCTTGGGATGCATCCCAGACCTCTGTGATGCTGTGCGTGATCAGCATTTGGTAGCGTACGAGGAAGGGGTCTACCGGCGTTATCTCTACGCCCTTGACCTTGCGCGTCCATTCCTTCTTTTTCTTCGACAGGTTTGGTACGTGGGTCACTCCAGGGATTGCAATGGTTCGCGTGGTACCTCGGTCCGCCTTGATGCTGACGCTTTGGCCTGATAAGGAGGCTGCCACGGTAGCCCCCAGTGCCACGATTAGCACTGGGTCCACGATGTAGATCTCCTCGTTTAGCCGGGCACGGCAGGCACGCAGAGGCAATACGGCCGGTGGTTGGGGGATGACTACGTATCGTTCCCTTCCCTGGAAGTTGGCTCGTACTTCACGTTCTCCGTCGTCACCCAGCTTGAAGGCATTGCTTTGACACGCCAGCAGGTAGGTGAAGTAGACGGGGCGCATCTTCAACCCCTCCACGCAGTGTAGTAGGGTTGCCCTACTTTCCTTGTCGGAGAATACTGCGCCCTTGCGGTTGTCTGAATAGGACGGTGACTCACCGATGAACATGATGCCTTCGTACTCCCCGCCACCTAGGAGTACTTCGGTCTCATTGTATTCTCGAGTAACGTGCAATTCGCACTTCTGGCAGCCTGCCCATTCGTTGGCGAGCTGCTCTATGTCTTTCCTTGCGTCAAGTACCAACGTTACCTCCTGTGCCTGGCACCCTTATACCGGTGACGCCCATTCTTCTTCTCAAGGACGGATGGTCCACCAGCGTGTAATGGAAGGGTCCCCCTTCTTCGGGGGGCCAGTTGCGTAGATGGCGGCGTAGTTTGATGCATTGCCCGATTAGAGGGGACACGTTATCCTCGAGGAACACCAGCTCGGAGTTCTTCTTGTCCCGTGGCCTACCCATGATCTGCTGGAGGGTGTTCCTGTCGGATACGGGTTCGCAGACCACGATGGCCGAGAGCTTTTTGTCGTCTAAGCCCTCTCTTCCGTACTTCATGATCGCGAAGATGACCTGCCTTTTTGCCAGCATGTCCATTCGTGTGGGCGGGTCCACCACTTCAGTGAAAAGACCTGATGTGCTGGGCTTCTTCAGGAGCTTTTGGAGGAACTCCTTTTGCCTACGTCGTAGTTCCCGTTCGGTCTTCTTCCATACCTCGTGCTGTCGTAGTTCTTCCTGGTACCTCTCGAGGCGTTCTTGGAAGGCCACCCTGTTTCCAGCGGTGAGGCTGTGCCCGTTTCGTCGCAGGTTTCTTTGTATCTCACGAATGGTGTTGGTGATACGTGTAAGGTATGCCTTCTTCAGTTCTACAGGCTCGATGTCTTCGCCGACGTCGGCACCCGTGGGGTACGGGATCTCGGTGTACAGACGGGTACTGTCGTTGTTTTCTGTCCACAGCGTCATGAGGTTGATGACTTCGTCTACCGAGTAGGACAGCACAATTACCTTGTGCCCGTCGTCCACAAGACGACGCACTACCGGTAGGACCACCTTGGTGAGGCGTTCTCTGCTGGCTCCGAAGAAGCCAGCAAGCTTTCCAAGGTGCAACTCTCCGTTCTTGGCGCATACCCCTACGCGGGTCGCACTGGAATCCATATCTATGGAGAAATCGGTCCACTTGAAGTAGATCTTCGGAGGGTGGTCTTGAACCACATCCTTGAAGATGACGTCTCCTACGTGGTACTGACAAACCACGTGACTTCCGTCTGGTCGGTTCGGCGTTGCCGTCAGGGCTAAGCGATAACCGTAGAAAAGTGGGGCTGACTTGGAGAAGACGGGGGCGCTCACGTGATGTCCCTCGTCCCACACAACCAGACCGAACTTCCTGCGAACCTCTTCGGGCATTGTCTCTGCCCAGTTGGCCAGCGTCTGGTACGTGGCCATTACGACGTCCTTGTCCCAGTCTTTTACATCGCCCTGTATGAGGCCAACGCCCCCTGGCACGTCGAGATGACGTTCGATTTCCTCCATCCATTGGTGCAGCAGGTGCGTGTTGTCTACGGCAATCAAGACCGGTACTTGCAGTAGCGCTGCGAAGTGAAGCGCCACCACGGTCTTGCCTTTACCGCAGGCCAGTTGTAGCGTCCCGCCGGTGGCCCGTAGCAGTGCTTCCACTGCCTTGCGTTGTATTTTCTTGCCGGTAGGTTGGAGCACCCCGCCAGGGCCTGGCTTATGGTCTAGGTGGATGCGGCTGGTGATGTTGGTGCGTTCGTACTGTGCTGGTCTGCAGTCGATGCACTCAAAGGGCAAGTCCGCTGGCTTCCAGAAGGCTCGAGGCACCACCAGGTGGTGCTCCGACTCCCGCCAGAGTCGGAGGCACCTGATCGTGTTTCGGTCTGATAGCTCGAACTCGAGCGCGCTTTTGACTCCATCAACGTTCACCAAGTGCTTTGGAATCCAAAGCATGTCGTCTAAGTACCCTTTGTCGGGGTCGCGCCGAATGAGCTTCATACTGCTTCCTAGTCTCTTCTTCCGAAGGATTCCACATCGAAGAAGTGCGCCACGGTATGCCCTGCTGATTTGCCGAGCGACCGTAGTACTTCAAGCCCAAGTCGCTTTAGCAGACCGCCACCGTTCACGGGCTCTCTGGTGGTGAGATACTGAGGCATCCCGTAGTTCACTGGCACCGCCTGCGGCAACCCTACCTGCTGGTATTGCTGCGGGTGATGCTGCGCTTGTATTGCCTGCTGCTGCGGTAAGTACCCCGGGCGGTAAGGCTGTGCTGTAGCAGCTGGTGGGGTGAACGTGGTGGAAGGTCGCACCAGGCTCTGCTGTGGAACCACGTTGCTGCCATGCACTGCTGCCTGCGTCCTTACCGCGCAGGAAGACATCATGTCGCACTTTGGTCTTCTGAGCTCTCCTGTTTTTGCTGAATAGGCCGGGTCATCCCCACCTGTGCATTCCAAGGCCGTGGCATCAAACTTCTTGCCGAAGCACTTCGGCACGTCTTCTTCGTCGTTGTCTTGTCTCATCTGGCTGAGCTTGAACAAGAGGCCTCCTGACTTAGGCGGTATGCCTATGCCTCAATTCTCTTTTGCCCTGCGCTATTGCCAATTTGCAGGCCGCAGTTCCGCAAAGGGGTTGTGTCTAGTATTCTGACGGTGCTACAACTAGCCAGTCGCGCACTGAGAGGCACCGATGAAAACCGCAGGACTCGTTCTAGACCTATACGACTCCCCAAAGGACATCAAGCACATCTTCCCCACGCTGGACGATGTACCTGCCCAGATCAAGGAGGCACAGGTTCTTTCCTCTGTCGAGTTGGAAGGCCTGCCTGACCACCTATTTGCCTTGGTGCTTGACAATGGGGATGCGCCGTTGCGCAAGTACGCCTGCGTAGATGCGGGGGGCACGCTGCTGAACGTAGGGTACTTCCTGATGCACGGGCACAAGCTTCCTGAGGAGGCACAGAAGGTAGCAGCGCAGAACTTGCAGGTAGCGTGTGGATGGTACGGGTTGGAGCCTCCCGATGAGTTGTGCAAAGTGGCATTGGGATTGAACACGTTGCTGACAGCGGCGATGGCCCCATCGCTGGTCAAGGGCACAAGCCAGCAGATTGGTAACAATCTGGCAGGGCTTCAGGCGTCTTCGGGACACGTGATGCCGCTGGGCCAGCAGAGTGCCGCGGGCAGTATGTTGAAGGGCGCAGAGGCGACTGGGTCATCGTTGTTGCCCGCGCAGGACCCGGGAGACTTGGTAGCTGCGACGGAACGTGGAAAGCCAGGTAGCAGCAACACTAGTGCGGCCAAGTCAGCAAGTACTGGGCACTTGGTACCGGGGCATGGTGGAGAAAAAGGCACGGAGCTCGAGCAGGCTTTCGGGGTTGCCAAGGAACAGTACGAAGAGGCCCCGCAGCTGCCCGCGCAGAAGATGTCCCCTCATGTGGACGTTCGGGGCAAGGAACCGCCCAAGAAGTTGGAGAAGGAAGCTAGTGTAGGGCTGTTTCCTCTCGATAACTATGCGCAGGTGCAAGAGGCAGTCAGGTATGCCGAGGATAACAAGGATGTGCTTCCTGCGGAGTTCTTACATGACTTCTCCGTGCCCTTGGTGAAGAGGGCATCGCAGCTGGGGCTGCCTTTGAGTGATGAGCTGCGCGCCTACGGATCGACCACGTTTGCTCCAGATGAGCAACTGCAGGTCGGTCTTGACACACGTAGACAGCACATGTCCAAGGAAGCCTGTCTGGCGTTGGATGCGTTGTTCGAACAGCGCGGTTTGCTAGGACCGGATGGCTACTGTCAGTTGCTTCAGCACATCGACAAGACTGCCGGCGTGGAGTGGTTGTACGGGCGGGCCATCCTCAATCCGCAGCTGTCTACGTATGGCGTCACCAAGACGGCAGCTGACGGTGAGGACACCTGGGTGCATGCGAATGACTACATTACTCGTGCCCAGATAGAGAACTTTGGGGTTACCGCAGCCCTTGCACTTCGTGACGACTACGGGGATGAATTCGTGAAGGCCTTTCAAAAAGAGCCGTGGGCGATGTTCAAGTCCTTGCCATTACCCCAACAAGTACGCATAGCGCGGCGCGCCAGTGACAATAGTGCTACGGGCATGCGAGATGTCCAGGTTTGAGTCACTGTACGCCCGAGTCCTCGAGCAAGTTCCGCGCAAAGTGCCGGAAGAGGATGACCCCACGGTTGTCGTAGAAACGGCGCAGGGTGATGAGCGCACCATAGATCCCGCCGCGATGGTGCACAGGCCTACAAAGGTGGCGGGGGTTACTCGAGATACGCTGTGGAGGTCCCCGGAGGCGCACCCAATCGTGCTGGATTTGGTGATGCTGCGAAAGTACGACTTGGCGTGGCTTGGCTATGAAATTGAGACCATTGCCAGGCTGATTCGGGAGGACTTCGGTACCCCCACCGTTGCTGATGTGAACTTGGAGAAGCTGCAAGCGTGCAAGACGCTACATCTCGTGGATGACTTCTGGTCCAGGTGGGAGGTATTTTTGCCCTGCGCGATGGCTTTCAACAGCCAGCTGGCAGACTTTCATAGCATGCAGGTACCAACTGTGGCGGAGTGCTTGGTAGCAGTGGACATAGCCAACAGGCTGCGCGATGACTGCAGCTGGAGTGCTGAGATCAAGGGCTACCTTGGCGCCGTGCACACGTTTGACAGTGAGCTTTGTCCGCAGGAGCCTTTGACCTTTGTGTCGGTGCCAACGGAGGATCTGTCTGTGGATGTTGCTGAGGTACGCCGCAGATGGCCCATCGTGCGTGCAGCAGGGCAGATCCCTAAAGGGGACACCTTGGAAGACGAGCAGCTGCGCAAGATGCTAGGCTCTTGGGTGTACCTGGAAGCCATGCGCAGTCGGCTTCAATCTCAGCTGGTGGTTTTGAACGATGTCTGACCCCAACCCAACGCTGCTTGTACTTGCTGCTTTCGTCGATGAGCTAGCCAAGGAGGCTGCGGTGGCTGACGTCGCCCGCAGGGCGTTATCTCGAGGGGTCTTGCATGGGGTGGGCGCGGGCGCGGGTGGCGGCCTGGGTCTTGGCATAGGGGCGGGGGCGCTAGCCGGCGGGACGTTGAGCGGGGTTCAACGGTATCGTCAGGCCCGAGAGCAGGGGAATAGCTTGGTGTCCTCGCTGGGGTCGGCTGCGGGCGGCGCGGCGCGCGGCGCGCTGCTGGGTGGTGCTGTCGGCGGCGTGGCAGGTACCGGGCTGGGTGCCGTAGCAGGGGGTGTTGCGCCTACAAAGGTGATCTCTGCCACCAAGAATTTGGCTAAAAGGCAGGATTCCGTAGGATCTTTCTCGCGGTTCGGGCAGCGGCAGGTTCACAGCCTAACCGGTTGGAAGCCAGGAGGGGCGACGTCGTCCATTGAGTCGATTGGAGCGGGCGCGGCGCCCGCCAGGGCGGCAACCGAGCAATCCTTGGAAAAGCTGAAGTCCTCCCCCGAGATGGATGGTGTGGTGAAGGCAGTAGCTTCTGGAGATCGGAGAGCGTCCGACGTGGCTCGAGAAGCTCTTCGAAAAGGGCCCCAAGCAGAATTGACGGGTACCTTGAAGCGACTGCAAGCGTCAGAAGCCACTCAGCGGATGGGGCTCACCAGCCTTCCTGGTTACGCCAAGTCGATTCAACGGGAAGGCCTTGTGCCGACGGTGAGGGCCGGCGTGAAAGAGCAATGGCAGGCCAGTGGTCCTAAAGGCAAGGCGATGATGGTTGGCTTTCCGGCGTTGTATGCGGCACAGACGCTGAAGAGACCCGAGGGTTCGGAGCAGGGTAGGGGTGAAACCATCGGGAAGATGGTGGGTGGAACACTGGGATCCATGGCGGCGCCCACGCCGCTGGCAGGCAGTTTAGCGCTTGGGGCTGGCTTCGAACGTGCAGGCGGGTTGGTAGGAAGAGGTGTGGACAGGCTGCGCGGTAGGCGGCCTGGGCAGGCACAGCGGCCGCAGGTGCCGCAGGAACCGTCGCGCCCGCCGGCAACTGAACCTGGTGACACAGGCCAGGCGGCTGTTGAGCGGGTGTACGGTACCGGCTACGGTGGTGGTGCAGGAGGATTGGAGTAGCCCATGAGTATCCCTGGTTCGTTGATGATGGGTGGCGCCGGCAGCGGTTCTCGTTTTGTACAGACCCGTGGGCGCATGGGAAATGGCTACAGCCAGGGGGTCAACTACCCGAGCCCGTTCTTCGACATCGCTCACACGTACTTGCCCATCACCATCAAGTCGATGCTGCGGTGGTGCCGTTACTACTTTCTGACGAATCCCATCATCAACGCCACAGTCACCAAGTTGGCGGAGTACCCCATTACGGAAATCATGATCGACCATCCCGAGAAGCGGGTGGCGGACAAGTGGAAGGAGTACTTCGAAGACCATCTGAACTACCGCGCATTCCAGATTGAGTGTGGCCTTGACTACCATACCTACGGGAATTGCCTGTCTAGCTTGAGCTTTCCTTTCAAGAAGTACCTGACGTGTGCTCAATGCGGGTTTCAAGCTGAAGCAAAGCGGATTCGTCCCCATTGGGTTTTCACCAATTACGAGTACCGACTGAGTTGTCCCAAGTGCGGCAATCTAGGCACCGCTCGAGCACGTGACGTCTACCTCAAGAGCGAGGATGGTGTGCAGGTGATGCGGTGGAACCCGGAGGATGTAGAGATTACGTACTCTGCGCTCACGGGGGAGCACACGTACTTCTACAACATACCTGCGTCGGTGCGTAACGATGTCATCATAGGTAAGAAGGACGCGGTAGAACAGGTCCCTGAGGTGTTTATTCAGGCGTTGCGCCAGCAGAAGGGTGTTGTATTTTCGAAGGACTTGTTCTTTCACCTGCGTCGGCCGACGCTGGCTGACCAGGATCGCGGGTGGGGTATTCCTCTGCTTCTTCCCTGTCTGAAAGACACGTTCTACCTGCAGATCATGAAGAAGGCGCAAGAGGCCATTCTGCTCGAGCACATTGTTCCTCTGCGCACAATTTCTCCGCAAGCGGGCTCTGGTACCTCTGACCCGTATACCACCATCAACCTGGTGGATTGGCGTGATCATGTAGCTACGGAAATTGCGCGTTGGCGCATGGACCCGAACTACATTCCCATCCTGCCGCTGCCCATCTCTAGCCAGACCATTGGCGGGGATGGTCGTGCGCTTCTGTTGATCCAGGAGATGCAGGCCATCAGCGAGAACCTCATCAACGGTATGCAGGTTCCGCTCGAGTTCATCAAAGGTGGCTTGAGCTACGCCGGTACGAATGTGTCGATGCGTATGCTCGAGAACCAGTTCATCATCTACCTGTCGCGGCACAAGCGGCAAGCGCAGTGGGTGATGCGTAGCGTGGCCGACTACTTAGGGTGGCCGTTGGCTTCCATTCGTTTCAAGCCGTTCAAGATGGCCGACGACATCCAACGTAAGGCCTTCTTGTTCCAGCTCAACCAAGCCAACAAGGTCAGCGAAACGACATTGCTGGCTGATTCGGATTTGGATCAGGACCGTGAGAATCAGATCATGGAGCGCGAGACGGCGCAGCGGATCCGTGCAACGGAGAAGCAGCAGCTGGCCACGGCTGAATTGCAGGGCAGGCAGCAAGTTATCATGATGAAGATGCAGGCCAAGGCACAGCAGGAGATGCAGGCAGCCATGGCTGCCCCCAATGCCCCAGGAGAACCTGGTGGCCCTGCTAGTGGAGCAGCAGCGCCAGGAGGACAGGGCGGCGCTGACGTCATGCCCAGCAATCCAATGGCGGCTATGCAGAGTCCTCTCAACTCGACCCAGGATATGGGCTTGGGGCATAGCCAACAGCCAGGGCAACAGGCGCAGATGGGTGGCACTGATATCGTGTTGATGGCGCAGACCTACGCGCAGCAGCTATCTCAGATGAACGCTGCGCAGCAGCTGATCGCCCTCAAGAACTTGCGAACGCAGTCTCCAGAGTTGGCGGACTTGGTGATGCAGTACTTGCGCAGCATGCCGCGGTCGGTAAACGAGCCTTCTATGCCCGCTGCAAACTCTCAGATGGGGGCGGCCGGCGCCGCGGCGCAAGAAGTGGATATGACACCGCAGCCAGAGAAGCTTCCGCCAAGACGTGCGGCGGGCATGGTGTGATCTAGGGGCTAAGAAAAGACCCTCGCGAGATGGTCTTTTCTCCCATCCCCTGCGGGATGGTTCTTGCTCAGTTGCCGGCAGCTTGCGCTTGCACCTGTGGGGCTTGCGCTTGCATGGGCTGCGAGGCAACCAGCTTGTTGTACTCGCTCCGCGTGATGATCTTACCGTCAGGCAGGACGTGGAATTGTTGTGCCGCATGCGCCTTGATACCGGAGCGCTTACCCATGACGAATGCCGTGGAGCCGATGACGGCTGCGGTCGCTACGGAGCCAGCGGAGATGAGTGAGATGGTCCAGAAACGGGTCATAGTATTTCCTTTGCTGGTAAGCCGCAAGTGGCTGTACCTTCCTCTACCTTTCTTATCCCTGGTTTTTGGCTATTATTTCAGGAAGATGGTCTGTCCCCACGCCGCGGGCTTTGTGCGTGACGTAGGCACGATGCACCAGATCACCTCCATGTTGGTAGGCGGTTCTTCAGGTACCGTACCGTCACCGTCTGTGATGTAGATGAGCATGTCTGGTCGAGGCATGGCCTTGCATGCTTGTGCTATTGGCTGCCTGAAGTCCGTACCTCCACGCCCGTGTATTTCCATCTGGTACAAGTCCGCTGAGCACACCAGTGTTGGTTCCCGTTGTATTTTGGTGTCTGCCTCGAGGTAGTACACCTGCGAAGTGCCAGTTTGGTCGATGACGTCGGCGCAAACGCGCAGTGCGGCGCCCAGCTCAGGCTTGCCCATGGACAAGGAACTGTCCACTACTAGCCAGAGGCAGGGGTCGTAGTCAACCAGTCCAGGTAGCATGAACCCGCGGAGGTAAGACCGCTTTGACGGACGTTTGCGGCTGTAGTCAGAGCCGCCTACCCGAATGTGGTCTATGGTTTGGCTGGTGACTTCAGCCAGCAGCGATTCCCAAGGAACGTTGAAGGTTTCGTCGCTGGCGATGATGAGCTCGGACCAGATACCGGGGGCATTATCCCTACCGGTAGCTTGCAGGTGGTCTTTGATAGCCTGCGAGGTGAGTCTTACGATGTGTCTCTTGTAGGCGTCAGAGCGACCTCCGTTCTTCTCTGCATTTTTGGCTGCTTCGAGCGCCTCAGATGTCGAAGCGCTAGATACGCCACCGCAGCAGCCAGCCATGAATTTGTTGTGGTGTTTTCCAGACTGGCCTTCTTGGTCGTTGCCGTCACCTGCTTCGCCTGAATCTCCGGCAGTACTTTTCTGCTTCTGTTCCTTCTCGTGCTGTTTCAGCCTGCGGTAGTACTCGTCCGCGGTAAGTCCGTTTGGCCATGCGTACTGCGCAGGAAGTACTGCCCAGTCAGGAAATAGCCAAAGAGGTCGTTCTTCCGTGTTGGGGCCGCTGCTGTTCTTGAGTCGTACGGTGCGCTTTTGCTCCACCATCACACCGTTGATGAACAGGTCGCACGCCAAGAAAAAGGTCTGCGTATCTGGATAGCGCAGCCCTCTCTTCACATGCTCGAGCTGCACATGAAGGCACTCGTGAGCCAATCCGGTGGCCACAATTTGGGGATCTTCTGTAGCCACCCAGGCAGGGTCGTAGAGAAGCACAAGTTGCTCAGTTACGGCCATAGGGCCCTTGGCTATTTGCATCATGTGCTCGACTGGCGTTGGTATCAACGCGTAGAGTGTCGGGCTTAGGTATGGTGCAAACTGTCGGACAATCGCCCGCGCCAAGGGCAGCGCGGGCGACATATCTTGGTACGTCATAGTTGCTCTTCCAAGAACTTGTTCAAGCCACCCTTAGCTAGCGGCACTATCACTTTCTGTGCTGCCTGCGCGACTGCCTTGTCCTGGCACTTCATGCCTAGACGCTGCGTGATCATGCTTTCAGCGTATGGCACTACGATGTCCGCCAAGTTTGCAGTTTGTAGTCGGCCGAGAGCTGCCCACATCAAGGGGGCCAGTTCTACTTTTTCCTCCATGGTGCTGCGTTGTCGCAGATACGAGGCAGCGCTGGCGTAGGCCATCACAACGATGTCCAGGCGATCCTTGTCAGGCTGCCATGTGCCGTCTAGCACGGCCATTGGCTCTGGCATGTCTGCTGTTTGAAGAAAGGTGGATAGCGTGGCTGCAGGTCCTTGCCCTACGCAGCATTCCACCAGCGTGTCACGCACCAGCTCAGATTTGCCAAGAATGGAGCAGGTGGTCCAGAGCCTGCCGGCGAAGTCCCACGTTCTAGAGGAAGGCCAGGCCTTGCTGCTTCTTGGGTCTGTTGCGGCAGGTTCCTGGTTGAACAGGGTGGGGTTGGATTTCAAGAAGGCGGTGATGAGGGAGAACGAGATGGGTTCTGCGTTTTTCCAGTTCTCCGTGACCATGGCTTCCAGGTTTAGTAGTGAGTGCGAGGAAGTAGCTGACGCGCCAAACATTTTGTAGGAAGTCCACTGCTCCAGCGGAAGGGACGGGTATTCGTAGTGTGCAAAGCGCTGAGCCAATGGGGCAGACAGCCGGATGCCATTCGTGGCGATGTGCACTGGATTCTGGGCGGCAACGATGCGTACCTCGTTGGGTAACCTGGTATCCCCAGAAGCACGTTCGTGAACGAACGCTTGAAGTGCGGTATGCGTGGCCCTGGTACCACCGTTTATCTCGTCCAAGAAGATGATGCCCCGACCGTGTTCCACCATCTCACGGACCTGCGGTAGTGGACAGATCTGTTTGGCTCCGCCTCTGCCATCCGGGATGAGCACGCTGGCAAAGTCCTCCGGGGCGTGCTGTGACGCGTATAGGGTGACCAGCCTTTCTTGCATTGCGTCTGATAGCTGTTCAATCTGCGCAGTTTTCGCACTGGCAATCTTGCCCTCGATGAGTAGTGGGATCCCCCAAATGCACTTGGTGTCTCCTGGGGATCCCTTCATCGGTGTAGCAAAGCAGACCTCGAGCAGGTCTAGCAGCAGCGGTCTTGGACCAGCTACCGATGGCTGTGCGGTGGTGCGGAGGGCTGATAGGTTTGCTACAGTTTGCTTTCTCTTCATGGCCATTACTTGCATTCTCCAGTGCGATGTACGCAGGTTGAGTGGTCGCAGGTTCTAGTTCTCCAGCACCGTTCGAATAGTCCGTCCAGACATACGGAGAGTCCAGGCACTGGTTCCACCCCTGTTTTCCAAATGGGGGTGTCTCGGCTTTCTTCCAAGTGATTTAGGCAGCCTATGCACACGTGTATTTCGTTGTTCATGCCCACGAACTTGGGCATGTACTCGCGGTGCGGGTTGCGTTCGGAGTAGTGAAGTTCGCCAAAGGCAGCAGTAGCGAAGGCTTCTCCCTGAAGTATGTCGCTGCCGCAGATGTCACATTCCACTATCCCATCGGCATCCTCGAGCGGCGGTGAGTCTTCTAGTAGCTCCTTCACTTCTTCAAGGGTCTCTTCCCAGCAGCTGAAGCACCAGAACACCGGTATGTAGCGGAAGTACCCGTTCATCTCTAGGACGTCCACCATCTGTAGTCCCGCGTCGGTGTTGACTACGTGCACGATGTGAAATAGAAAGACTTCGTCGGTGAGACCTAGCTCATCGCCGCAAGAGGTGCAGTAGATACCAGATCCAACTTCTACCTCTTCCTCCATAGCCGTGCCCTTTCTCTAGGAGCCGTTCGTTCAATACTGACCCAGCGGGTTTCTATGGTGGCCATGTTCAAGTCGGGTCCCATGCCTGTGCGCAGGTCTATGTCGTTCAGTAGCAGCATGTTTTCTGCGAAGTCGTTGCCCCTCCCGTTGTGGATGAGCCGTTCAAATGACAGCCCTGGCTCGAGCATTGAACCGGCTGGATACCTTGCACGCGCTTCTAGCTCACGGTCATACAGGTCATCTAGGAGGTCGTCATCGTCTACTGCCAGACCAACCCAGTCACGGTCGTTGGTATCCACGTAATCCTGGTCTAGCCACTCGCAGTAGGATCCTGGTGTTGCCATTTGCAGCAAGACTTCCAGGTCTCTTTGGTTGCAGAAGCTGATGAAACCTTTGTTGTCCACGACCTTGGCACGTACACCGCCAATTGCCCTGCCAATCACAGGCGTGTACAAGGAGTACACCGACCAGACCCGGTCATCGTGGTGCACGTCGTAGAAGGTTGACCCCAGGATTCCGAGGGTACTTTCTACGATGTGCGTACCGGGTATAGGAGCCAGTTCGTTTTTCCCCTCGAGGGTGAACGGATTGACAATCACGGGTTCCTCCAGATGAGCGAGTCCATCAAGTAGTGGGAGAAGCCGAAGATGAACCCTGCGATGAATGCCCAGATGAGGAGCGATTTCATATTAGGATTCTTTTTCCGGCTCTTCTGTTGTACTTTCAGTTGATGATGACCTGCTGTACAGGTCTTGTACCAACTGGCGGTACTTCTCTCCGGAGTCAGGGCGATCAGGAAACTCTTGTGCTGTTGGGCGTTTTTGTTCTTTGCGTGGCATGCGACCCTCCGATAAAGCTCTTATCCCGTAGGGTGCGTGTCCCTTGCACCTTTTTGTCCCCGCAACCGCTGGTTCCAGCTATACTCTCGTAGAGCATGACGCACTTGAATCCGACTGAAGCGTTCGAGCACTACCGCGACAAGACCCTGGGTGCGATCAGGAAGCAGTTCCCTGTCGACGGGCAGAACCAACGTCTCGAGCTGGTGGACCTAGAAGTTCAGGACAACTTGAATCCCGACGATATCAGGGATCAGCAGCAGGCCAAGGTAACAGGGAAGACTTGGGGTATCCCGGTTTACGCCAAGCTCAAGTTGGTGAACAAGGTCACTGGCGAGACGACTCAGTCGCGTACCAGAATTGCTGAGCTTCCCAAGATTACATGCCGACAGAGCTACATCGTAGGCGGGCAGGAGTACCAAGTAGACAACCAGTGGCGGCTCAAGCCTGGCGCGTATGTGCGGAGGAGGCAGACCGGACAGATTGAGGCAATGTTCCAGCCGGGTAACAAGCCGTCGTTCGACGTTGTTTTTGATGACGCGACGAAGGAGTTCAAAGTAGAGCTCCCTGGCGGTAAAGCGTCTGTGCCGCTGTACCAGATCATTTCCACGTTGGGTGTTTCTGATGACGAGTTGCACAAGGCGTGGGGTCCTGAGGTATTGGCTGCCAACAGAAATGCACGTGGTGTTCACGGGGCGGTGGAGCAGTACTACAAGACCACGACAAAGAAGGAGGCACCCAGTGCGGCAGTAGCTGTAAGTCATCTAGTGACTTCACTGCAGCAAACGCAGCTGCGACCCGAAGCTACGGCGCTCACGCTTGGGAAGCCGATAGACCATGTGAACGGTGATGCTCTGCTGCGGGCTACTCGCAGGATGTTGGATGTCCAGTCTGGTGGGCCTGTAGATGACCGCGATTCGCTGGTGTTCAAGGACCTCAGGAGCGTTGGGGATTTCTCCGAGGACAAACTACGTGAGGCTGGTGCAGATATTCGACGTAAGATGTCGAGGCAGGTGAATCGCGCAACCAACCCGTCCCACATGGTGCCGCTTGACGCGTTCAATAGGCCCATCAGGGACACGTTCTACAAGAACTCTGCAGCGCAGGTAGCCAAGCAAATCAACCCGGTGGAGATCTTGTCGGCTGCGCAGCAGACCACGGTGATGGGACCTGGCGGTATCCAGTCCGAGAATCAGATCATGCCCGAGGTGAAGTTTGTGAATCCCTCGCACATGGGCTTCTTGGACCCGATACATACGCCGGAAGGTGGAAAGACGGGCGTTACCTTGCGGTTGCCTATGAGCGTGAAGCAAGTTGGGTACGAGCCTAGGATTCCGCTGTACAACATACGTACAGGAAAGGTGGAAGACGTAGGGCCTGCCGCGTTTCTGAAATCGAAGATTGTACTTCCTGACCAGGTGGACTGGAAAGGCGGGAAGCCGGTAGCTCGAGGGCGTACGGTGAAGCTATCCGTGGCAGGCAACGACGTATCGGATGGCCATTTGCACGAGGCTGACTACGTGATGCAGCACACGTCGCAGTTCTTCAATGTCACCAGCAACTTGATCCCGTTCATCAACAGCACTTCTGGTGGCAGAGCATCTATGGCCACCAGGCACATGGAGCAGGCCATCTCTCTGGTGGGACGAGAAGCACCTCTTGTTCAAGTAGGCACTGGCTCCGCTACCCCGGGTAGCACCACTTTCGAAGAGGTTGTAGGCACTCGCGCGTCTCATTACTCTCCGATCGCGGGCGTGGTGAAGGCAGTGAAGCATGACGCTGTGGTAGTAGCTGGCCACGACGGCAAGGAGCACGAGGTGCAGATCTACCGCAACTACCCGCTGAACGACGCCAAGTCGGTTTTGGACTCCACAGCGATTGTGAAGCCTGGTGATCGCGTGCGTGCGGGGCAGGTGGTGGCGGATACGAACTTTTCAAAAAACGGCGTAATTGCCTTGGGCACGAACCTGCGCGTGGGCTACATCCCGTACACGGGGTACAACTTCGAGGATGGAGTAGTCATCAGCGAAAGTGCTGCGACGAAGCTCAGTAGCGACCATCTATACAAGCACAAGGTTCCCGTAGATGCCGAGTCGGTGTTGTCGAAGAAGCACTTTGTGACGCACCACGCTGGCTTGTTCAGCAAGGATCAGTTCGCAAAGGTAGGAGATGACGGGCTAGTTGCCGTAGGATCCGTGGTGCATCCCGGAGACCCGCTGGTCTTGTCTATGAAGCAAGTGGTTGCGCGTGACCGCACGGGGCTATCCGCCATCCGTAAGAGCTTTGGGACTCAGTTTGCCGACCAGTCTACTGTCTGGGACGGGGTAGGTGAAGGCAGGGTTGTGAGCTCCGAGAAAGTTGGCGACCACGTGGTTGTACACGTGCGGGCAATTGAGCCGATGCAAGTTGGCGACAAGTTGGCTGGTAGGTACGGCAACAAAGGCATTGTCACCAAGATTGTGCCGGACCACGAGATGCCACGTACACCCGATGGGAAGCACATAGAGGTGGCGTTGAATCCCTCGGGGGTACCTGGGCGTATGAACGTAGGGCAAGTGCTGGAGACTGCGGCTGCCAAGATTGCCCAGAAGACGGGCAAGCCGTACATTGTGCAGAACTTTTCAGATGGTAGTCAGCTTGCTCGGGTGCAAGCCGACCTGAAGAAGCACGGGCTGAGTGACACAGAGGACTTGTTTGATCCTATTACGAAGCAGCGCTTGGGCACTGCGCTGGTCGGCTCCCAGCACATGATCAAGCTGCACCATCAAGTGGACAAGAAGGTGTCCGTACGCTCTGGCATGACGTTGCCGGGAGAAGCTCCAGAGAAGTACAACTCCAACCTGCAGCCGGTGAGTGGCAAGCATACCGGCGGACAAGCGATGGACCCGCTAGGTATGTACTCTCTGCTCGCGCACGGGGCTCGTGCAAACATCCGAGAGATGGCCACGTGGAAGAACGAAGGTCCGGACATGTCTTCCAATCCGTCCAAGCAGTGGCATAGTCAGCATCACGAGGTGTGGGATGCCATACAGCACGGTGACCCGTTGCCCGTGCCGAAGCCGACTTTCGCCTTTCACAAGTTCACGTCGATGCTTACCGCCGCGGGCATCAACGTAGATAAGAAAGGGCACAACTTCATCTTGGGCCCGTTGACGGATTCCCACATACAGCAGTCGTCTGGAGATCGGGTACTGACGAAGCCTTCGGAGATTGTTTACGCGAAGCTGGATTCGAAGACGGGGGAGCCCAAGCCCAAGCCGGGAGGGTTGTTTGACGACCGCCTTACTGGTGGCAATGGCGGACGTAAATGGAGTCGAATCGCCCTTGCCGAGCCGGTGCCAAATCCCGTGTTTGAGGATTCCATCCGGATGCTGACGGGGCTCTCTTCTGCGGACTACCACGGGTTGGTGCATGGGGTGCACGCGATAGACAGTCACGGCCACATCGTAGAGGCTGGCAAGGGCACTACTGGCGGTGCGGCGATTGAGCAGCTGCTGAAGAAGATAGATGTGGCTGCCGAGTTGGATAAGTCCAAGAGGGCTTTGAATACGCTACCGGCGTCGAAGGTGGATGCCACCCTGAAGAGGGTGAAGCGGCTACAAGCACTTCACCAGTCTGGCTTGTCTGCTGATGAGGCATACGTGCTGCACTCCCTGCCAGTCATTCCTCCAGCTATGCGCCCAGTCACTGTCATGCACGACGGCTCGCTGAAGTTCGATGACATCAATCAGCTGTATGCCAAGGCAGCTCAGACGAACATGTACTTGGGGGATCAAACGTTGGCCACGAACTTGCCGGAACAGCGCAGGAGAGATTTGCGCAAGGAGATGTACGACGGTGTCAGTGCATTGATGGGAGTCGGTATCCCGTACAAGGATGCGCAGCATAAGGGCCTATTGCATCTGATCCAGGGCGCGCAGCCCAAGACCGGCTATTTCCAGAGCACGCTCATCAGTCGCAAGCAAGACCTGAGCATGCGGTCTACCATTGTTCCGGAACCCTCCTTGGGGTTGGACGAGGTAGGGTTGCCTCGAGAGCAAGCCATGAAGCTGTTTTCTCCCTTTGTGGTGGGTGAGTTGAAGAAGTCAGGAATGGCCATCAACGTGGCCGACGCGCAGAAGATGGTAGCTTCCGGCACGCCCGCGGCGCACAGGGCGTTGGCCAAAGTCATGACCGAACGTCCCGTGATGCTGAAACGAGATCCTTCGTTGCACAAGTACAGCATCCAGGCGTTTCAGCCTAAGGTGGTGGAGGGTAGCGCTATCAAGATTCACCCGCTGGTTACTGGGGGGTACAACGCAGACTTCGACGGGGACACCATGAGCGTGTTCGTGCCTATCTCTCAAGAGGCAGTGGATGAGGCGCACCGCATGTTCCCGTCCAACAACCTGTTCAGCGAAGCTACAGGCAAGGTCATGTACCAGCCTACGCTGGAGTCTGCGCTGGGGCTGTATAAGCTGTCGCGTGTCAATGATACGAAGGCGCACCACATCTCTCACCCTGCGGAAGCGATTACCGCGGTGCAGCAGGGGAAGCTAACGGTGAATGACCGGGTGAAACTGGGAAATCAGGTCACCACACCAGGTCGTATCATTTTGGCGGCCGCCCTGCCTGAGCCAATGCAGCGTCCTATGCTGGAGAACCTTGGGCAGCAGTTGGACAAGAAAGGGCTGGACGCGCTGCTGACTACAGTGGCCAAGAACCATGTCGGAGACTATGGGCATGTAGCAGACAAGCTGAAGAACTTGGGTAACGGGGCGGCAAGTGGCGTGGTCACGGTGGAGCATGACGGATTCGTGGGTGCTGCACGTCTGGACCAGAAGAATAGAACTTACGTGCCTGTGGGCGTCCACACGCTGGCGTTGTCCGACTTTGAGCCAGATACGAAGACCAGGGAGCGAGTGTTGGCACCGGCTCGTTTGGAGGCGGCACAGGTAAGGCAGGGGGGTGGTACCAAGTACAACAAGGATGCTGCGCTGGTGCGTATTTGGTCTGCAGCAGACCGCAAGATGCAGGAAGAGCACATGAAGGTGGCCACAGACGATCCGACCAACCTCATGATGATGCACTTGGCTGGCGTGAAGCCCGGGTGGGGACAGTACAAGCAGCTCACGCTGGCACCCATGCTGGTGGCCGACGCTTCTGGAAGAATCATCCCAGTGCCTATTACCCGCAGCTACTCCGAGGGGCTGGATTCTGGAGATTACTGGAACCAGATGCACGGAGCTCGGCGTGGTGCGGTCATGAAGGTGCAGGAGGTCCAGGAACCTGGGTATCTTTCGAAGCTGATGATGGCCAACACTATGAACATGGTGGTGCATGGGAACGACTGTGGCACTGAGCGCGGTATTGCTCTTCCTGTGACCGACCCAGATGTGCATGACCGGTTCTTGCAGCGTGAATTCAACGAGAAGGGAGTGCATGTCCCCTCCGGTACCTTACTCACTCCGCGGGTAGTCACCAGCATGCGTTCAGCAAACAAGAATGCTCAGATCGTGGTGCGCAGCTCGTTGAAGTGCGAGCATGCTACTGGGGTGTGCCAGAAGTGTATGGGGCTAGCGGCCAATGGCAACTTGCATTCTGATGGGGACAATGTTGGTGTTACGGCTGCACAGACGCTGGGTGAGCGCGCGGTGCAGTTGACCATGCGCGTTTTTCATACCGGTGGCGTGGCGGATACCGGGAGTGGTTCCCGCGTGCTGGGGGAATTCGATCGGGTGCAGCAGCTCATGAAGTTGCCCAAGCGCATACCCGACGCGGCCACGTTGGCTATGGCATCGGGCACAGTTGACAAGGTGGAAAAGACGGCCACCGGCATGAACATCTTCGTTGGGGGTAAGAAGCACTTCGTGGGGAAAGACGCTCGAGGGGCACCCTTGTGGCATTCCATAGGGGACAATGCGCATCCTGGCTGGGTCCCCCCGCGGGTAGGGACCCAGGTGACGCGAGGCCAGTCGCTGAGTGATCCTCTTCGTACGCTGGTGAATCCGCATGATCTGTACAAGGCCACTGGGAGCATTGAGACTGTGCAGAACCACCTGGCGGACCAACTGCATTCCTTGTACAAAAGCGAAGGGATCAAGCGGCAGCACGTGGAGACTGTGGTCAAGGCCATGAGCAACCTGTCCGAGGTAGCCGCCCCTGGGGACTACGAGGGTGTCCTGCGTGGCGAATTCCATCCCACGTCCAAGCTCATTGCGGTCAACAAGCGGCTGATTCGGGAGGGTAAGAAGCCGATAGAGCACAAGCCGGTACTGAAGGGGGTGGACATCATGCCGTTAGCGGTTCAAGAAGATTGGATGGCCAAGATGCAGCACATCAAGCTCAATCAGACCCTGCTGGATGCAGCGGCCACAGGCGGTAGATCCAGCATCCATGGCATGCACCCCATTCCTGCTCTGGCGTATGGTGCTGAGTTTGGTTTGACAAGTGAGCATGCCAAGCAGCGGTCAGCCTTGAGCCATCTTCACGATGTGCAGGGGCACGAGTACTGATGGCGGGTCACCACCAGGGACTAGCCGAGGCGGCGCGCGGGGCAATACGGCCTCGTACGGAATTCCGTACAAGCATGACTGCGCCGTCAGGGTTGGGTGACACCAACATACTCATGGCGCGCGTCATCAACGTGGACCTAGTGCACTACACCGTTGACGTATACAGTCAGTTCGATCAAGTGCGCCTGCTGTCGGTGCCCATCGGGTCTCCATATCTGCACTCGAATCGTGGAGATGGACTCTCTATCACCCCAGAGATTGGTGCCAAGTGTGCCGTCTGCTGGCCTGGGGATAGTTCTCCTCCATTCGTTCTGGCCTTTGTTATGCCGCACGAGACGGTACCGACGACAGGTGATGCGGAGAGCCCTGGAGGAACGTCCGAGCGCAGCGACAGTAATCAGGGTCCTTCTACAGCCAGTTTTGCTGGAGGTAGACCAAAGGGTAAGCCGGGGGACATAGCTCTGCGGGGTCGGGATGGGCAGTTCGTTGTACTGCACCGCGGCGGCGTGCTCCAGGTTGGAAGCAACGAGCTAGCGCAACGCTTGTATATCCCGCTGAACAACCTGGTGATGGACGTGGCCGAGAACTATGCCATGCAGAATTCCGGCGGGTCAATACGCTGGGGAATACAAGAGGGAGAAGGTGAGACCACCCTTCCTACTGAGTACAAGCACGCCATGCGCGTGTACGCGAACGACAAGTATGCAGATCTTCGCATAGGCATGGGGCGCGTACATGATCCAGTGCCCGAGATGGATGACGACGGGATTACGGACTTGGCAGCCGCTGAAGTAGGAAAGACAGAGCCCATCGTGTGCGAGCTCTCCCTTGCTAGGAACGGGTTCAAAGCAGAGAGCGGTGCGCTACTACCTGGTACGGGCAACCTGGTGAAGCTTCGATTCATCTTTGACCGTGCTGGCAACGCGTTTCTGCGTATGGATGGAAACGTTGGTATCTTGTGCAAGAAGAAGTTGCGTCTTCGTGTGAAGGGCGACATGGAGGTGTTCGCCGACAGCAACTTCAGCCTGACTGTAGCTAGCAGTGCAAAGATAGCCGTGGGTGGGAACTTCGAGCTCACGGCACCCGTGGTGCGCGTAAACGATGGAGACAAGCCTGTAGCACGTGTAGGGGACCAGGTGTCCGTAACGTTACCGCCTACGTTGCTCATGGTAGCTCCGGGCCCGCCGGGGTTCATGCCAATACCGCCGGGCATGAACTCAACGATTGGTGTCATCACCAGTGGTAGATCGGACTTCTTGGCGTAATGGTAAACGACATCGGCAGCTATACGCTTGGTGGCATCAACATTGGATTGGCCGTAGGCATAGGCCTGATCAACCCACTGCTACTGCAGTTCGACTTGTTCCTGACAGGACAGTTCGGTCTTGGGCCATTTCTGCTGGATGTGCAGGTAGCTTTCAATGCAGCGATATCCGCGGTGTTGCAGCTCAGCATCGGGATCTCTGACCCGTTGGCGATACTGCGGTCGTTGCTCATGGCTATGGTGCAATTGCAAGCTTCGTTGTCGGTGATGCTGTCTTTCGGATTGCCCACGGTTACTGCGCAGATAGGCGCACAGATTGCTGCTGTGGCAGCACTCACTGGTGCCTTGGCTTTGAAGCTAGGTGGTGTGCGAGCCTTGCTGTCTGCCGGGTTGGCCGTGAAGATCCCGGTAGTGAAGTTTGTCGGACAGATCACTGGTGCACTAAGCGCTGGGCCTGCCCATTTGCTGTCCTTTACGGGAAGTACATTGGCCGCATCTGGCGTTCAGATTGCGGCAGCCTTCGCTTCTGGTCTTGGACCAGACGACCCTCTTTTGCCAACCGACTTGGTGGATGGCATCATCATCGTCACTAAGGACCCTGCCGTTTTCCAGGCTATGGGTTTGCTGCTAAAGACATCGTGATGGCTAGCCACTCGCAAAGATTTTGGGCTAAGGTGCAGAAGCGAGGTCCCAAGCATCCGGGGTTAGGCACACGCTGTTGGGTGTGGACCGCGGCAAGGCTTCCTGCGGGCTATGGGTTGTTCAAGCTGAATGGCCGCAGCCGTGTTGCTCATAGTGTTGCTTGGGAGATCGAACACGGCGAACTACTTAGAGGTATCTGCGTGCTACATCGCTGCGATAATCCAGCGTGCGTGCGCCCAGACCACCTGTTTTTAGGTACCAGAGGGGACAACAATACGGATAGGTCCATAAAAGGCAGAAGTGCCAAGGGAGACCGCTCGCCCTCCAGGTTGCACCCGGAGAGCAGACCAAGAGGCTCCCGGCATGCCAATGCGAAACTGACGGAAGAGAGGGCCGCCAGGATTCGGGAGTTATATGCTGTTGGAGATACTACGCAGACCAGGCTGGCCCGGCTGTTCGGTGTTCATCAAAAGGTGATTAGTGGTATCGTTTTGGGCACTAGTTGGAAGACCTCGTAGGAGACTTGTCGCATGAACCAGCCATTGTTCCTGACAGCTATGCCAGATTTCGAAAAGGGAGCTGCCGAAACGGCAATGCCCGAGGATCCCAATGCTTGGTCCGACGAGGCACTACAAGCCTTGTACAAGCAAGTTCCTTACCTGTCTGACTTCGACTTGCACGTAGAGATGGCGGCGGTGGATGGTGAGCGAGGGTACGGGTTGGGGCATGTCAAGGTAACGTCGAAGACAGAGGCGCCGATGATGGCGCCAGCAGACCAGCTGAAGTCTGCCGGCATTCGGGAGAGTCGAATTCCCATCATCATCAAGGACAACAAGCTGATGCCCTTGGATCTCATCGTAACGGACGACTCCAAGGTGTTGCCACTTACTGAAGGACGTTTGCGTCAGGCCATGTTTCGTCCGCAGAACTTTGACGTTACGTCGAAGACGCCAGGCGACCAGTCGATGATTGGGCAGTTGTATCCTCCGTTTCGACAGAACTATGGATTTGGCGGGGGAGGCGTGGCGGTCAGTGCAGGCATGGGCGGCAAGACTGCCGCTGTGCACAGCGATCTCGAGGCATGGTTGACTGCAGATGTGACGAAGAAAGAGGCGTCGAGCGCGACCAAGGGTGCACGTTTCCACAAAGCACAGCAGCTACTCGGTAAGACAGGGTCGGTACTGTCGGCGGTACTCCCTACGGCAAACGTGTCCGACTTGGACGCCTTCCGTGAGGCACTGGGTGACGCTTCTACGAAAGTAGCGTTTTTTCAGAATGTTGCTGCGTATGGGGCGCTGCAGAAGATTGCGGAGACTGAGCCACGGTCGATTGCTAAGACTGCGGCCAGGCTTGCTGACGTGCTGCGCCCAAGTGTGGTGCAGTTCATCAGCAATGGTGATGGCACCTACGTTTGCAAGACAGCGAGCAGGCACAGCTGGGAAGCTCGTGAAGTAGAGGTGTCACGGCAGCTGCTGGTTCAGCACATGGGGTCCAAGCTAGCTGCCGAGGTGGACAGCGCGGGTTCGGTGACGCTAGCTCCCGAGGGTGCCGCAGCAGTCGCTGAGAGCCCACTGCCAGGGTCTGGCGCAGGTCCTATTTCAGCGCCGGGGATGTACCAGGTGCAGACCGCGGAAGGGGAATCCCTGTCGGGGGTGGTCGTCCCGAATCTGCTGGATGTGGACGGTACGGCCCTGCCCATCTCCCTTTTCATGGATGGTCAGCACGTGGCGGTGCAGGCAGACATGGTGGGTACCCCCCTCGGGGAGTACTCGGCCCCTGGCAGTCTTCCCGCGGATCAGGCCGCCGGGTATGGCGTCTTCTACTTCGAGGCCGGAGGCATACCGGTGGCCACTCTCCCATTGCGTTTGGGAGCCAGCGTGGCGGGTATGGAGGGACAGACGGGTCACTTTACGGCAGAAACCTTCGATGGGCGCCTCGTACAGGTCAGCGTGCAACCGTACGTGGCAACAGTGGTCGGTGTGGAAGACCAGATGCTCATCCCGAGCACTTGGTGCTGGATTCCGCTCGATCAGGCGCAAGAGGTAAGCCTGGCGGAGACTGCAGCGACTGCCCAAAAGGTGGCGTCGTCGGCACAAAGGGCGCTTCAAGTCACCGTATTGGCAGGTTCGGCCGACAGTTTCTCGTTGCGGGGGGCTCCGGTAGAGAAGCTGGCGGCGGACGAACGGAACTTCCTCACCCAGGACCAGGCGCTATTTGTTCTAGTTGGCTGTGGGGCCGACCCCACCAAGTCGTTGAACAAGCTGGCGGAAGCGCTGTCGCTACCCGGCAAGCAGGCGACCCTTGCGGTGCCGCACACCCTGAAGATGGCAGAGGAGGTGCGGGGCGAGAGCTACCTGAATGCCCAGGAGTACCTGGACAATACCCCGTCATTTCGAGTGCGTTTGTGGAAAGAGGCGGCTGTCATCCCTGACCCAGTCGCGGTCGATACGGTCCTCAGCTTGGGGTTCCTCAATCCGGAGAACATCACAGCATTCGTTGGTTACCTCCCCACGCTGGATGAGGCGCAGCGCCGCATGTGCGAGCTGCTCATTGGCGCAAGGCTTGGTTTGCGGGAGCTGTCTGATGGTGCGCTCGAGCGGGCTATTCGCGCTGTAGAGGACGTCATCGAGGGACTCAAGGTCATCGCTTTCCAGGGCTAAGAAAAAGCGGAGGACCATGTAACAGCGTCGTGTGGCCTTACCAGCCACACGCCGTTTCCCTTTGATTCGAACTCAGGCGCAAATACATCGCTACATTGGCCGTATTGTCCGGTCTTGTGCATTCATCTGGTTGTATTTATCGACGCAAGACAGCCTCCTTGGATTGCGTTAGTGTGCACGTTGTACTTATGCCATGCTCTGGCTAGGAATTTCATGATACGTCGTTCACCCGCAGAGAACTACTACAAGTACCTGGTGGTGCACCCTGCCATGTACGACAACGACTACATCAGAAGCGTTTCCCAGGAGTTGGGATTGGATTGGCTTGGAGACTGGTACATCCAATGGTTGCGTGATCGACTTACGGTGCCAACTCCGTTCTACCCGGCTGACACGGGGCATACGAAGTCTCGGAAGTTCCTTCAGCGGGAGGGGTTGACTACCGCGTTCTTTCCCACGCCAGCATGGGACTCGGCATTGCGCGTTATGAGCCGGCCTCGCCAGCGTGAGGTAGTAGAAACGCTATTGGTTGCGCACGCACCGCACGAGGCTATCTGCTACACGCTCAAGGAGCGACACCATGCCACGGTGACTACAAAGGCGATACGGCTATTCAAGCACTACTTTTGGGATGTGGACATTCTGGATAGCAACGAGTTCCGCACCTTCTTGGATCTGAGGCACCATGGTGCGCTTGATGCGTACACAGACACGGATCGGATGACGCAGCTGGCATCCCGAAAGAGGATGAGGCACACCGACCCGCGGGTGGTGGCAGCCAAACTCCCACATACGCCGCTGGCAGCGACCATAGCGCAGCTCGAGCTTGGCGTGTTGCCTCATCATATTGACTTGTCGGCAGCGTTGGGGGGAGCAATGCAAGTGGCTGCCGTGAGGACGTTGGAGTCTGCTCTTGCTGGGGGCCCGGTGGCGTCGACCATGCTTTCTCAGTACTCGTCTGCGATGGAGTCATTGAAGCGTGGCTTGGATGCTGTGGTGAATCCTGAGGAGAAGCTACGTAAGGATCTGAAACGAGCAGCGCTGGCTACTACTACGCAAAAGGTTCCGCTACTACCGCAGCTTACGGGGGGAAACCACACTACGAACGTGTATCCAGAGCCTAAGGTGGTTACCAAGGTCATGGATGCAGAGTTTGACGCCGCTGAAGATGATGAAGATGACGAGGCTGACGGCGCAGCAGGGTCAACCGATGAGGGGCAAGAAGAAGACAGCGAGGTTGAAGATGGCGATGACACCCAAGACGATAGGTAGAGAAGAGACAGAGGAATTTCGTGGACAGTGGGCTGCCGCTGCCCAGGATGTGGCAGGCGTGTCTGACGCCGTAGTGAAGTTCAAGCAGGTGGAGTGCTACACCACGTTTCTGGCGGAGTATGCGGCGGTGGATGGTAACGTCATCATCCACTTCTTTCCACCTAGAGAGTCCTTCACGATGGTAGGGGGCAAGCCTGTATTGTCTCGGGATTTCATGCATTGGTGGCAGACTAGGTTTCCAGAGCTACTGAGCCCTGCGGCAGAGGAGTATTTCAAGGCTACGCAGCCTACGCTGCAAGCACAGTACATTCCGGAGATGCAGAGCTGGTGGATGAGAGCTGGCGGTTTTGCTAGACGTTTAGGCGTGTCGGCCTTTGTTGAGGGCTTCTTTTCTCTGCTTGACCAGCGGATTGATGAGGCTTCCTCTTCTTCGTCGGCGGGGAATAGTTGATCTGCATACGAACGTGCGTTCGCTGCATGGATAGGTGCTTTACTGGCCACCTCTCTTTGCGCAGGTACATACGCATGTACTTGCTAGCTACCTTCCATATGGGAGGGGGTATTCGTTGATTCAGTCGAATGGTTACGGCAAAGCCGCCGTCCTTCAGAGGGTCTACGGTTGCCTGTTCTCCCCAGTGGGTGTCGGCGGCACGCCGCAAAGATTCCCACAGGCAACGCACTGCGGTGTATGGGTCGTTGGTTGGTTTGGGAGGGTACATTGATGGCTGCGGCCTCCTCGTACGTGTCTGACTTTTCTGAGCATCCGGATGATGACGGTCCTGATGGTATGCCACTTACGGACAAGGAGCTAGCACAACTACGCAAGCTCCGCGAGTGGTCACCGGAGGTTCACCAGTACAGTCTGGAGGACTACGGAGTAAATGATACCGATTTTGAAGATCCGGCGGACGTCGAAGACGACCTGCACATTTTGCCGTCGGCATTCACTGAGTTTGCTTTTCAGATGCCTACGTACTCGGGATACGAGAACTTCTCGTTCGAGGGCAGGCGTCATTTGCAACACATCTACGACACGCCGAGGCGTCGTCTGCTGCTGCTGTGCGGTCGCCAGGTGGAGAAATCCACGCTGCTTGGCAACAAGGCCATTGGCCTGAGCTGTCTGATCCCTGCGTACAACACGCTGTACGTTAGCCCATCGGCCACGCAGACCAAGACCTTCTCGAACGACCGTATCAAGGACCCGATCGAGACCAGCCCGGTGTTGCGTAACTACACCACGCACATGCTCTCGCAGAACATCTTCGAGAAGCAGTTCATCAATCGGTCCAAGATCACGCTTCGCTACGCGTTTTTGAACGCAGACCGTGTCCGTGGTATTCCGGCAAACCAGCTGCTGATAGATGAGATTCAGCACGTTCTAGCGGACAATATCCCTGTCATTGAGCAGTGCCTCTTCCATTCTCCGAAGAGGATGAAGAGGTACATCTACTCGGGCACTCCCTTGTCTTTGGACAATGTGCTTGAGGACTATTGGGCGAACAGGTCCACGCAGAATCAGTGGGTGATTCCTTGCGATTGTACGGGTGGTGACGAAGGCAGGTACTGGAACATCCTTGGTGAGAAGAACATCGGCAAGAAGCATCTGATTTGTGAGCACTGCGGTAAGCAGTTGTTCCCGATGTGCGACGGGGCCCAATGGGCTAGTACGGTGGCATACGATCCCGTCCATACGCCGTTTGAGGGGTACCGTATCCCTCAGTTGATGGTGCCCTGGCTGGACTGGAATGAGCTCCTCTACAACTTCCACCACCACTCCAGGAACCGGTTTTACAACGAGGCGTTGGGCATCTCGTTTGATAGCGGGCTACGCCCGTTGTCTCGAGCGCAGGTTCGTGCGAATTGCAACCCGCGCGTGTACATGTCCGATGTGGCCAAGTACCAAAAGCTGTCACTGGCGCATCCTGTATTCGCCGGAATCGATTGGGGCACAGGGGAGAACACGTACACGGTCCTCAGCCTAGGCATGTACGTTGGCAACAAGTTTCGCATCTTCTACATCCACCGGTTTACTGGCGAAGATATCGACGTTGAAGTTCAGCAGGAGAAGATCTTCGAGACGCTGCGCGCGTTCAATGTGCGTCTAATAGGGGCGGACTACGGGGGTGGCTATTACCCCAACGACTTCTTGACCAGAAGGTTTGGGCGTGAGCGCGTGTTGAAGTACCAGTACGTGGCGCGGTTGGCTGCGAAGCTGCGCTGGGAGGCCAAGCTGCAGCGCTACGTGTGTCACCGCACCGAGGTGATGAGCGCGGTATTCAATGCCATAAAGCGTGCCAACGTGTTTGAGTTTCCTCGCTGGGAGGAGTTCAAGGATCCGTATGCGTCTGACATGCTCAACATCTTCAGCGAGTACAACGAACGTTTGCGCATGACGCAGTACGGGCACACGGCAGGAAAGACAGACGATTCTCTGCATTCCATTCTGCTGTGCTTTCTTGCTTCAATGATAGTGCGTCCACGCCCCGATATCATTTCTCCAAATAAGGAGATGGAGCACGCGGGAGCAATCTGGTCCAGTTACTCGGGTCCTGTCGACCAGGGATAACCCTGGACTTGCCTCCTAAGTAGTTTTGAGCTACGGTGGGGCATGACACTCACTAAGCGCCCGTGCGTTGTATGCCGCACCTCTTTTTCTCCGACTAGCGCATCTAACGTCTGCTGCTCTCGTACTTGTGCTCGTGCACTGCGTGGTGACTTCGTCGCTAGGTTCTGGGCTCGCGTTGATAAGAAGGGCGCGGTAGCGCCAGGAATGAAGACTGCTTGCTGGCTCTGGACAGGGCGCCTGGAGAAAAATGGGTATGCGCGGATCAAGCGAGAGGATTCCAAGCAGCAGGTTTCCGTGCACCGTGCAGCCTGGGAACTACGCCACGGGGAGGTGCCTGACGGACTGTGCGTTCTGCACAAATGTGATGTTCGACACTGCGTTAGGCATTTGTTTCTTGGCACGCATCAAGCCAATACGGCGGACATGCTCAAGAAGGGTAGGGCTAACAAGGCGCAGGGAGAAGCGCACGGGCAGTCCAAGCTAAGTAAAGAGCAGGTGCGCGCAATCCTCATGGGGTACTACGCCCTTGGTTTTACTCAGGTGGAATTAGCAGAGAAGTACGGGGTTAGTTCGATGCAGGTTAGTAGGATATGTTCCGGCAAACGCTGGAAGAAGGCTCTGCAAAGTCTGGGTACCTACGAGTTTACGCGACGTGGAAAGCGAGTGACGGTGTCGGCCACGTAGCTAAGAAAAAGGAGGGGCTGCCCTCCTTATCCGCAATCCGGATTGCGGCTATTTGACAGCCTTCTCTACCTCGTTGTAGAGGACGACCACCGGCCACGCCACTGCAGAAAAGACTACGATACCCAGCAGCGCAGCCTTAGCGCAGTCTTGGAGACCTTCTGTGGACAACGGGTTGCCTTCCTCTGCGTTGGTGGTGAGCATAGAAACGGCAATAGCTCCGTGCTGCATCTCACGGTATGCGTTGTAGCCAACAGCAGCACCGATCACCGCGTACGAGACTCCTAGAATTGACATAGCAGTTCCTCCACTACCTTTCTTATCCCCGATATTTGCAGGGACTTTCAGATAGTGAAGGTTCGTGGGAACAGGTGGGAGATTACGTCGTCTACGATCTCGCCGTCCATGAAGGTGCGGTTCGCCACATTGGCGCCTAGTTGGCTGTGCACGTAGAAGTAGGCTACGTTGCGCAGGTTCTTCCTGGCTGCTTCCATGCAGGCATGCGCAAATGCCATGTTGGCTGTTTCTTCTACAGCGCTTATGGCATGCAGCTTAGTGGCCAGAAGCAAGTAGTATTGCCAGGGCTCTGCTGTGCTGGCTAGCTGGGCAACGCGACGTAGGTACGTTTCATCCATCGCCTGGAATATGGAGGCCCACTCGAGTATGGCTCTGGCTTTGAAGGTGATGCGCTTCACATGCAGCGCTTTCTGCACTTTGACATGTAGCCGGTACATGTCTTCCTCGTCGAACGAGAGCACTCGCCCGTCTAGGCCGAGTGTTTTGCACAGGGCCTCGAGGCGGTCCTTCACGGTCCTACTGATTGAGAGCGCCAGCTCTGCGGTGGACGTGGCATCGCGGGTGGACCTTCTTGCGTGTCCTTCACGGTAAGCCAGTATCTCGTCCTTCTTGTACTTGGAGGATGCGGCAGTGCCGTTGTCTACGGCAGGGACTATCGCGTTTACGAACACCAGGTGCGACATCCATTTGCGGGAAATGCCCAGTAGGCGCGCGGCGCGGTTGTGCGAGACTAGGTGCTCTGACCTTCCCATGGGCTGAATCACGTGCTACTTCTTACGAGTGCTTGAAAGGGTTCGTGATGCAAACTTCCCCACTGCAGCTCTTCCTCCAACAGCGCGAAGCGAGACCGGTGGCAGGGCAGCATCTGGAACATCTAGGTAAGGAAGCTGCCACAAACTGGGTGCTTGGGAAATGCGCTTCTCTACATGAGGCGGCGGTGAACGTACTTCGTGCGGAGCAGCTGTCTCCCGAGCAGGTACGTAGGGTAGTTGAATTTACCAACCAGAACGCGTATCTGCAGGAGTTCCGTAAGGAAGGCGACCACAAAGTGGTGCATTTCGATTGTGGACCCGCCGACCCTGCTCAAGTACTGCAAGATTTGAATGATGGTGGTGGGGGTTCGTTGTACGATCAGGGCAACTTGCACCACCGAGCAATCCCGACACGTACGTCTGCACGAGGAGCATCCATGGACAAGACCGCATCCGCCCAAGACCAAGGGATCCCTGGCCTGCCCAAATTGACCAGGCTGCCGGGCCTACCCAAGGCAGCGTCTGTACCGGAAGAGGAGCTGTGGGGGTTGTTTCAGACCGATGCGTCTGGCGCGCTTCCCTACGCCGAACCGCGGCGTCCGTTGATGGACGTGCGCAGTAAACTTGCCGGAGTGCAGGGAGAGTTAGAGGACGCAGTCAATCAGCTCGAGCTGGACTATCAGGAGGCTTCGAGCCAGTTGTACCATCAGGTGAAGCAGGCGGCGTTGACGGGGGAGAGTTTGGGTTCGATTGTAGCTGCTTGGGCAACTGTCTCGGAAGCTCCGGTGTTCACGAAGGCGGCGTTTGCCATGCTCACTCCGCTGTTGCGTCATGACGGCGTATTCCCTTCGTTGGACAGCATTGGGGCGTCTTTGGAGAAGCAGGCTTCAGGCGTGGTGAATGGTGAGCATCCGCTGGTGCGTGCTTACGCAGATTTCGTGAATACGTTGGGCAAGTTGGCTGCAGCACGGGGGTTGCACCAGGAGTACCTCGAAGGAGTTGCCCTCACAGAGGAGCTGTTGAAAAACGCGGCAGGGGGTGTGGTAGGTGCCGTGAAAGCAACGGGGAAGGGGATTGACGCGATCTCCGGTCCTTTGGCACACGCGCTGGTGGGCCCTGCTGACGCAAAGAAAGTGGCGCCGTCGATAGCCCGCGGGTTGAAGCTCACGGCGGGTGGTGCTGCGGTACTTGGCACCAACGCGGCCGTGCAGAATGTCACTGACCGCCCAGGCGTGCAGCGCGTGCTGCAGGCAGCTAAGTCCACCGTGCCAGGTACCATGGAGTACCAAAATCGTCGCTATCGCAACATGACGGGGATGTAATTACCATGAACCCAGCAGAAGAGTTCTTGACGGAGAAGAAGGCGTTCGGTCTTGGGGCACTCACGGGAGCAGCCCGCTCTACGGGTAAAGCAATGTCCCCAGCGGCCAAAGCGTTTGGTTCTGCTGCTGCAGTGGGGGCTGGGGCTGCGGCATTTGCTGGGCTGGCGGGTGGTGCAAGCAAGCTGTACGCAGCGGCCACCAAGACTCGAGACTTCCGCGCCATGCTGGATGCGAATCCAGACTTGCTACAGCATCAGAAAGCAGACCCGGCAGGGTTCAATCGCATGTACTCTTCGTTGCGCACATTGGCACCGGAGTTTGCTGCGGAACCGCTGGTAGCTGGCTATTACCTACGTCAAGGTATGGAGGGCCTCATGGAGGGTCGTGGCGGCGTGTCTGTGCAGGCCATGAATGCAAAGCGTCCTGTGCAGACCGGGCCTATGACGGATGCGGCCTTGCAGGGGTACATGAGGGGCATGGGTTCGAAGAAGGAAGAGGGTCCTCGACCGCAGTTGGTATCGCAGACGCGACATCGATTCGACCCGGAAACTCAGGGGTGGCAGCAAACTGAGACCACCGAGAATCGGTACGGATGATCAAGGTCAGTCTCTTCCAGGGCAGCGAGGAGTACGGACCCGCGGCTGTGCCGCTGTTTGGGCCATCGGATAGCTACTTCGAGAAGACGGCTTCCGCTACGCTTTTGCCAGAAGTAGCTGACTACATCGCGCACTTGAAGCCGAGGAATGACTCGCAGTACGTACTCGTCAACGCCATGGGCGCCGGTGAGTATTACGGCTCCAACGTGAACGGGGATCGCTTTGCAGAGGCTGCTTTGGTACACGCCCCTGCCCGGTGGACAGGCAAGCCTGTTCACGACATGACGGTAGGAAAGTCTTGGGCCTACGGTTACCCTACGTTCTACGGGGCACATGTTTTTCCGCATCACAAGAACAAGGATCCCAACCGGGCGCTAGGGACTGTCGAACTGGCGGCGTGGAATCCGCATATGAAGCGTGTCGAGCTCGTCACTAGGCTCGAACACAAGCTGTGCAAGGGATTTGGCGGTGAAGGGATTTGGGACAAGCTGGTAGCAGGTGAATTTCCTGATGTGAGCATGGGTACCAAGGTGCCCTTCGATACGTGCTCCATTACCTTGGATCGCGAGCTCTATCAGAAGGCGTGGGATACGTACAATCCCAGCCTGCATCGTAGTCCTGGGGATGCCATTCTTCAGTTCCATAAGAAACTGAAGGCCAAGAACGGCGTAGGCATCCGCGGGTTGAGTATCACGCGCGTCGACTACTCAGAGTATGCGCGCCACATGATGAACCAGATCTTGCCAGATGGACGCAAGGTTTGGGTGGACAATGATTTCCCGAAGTTCTTCGACATTTCGTTTGTGTTCATGGGCGCAGACAAGATTGCCAAGGCCATGCTGAAGATTGCGGCCGGTGGCAAGCGTGTGTACTCCATCGGCTCGGCAGAGTTGGCAGACAAGCTTGCTGAGTACGACATGATTTGGATTCCAGAGCCTGCGGTCACGGAAAAGACTGCCGGCGTTTCGAGTATTGAGGACCGCCTGTTGCGGATGGCCGAGCGACGAGGAGAGACGCTCGAGCAGTCGGGAAAGAGCACGGCGAAATCCGCGATGACCAAGGAGGTCGTTCCCAACCAGCTGGCAGGGAAGGCTGTCCCCCTGCTCACGAGCCAAGAGCGAGATTTGCCGGACAAAGTGCTGGACGAGCTGGCTACTGCTGGGTTTGGGCCTGCACTTTCTACGGCAACAGGGCTAGGAATTGTGCTCAAGCCTCGCGAGTTTCAGCGTATTACCCTGATTTGCCTGGGTAATCGTGCGGCGGCAGACGGATTGGACGCGTTAGATCAGGTGTTTCCTCTGTCGTCGGAGAGGGAAGAGCTGCCTCTTGGCCTGGGTGACTTCAGTCCAGCGTTGTCCAGTATCCTGGCTCCGTTCATGGATTCTAGGTCTTCTCTTGGCCCGCACATCGAGCGGCGCGTAGTCCTTGTGGCAGGTACAACACCTTCGGGTGGTAAAAAGACAGCTTCCCATTCCTCTGAACTGCTCCGTAAGATTGGGGCTGCCTATAATGGCTATCGAGAAGGCCTCATGCAGTTTGTACCCCATGCGCAAGACTTGATGGAAGCGACGTCTACTCAAGACGGTCTGCGAAAGCTTGCCGCACTAGCTGCAGAGGAACTATTCACCCCACTGAGCTACCATTACTTGAGCACCGCGTATTTGGACGAGGTGACACGTGGGTAGCTTGATGGTACAACAAGAAGGCGAAAGCGTGCAGAGGGCGTTACCCCTTGGCGACCACGCAACTCAACACCCCTGTGTGATTAGGAGTAAACCATGTCCGGAATCAACGCTCTACTGAACGATGCATACGCAAAGACCGCTGCCACCGCTGAAGATCTCGAGAAGACTGCCCAGCTCGAGTACTTTGGTGCTCTCTGTGAACGGGAGAGCATCGACGTAGCCCGTCTGGATGACGAGCAAGCCATGAACCTCTTCAAGACTGCGATGGAGATGAAGGCTGCAGAAGAAGAGGCCGCCAAGGAAGAGAAGAAGGAAGAGGGCAAGGAGGGTAAGAAGGCCCCTCCATTCGGTGGTCCTGCGCATGAAGCCAAGGAAACTCCCAAAGAGGAGAAGAAGGAAGAGAAGGCCAAGGAAGCCGCCGTGCAAGAGTGGCAGTCCAAGGTTGCCGAGGCGCGATCCGCGTATGAGGCGACTGTGGCCGGCCGTCTTATGGCAGATGCGTTCATCGACCAGATGCAGAAGCGCGCTGCGGCGGGTGAGGCGGGCGCTGCTGGAGATGCGGCGCGTGCGGTCATCGAGCAGGCAAAGATTGCATCGGCTGCCCCTGCTCGGTCGGATACTCCTTCGATCGATTTCGTTGCGGGCAACCGCGCCATCGACCTTCTCAAGGAGGCCGGCTACGACGCGGACGAGGTAGTGAGCAAGGTCAACGCCATCTACACGCTGGGGCTGCCCGCCAGTACCAAGCTTGCTTCTGTGCCAGACTTCAACAGCGCTGTAGAGATGCGTGCCCTCGAGATTTGTGAACTTGCTGGCGCGTCGGTGGATTGGAGCAAGGTCTAGTACTGCCCCGGTGGTCTTGGTGTTCTGAGAGTTGGAGCTGTTCGTAGCATGAGGAAAGTCGCAGACGCAACATCCGTACCCTTCGCTGATTCAGCGATGGACACTGCTGCGTCAGCTCCACTCCCAGGGTTGGCGGTAGGGAACAAGCCGGCGCCCGGTCAGGTCGGTCCCAAGGGCATCTCTCCGCGCACCAACTACTCTCGCGTGAACACCGGATCTCCACAACCAGTGGATGCCGGGGTGACTTCCCAAAAGGGGGCTGCCCCGGATTCACAGAACTTTCTCCCTCCGAAGATTGCTAGTGAGGTTTACATGTCGTCTACTGCGCGTAAGACCATTCAAGAGATGATCAAGGCCGCCGCTGAAGGTACCTTGAATCAGACTTCGGTAGCGGTGGAGGCGGAGCGTCAGCAAGGAGCACCGGTGGCGAAAGTTGCCTCGGCGGAACTCCCCATGGACGTGCCGTCTGTTCCCACTGACTACGTCCACAAGCTTGCGAACGCCTGCGATTTCATGCTGGGTGACTGGCGTGAAAAGGCAGCGGCGGAGCTCGGCCCTGGTACGGGCCCCAACGCGCTTGCGGTATCGCAGGCAACTTCCTCGAACAATGAGTTCACCTCTGGGAATCAGGGGCAGGCAACTCCGGCACACGTGCCGCCAAAGAACCCAGGCACGCAGAAGCCCTCTGAGACTCCTGCCGGCGCCTCAAACGCCCTGGAGGACAACGCGGCAATGAAGCACAAGGAGCAGCCCGTGAAGTTGGGCGGCGCTCTGCGTCCTGCCTCGTTGGCACTGACAGGAACCAAGTCGGCAGGAGTGCGCGATGCTGCTATCACTGCGCTTGGTACCGCCAAGGGGCTAGGTAAGGACTTGGCCGCGGCTCATCCGCAGGCCACAAAGGCGCTCAAAGGCGTCGGTACCGCTGCCGGTGGTGCTGCTGGCGGTGCAGCAGCAATCCATCTCCTTGGCAAAGGCAAGAAGAAGGAAGCTTCTGCTGTCCATGCGTGGCTGCTAGACTGGGATGCACGCATGTCCAAGAAGGCAGAGGACGCCATCAACCCCGCGCAGATTTCGGCAGGAGCCGCGGTTCCTCCGGAAACCAGCGCTGCGGGTGAAGCTGGTGGAGCTCCTGCCGGTGGACAGCCTCAGGGCCCCACGAGTTTGGTGGGTTCGAACGAATCGGCCATCAACTACACCAAGGGTACGGCGAAGGCACCGGTGAAGGGGCAGCTTGCCAGCTACCTTACTGAGCCAGCGCTCTCTGCCGCGCATGACAGCACGTTGGACAAGGCGTTCGATCATACCGGTCAGGCCGGTGTGAAGATCTCTTCTCTGCGGGCAGCGGCGGCACGGGCAGTTCTGAGTAAACTGTCTGCCGCGGCGTGTCCCACGGGCGAGACCAAGAAGAAGACGTCCGCGGGCATGAGCAACTTCACCGCCCCCCCAGTCTCCGGCGCCGCCGCCGGTCCTATGTAATCGGAGGAACCTGTTCGATGCAAAAGCTAAGTGCAGCGCAGCAATGCGAGATTCTAGAAGAGGTTCCCAGCGTTTTGCGTGCAGTGGCCGCAGAGCGTGACCTGTACAAGACCGCGTATCTGCAGATTGCAGAGCGGTCGCAGGTCGAAAAACTAGCCGGTGCCATGATCGAAAAAGGTCTACGCGCCGGCAGTGTCGAGGCTGTTGCCAACGAGTTGCAGAAGCAGGCGAAAGCCGGCGCTATCGACTTGGAGGTCACCTCGCAAGCTGTGGAGCTCGTAGGTCCGGACATGGGCAAGCTTGCTCATTTGTCCGACGAGCTCTCGAGTTCCGCAGGGTCCAGCGACCTGGAGCGGTATGTTGTCGGAGGATAGCTGACAGGAGGACTGAAGAGACATGTCGACAGTACAGAAAATCAACTTCGAGCCCGTCAGCGACATTCTGCCCATTCTGAGGAAAGATCTACCTCTGGCAGACCCGTCGCTGGCCAACGCCCTAAACGCCCTCGCTCTGGTGGACGGCGAATGGGTAACAATCGACACTGCCTACAAGTGGGTGCGGGCAGCTTCGGCGGCAGGCGCAGGAAATGCGGCCACCGTACGGAGTTTTCCTGTCTTCATGGAGGCGGGCCGCACGGACCGCCAGGCCATGTCGGAAAAGAAGACGACTGCCCTCTTCCGTGGGGAGTACGAATTCGACACTCGCATCTACGATGCTTCGCTAATCGTCGGGGGTGGCGCGATAATCTCCACGGTGATGCAGCCCCTCAAGGTTGCTTCCATCACAATCGGAACCCGCGTTTACGTGGGTCTGGTCGGTCACGGCGGGGCGGCAGACACCAACCCGGTCGTAGGCTACGTCACTCGGCTTCCCGCCAGCAATGGTGGTAAGCTCAGGTTCATGTCGGGGTACCGCAGCTAACCGCTGGAACGTCCCCATCTACAGGTAAGAAGGAGATCCCATCATGTCCGTTCCGGCGAGTGTACTGAACGAGCTCTTTGCTTCGAAACTCAGCACGAGTGAAGGCAAGGAAAAGATCGCCGAGTATGGTGGTAGTTACATTCGAGACCGCCTCCGCGAGGTGAGCTTTGCCCGCAAAGTCATCCCGCCGGAGCAGGTCACGCGTGCCGACTGCCAACGCTCGGTGAACCACGACACCTTGGTCAAGATTGTCGACGTGGAGCCCAAGAGCCGCGCCATGGCAATTTCGTTCCGAGGGCAACCGACAGCCCGCTTCATTCGAGGCGAAAAGGCCGAGGTCGCATTCTTCACCATCAGTTCCGAGATGTTCCAGAAGACGGAGCAGGAGCTGTTGGCCTACGAGATGCCCATCACCAAGATCATCGAAGAGAACTCGGTGAAGGACATCCAGGAAATCGAGGACCGCGAGTTCACGATCCACGTTGAAGCCGCCGTGCAAGCGTTGCAGACGGAAGCCAATGGTGGGACTCCCACTGCGCTGCACGTCGGCACCATCGGTACTACCGTGGAGTTCTCGGTGCGCAAGGGTGAGCTTGCTCGCAACGCCGCAGCGAACACGGCGGAGGTTCTCCCGGTCAGCCGCGTGGACATCGTCGCCCTGTTCAAGATGTTGGACGGGAATCGTCTGCGGTCCGAGCGGTTGCTCATGACCGAGATGGACTGGGACGACATCTTGTCTTGGACGGTGGAAGACTTCGGTGACCGTATTCAGTCCGAAACGACTGTCGACGGCTACAAGTACAACACCATTCTTGGTCGTGCGTACATTCGCACCATCAAGACGGACATCCTGCGCCCCGGCAACATCTACACCTTCGCCAAGCCGGAGTTCTTCGGGAAGTTCTACGTCCTGAACAACACCAAGTTCTACATCGACAAGATCGCCAACACGATCACCTTCCAGGCGTGGGAAGACATCGGTATGTCGGTCATCAACATCGCGGCGGTCCGCAAGCTCGAGCTCTACTCGGGCGATGCAAACCCCACGACGAACGCAGACGGCCTCCTCGACAACTTCATCCCGAGGTCCGAGGACGCGCTGGGTGCGGTCAACAACCGTGTGGATGCGGGCCTCAAGTTCCCGCAGGTTTCGCAGTACTAGCCCGAGGCTGGGAGTCGTACAAGGAGGGCGTCGGTGCCGATGGGCCCGGCGCCCTTTCTTGGTATCGGGTTCCCGGCTATGATGCGCTTGGAGGTTTCAATGTCCGAGAAAATACAGCCACCGTGCTTGGAAGAGTTCGTAGCTGCCGGCTACCCTGCGGAGAACTACGAGAAGCACTTCGCAGCATTGCGAGAGCTCGGTGAAGAGTGGGGAGATACCTGGAGCAATCCGAACTGGAAGCCTGCGCCTCCAGGGTTAGCCGAGGTGCCTGAGCGATTGATGGTGCACAGCGCTGTGCGCAATCCGCAGACACGCATCGCTCGCAAGTTGAGGCCTGGGCGCAAGGCGTTCAAGCAGCACATCTTCATGGATTCCACGAAGCGCTTGGTGCGTGGGCGTCCTGTGGCTATTACGTCCGCAGAGCTGGCTGCACGCTTCGATGTCTTCTGTGAAGCCGAGCGGGTAGGGACCATCGAGGTCCGAACTCTGGATGGACGGCGTCTCGACTTGCAGTCTTTGCGCTCTGGGTCGGTGTGCCTTGCTGCCCCCGCGGCCTCAATCACCATACCCAACACGCGGTTGGATTCGGCTGCCAATGACGAGCCAGCAGGTATCCCGCTGTCGCAGTACAGCGAGGGAACCTTCGTCGGGGATCCGGCGGCAGAGCGTGTGGTCGAACGCATGACGAATGAGAAGGTGGATGAAGGCATTCGGCAAGGCGCCTTGGACGGTCCAGAGGATCAGGATGGACCTGCGGTAGATGAGGATTTCGACGATTCAGGCACGTCTGCGACTGAAGTCGCGCTACCTGATCCCGCCGCGGCCCGGTCTTCTCAGTCTGGCAAGACCAAGAAGCGGAGGTAATCGTGCGCGTTTTCAACCTGACTGACATAGCTACCCCGGTGCTCGAGCAGCACAAGCTGGTGGACCAGCATATTGCGGTTGCTCGACGTATGGTCAATCCGGGGGAGTATGCGGACATTGGGGACGCGCCAAATGCACTGCATGACCTGCAGTTCTTGTTGCAAGTGGGAGCGGTCTCGATTGACCGCGTCCCACCCGCCTACGCGGTGGCAAGGCAGACACGGCAAGAGGCCATCCAGACCCGACTCTCTGGCATCCCCGTGCGCCACGTGGACATGAAAGAGACGGCCATTCAGGGCGTGACCGCGCAAGGGCAGCAGGTTGTACCGGTCACTGAGCCGTTACCGCGGTTCGACCCCACGAAGGCAGTGGACGAGCCGTGTCTTCTTGTCCCGTCTTCTACGGAGCCTTCTGTCCCGGAGAAGTCCAAGTCTGGGAAAAAGAAGGGCCGTAGATGACCAACGTGAACCGCGACACGCTACAAGGGTTTCCAGGGATGACCGATGGGTTTCGGGCATTCGTGGAAAGCGTGCGCGGTTACACGAGGGATTTCGCCGAGCTCAATCGGTTGGTGGCCGGCGAGGAGTCCACCAACCGGCAGATTGCCTGGGCGACGTTGGATGCGCTCAGCCAATTCAATGGCACTCCGCATCTCACCAACTACACCTTGGATGAACTACTGCAGCGTAACCAGGCCATGTTGATGACGCGGCTTACGGTCATCTGTTTGATTGAGCAGGTGGGTTTGCTGCAGACGCGCAATCACATCAACTACTCCGTGGGCGGTATCAACGTGGGGGTCAACGACAAGACGCCGTTACTCCAGCAGTGGCTTCAGTACTTTCGGGCATTCACTGACCAGCAGCTGACGCGAGTCAAGGTAGCGCTCAACATCGAGGGCATTCTGGGTCCTTCAAACAGCGGAGTTTTCTCGGAGTATTGGGCGGTGAACTGTACCTACGCCCAGTTCTAGTAGAAGATACCAGCATTGGAGTTAGTATCATGATGAAGATCGAAAAGTACGGCACCCTGGAAGAAGCCAACTTGAAGATTCAGGGCGGCATCACGGGGGGCGTTTCTACCAGCCAGGCCTTCGTGGGACTTGTTGGTGAAACTATCACGTTTGCTACCCCCGCCGGGTCTTGTACTTTTACGCAGCCTAGCGGTGTGGCGGGGGTACTTACGTTCAAGGACGTCAAGTCGCAGTTGGAGACTGCTATTACGAACTTGCTGGTGAGCTCAGTGGACAACAAGCTCTGCTTCGAGCATGCGCTGGATGGTTCCTACGTGTCCCTAGCTGCAGCGACGCCGGTTGAACCGGCGCGTGCTGTACTTGGTCTTGGGCAAGGTGAGGCAATTACGGGTCGTTGCTTGAATGGCCCTAGCTCGACCGACCTTCCACGCTTTGTGGAGTTCGTGACAGAGGCGTTGTTCATTTACGTGGCTGTTGAACTACCGAATGCAGGTGCCTAATGGATGCCTTTCAAGTAGGGTTGAGTCGTGGGATCCCCGCAAAGACGGCAGCAGCCTACTTCGTGGGGTTGAAGAGCTGGCAGTCGCTTTCTCCGGAAAACGACGAGCTCATGGCAGCTTGCGTCAAAAAGGCGGCAGTACTGACTGGTGCTTCAACGCAGCCCGGCACTTCGAAGACAGCCGCGCTACTCGAGAAATTCCGCAAGATCGCGGCAGAGGAGTCCACCCACCACGCTGGGGAGATGGCTACTCCAGCGCCTGCTGACGATGACCCCGCACAGCAGTATGCAGCAAACGAGCAGCAGGCTATGCAGGCGGAAGAGCAGAATGCGGCCGCCTACTACCAGCAGGCTCTTCAAGGGCTGCGTGCGCAGCTGGCTGACATGCAGGAGCATTCGCAGTCCCTCGAGCAGCAGAATGCACAATTGACGGAGCAGCAAGCCGCGCACGACACTGAAGTGCAGAATGCCCAGCAGGAGGTGCAGCTGGCGCAGCAAGCGGCGCTCGAGCAAACCCAAAGTGCCGCGGCACAAGCGACTCAGTCCATGCAGCAAGCTGTGGATGCTGAGAACCGCGCCCTGCAGGCCAAGTCTCAGGAAGCGGCAGCCAAGATTCAGCAGCAGCAGGTGCGCAGTCAGCTCTTCGACCTGGCGTCCCAGGGGTTGCCCGGGTCAGAGCCCCAGATTGGAGAGGGTGCCGCGGCAGAGGGGCTACAGCCCACTCAACCAGCGGCGCAGCCGGGGGCAGAGCCGGGAGCAATGCCCGGTGAACAAGGTGCCCCTCCGGGGGCAGAGCCGGGGGCACCAGCTGCGGCCGGCGGAGAGACCCCCAGCGCTGGCATGAATGAAGCTGGTCAACCCGCGAATGCCGAAGGAATGCCGGGTCAGGAGGCTTCAGCCGAGACGGCTGGCGCCGCGGCGCCGCCCGGATCTGTGCAACCTTCGGGTGATTCATCTGGTGGCGCCGGCGCGGGGTCGGGGACTGGTCCACAGGCGGCATCCGAGGGTGACCCTCAGAATCCCACGGCCAAACGAACAGGCCAGGTGTCCATCAAGGTAGGTGGTGCCAGTCCGGTGTCGTACGGCGACGTAGTCGCGTTCTTGGGGGGACGCCACGGCCGCCCTTTACCCGTGCAGGGTAAGGTTGCCGGTGTAGGCTCTGCCGCCAAGGAGTGGGCACTCAAGAAGGTATTGGAGTCGCCTGTAGTGAAGGAGCACGAGCAACGGCTGGTGCGTAATGCGTCACTCGCAGCAGGTGGTTCAGCGCTTGCTGGAGGGTACGCCGGGCATCGTATGGCTGCCCACAAGGATCAGAACAAGACGGCAGGTGTCCTTCAGAATCCATCGGTTGTTGGTGGACTCGCCGGTGGTGCCCTTGGATTAGGCTTGGGTGCGATGGAAGCAACGGGGCATGGCCCGGATTTGGAGAAGTTGCGCACCAAGGTCGAGGGGCAGGAAGCACAGCTGAAGCAACCTGGTCTGCGCAACTTTGGGCAGGCCTTCAACGTCGTGTACAACCGGATGCTCCTGACGCACGGAGAAGCAGTGAAGAGCCATCCCGTGTTGGGTACGTTGGCCAGCGGTGCTGCTGGTGCGGCAATGGGGGCTGAGGCAGGGCACGAATTTCCTACACTACTTCGCGAAGCGAAGGGGTGGCATGCAATGGGACGACCGCCGGTAGGCTAGGAGAGTGTCATGTTGAACGAATACTTGCTGCGTGCATACAGGCAGACTCAAACCAAGGAGGCGAGTCGTCAGCTACAGGAGAAGCTCGCTAGGTTTCCCTTGCAAGACTTGATTGCCTTGGCGAGTGGAGATCCGACTGCGAAGTTGGCGTATTGCGATGGTCCTTGCGAGGCGAATGAGCCCAAAACTTGGTTGGACAAGTTCAAGGGATCCCCGCTGTTCGAGAAGGCAGTGTCCTTGGAGAAGACGTTGCTTGAAGCGGATGCGGCGTCTGATGCCAAGAGGTCAGAGGAGCGTGAAACCGACCGCGAGCTCGATGCGCGCCGTGACGAGCTCCGTATGCAGAAGCGGCTGCTTGACTTGGACCTTGCCCTCGAGCAGGAAGGGGCGGCGGCTCCTGCGGAAGCTGCAACGGCAGCGCCCACGGCACAGGCTGAACCGGCCCCAATAGGCGGTGGTACAGCCGTTGAGGTGAAGCAGGCTTCTTCCTCGCACAACTCCGCGCACGTGATGGAGTTCTATCGCAAGCGGGCGGAATTCTTGAAGATTGCCGGAGCCGTAGGCGCGTTCATTCCCGAGACGCGAAGTACGGGTAGGGTACCAGCGACGGATAGAGCGCAGGGCGCCGGCGCGGGCGAGTACACCGTCGACCCGTCGGAGGTAGTTACTGGCGGGTTGCAGGTGGACAAAGTGGCAGCTCTTCAGTCAGCAGACAAACCTAAGGTGGATCCGCAGGAGCTGCGGAAGAAGATCCTTCAGGAGTACCCGCACCTCGATAAGCGGGCTGATTTTGGTGGTTTTGACACGCCAGAAGAGCACCAGCAGGCGGTGGATGCGCTAAAGGCGCAGGCGGCGCAACAAGAGGCGCATCCAGTGTCTTCTCGTATTCGTTCGGGTCTTGGTACAGCGGCTGTAGGGGCACTAGGTGGATCTATGCTTGGTGGCGCAGCTTATCCTGGTGTACGGGGAACCTTGGTTGGTGCAGGTCTTGGTGCACTCGGTGCAGGTGCATACGGTGCAACTCGAGTACCAGGGGCAGAAGCTAGGCGTGAGGCGACTGCACTGGAAGATGAAGTGCGTCCGGAGGCACTCAGGAACGAGGCTGCCGAAAACGAGAGGATTGCAGACGACGTTGATGCCAACCCCGGCAAGTACCGTTTGCGGCGAGGTATCGCAGGGGGCATTGCAGGGGGTCTAGCGGGCGCGGGTCTTGGCAGCTTGGTGCCTAGGAGCGTGGGAGCTCCGTTACTAGGTGCTGGTGTTGGTGCTCTCACCGGTGGGGGCCTTGCAGCCTTGCGTAAGCCTGACGGTGCAGCATTTCGTGAGGATGCTGCTACGATGCGAGCCCATTTGGCAAAGAAGCAGGCCAATGTGCTGGATGCCGAGGCGCGGGCGCACATCAAAAAGAAGAACTTCGCCATACCCGAAGAGAAGAAGTACCCAATCGAAAACAAGCCCCATGCTGAGAATGCGCTATCGCGGGTCGACACCTTTGGTACCTCTTCGGAAAAGTCTCGCGTGCATTCGGCAGTTGCCCGGCACTACCCCGGGTTGGCTGCGCGCTCGAGCGTTCCGGACGTGGCCTCCAAGGGCAAGGCACAGCTGCGAAAGAAGGCAATGAATCTGGGAGGGATCCTCCAGGGTGCCAAGAGCATTGGGTCCAGTGCACGGAATCTGGCTGTTACGTCCCATGCGGCGGGCGGGTTACCCCAGGTGGCCAAGTCATTTGGCAACGTAGCAAAGGGCTTCGTCATGAAAAATCCACTGGCAGCCGCCGGCGCAGCGGGTCTTGGCGGTGCAGCGTTGGGCAGGGCCACTGCCCCAAGTAGACCCTAATGCCTGTCTCCATCGAGCTCTACAGGCTGCGTGTCACCTCACTGGATGTGGATTTCCATGAGGTGACATGGGCTGTTGAGGCCACCTCGGTGGACGTGCTGGACTACACCTTTCAGGTGCTCCGGTCTGAGGCTGAAGAGGGTCCGTACGAAGAGCTCACCCCCCAGATCGAGGACACGTACCACTTCGTCGACAACGTTGCCCAGGTGATGCACCGTTGGCGCACCTACCATTACAAGATTCGGGTGATGGAGAAGGTGTCTGGCGACTACAAGGACTTTGGTCCTGTGGCGCAAGAGCCTGAAGCTGACTTGGTAGCGCTCGAGCTACGTCGTCATCTGCGCGTGCTGTTTCGTGAATTCGCCGGTCGACGTTGTATTGTCCTTCCTGTGCGAACATTCGGGCAACGCTGCCCTGATTGCTGGAGCGAGCGGTTGAAGAAGACCACCAAGAGCGGTTGTCTCACCTGCTTTTGTACTGGGTTCGTCCGTGGGTACCTGCATCCCATTGAGACATGGATGCAGGTGGATCCAAGTTCGAAATCGCAGCAACATCTCAATACGGGGGAGACCCAGCAGGACAACACCACAATGCGTATGGGGAACTACCCCAGCATCAAGCCGTTGGATCTTGTGGTGGAGCCAGAGAACATTCGCTGGCGAGTAGTAGGGCAGACCCAGACAGAGCATGCGCGTGCAGCCGTACATCAGGAAGTTCAACTTCATCGAATCCCCGAGAAGGATATCGAGTACTCGATTCCGGTGCGCTATGCGGATGCGCTACCGAACTTGTGGGTTACTCCGTTGAGGAACTACACCAATCCGCAAAACTTGCAGAGTGCAGAAATGCTCGAGACGCCGAGCGTTTACGCCTTGTATCCTTTCCTGAGGAGGCCGCCGTGAGGGTGCTACATCCAGACACATTGCGTGCGCTGTCCCTACTGAAGACAGCCGAGCTGCCCGAACCTCCTCCGGATTCTGGTGAAGTGCCGCAGTCCGACCTGGGTTCACTGCATCGCGAGCCTGTGTATACGGGGCCACCTCCTATCAAGCATCCGGCGCTACATGCTGCGAAAGCAGTAGGCGGTTCCCTTCTTTCCTTTGGCGGCGGCATGGGCTTGGGCTACCTGGCAAACATGGGTATCGAGAAGGCGCTAGGTCGTCCGATCCCAGCGCGTACGATACGAGCAGCGGCCCCGGTGCTGAGTGGTCTCAGTGCGCTGGCGTACCATACTTACAAGGAAAAAGAGAGGGAGCAACTGCACCGTGCCATCGAAGCCCACCAGAGTAACGCCAAGAGGCGTAGCCTCCGAGGATAGTTTCAAGGATGAGCCGCTGCAGCAAGTTCGGCTCATGTACTTGGGATTTGTCGCGGGGCTCTTCTCCGCTTGCCCAAAGGGACAGTACCACTGGGAAGAGGGTGATGACACGGAGATTGTGGTCACCGACGAGCATCCGATACGCACGGAAAATGTAGGAGCGCGCCCGGCCGTATCGTTTACGCGCAGCCCTGTGCAGTTCTACTCGCTGGGCAACGATGACATGCTGCGGTTTGACTTCACCACTGGGCGCAAGACAAAGGTAGCCATAATTCCGGGCACGATGAGCATCAACTGCTGCTCGCGCAATGACCTTGAAAGCGAGAGTATCGCCTGGAAGATTGCCGAGCATCTGTGGCTTCTTCGTGAGACGTTGATGGGGTACGACAAGTTCTTCGAAATAGGGAGACAGCCACAACTATCGGCCACGTCGCCTGCAGAGGGGATAGTACAAGGCGACCATGGAGAGGAGTGGTACTGCACTACCGTTTCATCTCCCTTCCAATTCCCGCGCATGTCTCAGTTCACCCCACTCAACAAGCAGGTGGTGCAGAGTATCGAGCTGCAGATTCGCACGCGGCTGCTGACGATAGGCAGTCAAAGTACCGGCGGCCCTGTGGCAAGCGCGAATGGTGCAGATCCAGGGTTGAACTTTCAGGTGAGACCGCCCCCTGGGTACATGCAGGAGGCGTCGGATGCGCATGGACGGCGTCCAGACCCAGCGGGATTGCTGCCTGATCCTCCGTTTTTTGCGGCACATCCATTGGACCCCGCGAGGACGGTGGTGGTACGGAGGTCCAAGCCGTATAGGCCGGGCCTGCGACCGCTATCCATGAATGGTCATCGACTTCCCATAGCCGACAGCAGCGTGGAAGAATCGGTACCGTCACCGCCATACAAGACGCGAGTATGACCAGCCCACGTAACCACCTAGCAGGCACCTGCCACGATTGCGGTAAGTCGACCAAGGCTTACCGCTGTGCCGTGTGCCGTAGGCATAAGGCAGAGCAGGGGCGTGCCTATTATCGGAGCAGAGCGCAGGCTGGTATCTGTGTTGACTGCAAGGGTCCGGCTACTGTTGGCGCTTTTTGTCTGCAACATTGGTTTAGAAATATCGGGCAGGCGTATGGGTTGGGTAAGAAGAATGGCGGGATAGCCATGCTTCGAAGTCTATGGGAAGAACAGCAGGGCAAGTGCGCTGTCACGGGGGAAAAGCTAGTACCCGGCGTCAATGCCAGCCTTGATCACATCCAGCCCCTATCTCGCGGTGGTACTTCGGAACGAAGTAACCTGCGCTGGGTAACTTCAACGGTGAACCACATGAAGTGGAATCTCACTGATACAGAATTCGTGGACAAATGTAGACAGATAGCGCAGCGAGCCGACTACGCCGGTAAAGTAAGCGCAAGGATGCACATAGCCAGGAGCAACTAAAATGGCAGCAGCAGAACTTCCAAAGCCCGGTGTTGAGGTAGTACAAGTTATCAGGACTGTCTCTCCGACAGTCGTCACGCCCACGCTAGTTCCTTGCGTAGTCGGCGTGGCGAAGCAGGTGGTGGAGCTCCTACTTTCCGACGGAAGTGGCGGTAAGACCTTGAACGGCGATGCGCTCATTGCCCTTCCTGCCTTCTTCATTGCCAAGGACGGTACTGGCAGTCCTGCCAAGTACAACGGTCTGGACGGTTTGAACCTGAAGTTCTCCGTCACCAATGGCCCTACGGCTACCATCCTATTTGCTGATCCGTTGATGGCCGGCTTGACACCAGCGACGGTTGTATCGACCATCGTGAAGGCACTTGCAGCCGCGGGTATTACTTCTGCTACCGCCGAGACGATAGGGGATGCTTTCCGTGTTCGTACGCTGGCAACTGGCGAGTTCCAGTCCATCTACGTGGACCCCACGACTTCCCCCGCGGTGCTCGCGGCCTTTGGCATTGGCGCCGGCCGTACGTACACCGGGGTGGACAACTACTCGCAGTTCGAAGACGTGATTCCGGTCAGTAACTACCCGGATCCTCGTGGAAATTTGGCAGAGCTGGCCATTGAAGCGGATACGATTCGAGTCTTCTTGGCCATGTCGTCTTCGAATTTCATGGAGGTTCTGCGTACGGAAGCCCTGCTGCGTTATGGAGCGGTAGGCACGACGGCTGTGTTGACGGGTACTGGGGACTTGGACCCCTTCCCAGCAGTGGCCGGTACTGCGGCGGTGCTCACTGGCACTGGAGATTTGGACCCGTTCCCCTCCTTGACGGGTCTCACGCTGATTGTGACTTTGAACGCTACCGTGCAGACGGTAACCTTCACTGCCTCGCAGACGGATACCGCGACGTTGCTGACCTTGTTGAACGGCGTTGGTGGGTTTACCGACATCGTTGCTTCCATCGACAACAGCACCCCATCCACCCCGGTTCTAGTGCTGACTAGTGCACATTCTGGGGCCACCCTGACGGTAGGGGCGGGTACGGCGAACACTGCGCTGGGCTTTACGCTGAACCAAACGAACACCGGAACGGCAGCTCTGACCCTTATCGTGACCGTGGGCACTGGCTCTCCTCAGACGGTGAGTTTGGAGGGGGTCACCAGCACGGGTACGTTGACGACGGTAGTCGACGCCAACACGTCTGGGATCGTGCCTACCATCGACACCAGTACCCCGGCCACCCCACATCTTGTACTTACCAGCGAGGCTACTGGAAGTGCAGCTCGGCTCACCGTCGGGGCTGGGACGGCCAATACGCTGCTGGGATTCACGCTGGCGCAAACCAATTCCGGTGTCTCGGTTCAAGTCGTTGACGACGGCAATGGGGACAACTTCTCTCCGCTCCTCAAGTTCACGGGCGTGGATTTCACCGCGGTAGGTACCGCAGCGTCCATTGCTGGCACGGTAAGTATTGCTACTCCCGTGGGTCTTTCAGGAACAACCCTCGAGTTGAGTGACGGGCAGCAGGTGCAGACGGTCACGTTCACGTCGTCTGCTACTACTGCGGCTCAGGTACTTACTGAGATCAACGCCGTCATGGGAACGGCTGCGGGCGGCAGGCTTTTGGCCACGGCCAACGGGAGTCAGTACCTGGTGCTGACTTCGACAGGTACCGGGGCGGACTCGATGCTGTGGGTCAAGGGCGGCACGGCGCTGACCATCTTGGGGCTCACGGCGAACACCATCCAGTACGGTGCCCTCGGGCATGTCGCCGCGGGCGACGAGCTGTACATCGACGGGGTGGTCAAGGGAACGGTCATCGCGGTTGCCCCCGGCGGCGCGACGGACACGCTCAAGATCAACAACCAGCAGGTCATTACCCTAGGCGCAGGCACCAATTGGCACATCATCGCCAAGGGGTTGACGGGGACCGGCGTTGACCGGCCGATGCCTGAGCTTGTGGTGGACGCCAACAAGAACGCCATCCTGAAGCACACCCTGCTGCGTGATACTGTGGGGCGCCCAATCCATCCGACGCAGGGGCGCGCACCGGTGTACCTCACCTACACGGCGGTACGTAAGGACGTGACCTCGGCGGCGGTGAATCCGGGCCTACTGACGTTCGACGGGCAAACCCAGCTGGAAAGTGCGTTGGCACCAATCGACATCCGCAATCCTCTGGCCCTCGGCCTGTTCTTCGCCATGGTCAATGCCCCTGGGGTTCAAACCACGGGATTGGGCGTGGACGAGGTGAGTGCCGACTCGCCGTACGGCACGGTGGAAGCGTTCACCCGCGCGGCGGAGTTCTTGGAGGCCTTCGAGGTCTACGCCCTGGCACCACTCACACATGACCGCGCTGTCGGCCAGGTGTTCGATACCCATGCCAACTTCATGTCGGAGCCGACGCAAAAGGGCGAGCGCATCGCGCTGTTCAACCCCGAGCAACCCGCGTACGCCCTGGATACGTTGGTGACCTCTGGCGCCAACGGGAACTCCATCGGAACCTCGGGCCTCACCTTCGATACGGGGGTGCCCAACCTGTCCGCCCTTCTCATGAACAAGGGCATCAACCCGATTGGCACCATCCCTACGGAAACCGGTGTCTTCCTGGATATCGCCAGCGATGCCAAGAACTACTCGATCGAGAGCATCAGTGGCTCGGTGGTCACCATCCGTACCACCATCCCGCCAGGTACGAACGACGACGACTTTTACTCGATTACCGCCCTCAATGTCCCGCCTCTGCCGGCGCAGTTGATTGCTGAGACGTTTGCCATCAAGATCCGCGGCGCGGCATTGCTGACTTTGGATGGGGCGGTGGACAAACAGAAGGTGGCCGAGACCTACGCGACCATCGGGCAGTCCTTCCTCAATCGGCGGTTGTGGTGCACCGCACCTGATAAGTGCGCGGCCACGGTTGGCGGGATCGAGCAGGTTCTCGAGGGCTTCTACATGAACGCGGGCATCGCGGGCATGATTGGCCAGCAGCCCCCGCAACAGTCGTTCACCAACTTCCCGATGTCGGGGTACACCCGTGTAATTGGTTCCAGCCGGTACTTCTCGGAGCGCCAAATGGATGTCATGGCGGGTGGTGGCACGTACATCATCATCCAGGACAGCGCTTCGTCCCCCCTCATCTCCCGCATGGCGTTGACGACCGACACCACGTCGGTGGAAACCCGCACGGATTCCATTACCAAGGTGGTGGATTTCACAGCGAAGTTCCTACGGCGCGGTCTGAAGAACTTCATCGGTCGGTTCAACATCACGCAGGCGTTCCTCGACCAGTTGGGGACGGTCACCGGCGGCCTTGGTGGCTTCCTCGTAGAGGTCGGTGTTTTGGTTGGGTTCAACCTCAACAACATCATCCAGGATGAGCAAGCACCCGACACGGTGCTTATCGACGTGCTCATCGACCCACCGTACCCCTGCAACTACATCAGGATCACCTTGGTCATCTGATGGACTTGGACGCCTTCCAGAAAGCGGTGGCGCGTGTTCGAGCCGAGCAGTTTCTTCGAGAGAAGGCTGCCTCGGCTCAACCTGCTGCCCTGGGGGTTGTTCGAGATGCGTTGCTTGAACAGGTAGAGGACCGCAGCTTGCTCAAGATGGCGTCCACGTACTGCCCGCTGGATCCCTTCGGTATGTACGTGAAGTTGGGTGGACAGTTCAAGACTGCTGAACCCCCGCCACCTGCAGGGGTGTCGTCCAAGGAGTGGGACAAGGTGCTCAGCAAGGGCCCTACCAAGAGCATGGAGACAGGCTCGTCGTCCCTGATTCGCAGGTCCCAAGTGAAGTACCGACCGTGATAGACTCGTAGAAGGAGCAGACAATGGCTGGAAATTTCTCTGACTGGAGCCCGTATTCGAACTACGTGCAGGCCGGCATGGTCGATGGAGCCTACGCGAATGCCGGCTTCACGATGCTTGCAGCAGGCCCGCCACGTATCGCCAACATTGGTGGTGCTGCAGCCTTCGCTCAGGCCGTCAGCGGTACCGGGCAGGCGGCGAACCAGATTGTGCTGCCCATTGGTATTGTGCAGAACTTCAATCTCTCGCACACCCGGCAGTTCAACCGCATCTTCGAAATCGGGTCGGAACGTAGCTACTTCATCACGGGGCGTGCCGTGGGGCAGCTAGGTCTCGGTCGTATCTACTACCACGGGGCGTCGCTCCTACGCCTGCTCTACTCGTACTACCAGGACCTGCTGCCACCTACCGTTGTGCCGGCCATGTTCCTCAACGCTGGTGCTGCCAGCATGTCGAACCCGCACAACGTCGTCATCCCGCCGGGGTACGAGAATATCTACCTCAACCTGGCGTCGGACCTCTTCACGCAGCCCATTGGCATCCTGATGTACGTTCGCGACATCAATCAGGACGCTCTTGGTGCCACGTATTTCGAGGCCTGCTACCTCCCGAACCACACCTGGGCAACCGACGCACAGGGTGTGCTCATTCAAGAGTCGGTAGCCATCCAGTTCGAGCGTGCGGTGCCCGTGGCGATCTCGGCACTCACCCTCATCTCGAGCGCTACCAATGTGAACGCGGGCGGTTCTAACGCGTCGGCCACCTTCCTTGGGATCCCCGGGTCGTAATGGCTGCCAGCACCAACCCGTTTTCGGTGCTGGGCACCCTGACGTTCCCCCCTGATGAGGGGCAGCAGCAGGTTTCTCTGGCCTTTGGTCTCAGCAATCAGTTCACATCCGTACTCGACATGCGGCTGGCTCTGACTGGTGCTGGGACCACCGTGGTGCCCTTTGGCTCCGTGGCAACCGCCAAGCTCTTGCTGGTGGAGTTCGAGGCGGCCTCTGGCGCTGCTCCGATCAACCTCCTCATCAATGGCGGCACCGACGAGATTGAGCTTTCCCCGGGAGGTTTGTTGCTCCTGGCTAGTCCCACTCCGCAATCCGGTGTGGCTGGGCTCTCAATCGTACGGACAACCGATGCAGTTGTACGCGTTCGTCTCCTAGGCTGATATCCTAGGGAGCGTGACGGGACAGCACACTCCGCCGCGGCGGACGCAGAGCAGCGACAACCTTCAGGCAGTGTCCTTGCAGGACGCTGCCGAAGCTCGTGCTCGTGCGGCTTTGCAGCTAGTGGAGGCGGAGACTGCGCGTGCCGAAGAAGCCGAGCGCCGCGCTGCGGAACTTTCGGCAGAGCTCGAACGATCGAAGGCCGCGCACACCGTAGAAACGCAGGACCACACGAAGGCGTCCCAGGATCACGCCATCACGTTGACCGCGGAAGCTCTGACAGTGCAACGCAAGGGTCGTAAGTACGTGATCCCATTCGCGTTGGTGTCGATATTGGGCCCGCTGTTGTGGGCAAGCATCGCAGACTACGTGGAGATGAAACGGCAGGCGCGAGACATGAAGGACACCTTCGCGTCTACGACGCAGCGTATCGACAAGCTCGAGCAGAAGCTTTCTGAGCAGGCCAAGGAAAATGCAGGGTTACGAGAGACTGTGGCACAGCTGTCTGGCTATTTGGCGGGTGTACTGCCAAAGGCTGGGTTGATGGTGCCTGGGGCCATGCCCGGCGCGGCATCCATCAACGTGGTCTCAGATCCACTACCCATCGGGGCCAAGAGGATTACCCCCGTGAATGTACGAACGGCGGTGCCTGCCCCCGCGCCACGTCCTTGACTTGTCCTTTTGGGAGGGGTGCGGGTACACTCTTCGTGATGTCTGTTCATCCTGCCCTGAAGACGGCCGAAGACTGGTCTCCTACTCGGTTGGGCCTGCCGCTGGCAGTTCTTGCTGGTGGAACGCTGCTGTACCACGGGTTGCGCAAGGGTAGACAAAGCGATGCCAACGCTGACCTTGCGAGAGACCAAGCTGTACGCGACGTAGCAGCTCAGCGCAACGCCGGTGTAGTTGGTACCTTGCGTGGCGGTTCCCCCTTGAACCCCGCGGGTGCTGCCATCTACAACAACGAGAGGGCGCAAAGCGCGGACATTGGGGACACTCTCATGTTTGACAAGGGCGCCATGGCGCAGCTTCAGCGGTCGTGCACGTTGGTGGCAAAGCATGCGGGCATTGGTGGGGCTGTATTGGGGGCGGTCAACAAGCTGCCTAATTTGCTTGGAAAACCGCTAGGCGCAGTAGGCCGCACCGCGGTGAAGGGGTTGAAGGCTGTGACACCAAGCACCGGGATGGGCACCAAGCTCATGCTGGGGGCGGGCGCTGCCGGATTGGGCTATGGGGCGTACAAAGCGGGCAAAGGTGTCTACAACTACGGTATGCAGCAGAACTCTCCCCGAGAGCTCGGCGGACATGCCGCGGCGTTGCCCACCTACACGAACCAGTTTGGCGTTCCTACGATGGGTTGACGTAGAATAGGGCAACCAGGGCCGCTTAGGCCCGCCAATTCATCGGGCAAGTTACGGAGGAAGTCATGAGTTCAGGTTCTGGCCTACTTTCAAGTTCCAAGGGAATACATGCACATCTGGTGGATAAGCCCGGAGGTGTCGCGGGCGAGGTGTACGACCTGCGCAATGACCTCAAGGCGGCGTTGGCACCTATCGCTGCTGTCACTGTCGAGGAGTTCACCAATCCGGTAAGCAACGACTCGTCAGCTGCTGGGCTGCTCATTGCGACCGCCACGGTGGCTGCCCAGGTAGTGTTGGCTCGTACGGATTTGATCGCGGCAGGTCTAGCACAGCTAGCCTTGTGGCCACGGCAGCTGGTATTTACTACCGCGGGAACTACTCCTGCCGACGCGCCAGCCACGGCTACGGTGGTCGGTAAGGACTACGCGGGTGTGGCTGCTACTGAGGTGGTGACGTTGGCACAGACGGGCACCACTGCCAACTCAACTACGCGGTGGAGTGACATCACGTCAATCACGTACCCTGCAGCGGATGGTACCGATGCAACGGTGGCCATTGGGTACGATTCAGCCCTGATCAGCCATGCGCGGGCTACGCAGACTACGCCGCTTGTTCTTACTGCGGCAAACGCGTTGGTGCAGACGGACCTGATCAAGCACCCTCGGCAGATCGTGTTTACTACGGCGGGAACCACGCCGTCTGATGCGCCTGCGACGGTGCTCATTACTGGTCACGATGCGCAGGGGAAACCGCAGACGGAGACAGTTACGCTGGCGCAAACCGGCACCACTGCCACGTCAACGAAGTTCTTCGCGAGCATTACGTCATTGGCTTTCGCAGCTGGCGACGGTACCGGTGCCACGATTTCGGTTGGCTTCGTGGACACTACGATTGGCTTGTCGCGCCCTGTGAAGACTCGAGCAGGCAATACCAGCCTGATCAAAGAGATCTACGATGCCAACGTGGTGACGAACGGCGCCCTTACGGCAGCTGCTTCTGCTCTTCCGTACGGCAGCTACACGCCCAACGGGGCTCCCAACGGCGTGCACGACTACGCCATCTACTACGAGTACGACGCCGCGTAGTTACGCCAGCCACCAAAAGTCCGGAAGCTCCGCCCTTGCAGTACGTTGGGGGCGGGGCTTTCGTATTCGTGATGGACGTTGTTGCGCGCCGGCTGACTTGGTGAACTGCCGCTTCTTCTCGGCTGGCTTAGCTGGGGCGGCTTGGTAGTAGTCGACAGTGGCCAGATTTAGGAGTCTGCGGTCACTCGGATTCAAGTGCTCTACGGATTTGCTCCCTTGCATCAACTGCCCCATGAGTTCGTGCGTCTCTACGCCGTACTTTTCCGGATGCAGTTGGAAGTCTTCTAGCAGCACCGCCGGATCCCCCAGGTATCCGGAGAACAGGTCCGTCTCTTTCCTCGTCTGCGTCGTCTGCTTCTTCAAATCCTCTGCTACCAAGTCTTCGAAGCGAGGAAATGTCAGTGGGGATAGCGGGGCCAAAGGCTCGAGCGGCTCTAGAAAGGGCAGGTTGATGTCTGGCGATGACGCCTTCGAAGACGGCTTCTTTGTAGTCATGGATGATCCTAGATCGCATAGCTAAAAGGTAGTGGGAGCAGATGGCCCCCATTACCTCCAGGCTGCCCTTTGGAGGCAACCTGCGTTTCTTCAACTCGTGGTTCACCACGTACGTGTACATACGCAAAAGTTCCCACACCTCTTCGAGCATGCGTGGTCCGCTTCTGCCGTACTTGCGTATGAAGTGCATGCATGTACTGTACTTGAACTTGCCGCCGTCAGCCAGTCTGGCGTTCTTCCACCGACGTTGACGCCAGATTCTTGTACAGACCGTACTCTCGTACGCGGTCAGGGCCCCAGTAGTACCAGCTGTACTCGATGGAATCCCCAGGCATAAGGGTACCCGAGATGTCTTTGCCATGCCCATCTAAGGTACCCTCCGGATACCTAGGGTACACCCCCTCGAGCATGAAGCGGATACGGTCTGGCACTGGGAAGATGCTTGGGGGCATCGAACGGAAGAAGTCATTCTTGCCGTTGTTGGAACCACCGCCAGTCCAGTTGCTACGTTGCAATATGACAACGTGGTCAGAGATGGCCAGGCACTTCAAGGCAACGTCGAGGGCCAGCGAAAACGGCGGATTGGTGATGGATACGTCAAGGTAGCGCTGCCCATTGCTGATATCCACCCCGTACTTCTTGGCAAGCTTTCGTGCGTTCCATTCCTTCAAGAAGTCTTTGGGGCAGTACAGCGTAAGTGGGATCCCTAAGTCTCGTAGTTTCGGTGCGCACTCTTCTCTCTTCTCTACGGCGTGCCATTTGCATCGGCGTGGACGCATCTCTTCCACCGCCTGAATGATACGTCCGTTTCCAGCGCAGGGCTCGAGCCATAGCCCGCCTGGCAGGGATACTTCTTCGAGCAATCGGCGGACACACCACATGGGTGTCTCCCAGTTTTCGGTGGTGTGCTTACCTCGGTTCGTGCTGGACATAGCTACCTTTCACGACGGTTCCATTCGACCTTGTCAAATCCAAGCTTGTCGATAATCCACTCAGTTACGTGTGGGCGTAGGGCTGTTCGCAGCCAGTTCTTTGTGATGTGCGGCGGTGGTACCTTGTGCTCGAGCAGTGTTTCGAAGCGTAGCGCGGCAGCCTTGTCGGTGCGCGCCCTTTTGAAGATATTGAAGCCTTCGGCCGTAAGTATCTTGACGATGTCGTACAGGCATACTCCGTCTGCTATGTCGCTGCCTGTAGCACGGTCAGGCACGCACAGGCTGGCCATAGGGGCACAGTAGTGCCGTTCTCTCAGGTACTTTGACATGTTGGCGCTGATGGTTCCCCAGGACCCTGTTGTCAGGTCAGCCAGGGGATCACTCACGTACTTTTGGTGGCTTTCCAAGTCGGCCTGCCACGGTGCGGGGCCTTGCAGTAGGAAGTCCAGGTAGGCAGTCACGTAGCTTCCCAGATCCCGGGCAGCACGAGAGGCATCCTGCGCAGGGGTCTCGGCCATTACTATGTAGCCGGCATAGTTGAATGACATGGGCATGTTGTAGGGGAATATTCCCTGTGGGCTCTTGATGTAGCCCAGCGTGCGGCAACCGCGAGGTGTCCCACCAAAGACCTGAAAGCCACGTGGCATGAACTCGTTCAGCCGCTGGTGCGTGCTTTTTGCAAACCAGCCGGCGTCGGACAGTGTGAAGAAGCTACGTCTAAAATGCAGGATAGGGTTGCGGAAGTAGCTGACCACGTAGGTGTCCCCTATCGAGTCATCCCAAAGGTCGATTCCGGCTTCGTCCTTCTCTGCGCGGTGCAGCGTGGTCTTGTTACATAGGACACGCTTGTCGGGGTCGACCCGTCCCTGCATCATTGGGTACTTGGCCACTGTGGCTTGGTGGTCTTCGAGGATGCCTTTGGCTATTTCGTAGTCCATGAGGTACTTATCGCCGCTAGTACAACTGAATTGCCGTTGTATTTTCCAACTACCTTGCATGTTCTCAGGATTTTGGGCATGCTGTACTCTCAAGTCGGGCTTCGAGCCAGAAAGTGAGATTGTATGAGTCATTTCGTTTACGCCATGCAGAGCACAGACAGAGCGCCTGCCGGAGGAGGCACGACGCACGACTGGTTCATGTACTACAAGTGGGACGTAGCGGATGAGACCTACGTACCCTACCTCCTTCCGGAGGGAGCCATGCGACCTGCAGAGCACGACACCATCTGGTTCGTGGAGGACCAGTATCCAATAGGCTGTGCGCAGGTTACCAAGGTTGTGGAAGACCACCTGAATGACAGGCACGAAATCTACTACGATACTCGGGAACTTCAGGACTTCCATGGGCAACGGACGGTAAAAACGGCCCAGCCCAGTGGCTTGGTGACGTCTGCGAGCTCGGTGGCCTTCTTCGATGAGCTGAAAAAGCGCATGGATGTCGTGTATCAGCCGCGGTCAGTGCTTGCCTCCCAGGCAGTCACCAAGGAGGTAATTGCGGAGTCAGCTGCGAAGTAGTTGCTACAAGTACTTGCCAGCCGCCTGATTTTGTAGCAATACAGGCAAGTACAATCGGGGATAACCCCGCAGCACAGGAGCAGCACCATGAGCAGCTACCAGAAATTCACCCTCGCATTCTTTCGTAAGCGTCTACAAGAGGGGGCCTACGAGAACGCCACCGGGGCTAACCGGGCCATCGGCAAGACTAGGGAGTTGACGGATACGGAAAAGGACAGTGCACGAGCGTTGGTGCGCAAGCACTTTGGAGAGAGTGCGCCAGCGCCGAAGAAGGCAGCCAAGAAGACGGTGAAGAAGGCAGCTGCCAAGAAGACCGTCAGTAAGCCCGCGGCCAAGGCAGCCAAGAAGGCGGTGAAGAAGGCATCCAAGAAGGAGGCAAAGGCGAGCAAACCTGCGAAGAAGCTTGTCAAGCGTGTCAAGCAGGCAGCTTCAGGCAAGGCACCCGCCGCAGCCGCGCGTGGCAAGGGCAAGAGGAAGGGTAGCAAGCGCACTGTTCAGTCCAGCAAGGTAGAGGAACCTGCCCCGGCGCGGAAGGCCGTAGAGACCGGCGCCTCCCGGGAACAGAAGGACGTGCATCTGATCGAGTTGATGGGAACGGTGGTCAATACACTGAGCACCGTGGTGAAGTCCATGGAGTCTTCTAAGGACCTCTTCCCAAAAGCTGACCTGGAGGCTGGGGTAAAGTCCGCCCATGCTTCCATGACGCGGGCGGTGCGCATCATTGACGGTGCGCTCACCCCCCTGGACAAAAGTGCAGAAGGCAAGTCCGGGACGGTCACGGGAAAAAGGGGCAAAGGGGTAGCGGATAAGCAGGCCCCTGCGGACGAAGAGGAAGTCGACACCGGTGTTTCCGAGGAGGATGGGGCAGGCGTAGCGGATGACGCGTAGTCGTGCCTACTCTCGAGGAACATAAGCTGCAGCTGGTGCGTCAGCGGTTCGAAGGGACCCTACCTTGGTTTGAGCGTAGTACTCGAGCCAAGGTAGCCCTTCGTTCGTCCACCGTTGGCGGCAGCTTTACGCTGTGTGCCACATGGGTTGGCGGCACACATGAAAAGACGTACACCGTAGCGACCATACGTGACGTTGGTCGACGCGGATGTACCAAGTGGCTGGCAGAACAGTTCGTTCGCGAAGTGCTACTCAAGCAGGGAGAGGAACCAGACGAATGATCGTAGGTATTTCTGGTCTTTGTACGGATATCCACGGCGCACAGCGCGTAGCAGGTGCTGGTAAGGATGTCGTAGCGCAGCGGCTACTGCGGCATCACTCTTTTGTGCAGCTGGCGTGGGCAGATCCCATGAAGAGGTTCTGCCAGGAGGTATTCGCGTTTACGGATGAGCAGCTTTGGGGAGACAGCAAGGCACGTGTTCAGCCAGATCCTCGATACGTGCGGGTGCCAGCAGGCGAGTTGGACTCCATCACTGGGGAGCCCAACCCGCCGGTACCTGTTTTCCTTACGCCACGTTATGCGCTGCAAACGTTGGGCAACGACTGGGGTAGGGCATGCTGCCGTGATACATGGATTCGCTACGGCATTCGTGTCATCCGGCAGCTGCAGCGAGGCGGTTGTACGTACTCCCCGCAGCAGGGTCTGCGCCCGTGCTGCGTTATCGACAGTGAAGCAGTGCGCCCAAAGACCCGGGTGGTGGTGTCCGATCTACGCTACTACAACGAGGCTGAGGGGATTCGTGAGGCGGGAGGTAGATTGGTGCGTGTGAAGCGCACGGTGGACTACGCCTTTGCAGATCAGCAAATGGACGGACAGCATCAGAGTGAAGTGGAGTTGCCCACCTGGGGTGACGACAAGTTCGACTACATCATCGAGAATAACGGGGACAACCTGGACCACTTGAACCTACTAGTGGACCAGATGGTTGCCGTGTTCTCTGGAAGAGTGCAGCCATTCGACGAGTCCCGGCAAGATGTGCCACCGTGCCTCAGGTAGTAGCCAGTACATGATAAGGTAGCCCTATGGCATTCCCAATTTCTCTGGAACAGAGCGAGTACGAGACGCTGGTTGAGTATGCCCGACAAGGCACGCTGGATGCCAACGGCCATGTGATCCAGGAGAAGGCTTTGGGCTTGGATGCATGGCTGAGGCTCATCGAGGGGAAGAACGATATCCATCGCTACTTCCTGTGGGTGCAGTGGCAGGAGCAGGATGCTCCGCTGCCGGCAGGTACTTCTTTCCCTGACAAGTGGCCTCCAGAACTTCGGGAGTTTATCGCTCTGACGTCACGCAGGATCGCCCGAGCAGATGTCGATGCCGTACTTGCTAGGCGAGCACGGCAGCCAACGAATGTACTGGTGACTTTGGACCCGGCAGCTCGGGTAGGCTGGACTGAGCTGGATCAGTTCTTCCACTGAGGTCGACATGCCAGACGAAGGACTGCACTGTCTGAATTGCGGTAAAGGTGTGAGGCCTGGCGAGGCTAAGCTTTTTGCCGAAGTCTTCTTGTGCCCCGCCTGCTACACGCAGGCGGAGCACTTCTGGCTCAGGCTGGACCGCGAATTACGTAGCCTCCTTGTTTTGGCCAAAGACGCTATTCGTGTAGCTCTACTGCAGGGCAAGTTCTCTTTTCCTGAAAGTGGCAACAAGGAAGTATCCAAGCGGGAAGTTCTTGAAGCCATCTTGACGATGGAGGAGCACAGAGGAAATGGCTGATTCCTTGTTGGGTGAATACACGGCGGAGTGCACCTTCCCCTCATGCGTAGGCAAGTTGCGCTTTCAGTATCCAGCAGCCTCCAGGCTACGGCCAGGAGACATCGTTCCATTCGATTCAAGCAGACCTGACTTTGGAAAGTGCCCGTTATGCAAACGCAACGCGATGCGAGTACAGACAGCCCCTTCCCAACCCTTGCCTTCTCCCCCGGTGGGGTTTTCGGAAATACCGACCACTTAGCATGGTGCCGTCGCGACTGGCGTAGTCCTGTAGGTACCTTCGAGGGCTTCCACGAAGAGAAGAGCATAGAGGTGCTAGGTGACCAGCAGTATCTTTGGACACTGCGTAGGATCTCTCGTCTGTCTTTGAGTCACACGGCGACGCTGCTCATGTTGCAAGGGATGCAGTTGAAGCACCTGCTGTTGTCGAACTACTACGTCAGGCATCGGCTGCTGGAGGAGGAGCTCTTGTTAGGAGAGGTGCTGCTGCGGGTGGACCCGTGGAACTACCGAAAGACCTCCCCTGAGTTGACGAACCTGGCGCTGGTGTCCTTTCACGGCGCGGTGGACGAGGTCGTGCAGCAGCTGCTGCCCAGAGTGATAGCTGCCACCGCTTGACCCCCGGCCGATTTTTAGCTACGGTTTAGGCGTACGGTGTACGCCCAGAAAGGCGTCTTCCATGAAGAGAGAAAGTGGCAGTGGAATTGTAAATCCAGGAGGTCCAGGCATACCGCCGACGACGGTGGTGCGTGACCCTTCAAATCCAGTGCAGATGGGCGTGGGGGAGCCTTTTGTGGATGATAGGGTGAGAGATCCCGCTGCATTGGCGTACGCCGCGGGGGCACAGAATCGTCGCCGGTCGCCCTTGCCTTTGTATAGGACGCCTGTGGCAGGTGGGCCAGATGTGGCCATTCCACGACTGGACAGCGAAGCAGGGCAAGGGACCATGGCCGAGCAGGCGCAACAACAGCGCATGCCAACCGTCAACCAGCTGGTCAGCGAGATAGCTCAGCAGCCTGCACTTCGTTCTGGGATTGTATCCGGTACGGCGCACCAAGCGTCTCCTCCAGTTCCTCAGCAAATGAGGTCTCGAGCGACGCCCCTCGTGGTTCCAGGCCTGCAAAATGGGGACATGCTGCCTGATGAGGCGGAGCAAGATCCCACGTACCAGCAGGGGCATGGCAGTAGGTTTGCCATCAACCAACCTGCGCTGGCACTCAAGTATGGGGTGATACGCGGGGGTGAGCGCGTTCCCCCGCAGGTGCTGGCCGCCGGCGTTCGCTCCAAGCAAGGCGCATCAGCGGGCAAGCTAAGGCCTGAAACCGTTGAGGGGTTGCAGGCCATGAAGGCTCTGGAAGACGCTTCCAAGAGGGTCACGGCCAAGGCGGAAGATAGGCAGGTTTCCGCGGAGACTGCTGCAGGACCTGCAGGGGGTGCCGGCGAAACCAAGGCACCGATGACGGACGATGAAGTTCAGAAGCTGTTGGACAGCCTGGATGACTACGACATCAGCCGCGTGAAGAAGGCGTTGTTCAAGGACATGTTGAACAACGACAAGCAGCGGGAGATTATTGAGGCTCGGTTGAAGCCCCTCGATCTGACCTCCCTCATCACGCAAGGTCGTGTAACCCAGATCGTGCCGGTAGTTCCGGGTGTGTTCGAGCCAGAGTTTCAATCCTACGATGGTGAGGAGGATCTCACTATCAAGCGGCTCATCGGGATTGAGGCTCGCTTGTCTGGGGCGGGTGACCGCTACGTGCTGGACAAGTACCAGCTGATGGGTCTTACGGTGGCGCTTCGGGCCATCAACAAGGAGCTGCTACCCGACTACTTGAACGCTGAAGGTGTTTTTGACGAAGCCCTTTTTTGGCAGAAGTACGACATCGTGTCTCGGTTCAATTACCACATGCTTGCCAGTATGATGGTGAATTGGTTCTGGTTCGACGCACGAGTTCGCAAGCTTCTCAAGGCGGACGAGTTGGGAAATGGATAAAGACTCCCGAGGGCTGGGCGCAGGCAAATCTATTGCTTGCGACTCTGAGGAGGCCGCCACCTCGGGGGTCTGCGCAATCGTATGTATTACAGGCACTCCTCATACACAAGGACCAGATCGAGTACATGCGCACGCTCGCGCTGGTGCAGGCAATCGTCAACAAGGAAGAGGCAAGTAAGACACTTGAAGCTTATCGTGACACGCAGATGCCGTATCTACCTCGAGTACAGAAGGTGGACCGGCAGAAGCACATTGAACGACTGATGGCTGAGGTGTCGAAAGGCCCACTGAAGATCACGCACGTCATGCACAAGCAGACAAAAAGCAAGTTGAGATCTCGGGTGATTCAGCGGTCGCAGGCAGAGCAGCTGGCGGCTGACAGGCGCTTGTCCGGAAAGATGGGCGGTATCGTATGAGCAACAGCGAAGTCAGGATTTGTCCGCAGTGTGGGAGTGCTGGGGTGAACTTCTCTGCCATGGTCCATGGGCGCGGGGAATGCCGTGGCTGCGGATGGAAGGGGACGCGCGAGGAGCTAGTCGTCATCCCCTTCAACCACTCGTTCATGACAGACGAGTCGGTGATGCTGCAATTCACGCAGGACTTACGTCAGCTGCTGGCTCGAGACGTTGGCGTGGTCTTGCTGACCTACTTGACCAAGTGGGGATTTGTCAAAACCACTGTTGTAGCAGGCAAGGTGGTCATCGATAGTAAGCAGTTCACCCGCTACCTGGTAGCAATCGCCCGCGCCATCATTGTCTCTATTCTGGAAGAGCGCAGTCGTCAGGAGGCGGCTGTACAAGAAGCCTCAAGGGAAGGAGAGAGCAGTGGCCGAGCCAGCTGAAAACGGAGGTACAGGGCTGTTTTGCTACAAGGACCAGCACCGCCCGTGTGGTCCCGAGTGCATGGCTTACCTGCCTCAAGTACCCGACGGACCTTCCTACGTGGGGGTTCAGTGGGCGCACTGCCACCTGCTCGTGAATGCTGAGCGGGTGGGCAAGCACATCATCATCGTGGTGGATCTACTAAAGCAAGTCAGGGCAGCCGGCTTGCGAAGTCAACAAGCGCCAGGAGTTATCTAATGCACGCGGAAATTATCGGTCTTGGTCAGCAACTCTCCCTGGTGGATGGCAGTTCGTCCCACCAGATCACGCTTGTTCTACCCAGCGGCGCTGCTTTCACCGCGGTGGTAGACGAAGAAGTAGCTCAGCTCGTCACTGAGGAGTTCGTAGCTGCAGGGGGCGAGGCAGTAGCTAGGGCGGTACAGGCTGCAAAGTCTGAGGGTCCCTCCAGACCTCAAGTACATCCAGCGCTGGCGCAAGCTCGGTCGGCAGAGCCAAGTGTGCAAACCCGGGATTATGCACCGATGGAACTAGCTGACGGTCAAGCTGGTGCGGACGGCGATTTGGAGTTTGGTGGAGACCTCGAGCCAGGCACCCTGGCTGTCGTTGGTGACCAGCTGCGACAGGCAGAACGTAGTATTGCGGCTGCTATCGGCGATACTGATCCAGACAACCCCCAAGAGATGCATGCTGCGGCGAATCGACTGCGTGGCATAGGAGAGCTGCCAACGCCAAACTGGGCGGTGCAAGCGCAAAGTACTAAGGGTCCTGAAGCGCCGGCGATGCCAAAGGCGGTGACGCGTAGAACCCTGCGTATAGGGCAAGATGCAGCAGGCAACCCCGTTCTCAAGGGTCCGGGGGTGGTCGACCACCGTGCGCTGCTTGGTGGAACATCCGTGGAAGAGGGAGACGCGGGGCAGTTTTGATCTTTCTTGCCTGCCCCGCATGCCGTAAGGCTATCCGTGTGCACGGTGACATGGAGGAGATCACCACTTTGGTCGGTGAGCGCAGTGAGTTCTGGCCGGATAAGCACAAGTGCTTCAACTGCGACTGTTCTGTCATCTACTGCTTGACCATGGAGGTCAGCCCCGTGGCGCTGGCAGCTATGGACGTACACGACTTGACCCCGCAGGAAACCTATGCGGCATTGAACGGCTTCGGTTTGCCCGAGGAGCGAACATGCTGTCCCGAAGTTATCCTTCCGCTGTTTCAGGCCGTTGGTGTGTCAGTGAAAGGCAGCAGGATCAACACGGGCACCTACAGGGTGGAAGAGCTGACGTTCCCTGACGGCACTACCCTTTTCTTGGCACCAGCCGCTGTGGGGGCAGTAATCTACCGCGTACGGAAGAAGTCATCGTATGCAGAAAACGTGGAGAACACCCCAGCATGACCGCCCTATTGCTTTCGTACCAGCGCGTTGGTGAATACTTTGAAGGTACCGTCGGTGACACCCCGTTCGAGCGTCATTCCTTCTCAGACATGATGCTGATGGTGAGCGCTCGTATCATTCGGGAGGGGGTTTCTCAGCTCAACCTACAGCGTACAGACCGCGCCGGGTTAGCCATGGTGACCATGGAGCCCGCAATGTTCGAGTTGCTGACATCAGATCCGGCAGAGTACGTACGGTTGCATAGCCCACCTGCGCGCCGTGTGGTGGTACGTGGAGCCCCTTCAAGAGCCTCCAAAGGAACTGTACCGCTGTTGCGAGTAGGACATGACACGTTGGCGGCGGCCTTTGGAGACGTGATCTATCTGCGTATTCGCAGTGGGCGTGTGGAAAGTCCAGATACCGGTAGATGGGACCGTCTGGCGGTGGTCGAAGCGCGCATGAACTTGCGGGAGCCACTTACGGTGGTGTACACCGATGAGGAATCAATGTCTGGCTGGGCGCTAGTTTCCACTGCTGCATTGCTCGAGCATACCCAGCCAATCTTCTACCTACCGCGGGCGTGGAATCCGCATGGTGGGTGGATTCAAAGTAGTCAGTTACGTGAGATGTACGACAAGTACCAGAAAGAGAAGATACAATGTCTATTGGCGACAGCGTGAATCCACTATTTCAAGCACGGCAAGATGGCGTGCGTCGGGCAACTGATGCATCCACTGAGGTGAAAGTTCCCCCGCAGACTGTCGTGGGTGTAGCGGAAGCCAAGGTGGTGTTTGTGCACTACTGCAATGCGCGGGGGGAGATGGAGACCTCCATGTTCTTCCAGGTCGGGGATCAACTAGTGGCCCCGAAGGATACGGCGGAGTGGTGCAAACGCATCTACCCGATGTCTGATTGGATGTACAAGCAGGTGCAGGCCAAGCAGCGAGCGGCTACGGCACCAAGTGCGCCCTTGCCTCAGGGGGATTCGGTAGACGTGCTTGACGGAGGTCTCGATGAAAATCCGCCTACTGCATGATTGGGTGTTGGCGAGGGTGGAACCCGCGCCGACGGAAACCCCCGGAGGTATTGTGCTAGTTGGTCCTCGACCAATTCGCACTGCCACTGTACTTGCCGTAGGCCCTGGCAAGCGGGACTCCAAGGGCCATCTAACGCCCACGCAGCTGAAGGTGGGCGACACATTCCCGTTCTTCAAAGCAGCAGCCGAGACCAAGCAGGGGTATGCCTTGACGCTGCTTCTGGAGGACAACGAGGTTTTGATCCGGGAAAGCGATGTGCTTTTCGTGACCGAGCAAGGTGTGTCGGTGACGCTGTGATTAGCGCGGAAAAACAGAGAGAACTCTCGAGTATCCTAGGGGACAGGTTACGCAGCAAGAAAGACACCAGTAAGCTAGCTAGCTACGCCGCCTCCTACATACGGGATATATTTCGCGAATATCCGGAGTTGACCAGCTTACCGAACGTGGTGGAAATACTGAAGGCGTGCAGTAAGCACCTAGGCGAGGACTCATGCGGTTCATAGAACGGACAGGGCCTGGTCAGCTTGGGCTGAATTACATGTGGCTTCCCACGTGGATCGGCATGAATACGCAGCTGCTCAAGGAGCTTGAGACGGCTATCTCATCGCACATCGTGGGTAAACCCCTTGATGAAGACACGCTAGACGCTGCCCACTACCTCATCTTGGATGAGCTCGAGCGAAGGTTCCCAAACAACGCTGGACTACGCGAGTACTTGGACGGTATCAAGTTCGTGATGGAAGATGGCACTGGGCGCTGGTCGGTAGCAAGCACAGCAAGCGTGGAATGACGATGGGACAGAAGCGCGAAGACGATGGTAGGCTGCATCTGCGGATTGATCCGCGGCTGAAGCGTCGTATTCGCGAGTATGCCAGGCGGCAAGGCACGGACCTATCCAAGATTGTGACCCAAAGGTTCCTGGAGCTGCTGCGACAAGACGAGCAGCAGCGCGATGCGGAGCAGCTATGAATCAGGACTACGTCATCGATACCGACTCCATTGACGTTCCGGCATCCGGAGGGATCCCCGCGTATCTGAAGGTGTTGGAGTACATCTTTGAATTGCCCAGGGTGCAGCGGGTAGTGGTCACGCTGGACAAGATAGAGTGGACTAGATATCGACGGGCAGATGAGCCTACGACACCGGTTGAGATAGACCTGGAGTCGGTACTACCCTACAGCGTCATACGTTCGCATGACGTACAGGAAGTACTGATTGACAACCTGCCTAATCCGATAGCTGCGCTGGGTATGCTGTTCGCAAAGGTGCACATGGACGGCTACTCTCCCATCCTTTTTGTGACGGGGATGCAGAGCATACTTCCGCGTTGGTATTCACAGCAGACAGGGGTGGTGCTGCCCCCAGGCACACTGCATGGGCATCAAGTCTTGGGTGACAGCCACATTGACGACGAGACACTCATACTTTGCGCGGGCGTAAGTCGACGAGCGTCGCTGGTCGACACGCAGATGTCTTACAAGATTACGTTGCCAAGGAGAGCACGATGACAATATCTACAGTCATGGCGCAGGCAGGGGCGCTGGATGAGGGAATGTTGGCGGAGATAGCCAAGTGGAGGCTACCGTTGCAACTAGATTCCCAAGCGGAACCCTTCGAAGAACCCGGAGAGGCAGCGGAGGCCATAGAGGAGGCACTTACCGGCAAAGAGGCGGTGGAAGTGCGAACCACTGATTTGAGTGCGCTCAAGCAGTACCTGAAGACGCAGACCAAGGGGCGTCTCCGAATCAAGACGGATGACGAAGACGAAACCTTCGCTGTCACGTTTGGTACAACCACTTCGGGGGGTATCCTCATCCCATGGCAGGCAGACTCCCTGGAAGAGCACCTTACCAACGGCGATTCCTACTTGCTGTGCGAAGGGAGACGTGTCTTCTTTTCTCGTGTCGAGGATCTATTCTTCGGAGAGAAGAAGGCTTTCATCCTCTGCACCGTTGACGAGAGACCCAGCACATGACGAAGGACGACGTAATCATCGCGCTGGCCCGAAAGAGTGGCTTCGAAGTGGTGCAGCAGCGCGAGACCGCGAACCAACTATGGCTCATGGGGCGTAGTCACCCAGACCGCTGGGGGTTCTTTTCGCTGCTCATCAACGAGCTGCTAGTGGCTTCGGACGAGCATGCCGAGATCCCTTGGACGTGCGATGTCTCCAAGAAGTACCTGCGCAGGGGTGAGCAGCTGGTGTTTGGGTGGCGTTTGATTTTTCAGGCCACGCAAGTGCAGGCGCAGTACCCCAGCATCATTGCTGTCATTCAAAGGGCACCACGACCTGAGGCAGTGGAGTTGCAGAGTCAATTGCTGCCTGGTTACAAGCCCGGCGATGTGCGAGGCGGGGTCAACGACAAGGGCAAGGGATCCAGTAGTGCTGGCTCGTTGCCGCAGATCCTGCAAAGGAGAACGTAATGCCTGTCTCTGACGGACCAATCAGGTACGACGACGTACGCGAGGGGCCTCTGGTACTGACGACGGAGGAGGCTGCCATCTACGCCAGAGAGAAGGCACGGCTACAACACATCCTGAGCGATCCGAAGGTCGTGGCCAAGTACAAGCTCGAGATCATCTTTGGCAGGGTGCGTACCGCTCGAGGGTTGACGCCGGGGGCAATTACCTTTTGGGCCAATGGAACCAAGTTCCATGGGGGTGGGGACGACAAGTTGTACCTGTGCCCTGGGCGGAGAAAGAAGAAGAGCGATTGCGAGGCAGTTCTGCAGGCGGCCTACAACAGCGCCATAGGAATTACCTGTCCTGCCTGCGGTGTCACTTGGCTGAATGATGATGTAATAGGGGAGATTTTCCTCAATTTGGATATGCGGCATTGGGCGCAGGCGGTATACAACTTCTTCTGTAGGTTTGAATGCGACTGCGACTTGTACTTGAAGCATTCGCCGTCTGATGTACGATCCATAGCTCTTGCCCAATCTCAACGACAAACCTGGGTTGGTTCGAAGAACCTGGAGAAGGCAAGAAGTTCTAGAGCTCGAGTGATCTACCCACTACGCAACATCATCAAAGACACATCGGCCGGCGCGGATCCTTTGCGTCGCTTTTACGACTTCATAACAGCATGAACACGCAAAGCACCTTCAAGCGATTGGCCCATGAGCGCGCCGTCTTCTTGGCTCTGTCCCGGGTGGTGCAAGAGCGTTACCTGACGGTTGAGGGGGCAGAGTCTCCGGAACAGCGCATTGAATGCGACGACTTGCCGCGTGGTGATTGCCAAGTACCTGAGGACGCCATCATGGACGTGGTCCTTCGGTTGGACCGCATGGCCGCGAAGAGGGCAAGAGAACTCAGCAGATTCAGGCTAGTACCAACATCGGAGGAAAGCGATGAGCAGGAGTGGGAAGAAGCAGGCGAAACGGCAGATACGAGCAAAGGTGGTCGCAAAGAAGATGCAGCGGCGCACAAGCAAGGAAAGAGTAAAGGTAGCAGCGGAAATACTCAAGCTGCAGCAGCTGGGGGCGGTAAGCACAAATCCGGATCTGGCGCAGCTAAGTCGGGAAGCAGGAGCAACCCGTGACGGTCTCAACAACCTGATTCGTGGGTTCAACAAGAACGCGCAAGCCTTTGCCGACGCCGCAGCCAACCTTGACGCCAGAATCGGGGCGCTCATGCTCGTGGGTGACGACCTTGTCTCTCTGCTTCCTGCAGACCAAACGGAGGTTACTACCTACGAGGATGCGGAAGGAAAACGCAAGGTCCACTGGGAGGCTTACATCAAGCACTACGTGGACAACGTCCGCGCCTTGGCGCTGAAGACCAAGGAAGCAATGACGTCTGCAGCAGACCAAGAAGAGGACTCGGAAGAGCCCATTGTGTTTGGAGGCAACCATGAAGCTGGTGGCAACGGATAGACGAGCACGAAAAGTTACCGACGGCGTTGCCGTCGTGCATGAGTCAGCTCCTGGCGGCATGCGAAAGATACGCTGCCCGGCGACACATCAGCTGGCAGTGACCTCGAGATCTACCGATGGATCCACCGTGCTGCGAACCCCTGGCGGGGTGACGTATGTCACGAAGAGGCTTGGACGGTAGCTTCTCGCAGCATGACCCAGCTGTTGTTGCTTGGTAGGTGTCCCACGATCTGAAAGCCGTGCTTGCGGTACAGTCGAATGGCCCGAGGGTTGTCTTTCTTTACCGTCAGCATGGCCTTTTCGTTTTCTTGCAGTAGTCTCTGGAGGAGCTGCGTACCGAATCCAACCCTTTGGTAGTCGGGATGCACTCCTAGGCGTAGTAGGTCCATGACGTTGTGACTGTTGCGCACTAGGGCGTATGCAACTACATCACCAGCCACTTCAATTACCCAGCCAAGGCCATGCTGTGCCTCGTTGGCCAGGGTGGTTTCGTTCAGGGCATTCTCTGGGAACAAGATGCTGTCCAAGTGAGCCAGTACATCTGCGTCAAATCTTGTAACGTCACGCATGCCGTCATGGTACAACAAAAGCATGCCAGCACAACCACCAGTTTTATCTGTCTCGTTCGGGCCGATGTACGACGACGGCGACGATGGTGGTTTGTCCCGCGGCGATATCGAGAAGTTGGTCGATGAGGACATCGGCAAGTTCGACGAGTTCTTTCAAACCGCGCTTCAGAACGGTTCGCTGTCAAAGCCCGAGAGGGCAATCATCAAGACCTACCTAGCGTACAAGCTATCGTTGATGTGACTATTGCAGCGCTGGCGCGCCCTGTGTATGACGGACGTACGATTCGGAGACTAGCTATGGCAAGCAAGCAAGTTACTCAGCATGCGTGTGATCGGTGCAAACGCATATGGTATGTGGACGTGGGAGCAAAGGCGGTTGCCACTACGGTGTGCATAGAGGCCGACTTGGATGGCGTGCAGCTGTCCGTGAAGCATGACTGTCTTTGCGCTGGTTGCCGCTCCACCGTGAAGGGACTTCTCGAGCAGATTGCCAAGACCATCGAGAAGGCCTCCCCGATTCGGACGGCTAAGAAAAAGGACAAGAGGACAGCAGCCGCAGAGGTTACCCCTCCGCCAGCTGCAGTCCCCTCACCACCTATGAAGCCGCCGCCACCAAGTGTGGTGGTCGCGCCAGCGGCATTGACGGCCGTGTCGGCATCTGCCGCACGATCTGGTGGAGTTCCTGCCCATCCCACCAGATGACTTGACGCTTCGGAGTGCCTTCGAAGGTTCCACCGGGCGGGATGCTCATGAAGATCCCATCGTTACGCTTGAACACGAACAGCATCCGCATCATGCAGTCCGTGGTAGTGCATGTAATGAGGCTCGGGTAGTTGTGCCCTATCTCTCTCGATGCACCTAACCTGGTGTAACCTACCTCTTGGTCATGGCAAATGTCGACCCACACCATGGCCTTGCCATCAGCGTTGGACTTTTCAATGTCTTGGGCCACCAGGTAGATGCCATGCGCTTTGACGTCGATGGTCCCATGCATCAGTCGAAACTTGCACGGGTCGTCGTCGGGGTGCGCCAGTAGTCTTCCCAATGAACTGCCTATTGGGATGACTACTGGGTTTCCACTCTCTACCGATTTGCCCATTGGTACGCCCAGCGTTGGTCGCACGGTAATGCGGCAGCCTGCGTTGACTCTGTCAGATACCTCGTAGACACGCATCGCTCCTCCTCGTAAGCAGACCCCACGTCCGCTTCAAGGTACTTATCCCCGAGCTATGCATGCCTTTTCAGGCAGTCAACTGGCTAGGAGCACTGGCTGGAAGTACGCGAAGGCAGAGCGCACCGCCTGTAGAGCGCACTCCCGAAGACTTGCCAGATCTTCTGAGGGGGTCGGTAGTCTGTACACGACCGACAGTGCGAGTTGGGCCGACGCCTCGGAGGTCACATCTAATCCCCGTAGAGCTTGCACCGCGACGGCATGCCCCGCCCGCTCGTAGTCGGTACGGCACATGTCGAGCATTACCTGTGCATTTTCGAGGGCATTGGAGCGCTCGATGTAGGTTTGCTTTGTCATGGGTCACCTTGCGGTTGGGGTTTGATTGAATTGCCTACGTGTAGTGTGGTCACTTCTTTCCGAAGTTCAAGAAAATTCAGCGTGCGTGCTTGTAGTGGGTTCAACTCTTGTTGGCAACCTCGTGACGAACTGGGGGCTAAGAAAAGACGATGAAGGCTTACCGCCCTCACGTCCTTTCCCATGCAGTTTCCTGCAGTTACACCACGCGTCGCATCGACCACAGCGTGCCTGCCAACGCCAACATCGCGATGGGTACAGCCACCGAGCACACCTGCAGTGTGCGTTTAGCCAACCCCCAATAGGTGTATTCCCTGGGCACATATACGCTGGCTTGCGCCATTTGCTGCGCTGCCTGCTCCATGCCTCCCAAGGCAGTGCCTATGGTTTCCAGCACCTGCAGTGCCGGGTCGCTCTTGGTCTTCCTGGTTTGCGCGGTCTCCTGCTGTACTTCGCTCATGTTCGGTTCCTCCACGGCGCTTAGGCCGTAACGTTGTTGTAGTTTTCGTCGAGCACTTTGCTCTAGGCTGCGCACGTCAATCATCGAAGCGCCCCCGGGCTTGCGCCTCCCGAATCGCGTGCATGGTTTCGTTGTGTTGCCGAATGGCAACTTTGAGCAGGGAAATCCCTGTCCACGCTAAAGTGATCAGCATTGTAGTTCCTCCACTACCTTTCTTATCCCCGTTTATGACCACTTTTTCACGGAGCTAAGTTTCAGTGTGTCAAGGTCCTGTAAACGGCACCCCACCAGCGAAGTGAGGGGGAGGGACTTCGCTGGTGGGGCAGTGGGGTAGAACTACGGTGGAGGCTTGCCGAAGGCAGCCACCGCGTAGGCGTTGGTCTCAGAGGAGGTAACCTGCCAACAGAGGAGATGCGCAACACCTACAACTATCTTATGCCCTGCGTTCGCTGAAGTTTGCAGTGCTACGCTAGGGGCATGCCGCTGAGTTCCAGCCAGATTGCGCAGATGAACGGGGCGTATGCCCAGCAGTACATGCAGAACCTGCAAATGTCGCAGATGATTCAGCCGCCTGGTTACAATCTCGGCGGGTACAACACGGGTGCACAAAACGAGGGAGCGGCAGCTAACGTCCTAAATAGGGGGTCTGCAGTTGGGGCACCCATCGCTGCGTTGGGAATGGGGTTGATGGGACTTGACCCATTGTCCATGGGGATCCGTAGAGGAATGGCGGCGCACGGCATGGGGTTGGGTCTGGGTGGTTCTATGGTTGCGGGAGCTGCGGTAGCTGCGCCGATGATGGCTGGCATGGCTGGCATCAGTTACATGGGCAACCAGATGATGACTGGTGCGCAGCAAACGCAGCAGTTTCACCAAGATATGCGCCAGGGGTACACCTTCTTCAATGCGGGGGGTACACATGGTAGAGGCTTCTCGGACCGCGGGATCACGCAAGTTGGGCATGACCTTCGCGGCATGGTCGGGCAGAGCGCTGGGCAGTTTGGGGGTACCTCAAGTCAGTTCGAGCTGGGTCCAAGCTTTGCAGAACTTGGCCGTTTGGCTTCGAGCATGGGGCGCATGGGGTTGGCTGACGGGGTACGCAACGCCAAGGAGTTCACCGAGAAGTTTCGCGAGATGATGAAGTCGGTGAAGACCATTGCGGAGGACATGGGAACCACGCTGGAGGAAGCGCAGAAGACCATGGCCGCCATGAAGGGCTCAGGGGTCTTCCGGAACCAGGCTGGTGTTGCCGGGGCGATTCGTGGCGCCAGCGTGGCAGGAAACATGGCGGTCACCGAAGTGACCGGGATGATGAACATCGGCTCTCAGATCAGTCGTATGTTCGGAGGCACTGGGCGGCAGGGCGCCATGGGCGGCATCAAGACGCTCGAGCAGGTTGGGCTTGCCCACCAAACCGGTGTGCTCTCGGAGGAGGACATCTACAACACCACTGGATTGACGGGGGCGGAAGGGCGTCGCGCCTTCGCGCAGGACCAGATGATGCGTACAGGCTCTTTCCTCAAGAGCTCGAAGGGACGTTGGCTGATGGCGTCTTTGGCCGGCAAGGATGGGAAGTTGGACCAGGGGTCGGTCAACGACTTCTTGGCCGGGGGTATGGGTGTAAACGACACCAGAGGTGCGGCTCACCGTAATCTGCGCGGCGTTGGGCGCGCCAACTTCATTCGAAATGAGGGTCGGCTGCGTGGCGCTGTGATGGAGGAATTTGGTGGCCTGGCGCCGGCGATGGCCATGATGGGTTGGGCTCAAGGCAAGGGGCTTGACATCAACTCCATGGGGGATCGGGAGATGCTGTTCATGCAGCGTCAGCTGGGTCTTGGGCGCGATGAAGCGGACTCTTTGATCAAGATGACGCGGGCATTGCCGGAGTTGATGCAGCATCGTCGGGATGCCAAGGTTGACGACAGGTTTGCGCGCGAGCACGGGGTACGTGCACAAAACTCAGGGATAGAGGGGATCAAGCGGCGTCTCGACGCGGCCAAAGACAGCGTCAACAACGAGATGCAGAAGGTAGGACAGTCGGTGCTCGAGAGCATGACTGACACGGTGGCCGAATGGGGTAACAAGCTGGCCGGCACCTACGAAGAACGTGCCTACGAGGGTATTCGGGAGACCCACAGAGCGGCGCTTAGCGGGGGTCGCGCCGGTAAGGCGGCGACGGCCGCGCTTACTGGTGGAGGCAAGCTGTCGAAACTGTACGGGGCATCCGGCGGTGGCGGCTTCCTGCACGAGGACATTGGGCAATCGCGGTACGCGGAAAAGCTCACCGACATGCAGTTCTCTGCGCGCATGGCATCCGTCTCCGGCGTTTCTTCGGAAGTCAGCGCCTTGCTGGGTAGCAGCAGCTCTGCTTTGCGTGAAGCCTACGGGGGTACCGCGGGGCTCGCGGGGCTCGCGGGGGAAGACCGCATGTCTGCCTTCAAGCGGCAGTTCGGCAAGGACACTGCGTTGGGAAAGCACTTTCGCAGTCTAGATGCTGGAGGGCAGGCCGCCTTTATGCAGCAGGCAGAAGCCTCGATCGGCATGGACAAAGGGCGCCTGAGCGAGACCTTCCAGATGCCGGGGTTGGCCAAGCTGGTGGGGGGTGGTCCTGACCATACATTGGCCAAGCAGGACGAGCGACTCGGACGATCCATGCTTGGGCTCGAGCGCGGGGGTTTGGCAAGGGCGGCCGACCTGATGGGTAAAGTGGGTGGGGGCGTTTTGGGAGCCCAAGTGACAGCGGCTGGAGCCGGCAGTGGCGCGGTGTTGGGTCTTGGCTTTGGCGCCATCCCAGGCGCGGTGTACGGCGCCAAGTTGGGCGGGTGGATTTCTTCAGGCATGGGTGCACTTGGTGGTGCGGCTGGGGATTTGATCGAGAAGTTCTCTGGTAGGTCCGGTATGGCCAAAGCTGCCGGTGCAATCTTCGAAGGTAAGCAGATGCGCGAGCTCGCCTTCGGCACGCTCACCGGCGAAGCGGGGTCCCGCGAGAAACTGCAGAAGGCCCGTATGGACATCCTGGGCGGCGCGGCGGAGCGCGGCGGGATGGACAAGCTGACCGACCAGGAAAAGGCCATGCTTGGTGGACTCGACGCCATTTCGTTGACGGCAAAGGTGAACACCGCCATCAACGCAAAGGGCGGTGACCCCAACAAGATGACGGACGCAGACTGGGAACCATTGCTCAAGGAGCGGCGTGCGGCGGTAGAGAGGATGGGAGGGGATCCCAGCACCGTTACAAAGGACTCTGTTCGGGTGATGGCACAAGGCGTTGGAGCTGCTGCGTACAAGGCGCAGGCAGAGATCATGGATAGACTTTCCAAGCAGGTTGGGCGTACTACGCAAGAAGAAGTGCAGGTGATGCGTGCAGGGAAGATTGCCACAGGAGAAGGCAAGCAGCCTCTTACGCTCACTGCAGAGGCGGCAGGGAGTCTTCGTAAAGCAGGCGGCGCGTTGGCTGTAGACACAGCGACTACCATCCTTGCCTCGCAGGATTTGGGATTGCAGTTAGGACGTGCAACGTCTGAGGAGGAACGGAGTCGTATCTACGAGGAGTACGCGGGTAAGAAGGGGGCTGCGCGCGACATGATGAGCAACATGGACATCAAGAGTCTGCGTGCTCTTGGTTCGACCATGGCCGGCACTGAGGAAGGTGACGTTGCTACTGGCATGATCATGCGAGGCCAGGCGATGAAAGCTGGAGTGCGACGCAAGGGTGCCTTCGGCGCTATGGCAGACCAGCTGGGTGTGCGCATGGACAAGTCGCAGCTCGATGCAATGAAGGGTAAGAGCCCAGAGGCGCAGGCAGCTATGCTTGCTCGAGAGCTTGGTGTGGGCGGCGACCAGGGGTTTGTCAGTGCACTCACGGAAGCAGCGGGAACCATCGGTAAAAAGGGTGGAGAAGTGCGTGGGGCTGACTTGCTATCTAGGGCGAGGGAGCACGCTTCGGCGGATACCAGGACCAAGCTGGAGGCCTATGCAAAGGGTCAAGCGAGCCCGGAAGAGAAGATTCTTGATGCCCTCAAACTGAGCAACGACCACTTGAAGATCATGGCGGATGCAGTACCAAAGACTGAGTCCAAACTCTCAGCGATCTCAGCCAATTCCAGCAAGTGGTTTCCAGCCGACGGTGAAAAGTCATGACAAAGTCGCTCTTGTACCAAGGTCAGGTAGGGATGGTGGTTCCTCCTGGCTGTCTCCAGGGTGATCGCGTAGAGGTTCCTGTGTCCCTACGAAAGGATGGCAGGATCTATCGGTTCGTACTGCGCGACAAGTTGGTTGTTGAGGACGTGCAGTTGATGCTCATGAAGGCGGCTGCCTTTGCCATCGCGCAGGGAGAGCCGTATGCAGGTACTCCGCCTGCTCGGGCACTTCGCGACGTTTTGATCAAGCAAGATACGGTGATGTAATGGCAGTGTATATTGAACTCACCACGGACCCGTTTATTGCCAACTACCAGCGCATGGTAGACAGGAATGACCCAGCGTTGTCCCGCAGTGGCAGGGCGGGGCTTGCCAATGTACGTCGGCCGTTGCGCGGTGTAGAGATCAAAGAGGACACCTACGCGTGCCTGAAGGTATTGCGTGCCGACGGTAGTGAGATGCCGTTCATGGATTCCAGCTCGGCGAATGGCCAGTCTACCTCCTATTCCAACTTCATCCTGCAGTCGGTGCAGGAGCAGCGTATGGAGAAGCACCAGATTGTGGAAACCTTTGGGGACACCTACCTATTTCTGTTTGGGGAGGCTCCGAGGTTCCTTGACGTCAGTGCGGTGCTGCTCAACAGCAACGACTTCAACTGGGAAGCTGAGTGGTGGGCAAATTGGGAGACTACGCTGCGTGGTTCGAAGTCTGTGGAGAATGGCGCACGTACCTACTTGTTCTACGACGACAACATCGTCGAAGGATACATGCTGATGGCGCAGGCGCAGAAGATCAGCACGGAGCCGATTCAAATACCTCTTACTTTTAGGCTCTTCGTCTCCAGCATCCGCAACGTATCTTCAATAGGAGATCCAAACTTTCCCGTTGCAGAGTCGGTATTCTTGCCGCCAGATGTCTCACTTACTAGCGGCGATGCATTCCAGCAGCTGCGGGACTACTACGAGGCCAACAACGGGTACCTGAGTCCGGGACAAGCCAACTCCTGGATGGACAACGTGTTGAGGAATACAGACCCCCGTCAACTAGGTACGGGCGCAAAGCTGGTGGACTTGTTGAAGCGTGGAACCCGCGCCATTGCATTCCCCTCGAGCGTTCAGGCGTACTTGGATGAAGCATCCCCTACTCTGGGCGTGCAGAATGTGTTGGGCATGTACGACAGCAAGCCGATGCGCAGTCTGATTGCTGACAACGCAGACGAGTACACTGGGTATGACCCAAAGAACGCAGAGCTGAATTCTCAGTTGCCCGAGGTGTACGACCCAAGAGTTCGTGGTCAGCTCGAGGTAGAGGACTTGTTCCAAGAGGCAATCCAGTGGATGAGTTGCTTTGGGGCGAACATCAACAGCTACAATGCGCTCAATGGATTAGGCATGGGCGTGAACTTCTTGCCCAGTACAGGCGTTGGTATTGGCATTGGTGGTAGCGCGGGGTCAGGCTTAGGAGCTACCTTTGGCGCCGTCCCCGCGGGTGGCGGTGTTGGCTTTGGCGTCAATAACCGCAGCGGCGTGACCGGTGGCATGTTCGCAGGTCCCGGTACCTACGGCTCAGCGCAGCAAGGCATGGCGTCAAATGGTTTTGGGATGGCGCAGGCTGGACAACCTGTCTACTCGCCAGGGCAGTTGTCCTCGGCACGTAGTGATGTGTTGTTCAGCGCCGGCGCCAATAACCGGTACCCGAACGACACGTTGTCCACAGGCTATGGAGATCCCGGGTACGGCTATTCTGGTCCGTACGGCGGAGCTGGCTACGGTCAGTCCGGTTTTGGAGACTACGGGGGGTTGGGGTACGGCTCGAGCTTTGGGTCCACCGGGGATCCCGGGTTTATGCCGCCGTCGGCGTTCAGCCGAGCCGGGATTGCGGATACCCGTAGTGACTTTCAGCGGTTGACTGCACCCAAGCCCGGTTTTGGCTCTGGCTTTGGTGGGGTACCCGCGGGGGCAAGCTTTGCCGGTGCCGGTGCCGGTGCTTCCGTATCGGTGGGCGGTTCTTTGACTGCGTTCTCGATTTTTGCAGCGCCAGGGACCTTGAATCCGTATGGCAATGCGCTGGCGGCAAATGGGAGACGTCTTGGTTTGACCGAGAGGAACCCGTTTGGGGTACCGTGCCTTGGTGCCACAGGACTTACCAGAATCAACCTACTGGACATGATTTGACATGACGGTGCATGCACAGCGGATACATCTTCGGATGTTCTTGGAGGGGATTGAGATACCGATAGTTGGGATCCAGCTGCAGGGTTTGCCAAACTCTCCGCTTCTGGCTTCTATTCAGATACCTCCTGTAGCTGAAGGCACCCGGCTACTTCCCAGAACCTTGGTGCATGTGTTTTTCCGAGATCCGTACGAGTCGGTGAGTCCGCACTTAGCCCGTACAAGCACAGGGGGTACTACGCCGACTGATTACCAAACGGCGTTGGAGAAGCGACAGGCAAGCAATCCGGAGGGCGTATCAAGTCTGCTAGATACCGAACTGACTCGGTACAAGCACTTCTTCTCTGGGGAGATACTTGGGTTTGCTTGGACGAAAGATCAAGCCCAGCGGTCTCTTGTGCTTCAGTGCGCCGACCTATCGAACTACTGGGACTACGCGTACCAGTGGACGAACACAGACCTCTTTGGGCCTGGTATCAAGGCTATGTTTTCTGGTGGGTCTACGAACTTGTTCACTGACTTCTTGTCGAGCTCGGGTGAGGTCATCACGAACATCCTGCGTACTCCTTCCATCACCTTCCCCAAGTTGAAGGGACTTGCTGGTGGGATAGTACATCTGCTCGAGGCCATCGGAGGGACGTACTACTACGACCGTAAGATCGCAGGACAGAACATCTTCTTTACGCTGGCCGAACTGCGGTTGCACATCAACCAGATGATCATGGCCATAGAAGATGATCCTACTACGGCTCGCCTGTTGGCTACGCAGGGGTACAGCGGCATGATGAGTCGTCTGCTAGGCGGTATGGGTGGTCAGACGTCAATTCGTCAAAGCATCACAGCGTTACAGGGGATCATCTTCCATGAGACCTACGCGCAGCCCTGCCCCCGCTACGTACCAGGAACTTTGAATCCTACGTCGGCCGCAAACCGTGTACGCCTAGCGGATGACCCCAGCACTGCCTTTGTAGTCAGTGCGGCACAGCAGGCACTTACAGACATCGGTATGATCAAGCGGCAGCTGCATTCAACGGAAGGCGATGTGGAGGCTAGTAAGCTTGCTGCACAGGCAGGTGTACGTAGTTCACTGCAGCAGCAGGTCATACTGCAGACTCGCAAGTTGCAGTCGTACCTCAAGTCGCTCATCATGCAGCTCAGGCGGGTGACTCCGGCGGCCCCCAAAGCAGTGTCTTTGCTCACCACCGCGTCGCAGCAGCTTGGAAGCGCAGGGACTGCACTAGCTCGTTGGAGTCCCAATAGCACAGCCTCCACAGGCAAAATAGAGGGTTTCCTCAATACCGCTGAGAATGCCTTGAAGTCTCTGTCGAACATGACTCGAGAGACGGCAGTCAAATCGCGCCCAGCCCCACCCAGGCTGGCTCAGCAGATTTTACGGCCAGACGTGTGGTTCAGCGCTCCTCCCAGATGCAACGTACTGTTCCCTGAACACTACAGTAGGCTCAACTACTCTCGGAACTTTATGGAGGAGCCAACCCGGCTACTGCTCAAGACCAACGACGAATTCTTTGGAGAAGACGAGCTGTTCGACCGCCTGTACTTTGCGCCAAAGACGACCAGCGTGAAGAAGGCCAAGGCAGACTTGCAGGCCATGCTACAGAATGACCTATTGGAGCATGAGCTCTATACTGGAATCTTGCCCGTGTTCGAAAAGATGGGCGAGCTCAACATCTTTGCGGCGCGCGGTGGTGTGACTACAGGCCGTGTAGCTCAGGTAGGTCTGGCACAGCGTTCTGCCAACTTTCTCTACTTCAAGTATCGTTTTGCGTCGCGCCAGATGACCGTGTCAGGACGGTTCAACCCGTACATTGCGTTGGGGTTTCCCGGGTTAGTCATTGACAAGTACGCTGACGAGGAGATGCTGCGGTTGCACAACGAACTTCGTGTAGCGACAGGATCTTCGGCACGCGATATAAACAAGCTCTTGGGGACTGCCTTCTTGGGCAACTTCACGCAAGTGTCGTTCGTGGTCAACAACCAGGGAACAGGCACTACTGACATCGTGATGAGCTACCCTCGGCAGACCGATGAGGGTGTGGAGTTCTTGGGTACCACGGATCCGCAGGACTTGTCCGTTAGCAAACGTCTCGAGCAGGATGCCGTGCGCGTAACTGATGTGGCCTCCGTAGGGCAGCCACTCATTGACTCATTGGGTCCCAACCTGGGTAGAATCACGCAGGTGGAGGAGGTAAGCCTGTTGTACCGTGGCAGTACGCAGTCTGGAGATCCACAAGACACGATGAGCAGCAAGCCGCTGCTGCTGTTCAGCAAGCAGGACAGTAGGCAGCCGCGGTCTCCCGAATCGCGCAAGTCCGCGCGGGTACCTGTTGGTGTGGAGGTGGACGCAAGGGATCTCGATAAGGCGGTGCTGAAGGAACTGGGTCTTTTTGGGGCTGGTGCAAATCCTGATGGGTGGTTCGGAGATAGCCAAGCCAAGAACAAGGCAGCCGGGTCCTCTTCAGCAGACCAGTTCTACAAGAGAACGCGACCGATAACCATTCGGGCATACCGCATTCGTGAAGAGATCCCGCGGTATCGTCAACTGCCAGTTGACTTGCCGGCAGAGGAGTACATTCGACCTGGTTGGTACGGCGATATATGGAGCTCTGCGCGCATTGGTGAAGCGTACGACACTTTCTTTGCTACCGGGGCAATCACTGACCCGCATGTAATCGGGGATCCCGAGGGGCAGCAACGGGCAGCTACAAACAACGGTGCCGCGGACGCACAGAATACAGCTGCCGAGACCACAGACCCGAATAGCCCACAGAAGGATGCTCCCGTGGTGTACCAACTCGAGGCAGGGGCAACCATCGAGCAGGCTGCGGGATACCTTCAGGCCATGTACAGTCACATCAAGCTGAAGGGGCTTGACGTCGAGGAATTCATTCGGGCGTACACCTATCGTCCTATTGCCACGCTGGTGGACATCTTCGGTACTCGAGATCTCTCTTTGAGCGCGGATGGAGCCTACGTACTCTCAGGTGTGGAGGGCTTTCATTCCCGCGCCTTTGGGCAGTTCAACGACCTGTTCGGGCTAGTTACCCCAGAGATAGTGGAGGTGGTTGGATTGAAGAGAGGTACAACGGCGGCACAACGAGGCGACACGCGCAAAGTGAAGCAGGACGCAGTCAAAGACTATCTTGCGGGGCTGGGTCTAGGTAGGGCAATACTTGGGTAGTTCCACTTTGGCCAGTGGAATGGTACAACTGATCCATGCTGAACGCTCAAGTTCTATCCAGTTTTGGTGCAGAGGTATCGAAGGTAGCTGCCAAGAAAGACGTGGGGCAGCTCCTGGCTAGCTTGGCTTCAAGGCAGGGGCATAGGCCTTCGCTTTTCCCTAGCATTCAACAAGTGAAGAATGTGGCGACCCGAGATCGTGGTCGAGCTGCCGAAATTGCCTCCAACATCCGCTCTACGTTGAAGAACACTGCCGCGGTGCAGGCGGCTTAGCCATGGCTGTCCCGACTCTTGTGACGCCGTTGCTTACCCTACTGGTCAAGGTGTCCGCTGCACGTTCTCGCATGACCGTGTCGCAGACGCGGTCAGGCAGACGCCCGATGCGTGTGGAGACCATGCTCAAGAAGGACAACGAGGGTACCCTGTATCGCAATTGGAAGGATCACATACCCGGCGGATTGGCAGACAAGAAGAAGCCCACTGATTTCGATCCTGCTGCGTTGGCCAAAGGTACCAAGGTGGAGTTCGAGCACACCGACAGGCTGCTTACTGCGTCTGAGATTGCCATGGACCACCTTGTCGAGGACCCTCGGTACTACGACAAACTCGAGAAGATGGAAGAGGGTGGGGCTAAGCATGCTGGTTTGTTGGATGTGTTGAAGGCTCCTATTCCTGGGACCAAGGACTGGTTCGTGAACACCGGTAAAGCTGGACTGCAGGGAGCTCATAGACTCACGGGCACCATGCCTGCGCGTCCCGGGGCATTGCGAACTGCAGCGAATTCGGTGGCTCCTGCAGCACGGGCGTCAGGGGCTCTGCCTGTTGCACGTGGCGGGGTGTACGGGATCTCGGAAGCGGAGCTGCAACGTCTAGGCTTTGGGGATTTGATGAAGTCGGGGTCTGCTAAAAAGGTCGAAGACCTGAAGAAGGCGGCCTATCGTCTGCAAGGTCACACGGAAGTACAGGGACTTCCAATCGCCATCGAAAATAGAAAGGGCTCTGTGCGGTCTGGCGAGGACCCAGACGGCACCCCGTGGCGCACGAAGTACAAGTACCCTTACGGTTACCTCGTGGGTACCAAGGGAAATGACGACGAAGAGATTGATGTCTACGTAGGTCCCAACAAGGCAGCCCCCAACGCGTACGTAGTACATCAGCACAAGGTCACTGGCAAAGGCTACGATGAAGACAAGGTGATGTTGGGTTTCGAGTCGGAAGCAGCTGCTAGGGCGGCGTACCTCGAGCACTACAACAAAGTTGGACCAAAGCTTCTTGGTCCCATCACGGTCATTGCCATGAAGCGGCTGATAGAGATGCTGGCGCAGAAGAAGGAGTACAAGAAGCTGGCCACAGCCGACATATCCAACAATACGCTGATGACGGACCGAGCGGGGCCAACTACACGTAGCAAGCCTGGTGATGTACCAGACGCTATGGATGTGGCATTCTCCAAACTCAAGCAAGCATGGGATGGCGTTGGCTCTAGTGGAGGTCCTACCGGAAACAGAATGGCCATGCTTGACATGGATGAGAAGCCCGATCGAACAAAGCCGGGTGATGTACCATCACGGGATGGAACCAGTCCCGGCGCCGCACGCATCGAGCGGCATGAGGCAGGGCCGGATTTCATGACCACGTTACCTACGAACGGCGCCATGGCTAGTTCTCAGACCGGAGCAACTACGAGGCTTTGATGCAATACTCAGAAGTCCAGTGGGCATCGTTCAGCGAGCAGCTAAGCAAGGAGGCTTTTTCGTTAGCTGGGATGGGGTCTACCTTGCGCGGTGCGCTGGGTTCCTCTATGGGAAAGGCCAAGGCCCCGACGGGGTGGATTCTGCCGAGTAGGAAGGGGTTGGCTCTGGGTTCTGCTGCGAAGCCCGGTGCAAGCATGTTTCCTGCCCCTGGTGGTGTGGCCGCAACCCCAGGTGTATTTCAGTCTTTTGGCAAATCACTGCAGGAAGGCGGCAAGCTGATGCAGCGAGATTCGACCAAGAGCCTACTGGCAGGTAAGTCTGTGTCGGCTGGTCCCGCCGCACGCATGGGGGGTGAGGTGGCGCAGTCGGTAGGGCACCACTACGCACACAAGGGTACCTTAGGAAACCTCGTCAACCCACTAGGCGGTGCCCTGGGTGGGATGGCCGAGGGGATCACTCGCGGGGCTGGTAAAGAGTTGACCCGTGGAGCTGGTGCCCTAGGCGCGCATGGGCCGGCGGCTTTGCAGGGTACAGCGCGCACCATGGGTAGATTTGGCACGGGCATGCAACGAGCAGCCAAGGGCGTTGGTATGGCCGGTGAGGTAGCGGGGCTAGCCGGACTTGGTACGGCCGTACACGCTCCGCTGTCTTTGGCTGGTGCCGTCGGCGGGAAGATTGTGGGCGGGGCATCGCAAGCTCTCCCCATACTGACCGACGCACTGCACAGCGCCGGCGACGTAGTGGCGCATGGCGCGCACGACGTAGTGGGCAACGCGGCGCATTCAGCAGCAGGAAAAGTGCAGAGTGCTGCCAAGCGGTCATTGCCCTCGATGAGTCCACAACTTGTTCATGGAGTACCCTGATGTCCATCACCTACGACGAAGCTCTGCACGATTGTCTTGTCGATGCACTAGGGAAGCTGGCAGGTCAATGTGGCTTGAAGGTCGCCGAGGTTTCTTCAGAAAGAGCCCGTCGAGCCATGGATCGTCTGAGTTCCATGGAAGACACCAAGCCCACGGTGGGTCAGGTGGCGCGTTACGCAGGTATTGGCGGTGGCGGTGGCGCGGCTGTCAAGGCCATCGGCAATGTGATTGAGGGGTACAAGAAACCCACGGTTCCTGGGGTCAAAGGACACCTGTTGGCCTTGGGTAGGGCAGCCGTGAAGGGGGACGTGAACAAGACGGTAGGCTCCAAGATCCGCTCCGTAGCATCTACCGGGATCACTGGGGCTCTGGGGGCAGGGGTAATCCCACTTGCTCGCAGCGGTAGTGACCGTGCAGCAGAGCGGAAGGTTCTCAAGAAGTACATTCAACAGACTCCAGCGGTGCCCAATGCCTGAGTGGATGCACAATCGAGCCGAGCACATACTTGCCAAGAATCCTTCGATGCCCAAGTCGGAGGCCTTTGCCATTGCAACGCAGCAGAGCCACGCTACAGGGCATTCTCCAAAGGGGTTTGGTACAGCCGAGGGAAGAGCGAAAGCCAAGGCCAAGTTCGATACTCCCAAGGGTGACGAGCATCGGGCGAATCCAGGTAACTTGACGAGCTCCAAGATGGCCGCGGCGGCGTTTACGCATGTAGTGTCTGTGCGTACCACGCGTGATGGTGCCGGCGCTTTACGTGACATCCTGCACAACATCCAGCAGAATGGTGCCCCCGGGCACTCCTTTGGGATAGTAACGACGGATAAGCCCGCGCGCCACATTGGAAGTTGGGATGGGGATGGCGCCGATACAATGGCTCTTCCTACCATGCACAAGATGGCGTCCGTAGTAGGCTGGTTGTTGGAGTCTACTGGGTTGCTAGGGAAACTTGGCTTTGCCAGCTCCTCCTACGGGGGTCAGCCGGCACAAAATGGTCCTGGAATGCGTGGACGTAGCCAGATTCCACCCTTCGTGGCTCCTCCCATTGAGGTGAAGGCAGCCGGGCTGCGGCGCGTGGGAGAACTGGTTACAGGTAGTCGAGCGAACAAGCTCTACGACGCTGCGCTTCGTCATGCCGATTCTGCTCGAGGAGGTAGTGCAGCAAGCGCAAAGGCCGTTCGAAAACTGCGTGGGCTTGCCCACATGGAAGAGGGAAACGTGGGGCGTATGCAGGGTGCCTTGGCTACAGGTGCTGGCATTGGGGCTGTAGCGGATCTCACTGGTTTTGCGGAGAGACGTGCCAAAGCTAAGGAGGCAGGCGTGGGTGTGGGCGCCGGGATGTCTGCTTCGCAGTACTCTGGGCCGCTCTCATATGGTCCATTCAAGCAAGAGAGTGCGATTCCTGCATTCATTTCTCCGGGCATGACCAAGACGGACCCGCGGTTGGAAGCGCCCGCCTACGCCACCGGTGGCAACAAGACTGCTGGTGCGGCAACGGGGGCCATGACGGCGGCCGGTCGTCTTCGGGCAAGTCAACGACTCACCGCACCAAAGCTTACTGGGTTTTCTGGCCCTAGCATCGCGGACATTGCTAAGCCAAAGGGCTTTGGAAAGCCGCTGTCGGGGGCACTGAAAGGTACTCTCGGATGACTCCTGCGGCTATCTCTGCATGCTGCAGGGAGCTTACCAAGGTTGCTCTGCTCGAGCGCCTGGTACGTTTGGGCGCTACCGATATCCCTCGAACGCCTCGACTTCTCATGAAGCACAGAGACCCTAAGGCGCTGGCGGCGTTGCAGCAGGCAACTGAGACGGCGTGGGACTCAAGGGTTACCGCGCCCCTGATGCGGGCTGCTGATCGAGGGCTACGGCATCTTCCTGAAGGCAAGGCTCGCAACTTGGCCACCTCCGGTGCGCGGTTGTTGGCCGAAGATCCTGTTGGATTTACGGTCACGAATGCCATACCAATACCGGGAGCTTCTCCTGCTTGGATCGCGGCCAAAAGGGGACTTGAACGCGTGATTGACAAGACTGCGCCTCTGCAAGTCTGACATGTAGCAGGCATAAGGACTCTGTATCAGAGATCCTACCTGTTGGAGGAACATGCGCGTATGCCCTGTTTTACTAGGCTATTTGAGTGGCCTGAGAAAGCACATTGACTTTGATTCTCCTCTGAACGAATTCGGTTTGCCCACCCAGGAGGAACTGGAAGAACGGTGCAAAGCCCAACTGGTGTCAGAGGCTACTTCACACTTGCGCGGATTCTACTGCGTACAGGAGACGCTTGCTAGGCTGGCACTGCGCTGGCCAGCTGCGGTTCTCATGCCAGAGATGCCCAAGGCGAGCATGTCGGCGTACTACTTGATGCAGGTCGTATCTTGGGTACGAGAGGTAGAGGATCTTCTTGCCGGCAATGCGTTGGAGACTGCGGTCATGCAACGTACGCTACCTCTGCAGGAGACCGGAGGAGGGCAAGTACATCAGCAAGATGCTGAGAGGGCGTCTAGGCTTTGTTCGTACCTTGTGTTGGAGGCCATGCCCCTACGCAGGTCCCTCAAGGACAGACGCACAAGTTTGCGGCGGGTTGGTCACTACTATGCCCGCGTGCTATTGGATGTTGGGACTAGCGTTGCCGCTGCTCATAGAGAGGCGTTGGCATTGAGCCAGAACGTGGAGGAGAAGTATGCCTGAAGCTAGCGCGGAAGAGCTTCCCAGCTTGTTGCTTGAGGTGCGTGAGTCGAGCACAGCCAAGAACAAGCAAGGTATGTTCGTAGGGGCTATTCAGCTGGTCTGCGTCACCCGTGACGAAGGGATCTTTGATGCCGCGGTGCAGTACTTGGACGGCTACAAGATGTATGGCTCTACATCGGAGGAGGTGATACAGGCGTTGACGGCCGAGTTGCATGACGTGGAGGAGACTCAGGCTTCTCTGCTAGTTCGTAATGGCCTGCTCGAGCGCCGTATACGGGAAAAAGACGCCAGAATAGCTCAGCTCGAGCGTCTTCTGGGCGCCTTGGGCACGGACCTGGGCTTTGACGACTGAGCGTTGTACACTTGTCGGAGGCAAATGGCACATTCAAGTACAGACGATTACCCCGTTCGCATCACTTCTCCCGACTACAAGACGGCTGACCGCAGTGAGTTGGAGGCGTGGCTTAGAAAGGAAGCTGCAGCTGTAGCTGGAGGGGTCAAGCCTGAGGACAACGAGGATTCTACAACCGCTCAATACAGCGAGTTGTACGAGCCTCCAGCTGGCGCAAAGAAGCTCGTAGAGACTGCCCTCCATACGACGTACCCTAATGGGGCAGCCTCGCAGGCCACGCAGCGTGAGGTACTGGACGGCGCATTTGCCAGTACACCAGCTACAGCCAAGGCAGAGCAAGCGCTACTTAGCGCAAATTTCGAACATGCGCGCACTGGAGACTTCGAAACGCAAGCGCCATTGCTACGTGGCGAGCGCGCGAAGGGTAAGGTAGCGCACTTTCTGTCAGACCGTACGCACTTGCTGGGGCTTGGGAAGTGAATGCAGCTGACGAATTCCTAGAGACCAAGCAGAAGACCGCCGCGGCTCGAGCCGCGCAGGATCTTCATCTTTGGCATGCGTGGGATCAAGGAGGAAGGACACCTCAGCTGCTGGAGCCACTGCTGTCCAGGTACGACTCGCTCATGAACCGTAGGGCGAATGACTGGCGTGCCCCTACGGTGGCCCCGGCGGCATTCAAAGCTGAGCTGCATAAGCAGTTCATTCAAGCAGCACACTCGTACGATCCTGAGCGTGGTGTGGCCTTCAACACACACGTGCAGTCTCGTTTGAAGAAAGCTCAGCGGTTCAACGCCAAGCACCAAAACGTGGGGTACATACCTGAGGACTTGTCCAGACACGTAGGTCCCATGGAGCGTGCCAAGAACGAGCTTACGGACCAGTTCGGACGTCCCCCCACTACGGTGGAACTTGCGAATCACATGGGCTTGCCGCAGCGTAAGCTCACTGCGCTAATTACTCAGCTACGAAGGGATGTGCCATCGTCGCATTTCGAGTCAGATCCCACGACGCTATCCACGGGTAGGGAAGCAGACGTGGTTCGTTTGATGAAGCGCAGACCGGAGGAGTACCTGACACCCGAGGAAGTACGGGTATTTTCTCACATCTACGGCATCAACGGTGCTCGGAAGATTACGGATACGACGTCGTTGGCCACCCAACTTGGGTTGAGTCAACCAAAGGTCTCACGCTTGAAGACCTCAATCGCGAAGAAGGTTCAGCAGTACCTCTGACGTAGAACCCACTGGGCTACGTATTGATAGGCGACGTGCGTCAGCACGCCGCCTTTTGGAGTTTTCATGTACACACAAAGCGACTACAACGTTGGAAATGATTCAGCCACAACGGCAGCCATAGCTCGAGTGCTTGCCTACTTGCGCATCGGAGAGGCGGAACAACAGCGCCTGGTAGACCACTGCGCTCGAAACATCCCCCGGGATCGCTACGTGCATCCCAAGCTCATGAGCTTCTCCACGGAGTACAAGGACGAGCGAGACGAGCAGTTCAGCAAAGGCGCCAAGGAACGGGCAAGGTTGTGCGTCATCTACGACCGTAAGGGGCAAAAGGAGGCCATGCTGATTCATCGGCATGCATTGAGCCACCTTTGCGAAATTGCCGGATTGGACGGCAGGTACAGGGCCAAGTTGGACGTAGACAGCGCGGATGCGTGGCGGCGCGACTTGCTGGCTACCAACTTGAAAGAGCTGTTTGCCAAGCAGCGCTTCCTGAACAAGCTGAAGAGGGAGGCAGAGTTCTTGCACCGCATTGTGGGCAACGAGTTGCGAGCGGTCCTGACGCAGAGCTACAACAGGCACTTGGTAAGTACTGCGGTGCTGCAGCCCTTCTTGGCAGCCTGTCAGGAGGTAGGGTTGCAGCCAGCCAAGGCCACAGTGTCTGACATGAAGGTGCACTTGCAGACGTACCTGCCTTTTGCCTTTCAGCCGGTGCCTGGTGAGTTCGTAGCCATCGGCACCTGCTGGACAAACAGCGACTTCGGTGAGGGCAAGTTGCGTATCAGCCATAGCGTGCTTCGGCTGAATGGTGGCGGCAACCTCGTTACTGAGGATGCCTTCAGTCGCATGCACATTGGTTCGGTAGTTCAGGATACGGACATGAAGCTCAGCGACGAGGTCGCCATAAAGGAGCTCGAGGCCGTGGCTGCAGCTACTCGTTCGGCTGTGCTCGAGGCCATGACACCAGACCGCGTGAACCTTCTGCTGCGTGCAATTCAGAAGGCGGCGGAAGAGAAAGTGCCGTGGTACCAGATGAAGGACCAGCTTGCCAAGATCTTGAGCAAGGGTGACCTGGACACCATTGAAGGGCTTTTGGAGGCTGAGATAGAAGACCTACCACCCCCAGGGGTAGGAAGCGATGGACAGCCTTTGCCCTCGAGGTGGTGGGCTGCGGCTGCCTTGTCCCACCTGGCGGAGAAGACGGCGGACCCAACTAAAGCTATGGAGATCAAGGCGGCGGCTGGTTCATTCTTGAACTCCGCCAAGTAGTAGGCTAGGAGGAAATACATGGCATACCTATCAGCTGACGAGCAAGAAGTTCTGCGTCTTGCTCGTACAGTCATTCGGGACATGGAGTACGACTACCCAAACAAGGATCTGGTGTGCTCACCACAGGAAGTTTGTACCAAGCTGTCGGTTCTTCTTGGCGAGGAGTACGACTACCAGTCGAATGAGGTGACGGCGGCTGCCGAGGAAGTGAAGAAGGGACTTGTGCTGGAGGTCTTCGAGGACATAGGGAAACTGCGCAGCCGTGCCGAGTCTTTGTCGGAAGACGGCTACCACATCTATCCAGTGCAGTACCTGGGGCATGCTGGATTCATGTTTTTGTTGCAAGCAGTGAACCCAGTATTGATGCAGAGCAAGCAAGCAGCAGCCCTGCAAGGCTTGATGCGAAGCATACAGAGCATGCCCAGCCCCTTCGGAGATCCTACGTACGGACCAGGGCATGGCCCGGGTCAAGGGTATCGGAGGCCAGGTGGCTGATCATCCTTCTACAACTTTGGTGGTGCAGAAGGCGCAGCTAGCGATGTGCGAAGCTGAGCTGGAGGTGCACGAAGAGGCGTTGTACAACGGCACTGACGCAACGGTGAAGCAAAGCAGGTACACCAGGCTGCGAGCCAAGTATCTTCAAGAGCATATACTTCCAAAACTACGGGAAGAGATCAGGTCTGCAGAGCAGTACCTCGAGTGGGAAGCAAGAACGAACAACCCAGCACCACGGAGTACATGAGCCGCTGGATAGAGCTCTACACCACAACGCCCAGCGGTAAGACGCAGTTCGTATGCCAGTTTTGCGGGCGCATCTCCCCGCTGCCGGACAAGAAGTGTCCGCAGCCACCGGAGGTGGGCCCGCACAAAATGGCACTCTCTTGCGAGTTGCTGGAGGAGGTGGCCATGGCACTAGAGAAGAAGCCACTGAAACTTTCAACCCTATACGTTAGCTACAACGAGACCACGGGGGAAGGCTCAGTGAGTTGGGACATCGGGACCCAGCAAGTACAAACGGCAACAATGCGGCTGACTAAAGTGTAGAAAGGAAAAGCAGATGCAAGCGTACCTCGACATAGTTAGGAAGATCCTGAGTGACGGAGTTACCAGGTCAAATCGAACCGGCGTTGACGCCATCACCATCCCTGGTGCCATATTTGAGCACGACATGGCCACGGGCTTTCCTCTGTTGACCACCAAGTCGGTGCCATTTCGCTTGATAGCAACCGAGCTCGAGTTCTTCATCCGTGGGATCACGGATAAGCAATGGCTTCAGGACAGGAACAACCACATCTGGGACGAGTGGTGCAATCCTTCAATTGTGCCGTACGGGCACGACGAGGACACGAAGCTACGGATGTTCTTGGAGAGGGACTTGGGGCCTATCTACGGGTGGCAGTGGAGGCACTTTGGGGCAAAGTACGTCGGCTACGACAAGCCCCATGCAGGTGTTGGCATTGACCAACTAGGCAACCTGGTGCGCAAGTTGGACACTGACCCGAGTGACCGTCGCATGATCGTATCTGCTTGGAATCCTGCAGACTTTCACCTGATGGCGTTGCCGCCCTGTCACTACAGCTTTCAAGTCACTGTCATCGGCAACAAGCTGAATCTAGGTTGGAACCAGCGTAGCGTTGACGTAGCGCTGGGCCTTCCATTCAACATTGCCAGCTACGGCCTACTGCTTCTTTTGCTTGCCCGGCAGTTTGGTCTAGAAGCAGGAAAGCTGTTTGGATTCTTGGCAGACACGCACGTCTACGTGAACCATGTCGACGGCTTGCGTACTCAGCTGTCAAGGGACCCACGCCCGCTACCTGAAGTCGATATTGCCTTCGACGCTAGTTGCGAGCGTTGGCAGAAACTTTTCAAGTGGGAGTGCGGCGACGCGTGTCTGCGTGACTACTACCCTGCCCCAAAGATCAAGTTCGACATAGCCGTGTAGTTGGGCCACTTATGCAGCAATGGTCTACAAAGGAGCTGCAGCGTCGTGGCCTGGACAAGCTGCAGCGGCTGGGTCACAAGTACATCATCGGAGTAGATGAGGTAGGCTATGGCTCTTGGGCAGGCCCTGTTGTGGTGTGCGCGGCTTTGGTACGTGCGGATTGGCGCAATGTGCGCATCAAGGACTCCAAGAAATATGGCAGCGGTATGGAAGGCAGGGCACGCAGGGAATCAGCGGCAAGGCTCTTGACTCCTGACGTAGTACTGGTGCCTAGGTTGTTGCAGTACGACCGCGATGTGATTGACAAGTACGGCGTGAACAAGGCCCGAGACATGCTGGTGGTACAGGCAGTTACGTACTGCTTGGAGAAAAAACCTGGTACTCCCGTCGTTATGGACGGAAACCAGTTACCCAACGAACTACTTGGGAAGGCGATATGCTTTCCCAAGGCAGACTCTTTGGTGCCCGCCGTGAGTGCCGCCAGCGTCATGGCCAAGGTCTATCGGGATCGCCTGATGGAGCAGATGCACGAGCTGTACCCTTGGTACGACTTCGCCTCCAACGCCGGATACGGGAGTCAGACACATGAGGAGGGCATCTTGGAGCACGGCCTATGCCCAATTCACCGCAGGAGCTACCGCAATATCAAGCAGTTTGCTGCACGGGAGTCGCAAGGAAGGCTTGCAGTTGCTAGGCTCAGAGCATGGCATCGGTAGTACAACGTAACGCCAGGCTAGACGCGCTTCAGCAAGCCACCACGCAGTATGCCGACAAGCAGCGTCGGGAGCTGAATCGGCGAGTTGATGTCTGCAAGAAGATTCTGAAGGGAAGGACTGGTTCTGAAAGGCTGGCTCAAGCAGCGGTAGACCAGTCCTCCTCTTTGGTCGTTACAACCATCAATGACTTTCTGACGGGATAGAACATGGACAACGAAGAAACCACGACGAGTGTTGTAAAGGCAGATCCTGAGCAAGACAAGGAAAGCAGCGGTCCGGTGGCGCCAGTGCTGAACTCCACCACGCCAATTCAGCTGTCCGAAGTGGACTTCCTGAAGTACCTGCTATCTCGAGAGAAGTTCCAGAAAGCGCAACTTACGCATGACGTTTGCGTGCGAGAAGTGCAGCGCGCCGAAGGTGACTTGTCGCATGTGGGGCATCTTCTGGGACAGCTCACTCGCGAACTCGGACAGAAATACGGTGTGGACCTGGATGCGATGATGGTGTCAGACGACGGGTACTTCATGCCGCGCCCAACGCGTATGCAGATGCCCCCGCGGAGACAACCATGAGCCAAATCATCGTAAGCCCCATCAGTTCAGAAGTAAGGCCCGCCTTCGAAGTGGTGAACCTGGACATCCTCGTGAAGAATGAGGACTGGTACGGATTCTTCGACCTCATTGAGGTTTGGAGATCTCGAGGTACTGCTGGGGGTCCCTACGAGGAGTTGACGGCCGAAGCTTGGCTGACGGCGCGTATGCCTCGCGCGGGCGGCGAGGTGTCGGCGGTTACAGGCCCGGTGGTCGACGTGGACGGGAAGACCATCAGCTTCGTTTTGAAGGAGAAGGACACTGTGCTGGTGGTACTATCGGGAACTCCGACCTTGGCCGGGGTTGCCACGCAGATTACGGCGCAAGGTATGGGGCGCCTTCGCGCGCACGTCGACAGCGATGGGCAGCTGGTGGTGGAGACTCAGGAACCCGGCACGGGCGCGACGCTGCGCGTGCTGCCCGGCGATGCGACGTCTATTCTTGGGCTTCCCATGACCGAGCCCGAGAGTCTTGTCTTCGGGCACGACGCGCGCATTCAGCTCCTGCTTGATGTAGGTACATATCGGTTCACCGATATCTCCGGTTCTACGGCCTACTACTACAAGACGAGATTTCGTAGTCGGTACACCGGCGCCGTGAGCGAGTTCAGCCTGCCTTTTGGCGTCGCAGAATCGCTGGGGATCAGCCCGACCAACTTGGTCTGCGGCTACCTGAACTTGGCCACATTGGACGGAAAACCGCTGGTTGGACGGGAAGTGTCGTTGTCCAGTCCGTTCACCGGGGAGTCCGTAGAAGACCGGGTGTTGGCCGGCGGAGCGCTTATGAAACCGACGGACCACCAGGGGCATGTTGAGTTCACCCTCGTCCGCGGGCAGAAGTACACCCTTGCCATCGCGGGTACGAATCTGGCAAAGGAGCTTGTAGCTCCAGTGGACCCCACCATCTCGTCTTTCCCTCTTGTCGGGCCCGCCGAAGGCAGTCAAGATGATTACTTCCGGGTCCGTGTACCAGTAGTCCCCGTTATGGAGCGCAGAGGTATCTAAATCTATGGGGGATCCTTCGTTGATAGCAGGTGTGTCGATGCCAGGTCAGGCAACTGCCGAAGACCTATTGGCACTGGACTTCGGTCCTGGCGCAGGGGCCCCAACTTCCCAGGCATGGGAGGTAGCGTTCGACCCTTCATACGGCTCTTCAACTCTGGTGGGCAATTCAGAGGCTGAATCCGTAACTGACTGCGGGGGATCCCCCACCCAACTCGAGATTCGGTACATCGGACACGGTGGGCAGTTGACCACGAAGCAGACTCCCTTCGTACCCGGTGCGACGGTGCATCAGTACCTGAAGAGGGTGCATCTGGTAGCTGCCCGCTTGTCTCGAGTGCTGGTGGTGGGAGGAAAACGGGTGCGGATGAGTCACGTACCTCTGCGCGGAGAGGCGATTGTTTTAGCCCCCAGAAACGCGCCGAGCATAACCCTTGGAGGATGAAGTGGCGCTAGCAACGGTACGTATCCGTGTTCTGAATGACATAGACGACCAGCCCATCGCGGGCGTGGTCGTTCGTGTTTTTGATAACGCCGGAGCTTTTCTAGTTACGTCTGCAGTGACAGATGCGAGTGGCATTGCTGACGTCACGCTAGTGACCGGGATCATCTACAAGACGCGGTTTTTCAAAGAGAAGGTGAGTTTCCAGCAGCCGCAAGCCATGGAAGTTCTCGACGCGCCAGCGGTGAACGACTTTGCGGTTCTGGGACACGTATACGTCCCGCCAGAGGCTGTTCATCCTCGCATGTGTTGTTGCTCCGGGTACTTCAAGGGGCCAGACAATGCTCCTATGCCGCACGCCGCCGTGCACTTCATTCCTAAGTTCGACCCCCTTCTGTTCGAGGGGGATGCGATGCTGAAGGAGCGCGTGGTGCGTTACACCGACGATGAGGGCTTCGCCCGCGTAGATCTTGTGCGCTTTGGTCAGTACGAGGTAACCATCGAAGGGTTGGAGGACCAGCAGCGCGTCATCACTATTCCCAACGCATCGAGGGTCAATCTGCCTGACCTGCTATTCGCAGTAGTGGAACGCATAGAGTTCGATCCCCCGGGACCTTGGAATCTCGGGGTTGGGGTGTTGAACGAGATCACGGTCACCCCTACGGTGTACACGTCGGATGGGCGTGTTCTGCCGGGATCAGCCGTAACCGATGTGCAGTGGCGGGCTGCAGACGAGACCATACTTTGCGTACAGCCTACGCCAACTACCGTAGTTCTTCGAGGACTTGCCCCGGGGGTCACTCAACTGACGCCATTGAGGCAGGACCAATCCATCGTGCGTATTCCTAACCCGCCGATACAAGGTACTCCAATCGACGTCACCGTGACCTGATGCTGCAATCTTCCCAACTAGAATCAACACTACGTGCGCTGTCCATGGGGGCAGTACTCATGCGCTACGTGGCAGAAGCAAGGGCGCTAATTCCTGGGTCAGAGGTAGCAGCAGACATGTTCATGCGTGCGCTGCTGACCCCGCTGTACACGCTTGAAGGACTGTTTGAAGAGGCGGACGTTCCTCAGCCGGTGTCAGTTAGAGCGCGCACGCGACGAGCGCTGACGGCAACGGTACAGCGAAAGACCAAAGCACAGCGGCAGGGGTTACCAAAGCCGGTGGACCTGCATGGACTAGACAAGCGGCTACCCTCGTTGGTTGACCGTAGAATGGGCGTGGGGCGTACAGATGAGGCGCTGGAGGCGTCTGCCTGTAGGGCCTTGCTGCTAGAGGTCATTCGCCGGGCTGCCTTCGACTGGGTTCTGTACCGTAGCAGTTCAGACATAGCGAAGAAGCAGTGGGCAGAAACAGCATACATTTGGCTGTTTGAAGAGACTCCAAGATCTGCAACATGGTCGACACGACAGCGCGACGGCAAACTGCTTACTGGCTTTGTCACGGTGTGCACCATCTTGGATCTTGACCCCGACCAGGTGAGATCTAGGGTGCGCAAAATGACAGTACAAAGCATTCTGAGTGCTGGAAGACCTGCAGAGAGACGTAAGGGAAAGGTCTCCGACGAAGTCATGCACAGCGAAGACCTGCGGGTATTTGACGTTGATGTGAGCACGTTGCCTGTGCACGACTGCATGTTCGCCCCCGAGGATCGACATAGCTAAGAAAGAGGCGCAGGCCCTCTCTCCCGGTGCAGCTCACGTGCAGTACTTGGCATAGAAGTCGTTGCAGATGTCTGTCGTCAAAGCCACGTGCTCGGAGGTGTTGTTGGCATAGTTCACCCAGCACCATCCTGTATTTGAACTATAGTCACAGCTCTCTAATGACGAACCGTCTGCCGCAACGTTGGAGCACTTGTAGTCGGGGTTGGCACTTCCGTTGGGAAAGGTCTTGATGGATGCCATCACCAGCGTATGGCAGTCGATTGATCCCCACACGAAGGTCGAGCCCCCCGTGCCAGCGTTCCCACCTGTGGTGGCTGTGCCGCCAGCGACGCCGCTGGTACTCGCCGAACCGCCAGTGCTGGGAGTGCCTCCTGTGCTGGCTGGCGTTCCGCCGGTGCTTGTTGATGCCCCTCCGGTGGCGTTGGGGGTGCCTCCGGTGGCAGCAGCCCCACCGGTCGAAGAGCCGCTTCTGCTCATGGATCCTCCAGTAGGTCTCGCGCCGCCGGTTGCCGCAGCCCCGCCAGTGCCGTCGAAAGTCCCACCTGTAGTCTGTGTTGCTACGCCGCCCGTGGCATACGCGGTGGACCCTCCCGTGGCCTGGCTGCCTCCTGTAGAGGCTCCACCCGATGCACCGGGGTTGCCGCCGGTGGCTTGGCTGATGGAGCCCCCAGTTGCTACCTGTGAGGAGCCGCCAACTACGAACGTGGATCCACCGGTGACCCTCACCGTGGTACTAGCAGAACCGCCAGTACTTTTGATGACGGTGATTGCACCCGAAGCTCCTGCTACGTCGACAGCGTAGTTTTCTGGGCTCGCTTCGTCGCTACCGCAGGCAGCGCTGAGAACTGCAAGAGATGCCGTGAGCAGAATCTTGGATGTAGTTTTCATGTCATGTTCTTTCAGTGAGTTGTAGGAGACATTGGGTAGCACTGCAGGATGAGTGTGCCTTCTCCGTTGTCGTAGTCACCCAGGTATTCGTCTTCTACTTCTATGGTATCGAGTGGTTGCACATGGCCCACTGTGGTTTCTGGGCCTTGGTAAATGACGGTGCGATCCCTAAGATAGGCGCATAGCTCTACGGGACGGCACGGGGTTTCGTTGGGTACGTCGACCACAAAGGTCGGGTCGTCGAACTTTTTCAGACGGGTCATTCCTTGCATGTGGTTCCTCCTCTACCTATCTTATCCCCGAATTTGCCCACTTCTTTCAACCTGATGCGGTTGTTGACCCCTCTATTCCGCGCTTGAGCACCACCAGGAAGCACATGAAGAATACGGCGGTTCATGGCATAAGGGATCTATGGAGACTGTACCGTGGGTGATGTAATCGATCGCAAGCCCCCTCAATGGCAAAAGAAAGCCCCAGTAGAGGTCGACGAAGACGCCATGATTCTGAGATTGGCGAGTGCTGTACTACGCACACTCACCGACGAAGTGGTTCCCACGCAGGCGCAAATTGCTGTACTGCAGCTAGTGAAGCGCGCCGTGTTGGGAAACTACTTGGCGGCAACGCCTAGTGCATCAGCTCGAGAAGTCTTGTCGCAAGCCAACGCCTTGGCCAGAAACTACTCTGTCATGGGTGCAGACGGACAAAGCTATGACTGAAGAAACTACGATGAACGAGCTGACTGCAGTGGAGCTAGACCGTATCGACACCGTACGCGCACCGCCGCTATTCTTGGACTCTTCTCCTTGCGCATCGTTGGAGGAGCTGCGGGAATCGCTGCAGCAGCCGCTAGAGAAAGGGACTGTAAACAATCCATGACGTCACTTTGGCTACTAAAACTACGAGTGCTAGAGACCGCGCGCAAATGGTGGGAGATGCATAAGCCCGTCGACTGGTCTTTGGAGAAGCACTTGCTCAACCCAACCATCAATACGTGTGGGGAGGATGAGAGTGCGTTAGCGCGCTCTGTGGCCTCGTTGGTCAAGGAGTCTTGGCAATGGGACGACGCCGAGCCCATCGTACGAGACCTATATGGGCTGGTGAAGGACATGGAAAGCGCCAAGAAAGCGAGGCCAGACCGGCACTTGATCCTGCGCAGGGCAGAAGCTTTCTTGGGTTTGCGGACAGTGTCTGAGGTGCCTGCTCCCATAGAGAGGGCAAAGGCCAAGGGAAAGCTGCATGAAACACAGCAAGCGCGGGGCACGTGGCGTCAAGGGCAAAGAGCGTAAGCAGGGGGACTGTCCTTCGCGGCAGCCCTGGAGAGGAAGAACGAGCAAATGGCAAGGTCTACGACTGGAAGAAAGCCTAGAAAGGTTGGCAAGAAGGCCACCACCAAGCTCCGGACAGCAGCCAATGTCCGCAACGCAAAGAAGAATCCTCGAGTTGCAAGCCCACTACGCGAAGTCCTCGCACACATGACGGGAAAGAATCCTCCAAGGTTTGTACGTGGCTATTCGCTGGACGAGCTGTCTGACGAGGAGTACGAGCAGCTACACACGTGGGCGGTCAAGAACGTACGACCTCGTTGGCTCACGGGGTGTGGCCTACTGGAGGCTGCTGAAGATCAGGTACAGGACGCGGTCAGCAATGGCAACATCCTTCCGTCCCCCGACTCATTGTCAGGTAGGGTGGAGGCCGCACAGCGAGTCCTACGCCGTCTACGGCAGCGGTATGATGCTGCGCTACTAGACTTGGCTGTTGCTGTGGAAGGGCAGGCCAGGAGGACCCAGCATGACTGCAACTGCAAAGCGATGGGCTGAAGAGGTCAAGGATCCAGTGCTGTTTCTGAAGTGCTTGCATAGCGCGTTGAATGATCCCGATGTCTTGCCGGAGTTCGACAGGCTTACTGGATTTGACTTGTGCATGCGGCGCCCAGCCATAGAACAGGCGATAGACAAGGCCACTGGCATGCTTGACGGTGGTGTTGAGGCGTTTCTGAAGTTTGTCGTGGATGCCATTTACCTACCAGTCGAGAAGGAGCTTTCGGAGATTCATCATGAAAAGTGACAGCTACTGCACTACCTTTTGCAATCACCCGCATAGACTGTCCGACGGCAAACCTATCGCGCATGAATGCTATGTACTTCCAACTGCGGCACTATATGCAGAGAAAGCAGGAAAGATAGGGCTGGCAGTCGAGGAGCTGTCCAAGTGGAAGAACCGCAGAGTGCACCGTGGACTCAAGGAATCCCGTGCCTCATGATCATGACAGTATCGGTAGTGATGTGCGACCACTGCCAAGATCTGAAGTTTGCTTCGCACGTTGAGGCATACCGCGTAGCTGACGGACCTACGCTGCACATCTGCTGTATTTGCCAGCGCAAGCCTTTTCGAAAAGTGCAACCGGCACCTAAGCGGATAGCTGCCCTCGAGCTGATACGGCAGGCTGCGGAACACCTGAATGACTGAGTACACGCCCCCAGAGCGTCAGTTGATTTCGCACGAAGTAGCACTGGCGCTGGAGTTCGAACAGCTGATTGAGGGGCTGTACGAGGAACGTGAGGCTGGGGTTGCCGCGCGTAAGAGGTTCATGGATGGGGTCCGTGCGCTGTTGGAGGCGCCCGTTGTACGTGAACCAGTGGTTATGAACCAGCAGCAATGGGAGGACATCCTGCGATACGAGGAAGGAGTTCGAATGAAGGACGACACACTGCTGATACGGCGGGTTATACGCAACGGCGCTAACAGATCCTCCACGGGGCCTGTTGTTGCGTCAGCCAGGGAACTTCGTAGGTTCGGCATGGACAAGAAGCCTGTAGCGCCTGCCACCTACACGAAGCGCAACCGAAAGAGCAAGCGGTGACAGAAGCAGCAGATGAATACCGCCGGCTGTACAGCGAGTTGTTGTTTGCTCGTGAGCTAGATGGCGGTGATCTATCGCAGGAAGAAGAGGCACATCGCTGCGGTCAGCTCACTGACCTTTGGAACGAGATGACCGAAGAGGAGCAGGCCTCTTTCGAGCGGGATCTGGTGTCACCCTCCCCTGGCCTTCCATATAGCGACAACCCGTTGGGAGATCCGATGACGGATATGCGCACGGTGCTAGGAACCGGCGGCCTACCTCGCCAGCCTGCAGAGGATGCTTCGGATGCCAGACGAAGATGACACCAGCCTTGGTCTGGCTTTTGAGGAACGTGTGGAGACCAGGGCTGTTGTCCGCGTGGTGCAGGAAACGATGCGCCATGAATTGCAGGGCTTTGTTGGCACCCCGCGGATAACTGGGATGCGGATATCCGGGGAAGAGGCTACAGTTGAGGCTGACGTTGTACTGGACGTTCCAGCAAACTACATACGAATCCAGTTTGACCTAGGAGAGAACATGACGAAGCAATTTGATACATGGGGGCCAGAGACGCCGGAGTCTGCTCTTGAAGGAGTGGCTGTGATACAGGAGGTGGACCCGCGGGTGGACAGTACACACCAGCTAGGAGTACTGCCCGTACCGGCTAATCCTCCCCCACCTACGGGTTGGGAGTATTGGGGTAAGCAGCCTGTTCCAAAGCAAGCGGCCGAGTTATGCATGACCATGCTGCACGCGCCTAGCCTGTACCCCATGGGTGCTTTTGCTCGCATCAAGGTTGGTGAAAAGGTCATAGGCGCGCGTGTGGAGTGGCACGACATACAGGGTGCTACTGGAAAAAGGGGATGCTTCCGCGGGGTGAATCTGCTTCACAAGGTGCACAATGCCGTTTAGAGCGCACCTGACTCGCACGCACAAGGAGAAGGTGCAGCTCGCTATGGAGGTGTGTGCCTACTTGAACGAGCTGCTGGAGGCAGACCAGCTGACGTTGCACCGCATGGTCGAAGCCAGATTTCGGTGCAACCGGAAGCTACTGGAGCATCCAACAGCCCAAGTAGATGCATCCCGTGGCACTCCAGTAGTAGGCCTACTAGGGATCATCAACGGCCTGATAGGCGTGGACGACAACCGGTGGGGCTACGTGACTGCGCTGTACGGAAGCAACCACGAGCTGGAGAAGTTTGTACTGTCTCCACGGCAACATGCCAATGGCAAAGTCGAAGAAGCAAAAGAAGAGGCACTGGAAGACAGCTAGCGAGCAGCGCAAGTACATGTTCCGACAGCGTGAGAAACAGCAAAAGAACACGGAAAGCGCTGCACCAGCAAAGGAGGAGTAATGCCCTTGAAGACACGGGTGGTCTACGCCATCACAGAGAGGTCGGGTAAGATCTACATGCGTAGGATTGGTGCAGGGCATGAGAACCCAGACGGAAGTCTGGACTTACGCCTGGAGGCGTTGCCCACTGACGGCTGCATACACGTGCGTACGTTCGTGCCCGCACCAGCGTCCAAGAAGCCCGTGCTGCGCCTCACACGTGCGTCTAGGGACGCTCCTTGGAGAAGATCATGACATGCACCTCATGCCGAATTGCGAACATGGAGTGTGACTGCGCCGACGGCCCATGTCCGGACTGCGACGAGCGTCTCTACGGTCCTCCAGAGAACACGACGCTGCCAGATCCATCACTGATTTCGTGTGACTATGCGGCTGTGGAGCTTCGTGTGCTGGCTGCCGCAGCGATAAAGAATCCTGATTTGGACTTGGTGGTTCTGGACGTGTACGGTACAGATGTTCGTACCGTAGTGGACACGCAGGCAGACCGTAAGAAGCAACTGGCTGCGCTTTACGGTGCCTGCCTTGGAGACAAGCCCAATGAACCAAGATGAGGTTCGTAAGCTTACGGGGCTTCGAATGGCCCAGGAGATTCAAGAGGAGCAAGAGGCAGAACTTCAGCTCATCCTGGACAACATGAAACAAGGGATCCCCTTGGAGGACACTGTTGCTGCTCTGCGCCTCGAAGAAGACATGAGCCGCCCTTGGCGTAAGGAACAGGGCGAGGTCTTCCCCGAGGTACGGCAGCCCTCGGAGAAGGAGCGGATGATTGCTGAGTTGATGCTGCTCATTCGCACGAACTTCACTAGGCCCGGGGTGCCCATGGAATACCTCAGGCAAGAGATTGAGGGGATAGCAGGCCCTTGCGAGGTTCAGGGACTAGCGCACACCGTCATTATTCGCCGACTGCAAGAAGAAGCGGACGGCACGCACATTGAGATCAACATCGACTTCTAGGAACTGGCAATGAACGACAACGAAGTGTACGACCGAGTTATTCGACGTGAACTTTCCCCAGACCAGCTAGATGACTGGTACATGGGCATACCTGGTACCCCGAGCAAGTACCAGATGTACCTCTTTGCCGAAGGCAGGGCTTTCTTGCTGATGCAGTCCAGGCCGTTGGCGCGTGAGATGACTCTACAGGAGCCTTACACCCAGCTGCAGCGGATACGCGTACGCACGGACCACGTACCTCCGCCGTTGGTTGGCCACCTACAAGCTACAGTTACTGGGCGTGATACGTGCATGACTTGGATGGTGCCTGCCCATTTGCGTGAGGGATTAGTGGCCACGTTGAAGGAGCAGGGATACGACGTGGTCGACTGCAAGCAGCCTACGGTCATGACCTACGTGTACGTGGAGGGAGACTCAGGCTCTGCTGTCATGTCTGGTAGGCACGAGTACCCCGCCCCAGCAGGTTGGCGTTGTTGGACAGTCCCCGCTGCAGAAGTGGGCCCTATATTGAAGCAGCTGTGGAGTGCCGGGTACATCGCTACGCTTGCAGTTCCCACGACCCTGTCTTCCTCCATAGACATCGTAGAGGAGAAGAATGGGAGGGCGCAGCTTGTCTATGGGCGTGTTCCAACTACTCCTTTCCGCACGAGTTTACCCAACACGGCCTCGAAGGGATTGCTTGGTCTGCTTGGTTTTGGCCGCAAGGCACGGAAGGATCCCTGATGGCAGCAAAACGACGTGGCCATACCATCTCCCTCAAAGGGGTGGCGGCAAAGGCCTTCGTGGAGATGTATACGGGCGTACGTGCGCCATGTGAAGATGACGTGTTTGTGCGGTTGGCTACCCTTGTGCACATGGAGGTAGCCTCCAACAACATGGATGGTGCAGTGGCGTTACTCAAGGATGCCATGGCCCAGGCGCGTGTTGATGCACGCAAGGACTACAACCAGGTGACTGAGCAGGAGCACAAGGAGTGCCATGAGACCCTTCCAAAAACCTGAAAAGACGAAGAAGCCCTTCAAGAGGGTGGTTGGGGCATCCTGCTCTGACGCCCAGCGAGTAGTGCACCCGGCTACACGCGAGCAAGATGCGTCGAATCTAGCCAGGGTGCAGCGAGAACGTGCATTGAAACCACCACCCCTCAAGTTGCCAGACCGGTGCAGCAGAAGGTCGTAGGAATCACATGAATAGGTCAACAAAGTTGCGACGCGAGCGAAAGAAGGAACGAGCAGCGCGAGCAAAGGGTAGAACGCACTACTACGATTTCGAAACTGCTGCTCTGCTTCCGCGGCAGACGCAGCCACCGGCGCCGGTGAAGCCTGCTGCCAGCGATGCAGTACCTGTGGATTCCCGCCTGCTGATCCAATACATGGGCATTGGGCGTCCTTCCTGCCTACGTCCATACCGCAAGGGTGTCAGCCTCAAGGAGGGTTGGCAGTCCTATTGGGTGCCAACGGAACGGCTAGCTGAACTGCAGCAAGAACTTGAGCTGGCAGGCATACCCAGCAGTACAGGAATGCCCATCACGTTCGTTCCTACCAGCACCAGAGATGGAGATTACTGACATGGCGACCGTCAAAGACCGGATGTTGTATCCGTCACCGGCAAAGGACCGTCTCACTTTCGGTGCGCAGCTTCGTCAAGATTTGGATGAAGCAAGGAGTGAAGAAGACCAAGGGATCTTTGCATCAATAGCAGAAACTTCGCAGGTAGTGCACGACGAGATCCAGGAAGTAGATGTCGACCTAGTGCAGAAAATGGCCACGACGGCTACGCTGGTGACTCCGCCGCCCTTCGTTGACCCCTACAAGGTAGGGTACAAGCCGCTTTGTCCTGAGGAGCAGGCACTAGTGGTGGTTCATTTGTTCGCCTGCCTCGTACTGGACCACATTGGCCCTGAGCTGGACCGATTGGAAGGAGAGGAGGGACTTAGGGGATTTGGTGAGCTCTTGGAGGATGACCCTCCTGCGGATCACGGAGTCTACATCTGGACTGGGCATGTACGCTGGACTCCAGCAACCCCGCCAGATCTTGACGACTCAGAACGCGAGTTGGTGGGCTTCTTCCGAGAGGCTACAGCGGAGGAGTGGGATGCTCACTTGCGTGGGGAGCATCCGTGGGACCCCAGCGAATGGAAGGAAGAAGATGTCGGAAACATTGACGATAAACGCGGATCAGCTGAGGGAGATAACGAAGCTGGCAGCTAGGTACGGCATCACTGTCAACGAGTGTCTGCGCAAGCTACTTGAGCGGGCACTGCTAGACGTCAAGTTGGCTGAAGCTCATTCGTTGTAGACGAGAAAGGACGTAAAGGATGCCGATAGAGCTCGTAAGCGACAGGCTTGAGCGGGAGCGCAGAGAAGCAGCGGATGCGAGGAAACGCATCCGTTATGTGATCGTGCACTACTCCCCAAAGTGCGATGGCTATTCCCTGGCCGTTACAAATCAGGGTAGGTTTCACTACGACGATGCTGCTTCTGCACTAGATGCTGCGGCGGTGCTCAGACCTAGCATGAAGAGTAAGTTAGGTCTGGCGGATATCAATGTCATAGCCGCCACGTGCTGGGAAAGTGGGGACTGCTGCGGTACCGTGTTTTCAAAGGAATACGTGAAAGCCAACATGGTGGTGGACGACGATCCTGTACGCAGGGCACAGTTGGCGGCAGAAAGCGAGGAATAGTATGGCATTTCACGAATCCAAACCGCGTAAGGGCAAGCGTCGTCGCGTGAAGTTCAACGCTGACGAGATGCATGATTGGTACACCGACTTGTGGGACGAGTTCCCACCAAGTCCGCTGTGCCCAGAAGACCGCACCAACTTCAAGACCGTCACCTACGTCCCGCTGGCAGATCTCAAGGCCTTAGCTGCAGCAGTTCGTGCCCACAACAGGGCGGTCATAGATGCGGAGTCCATGCTCCCAGAGCAGGAGACAGACTGGCCCGATGGGTATGACTTCAAGGAACTAGAAAAGGTCAATGCAGTTGAGGATTTGGCGCGGGCCAGGCTGAATCGCCTTCTAAGCCGCGCCGAAGGAGGCAAGGATGGCACTTGTGCTACTTGCAAGCACTGCATCCACGACAAGAAGCACAACCGTAGGTACTGCAAGAAGCGTGTGAATGGGGCCACCTACGACGACGTACCTGCCAGCGGGGCTGGCTTTTGCTACATGTACGAAGTATCTAGATGAGGATTACATGCCAACAACCGAAGTAGAGAAAGCCACCAAGACTAATGACACCTGCCAGGGGTGTGGAGCCTGCTGCGCTCCAGGCATTTTGGGACAAGAGACTGGTCCTTACCTTGAAGTCACGCCGTCTGATCTCAAAGATGAGTTCAAGAGTAGGAAGAAGCTGGTGGTCAAAGACCAGTTCTTCGGAGAAGGCGGAAGGCTTTTTCTTCCAGTGGTCAGAGCGCAGAACGACTTCACCCAGTGTGAGCATCTAGCAGGGCACGTGTTGCAGGATGCACGCTGTGGCTGCTATGACACCAGGCCCGCGGCTTGCCGCATCTTCGTTCCTGGTGGAGAGATGTGTCAAAAGGCACGGCAGGCCTGGTTGGTACATAGAGACCAGGTGCGATGGGAGCTATCGGAGCATCCCGAGCTCAATAGGGACGAGGCGGTTTTCGCCGTAGTGTCCAGAAACAATGGCCCCTTCCTTGGCTTGGACTTGCACAACGCGGTACTCAATTCTTTGGGGCAGGGACCTGACTACGTGTACTTGCGTGCGAAGAGGGATAGAGAGCAGCAGCTTGAAGTAACCAAGTTGCCTGCTTCGGAGATCCCTGACCTTCAGAAAAAACGCCCAGCGGTTCCTGTATCTGGCAGAAGAAAGGCCAAGGCATGAGCATGGAGTTTCTCACCTTCTTCTATACGCATTGGGTACTTACCACCTGGTTCCTTGCTGTGAACTGGGGAGGGATCATCCTGACGGTAGGTGCTGCGTATGAGGCGTTGAACAAGAAAGGATAGACACGTGCGAATACTCAAAAAGAACCGTGGTCTGCATTCCAACCGCTACAGCCGAGAGCCGGAGGAGAAGCGATTCGCTGAGGCATGGGATGCCAAGAATCGTGGTGTTGTACGTACTCTGAACTACTTGCTGTCGTCGGACAGTCAAAGGGCAATTGAACCCAGTGACAGGGAACGCGTGTTAGCGGCCACCGTGATCCAGTGGTTGGGTTCATCTGTGGGGCAATCCTTTCTGGAGGATCTGGGGTATAGGCTCCTCTTCCGGTACAGGAAGTCATGATTGTTGGCGCCTACGAGCTCACGCTGTATTGCGATACTGCGGGATGCCCGAAAGCTTCCTGCACACCCAACGGCTCGCAAGAGCCAGCACCGCCGTTCCAGACGTACGCAGAGACCGGCGGCGAGTGCCGAAGAAAAGCCAGACGTCTTGGCTGGTTCTTGAACCTGAAGACTGGTGGTTGCCTGTGTCCAACCTGTGCCCTAATACGTAGGAGATAATCGATGCCCATCAAGCGACCAACTACCCCTGTGGACGACCGCTGTGCCGACTGCAAGGAGTTCGACAAGGACGGCTGCTACAACTGCGGGCCCCTCACGATTGCGAAGGTGTTCAACCCAGCGGAGCTTGGGAAGGGCGCTGCGCACAGACAGCTGGTGCAGGATGCCCAGGGTCACCATCCCAAAGACGCGTGTCCAGAAGAATGCATTCTCTGTGGCGTCAGGGATTGCCCATATGAGAATCCACTTCATTACCATCATGACGGCTGCCCTGCTTGTCAGGCGGCAAGAAGGCAAGCTAAGGAGAAGGAGCAGTCTGCGCTATCTGATGAAGAGTTACGACAGGCACTGTCCGACACGGCGTTCGAACGAATGGTACGCGCCGCGGGATGTAAACCAACGTTGGAATGGCTGGGTTGGATGCGTTGGGCGTACGAGCAGGGGCGCCAGAGTCGTGAAGTGGCTATCAGTATGCTCGAAGAAGAGAGAGCTGCGCACAACCAGCACAGGCTAGACTTGGGCGCTGCGTTAGACGCCAATCCCGGAGACCGGGCATCGTACATTGCGTTTGCCCAAATGATCTGCGCAGCGCATAGGGAATCCGAAAGGAAACTGGGCGACGTGATCGCGCATGCCGAGGAATCCGGATGGAACGGCGTCGAGAACCCGAAGGACCTGTGCGACTACATCGTTGATACAGCCGAGCAGTTGCGTGCGGCTGAGCGGAAGCTGGACGCGTTGACACGGTGGAAGCCGCTTTCGGAACTTTCGGACGACATTCCTTCGGATCTATTTGTCGCGCTGGCGCTTGCAGAAAACCCGAATGATGCGTCAGTAGAGCGTGTTGCGTTCTTGCGCACTTTGCTACTCCCCGAACGGTACATCTACAGGCTCATGCCTGAGTCATTCGAGGTAATGGAGAAAGCGAAAACCGATGGCTGAATACGGAAACCGACCCACGCTCGACAAGCTGGAGCCGCACTACAGCAGACACGTGAGCGCCATGACGACCGAGGGCCTGTGGTCAAAATCGGACATCGCGGCAGAGCTAGCCGTGCGGGATGCGAGACTCGAAGCGGCGCAGAGGCGGGTTGCGGCACTGGAGAAAGAAGCGTCTGGACTAGTTTCTGCGCTTCACAGCCAGTCCAGTGGTGCTCTATCTGTCGTGGCTCGATTCAAGCTTTCTGACCTTGAAGCAGCGCTCGCAGGAAGGAAGAGTGATGTCAAGGCCACAGAATAGAACCTACGCACTAGCAAATGTGCGAAAACCTGGATACGGGGTAACGTCTCAACGAGAGCGCGATGCTGAGTACAAGACTGGACGCGCGGGGCGGACTTCACGTATTCACGCGCTAAACTTGGAGGTCACTAAGCTGAAGGAGCTGCTCAAGGTGGCGTTGGAGGAGCGTAGGGCACTAGAAGATGAGCAGTTTCTTGAGGACCACCCATGCGCGTGCGTGGCCTTGAATAGCCAGCTGGGGATCTTTGACATGGGAGAGCAAGAGCGTCGAGGGCGTGTCTCCTTTGACTCTCGCAGTCTCGTTGGTGAGTCATTCACCGCCAGCCGAAGTTGCATGACATGCGGAGGTACAGGAAAACCTAGATGACTAGCTCGAAACGAGTTATGAGACGATTCGGTAAAACGCTGGCAGCGATACGCCAATTGAAAGGCTTGTCGCAGGCTGAGCTAGCGCAAAAGGCGAAGCTTGCGCCGACATGGATTAGCCAGTTGGAGACAGGTAAGCGGCTGCCCTCTTTCATTACGCTGCAGAAGCTTGTCGGCGCGCTAGACGTGGATGCGTCAGTGCTGGTGGAGCTCGGAGAGGGCAGGTAACCGCGTTGGCAGGGCCAACCCATGCGGAGCTAGATGCTGCCAAGAGGCTCGAGCGGCGTCTGGCTATGGAGGGCTACAAGCGGGTGGTTCAAGAAGCGCAACTTGAGCTGCCCGCAGCCAGCCTTCGTGACATCCTGAGCTCGAAGACCATGCTGAGCCTGGCCACCGTTGTAACGGCCGGAGTAGGCATGGGGCTTACCATCAAAGAGATGCAACAGGCCGCAGATGAGTTGAAATCGCGCAAAGGGACCTAACATGTCGAAGCACAACGAAGATACCCAGGTTGCCAAGGGACCCATAGACGTAGAAGACCTACGTAAGGCATTTGCTGAGTTGGATGCTGTCCCCTTCAAGATAGGCGGAAACCATCCACCAGGTACTGCCTCTTTCGTGGACGACAACCCGGATAACCCCGTACAACTCTGCGATTCGCAAGGGAACCAGCTGGTGCTGATGACCTTGGATGAGTACAAGGCATTCAGGGCGCACAAGCCGATAAGCATGGGCTGCAGGATGGATGTTCCAGTACTGCCCGCCGGGCATTCCTTTGAGTGCGAACAGCAGGAATCCGTGGCTGAGCTAATTATGGGCTGCCTACTGCCGGAGAGGCTGACCCCCTCTCTCACCAATACCAAGGACCGCAAGTAGATGGCAAATTACACCAGCGATGAGATTCAGACCGCCGTAGAGCAAATCGTGCGCTCTAGCATACGCACACCCACCGGCAGCGTCGGTGAAAGGCGGGTTGATACAACATTCACGGACCTCCAAGAAGCTGCCTCAGGGGTGTTCGTTCTCTACTACAATGCCCCGTTCTACGTCATCGGGCTGGGAACTACAAGAATCGCCGACGCAGCCCAAACCCAGCAGCAAACCCTCAATTCCATCGTGGATGCCATCAGAGCCCTCGGGAACATCGTAACCCCCGTGGGAGACATCTCCTCGCTTGCTAACGCGAAAGCTGCCCTCCAGGAGCTCGAAGGTGCCGTAGGAGCTCGAGCTCAGGGGTTTTCCGACATCTCCAACGTGCCCGCCTTCAGAAGGTACGCCCAGAACCTCTCCAAGTTCGTCGATGACTACGGTGGGAACGTGAAGGGGTTCGTGGAGGATGAGGAGACTGGTGCGTCCGTCCCAGGCATCGTAGACACCCCCTCGGGGGCCAAGTCCAAGATCCCAGGCCTCGTGAAGCAGATGATTGAGCAGCACAAGGAGCTGGTCCGCCGTGTAACCCAGCTTGCGGGGGCCATGGACGACTTCGCCAGTCTCCAGCTGCCTCAGGTGACTGCCCAGGGCGTCATCTCGAGGGCTCGGCAGGTGCTGGACAGCCACTACGACACGCTTTCGGGCCAAACCCCCGAAGAGCGCCTTGGTGACCTGCGCTCAATACTGCTGGACTTGCTCACCCAGCAGCCGCTGGTGCAGCAATACGGGGCTGCCTTGGGCCCAAGCGAGTACATCACCACGAAGGGGCGTGGGGTTGCTACCAGCGATGGAACTCATCTGGCCTCACCGGCGCAGCTCGCAGCCACCGCGTACGGTCCATACCCAATCACTGAGGCGAACCAGTTCGTGCGGTTCACCATGGATGGAGGCACACCCTTCAACTTCCCACTGCCGCTGGGCTACGTGGCAGAGCTGCGGTCCATCTTCTCTGGCCCGTACTTGATAGATGCCACCAACGACCGTCTCGTGGTGGACTTTGGTCTGCCAGGGATGATGGTGCGCTACACCGTCGCACTGACCCATGGCACTTTTTATGCGGAAGGCATTGCCATACAGGCGAATGTAGCCTTCGGTGCCATCTCCTTACGGTGCGAGACGTTCTTCAACCCGATCAAGTACGAGTCACATGTAATCACCACGGTGGAGAGTACCAACGTGGCGCGTTTCACCTTGATGGCAGGTGGACTCACGGGGCTCAACATTGCCTTGACCGATGAAGTAGAAATTCTGGATGGGCCCAATGCGGGAACCACGTGGGCTATCACCTTCGTGGACCCTGCGGGGCAGTATGTACTTGCCGGTGGTACTACAAACGTGACTCCGGTGGGGCTTCCCGACGGAGTGCACATCCAGATTGGGCCCGCAGAGCGTTCGCTAATGCTCGTTGATACCGACGCTGCCACGTCTTTGGCAGTTCGAAGGGCTATCAGCCTGCCCATCACCAATGGCGTTGGAGATCTAGGGGCAGCAGTGTTGGGATTCTACCCAGGGATGCAGGTGCGCTCAAGGGCTGTGGCCGCCGCAGACGTGGCCAACTACATTGCCAAGTCCACTACGCTGCTCAATGCCAGTGCTGAGTTTGGCGACATTCGCTACACTGGCAATGCCCGCTCGTACGAGACGGATCATGGCCGTATCGTGCTGTCCGAGTACTACGGCACTGGCAGTATTACGGCCGGCACAATCACCACGTACACACCTGATGTTGCGCTGCCAGCTACGGTGCAGGTTGGATTCAAGTTTGTGGTCCGTGCTTCTATCACCCCAGGAGATATAGGTAAGGTGGGTACTGTTGTGCAGCTGGTGCCCATCGTCAGAGTGGCGTTTTCCGTAGCTATCGTAGCGGGGACCATTACGGCCGAGGCTGGCCCAAGCGTGTGGTTCGACGCGGGGGACATCTTGAAGATCACCGCGGGGCCCAATCAGGGCAGGTACGTGGTGCGTGAGGAAGCCGGGTACCAGACAGACAGTCCACTTGAGATTCTGCTTGAGGCGTCGCTACCTGTACCAATCGCAAACGGGACGTTTTCTACCTTCTCGGTGGAGCTAGGTGCGGAGCGTGTGGTGTTCGCAAGCCGGGTTCCTCAGACGACCAGCACGGTGGTGGTGAACAACCCAGTGAGTGCGGGGTCAGGAGCGGAGTACTTTTTTGCCCCTACGGAGTTGCCGGCGAGTGCAGAGGGTACAACTCCGTGGATGAGGTTCACGCAGTACCCTGCTGGCGTACAGGTGGGTGACCTCATGCAGTTGTTCGAAACGGACTTCCTCACACCAAGCAGGGCCTACACCATCACGAGTACAGAGCAGGGAACTAGGTTGCTGAAGGTGACGCCTGGACTGCTGCCCGATGATGACTTCTCCTTCGAGTTCAACACGCCAGTGCCTTTCGGGCGCATTCGAGTGGCGAAGGTAGCGGACTTTCAGGAGCTCAAGACACGCTTGACTACTTGGCTAGGGCTGTCTGAACAACAGCAGCTGTATCTGACGGGGATCTTGCCGGTGTTGAATCCGCTACTCACTACTACGAACCCCACGGCGTTGCAGATTGGGGATGCGGTCAACTACTTCCAGGCGGTGTCCGAGGTCCTTACGGTCAAGGCAGCCACGAACCACGTAGCACCGGTGTCTGCCACGCTCGAGTATGCGCTGCAGCAGTACACGCCACCCCCAGAAGAAGCAGTCGATACATTATTGGCAACTTTCAGGCATAAGGGAGCTGATAGAGCGATTGACCTACTGCTTGAGGGACGCTTCGGTGACTTCTTCGGTTTGAGCATGGATGAGTCCAGCTACTCCGGGATGTTGTTGAAGGGCATCCGAGACATGGCCCGAGAAGACCTGCCAGTCCGCAGGTTCGACAGGCGTAAGCTGATAGGACAAACGCTCATTGGGGCAGCACCAAACCAGAAGGACTCTGAGTTCGATGAAGAAGACGCGGATTCTCCGAAACAACCTGACATTCCTATTGGCGATAGCGTTTCACGGCCTGGCGCCGACTTCTGAAGAGACTCGGGACGCTATCCTGAAGCACTTCAGGCAATGCAGGAACAGGCACTAGAGGACAGCTGTTCCCGGCGGTGGTGTAGAGGTGCCCATCGCCGGGAGCACAACTGGAGGTAACCATGGAACCACGAGCTGAGATCTACGAGCGATTGAAGAAGAGCCCAATCATCCCACCAGATGAGTTGGACCACGCCATGCAGTTGGTGGACACTCTGCTGCAGGCGTGCGGGTCATTGCAAGCCGCGGGGGTGCCCATTTTCACGTTGATACACGTCTGTACGTTGCCTACCCGACAGCAGGTGTCGTTACCCGTGTCGCTCGTGGAAGAGATGGTTGCAGCAATGGGCGTCGGAGAGATGGGTCTTCAAACGTTGCGTACTTTACGAGACATTGCAGGCGAGATGGTACTTCGTATCCTGTTCATCACGCCAACGGGCATGTCGGTGCTTGCAGTGCAGTACATACCAAAGTCAGATGGTCCCCACGTGGCGGTGAACTGCACTACCACTGGCAGCGCCTGACACTCCAGAGGAGGAATTACATGAAGGCGCTATCAGTACGTCAGCCTTGGCTTGACGCCATTCTGAGTGTGGTCGGGTCAGCCGTATGATTGAGGAGAGCGTTTATCTGGTTCGGGACCTGAATGGGTTGCGGCAAGCTCTTCGGGTATTCAGGAAGGAGCACTGATGCAACGGTCTGAGCACCGTAGCGGACGACGCATCGCCGTCATGTACTTCCTCACCAGGTTCTATCGGGCACAAAAGCGTGGAGACTCTGTGCTGCGAGACAAACTGGGCGAAGTGCTCGAGGAGATACAAGCCAGTTGCCCGCACAGCGAGGCAGGACGGTTTCAGGCCAAAGTCAGCGGCACGAAGATACGAGCAGGTCAGTGGTTCACCATGTGCATGGAGTGCAACAAGCTGTTGGGCTACGAAGATGCGCCAAAAGACAGGCCAAGTGGGGTACAAGTAAGACAAGGACTGTAACTAATGGACAAATGTACCTGCGATGACTTCTGCGACGGCCCCTGTCCTGAGCACGCCACCGAAGAGGAGAAGGCTGCTTGGAACGGGGGCTTGGGGGACTTGGAAGGTGCCTACCCCGAGTACAGCCCTTCCGAGGTCTTGGCCAACGACCGCTTGAAGCTCTGGCACAGCACCACAGATGCTCGAGCCGTGCAGGTGGCCTTGATGCTGAGCGACGAGGAGTACGCCACCTTCGTTGAACGCAATGAGCTTCCTGCAGACTACATGAGCAGAAGCAGATACGACTACGCCAAGGTTCCCGGTATTGGCCAGCTTCAGGGAGACCTTGTGCCGGACTTGGACAAACCGCTCACTGTGGAGTCCTTAGTTCAGCAGTACGAGGCAAGGGCCAAGGAAGTACATACGAAGCTTGGCTGGTTCAGCGACCACTGGCAGGGTTTGGCAGAGCTGTGGGCCGTGGCTGACTTGGAGATCATCCGCATGACCTTGGCAATGCACCCCAACGAGCCACAAGACATTGTGCTACGTAGGCTGTACAAGCTGCCCCCAAGGCACACGCTACCATCTACGACAGAGGAGACTGAGAGGACATGCGACTCTACAAATGTGAATGGCCCGACGGCGACGTGACCATGATTCTGGCGCGCAACAAAGAAGAAGCGCTGGATGACCTCGACGAGATTGGGAATGCTGACATCGAGATGCTCACGGAAGTGCGCAGTTTCATGGTTACCTTTGCGCCAACGGAGGTTGAGCACCCAGAGGTAGACGAACCTGACTTCGAGTGGAGTCTAAGCCATCTCGGGGAGTGCATGGTAGGCGTGCTACCAGCGATCGAGGAGGCAATAGCACGTTTAGGGTCCTATGTGGGCGCGGGAGACCCTATGTTGGAAGAGCTCGACGGCAACCCTACTGGTGATGAGTGTGATGGGAACTGCGCCAATTGCGAGCATGCGTCTACAGATCCCAACAAGGTCGGTACAGGGCCCATGCAAGCTCTGGCAGAAGAACATCTGCATCGTCCCTCAGTGCTGGCCGTACACGAGGTGTTCCCTGACCTATGCCCCCAATTCCCTACCAAGTTGCAGAAGCTGTTCGCGCGAAACGTCGAATACATGTGCTTCGGCTTGAGCCAGATAGCAGCGTATCCTCCGTTGCGTTACCTGGTGGGGGTTGTTCAGCTGAACGAGCAGGGCAAGGGCATGTGCGCCATATTTTCTCGTCAAAACTTGGTGGCAACGCATCCTGACGACGCAGAGTTGGTCAAGCAGGCGGAACAAGGGATACAGCCAAGCGATATGCACCTGCCTGTGCTGTTGGTCGGACCAAGCAGGAAGGAAGCGCACGTCATCAACGTGCCTCAAGTACTGCAGTCATTCAATGCGAAGAAGGAAGCCATGGCAGCTACAACCTCGCCAGGCTCTACGGAGAACAACTAGATGAACGAGATCATTGTCGGTAGCAAGCCCAGCGTCTCTACTACGCCCAAGTGCAAACTCATGGTCTCCATCATGGAGCTCAACCACAGCAACATCGTGCTGCCGGGGCAGCCACCGCCGCCCCAGCTGGACCCGCGGATAAAGTTCATTGGGCAGTTCTTCATGCCCGGTCCGCAGGGGCCTGTGGGTATTGGCGTAGTTGGCGAGACCAGGGACGAGGTCCTGGAGAAGCTGAAGATCGCGCTGCCCAACGTAATGCGGGACTTCCACTACATCTCCATCGAGCAGTTCGAACTGACGCTGGGAGGCTGAGGTGGCTGAATCGTCCAATGGTGCTGACGCCAGGACGCCGAGGTATCTTCTTGTTGGGAAGCAGGTTGGTAGGGAGCTGGCCTTGTTAGGTACAGCTCCCAGCTGGGAGCAGGCCATGGAGGGTGTTTACGCTTTACTCGATGGGTGTCCAGAAGGGGTGCTGCTTGTGGATACTATTGAGCGAAGGTCACGTCTCGTGAAGAACAAGAATACTCTAGTCAACAAGGCTGAGGAGACGGGTTAGCCATGGCATACGGCGAGTTGGTTACGATAGAGGACTGCAGGGTGGTGGCGGTCTCCACAAAGAACGAGTCGGTCCTTGTCCACAACGACGAGTGGGATGAGGACCTCTGGTTCCCAGACAGTCAGATTGACGACAACGCATCCGAGATCTACAGCGGCTGCAAACGCGGGGATACAGGAAAGCTCGTCATCACGGAATGGATTGCCAAGCAGAAAGGGATCCTCTGAGTTATGGCGTACTACGTAGTTGCTGGTAGCAACGCGAAAGGGGGTCTTGTTGTTTTGGATACGTACAAGGGGTGGCTCGTCTACGGTGTAGACGACGTATTGCTGTACGCCTGTGGGCGTCACTTCAAGAGTCACGCGGAAAGTAAGCGGGCTGCTGCACGAGCTCTTCGGATGTACCCAACGTACAGACTAGTACCTACAAAAGTTGTCATAGGAGGGCCTGCTAGTGTGCCACGGGCCTCCTGAGAAGGTACCAATCCAGAATGACTGAGGTGATTCATCGCCTCTTGTGGTGCATCGTGGCTGGCCTACTATTCGTGGCGCTGGCTGCGATGCATTCTATAACCCGAAAGGATTGATGTATGGCTAGCCCACTGCGCAAGCTGACCTTTGACGATGTTGTATTTACCGTAGAGGCTGTAGAGGACGACACGCCGATACAGGGAAATGCACAGGCTTCTGATGATCCAAGGGCAGACAAGGCCTACGAGTGCGAGCTTCTGCTGCGGCGGGCTCAGGGTGACGTCTGGGCCTGGGCGCTGGTGCGGGTGATTGCCACGTGGAAGTACTTCCGTGGATCAACCGTTCTGGGTGGTTGCACGTACAAGGACCTCCAGGAGTTCATGGGTGACGTCTACTACGCCGACATGAAGATTCAAGCGCTGGATGATCTGCAGGAGAAACTCCAGCACACCTACGACAATCTAGCGGAGCTGGTGGTTGACGAATCCGCCGCGCTGCGTAGGCAAATTGCCGAATACGAGGAGCTATTGGCAGATGACGGAAAGTGAGAGCATAAAGGGACAGCACAATTTGTTGGAGTTCGAGTACTTCCCTTCTCGCGGCCTGTGCATTATTCGAGCACTGCACTCTGGTGCATATTACGCCCGCATCCGCAACTTGGACACGTCGCCTGAGGTTTGTCCTTTTCCAGGAATCTGGGTGTCCTTAGAGACCTTGCGGTTGGCTATGGAGTTCGTAGGACAGCACAAGGCGGACAAGCCCGCCAATCCCCCTGTGGTTACGGATCACTGCCATGCGAAATGAGCAGGTGGACCGGCGTGCCTTTATCCGTTGGACAGCGGCAGGACAGACGCTGCTCCTCGAGCGGGACAGGGCAGGTACCGTGTATGTACTTCCCGACGACGGTGGTCCAGAGGAGAAGCGCATGCATGAGCTGGTGGAAGCGCTGGATCGCGGTGAGACCATAGAGTTGGTGAATTCAGGGACAGGGAAAGTGCTGTCTACGATGGAGCTCACCGACGACGGTTACGTAGAGCGTCTGGCACCAGGCGTGGTGGTACGCGAGTTGGACTACTGAGGCAGCGGCGTCTTGTACTTCACAGGGCGCCGCCAGCAGCTCATCTTCAGGGGAATTCGCCTTTTCTTAGGTGTCTTTTGCGGCATAGGAAAGTCGGAGTGGATTGAGGCATAAGGGCTGTACAGGAGGCTCTACTGACATGGACAGAGAAGTACAGGCATTCGAGGATACGGTGAATTCGCTCACTAGTGCATTGCGCTATGCCGGACAGGCGCTGTCAGAGGCAGCAACGGCGGTGGCCTTGGTTATGTCGGCCGAACAGGAAGCAAGTGAGGCCAGGCAGGAACAGGAGGTGGTGAAACCTGATGCCCCGAGGGTTCTTTCAGGCCAATACCCTCACTTTGTGTCGATCCGGCTGTGGCGCTGCTCGAGCAAGGAGAACGCCGGGAAGTCGATTTGTCAACTGCGCCGTGCGGATACCGACGAGTGGCTGTGGTCCAGTCACCCTTACAAGGATGCGGGCAGGGCGATTCGCGATGCGTCAAATACTGCCCACAGGTTTGGCTGGGAGGTAGTGAGTCAGAGCGGGGCTACCGGCAGTGATGGACCTGAGGAGGTCTTGGATCCTGATGATGGTCAGAGCGACTATCAGCGTGGATTCGAGGCAGGGCAATGTACCTCTGGTGCAGCGAAGAAGGCAACGCCCCCACCCAACAAGAGATACGTGGTGGGTTTCCGCTTTAGTGGGGATCTCCAGTCTGTTGTCTTGATACTCAAGACCCATCCAGAGTGGCAGGCAGGGAGATACAATGGAGTTGGTGGCCACATCGAAGACGGCGAGACTCCAGAGCAGACCATGAAACGCGAGTACCTGGAGGAGACTGGTACTACTGAAGCCAACTGGAAGCTGTTCAACACGCTGTACGGCAAGGACGGTAACTTCTCCGTGGACTTCTTTTGGGCCAGAGGACCTCTGACACTACTGCGTAGTACGACAGAGGAGACGGTGCATTGGTTAGACGTCGACGCTGTTGTTACGGGCAAGCTTCCCACGTTGCCCAGTCTAGGCTGGATGATCCCAATGGCTATAACGGACATTCGGCGCACGGACGTATGTACCCGCTTCGTCACTCATGAGGAAGAGTACGTGGGTGATCCTCATGACTAGGGTTGCAGGGTACGTCGCCACAATGGAGGGCCAATGACTCTGGGAGAAGCGCTTGCCCGTGTTGTGCTGCAAGAAGGCACCGTCTACGCGCAGGCTTTGGTAGGTGATGGCGTTGGAGACGTCTGTCGCATCATGTATCACGCGGCGCAGGATAGGCCGGAGCCCACCCTGCGCTTTACAATATGCGGGGCTTCGGTTTCGGAGATCCCGATAAACCTGGATTGGTGTCTGAGGATGACTTACCGATTGGAGAAGCCTGATGAATGGTGAAAACAACGTGCATACCCGGCCAGCTGTCGATCAGGGCGTTTTGGCCGGTGCTGGAGTAGGCGCTGCCGTGGGCAGGTACCTGCAGCAGAGTGGTCCGTTCAAACGCCCACGTGCCCCCTTTGGGGCCTGGTTGGAGCCCTGGCAGATGTGGTGTATCATTGCTGCCTTTGCCGGGACTGGTCTGGGCGTCGCCTGGGCTGGCTCCAACATGAAGACGGCGCAGACGGAGGCCTACATTCGGGCTGAAGAGGCTGCGAAGCGCGCAGAGGGCCGTCACATGGACGTGGAGTTCACGCTGCGCCGGGAGCAAGAGCGCAAAGAGGCGGACTTGCTTATGCGTAACCAGCAGGCTGTGCAGGAATGTGCCAAAGATGGGAACGTACCCGTCATTGGGCATGACTTCACGGTGGTCTGTCTTTCCCGCATCAACGTGCAGTGGGAATACAACATGAAGGACCCACTGCCGTGGCTGTGAAACCTATTCGTCTTGAGTTGGTGGTGGCAGGCTGTGCTGTGACGGTGCTGTTGATGTGCGTGGTTGCCGCGGTGGCTGCAGCACGGTATGACCGGGTGCAGGCGTTCATTGGTGTCAAGGGCGCCTCTGATGCAGCTATTGATGCCGCCACGTCCCACGAGACGGACGAAGAGAGGGGGTGTCATTGTGCCAAGTAAGTGGTTTCAACAGCCGGCTGGCATGCTTGGACTGCTTGCGCTGCTTGGTGTAGTTGCTTGGAGCCATGGCCTGTGGATGTCTGAGAAGAAGGATTACTACAGACATGCTGAGCTCATTAGTGCCATCAAGGCCAATACCGCGGCTATCAAAGAGATGGGGTGTCATTGTGCGGATAAGTGATCGAAAGGTTTGGCTGTTGCAACAGCTTGCCTGGTCGCTGCTTTTGGCTGCAGCGGTTATGTTGGGTGTTTACGTGGGTCGTAGTAAGAATCGCGTGCAACACCCGGAACCTTCTAGCACGCAATCGGCTGCTTCAAACCCTCCTCCACGGAGGGATACCGACGAGGAGATGGAGCAGCGTCTCAAGTGGCATTGGGCAGCCATCAACAAGTGCAAAGCGAAGGGCTTGCACGCTGTCATGGGCTTCAACGACGAGGTCATCTGCCTGGACCCTGGTGCTTGGGCGTGGGTGTACGACGGGAAAGGACCACCTTGAGCACAGTTTTCATTCGGATGACTAGAGAGGAAGCACTCGAGCAGGGGCTTTTGGTTTGCACCTGCGGCCATCCACCAAACAACCACTTCTCAACCGGCGCTTGCGCGCGTTGTGAGTGCACCAAGTACGCAGAGGTAGCCAAGGTGGGCAAGCTGTTGAAGGGTAAACAACAGACAGGCGACTCGGCATGCAGTAGAAAGTAGGCACAGCACGTATGAGTTACCGAATTCTGGTCAATGTAGACACTTATGCTGCCGTAGAATGTGACACGGTGGACGAGCTGCTTTCACTTTTGGATGTGGTCGACCACCTGCCGGTAGTCAAGGACAGTCCGAAGCAAGAGGAACTCTCGTACTATTCGAACTCGCTGTACTACTGGATTATGGCCACGGACAAGCAGCACGGCGGGGACTCAGTGACTGCCCAGACCATACGGGAGCTTTGGGACAACGAGTCCTGGGACAGCATCATGGACAAGCTTCGTACTGAAGGAAGTACCTGGATAGTTTGGTGGATGGACGGAGTCAGGAAGTATGCCGAGCATGACCAAAAACAGAGAGACAGCGCGGTATAAGGTAAGTGACGGAGCACGGTATTCCTTCAATGCCGTGCTCATCAACCAGATGACTTGGCAGCCTACGCTCAGCAGCTACGAGCGGTTTGTCCTCAACGAAATGAAGGAGTGGAATGCAAGATACCTCGAGCAACGACCCACTTCTTGCGTACATCAACAGGTGCCAGCGAGATAGAGCCTTGCTGGCGCGTGTTGACCGCATGACCGCGCGTGACATTGCTGCTGTGTTTCGCACAGGCAACGTAGCGGACAACCCCTTTCTCCATGGCGAGGTGGGGGTTGCTCTCAGTCACAGGCTACGAAAGGTCTTGGATGAAGAACAAGCACAGCGCGTGGTGGCTCGAACCAGCCGACCACGTAGACTTAGACCAACTGCGCCATGATTCTCACGTCAGGATGGTGTGGACCATCGCAGTTGTATTTGCCTTTTCCTTGCTCTTGCTTTGGCTGACGCTAAAGCTACCAGCTGGTGAAGCACCAACAGAGGAGACACCAAGTGAGCTACAACCCGGATAACTGGAATGGTAAGGGCCCATTGCCCATGCTGTACTCCCGCACGGCCACAGGAGCAGTCAATACATGGGCCTGTTGGGTGCGTGGAGAATCAGTGATAGTTGAATGGGGTCAGCAGGATGGCACCCTGCAATTGGCCGAGTTTGTCTGTAAGCCGAAAAACGAGGGCAGGTCCAATGCCACTACTGCCAAGGAACAGGCCAGGCTCGAGGCTATCGCGAAGTGGCGAAAGCAGATCAAGAAGAAGTACTACGAGAAGTTGGAGGAGGCCGAGAACGGCCCCAAGCTCCGACCCATGCTGGCCAAGGACTTCAAGAAGCAGAAGAAGGTCCAGTACCCCGTCGATGTGCAGCGCAAGTTTGATGGTGTGCGTTGCCTGGCCTATTGGGATGGGGATCGGGTAGAACTGCACAGCCGTGGCGGGGATCTCTACGATGTAGAGCACATACGGGCTGAGATCCAGCGCTTTCTACGCCCTGGGTGCATGCTGGATGGTGAACTCTACGTACACGGCTTGAGTCGTCAGCAGATCACGTCGCTGGTGAAGCGTCCACAGGACTACAGCAGAAGTATCACGTACAACGTCTATGACTTCGTGAACCTGCAAGACAACGACCGCTGGGTCATGCGGAAGCACCTTCTGCAAGAGTGGTTCGAGCAGGCGCAGGAAGTCAATCTGCAGGACTTCATCGTTGAGACTCAGACCTTCGAGGCTCTAGATGAAGCCGACATCAAGGCGCTGCACGACGAGTTTGTGGCGGAGGGCTACGAAGGTGCCATCGTTCGCCTAAGAAACGGCGAATACCGAATTGGCTATCGTTCCCCTGACCTGCTGAAGTACAAGATGTTCGATGACGGCGAGTTCAAGCTCACTGGGTACAAGACAGGTAAGGGCAAGTTCAAGGAGGTACCCATCTTTGAATGCACCATGAAGAACGGCAAGACCTTCGATGTCGCGCCGCGCGGTACTACAGCCGTGCGCAAAGAACTGCTACGTACGGCCAAGAGTCTCATGGGCAAGATGTACACCGTGCGCTACTTTGGCTTCACCGACGAGGGCTTGCCCTGCTTTCCAGTCGGTATTGGCGTACGTGAGAAGGGTACGTGACAGCACGGGAAACCCCGGCGGTGCTGCATTTCGTACAAGAGGTGCAGCGCCGCGTAGCTTCTGGGGTCATATTGGCGGAGGCAGTTCGCACGACTGTTTCCGCCAGCCCGTCGCGAGCGAATGCAGTCATGGACATCATCGGCTCGTGGCCATCTTCTGAGATGGAGCTACGGGAGCTTCAGAGACAACCTATCCCAACGAGGTAGCAAGCATGTTGAGACGTGTAGGAAAACCGACCGCAATTTCGACGTCCGTCACGGGTGAACCCGAGTTGACGCTGCAGCCGGTGCAGACAGGTAAGGACGAATACCAAGTTGAGTGGACTACCACGTGCACTTGGAGCTCGGTACTCCGCCGCTGGCGCAGCTTCAGAAAGAAGACACCTGGCATGTACGGGTCTGCTCGAGAGGCACGTGAGGCCATCAAGGGATTCCTGGCTAAAGAACAGCGGCTGGGTGAAAAGCGTGCCTGGGGTTTGAAAGGAGCTTGAGATGAGAAAGTCAGCAGAGCTACGTGAGCTAGAGCGGCATCGCGACATTGCTCAGCGTGCGGTTTCGGTCACAAGCTTTCTGGGGATCCATGGGTTTCTGCCAGATGTACAGTGCAGGCTGATGGCCGCCCGCGTGAGCAAGTACATACGCAAGTACAATCTGGGTCTAGTAGACAAAGGGTTCAAGGACTACGCAGTTCTGCTGCCTGGTGCGCGACTTGGAAAGAAGTGGACTGTAATCCTGCTACCGGGGAAACGTGAACGACATGGTGCGTCTATCAAACGACCTAAATGAAGCCAGGAAGCAGCTTCGACACAAGGAGCTACTGCAGCGTCCTACGCTATCCGCACGAAGTCCCACCGGGGTGTATGAGATGGACGACTTCCTTCTCATCACCCCTGACGTGGCAGACGCGTGGAAGTTTTCGTGGGCGGATGACGCAGACGTACTTCGCGCGTTGGACATCTGCGGGATGCGAGTGGACGCCATCTTTGCTGAGTTCGATCGCAGAAGAGGGGTTAGGCCTCTCTCGGACAAAGAAGGCGCCCAGCTCATCGTCAGCATCCTGCGAACCAAGTTCCGTCAGTGCCTACTAACCGTGGCCCCTCACAAGCTGACGCCGGAGGAGTATGAGCTGTAGAGATCGCGCAATCCTCGCCGTTGAGAAGGCAGCGCGCTCCATAGAACGTGAGGCTCGTCGTATTGGCATCCTGCGCAGCGTGGAGGCCACTGAGGCCTCCACGTGGTTGGACCATGTAGCAACTCAACTGCGAAACGCATGCGAGCAGGATCCCCCGCCAGCAGAGGAAAAGGCACATGGAAGACGGTTGTGACATTTGCCTGCGTGGTGAAGAAGATGGTCTCGAGATTCACCACACATGTAACGAATGCCTGGATGACTCTGAGGAAACTCAGCGGGAATTCCAAGTAGAGCTACTGAAGGAGATACTGCGCAGATTGCCCAAGACAGAGCCTGCTTGCGCACGTGCCAGAAAGCATGTCCTGAAGTTGCTCAAAGGCCTAGGAGAACCATGCGAAACTACTCCGAGTACGAAATCTTCCACAGCAAAGAGCTCGAGCACCTCAAGAAAGCGCAAGAGCTGATTCAGCTAATCCCCGACGAGTTCATGGCGTCCGATTGGAAGCTGAGATGTCATGAGGTGGTAAGGGCCGTTGGTGTGCAGCTAGGTCTACAGGTAGTGGACGGGCTGTATGGATGTGTCGACCACTCTTGGCTCCTCACTGGGTTTAGAGGACCGCGAAGCAACATCTTGGACGTCTACGCCGTTGGTAGGTTGCCGCAGGTTCAGCTTATCGACATGTGGTACGTCGGTCCACGGCATGACTCGCTGTACAAGCCGAAGGATGATAGAACCGACATCGATTGTGCAGTCGTGGAGCAGCTTCTGCAATTCTTCGGTACCAAGCACTTTGGGATCTAGGGGCTAAAGGAAAAACGGGCGCCTCCCGTCTTCCCCACCCAATCACTTTTCAGTGCTCTCTGGTACCAGGCTGATGGGCAAGCGTACTGCTGGTAGGTTGGTCTGACTGACCTTCAACCGCAATACGCTTGCCCGAAGCAGTGCTGACTCGCTCAACCTTTCCTTAGCCCTCTCGGCTGCTGCATCCGCGTTATCGAGGTGATGTCGGGTACTGTCTGGGCTTTGCTCAACCATTGTAGTTCCCCTTCCATCTCTCTTATACCTGAGTTGCTGCAGCATTTCCCAATGCTGCCCCATCTTCTGCCTAGTCTGCGGATCGTGCTACTATCGTTACAGGAGACAGCGTATGCCACTTTTTCGTAGCCCCGTAGATGTTCGCGCAGAGCTTTCGGCACATGGGTTGGTCGTGGAGCAAGCTCTAGGTCTGCTGGCATTCCAGAATGCGGTTACGCAGGTTCATGCGGCTAACGCTGTGGAGCGGGTTGGTTCATCTGCTTTTGGCAATCGTGCCTTCTTCTTCGATATATCGGGGCCATCGAACTGCTACTACTCGGAGAAAAGGTCTGACTGGGGCACTGCAGGTGACATCGACTTGTCCGACAACTTCAACATCAGTTGCGTGCTTGCGAATGACCACATGACCTTGGTTGGTGGGCATGGTCTTTCCGGTACGAACCCTCTGCGGTACAGCGTGGACGAAGGAGACAACTGGACAGCCGTAGCATTGGCCGGCGGGGACCACACCATCGACGCGTTTGCGTATTCTCCCGCGCACACTCTGTGGATGATGGCTACCTCCATCTCGTGCTTTACCGCCGTAGGCACTGGTCCTACCCTTACCTGGGAGGCTCGAGCTACTGGCCCAAATAACTGCCGGCAGATCATCATTCGCGATAGGCCGTTTCGTGCCATCGCGTTGGCTTGGTCAGGGATGCCAGGCTCAGGTACCAGCTACAAGGTAAGTGACGACCTTGGGGTTTCGTGGACGGACCATACCGCACCATTCGATACGTTCACTGTTGTCAACGGCTTTTACAGCGATTTCCATGGAGCTTGGTTCGTGAACACGGCCACTGGACTCTGGCGTTCGTATAACGGCGTAGACTGGACTCAAGTGGACAGCAATTCCACTACCACTCTCATAGGAGTTGTTGGCGGCACGATTGTACGAGGAGATGGGTACGCAAGTCCTGACGGGAGATACTTCACGCCTGTTCTGGCACTTCCAAGCACAATGAACCAGATGTGCGTCAATCTGTATGGATCCGTGATCATGTCGAACAGCACCACGGGAGACAGCGCAATCACTCCGCGGTTGGCGACGATCGTCTGGTAGCTAAGAAAGAGCGAGGGCCTCTTTCCTGCCAGTCACTTCTTGGGGATGCGGTACTTCAGCATCCCTTCGAACTGCGTTGGACGTCTGTCGGGTCGTGTCTTGGCTTCCTCTGCACCGAACCACTCTAGTTTGCCGGCCTTCACCAGCAAGAACAGCAGGTCCTCCACGTTGCTGTAGTTGAAGTCTTCCAGCTTGGTGAGTGCAGCGCGAATGATGATGGCCTCCCATCGCCAAGACTTCTTTGCTACGAAGGCCAATACAATGCGCTCTGCCATCTTGCGACATTTCGGGCAGGCACGCAGCAGTTGGCTACTGGGGATCTTCAACTCTGTTTCGCAGCGAAGACAGTTCGTCTCTACCAGCATAGGATCCCCAGCAAGATGAGGATGCTCAGTGCGAGTACCAGCGTTATCACACGCCAAGCTAGATCAGGGTCTAGCGGTCGTCGTAGTGCACGCTCAAGGGACTCTCTGCGGTTGCTTGACTGTGCGACACGCCAGTGGCTCAAGCATTCATAGCCGTCGTCGATACTCCCAGTTCCGCAACGGCAAGACGGGCAAACCCGCTCTCCGCAGGTTGTACAGACGGACAGGTTGTCGTGGCTTCCACAATCATGGCATCGGAATATCGGTATCTTGGGTTGCAGCCGGTACGCCGGCGTAATCCAGAGCAGCATGTAACCTCCTCTTGGCCTTCAACAGGCCGTGGTGTATCGTTTTGGGGTATGGACCCAGCTCTCAACTCTGTCAGAATGTCCGCCTTCACTGACCAGCTTTGTAAGAACGCGGCGGCAGGCAATGCCCTCAGCGAATTCTGGCATGGGGCCAAGCACGAAATTGGTCCTGCCATTGGAGCCGTCACCGGCGCCGGCATAGCCAAGGCCACAGGGATTGACCCCCTCGCCGGCGCAGCTGCAGGCTACGGTCTCGGGGCAGGACCAGATATCGTGCGTGCCATCAGAGAGAAGCGTCTGGCATCTCGGTTGGCCAAGGTGCCCACCCCCGCAGCCTAGTGGTTTTGTGCTGGGGGTCCTTTGGCCCATCTGGCTGCCTGCACATCGCAGCAGGACTTGCACATCGGCAGGTTGTTGGGGTTCACCTGCTCCACGATGCGTAGATCTCCAGCGCATTGCGTGTCCACTACGCGGGCTTTGTAGATGGCAGAAACCAGATGCCACGTGTTGTCGTCGCAAAGTAGCCAGCGCCATCCCCTCCATCCGGCGACAAACTCAGTGTATGTCAACGGCAGTTGCCGAGGGTCGACTTTGCCCTTGGTCTTGGGTTTTCTCAGGGTGACGTCCAAAGTGCACCTCCTTCCCTGCGGCAGATGAGTTCTTCCCCGCGGCATTCCGTGTTGCATTGCAGGTGCTCCATGGAACCAACCTTGTTGCTACGTGCGCACTTTGACTCGCACCTTTGCGCGCGAGCTCGACAGCGGTCGTTCGTATTCTCCACCAGTGTCACCTGGCTCCGCAGTAGCAAGACCAGAAACAGCAATTTCGTTATGTATCTCATAGGCCCTCTCTATTAGGTGTTTCGGTATTTCCAACTTCCACGCGATGGCGATGTAGAGTAGCTCATCTAGCTCTACGTGGGCGCCGGGACCAAGCTTCTTCCTGACTATGTCCAGTGCGCGGTACTTGAACTCCTCCGATGCATACTCTTCTGGCGTAAGGAGGTAGCTGTGCGCTGCTCCATTGCCTTTGCTGCGCGGTGGTGTCGCTGTGGTATCGAACACCATGCCGGTGCTGGTAGTGACCAGAGTTCTACCGACCTTGGCGATTGTGACACCGCGCACCCTGTCTGCCCGCGTGTTGACGTAAGGGTCGTGTACTACGACAGCCATTCCTACGTGCCACTTTGCTTTTGTGTTAGCTGCCGCACCAGCTCTTCCATTTCCTCGTACATTGCGGGGTTGAAGTCCCATGCGTCTACTCCTGCGCTGATTGAATTAGGTCCAGTGATCTTGACTGTGCTGTGGCTGTGCCCGTGTATGAGAACCTCCCCTGGATTCCTCTGCGGACGCTTGTTGGCAAAAGGATCGGGCTTTCCGTAGTGCTGGTGGCCACTGTAGGGGAAGTGGTTGAGCCGACACTTGACACCTGCGATGTACATGACTGCTTCCCGAAGAACCAGCTCAAACCCCAGGGCAGCCATGGCTGTGTCACCCTGGTCGTGGTTGCCCAGTAGCAGGATCTTGTGTCCATGCATACTCGACAGCATGCCTCGATAGCGGTCTCGGCTGTCTTTGAAGAAGGCATCTCCTAGCCACAGCACAGTATCGTCTCTCCCGATGACTCTGTTGTAGTTGTCCACCAGCGTGTGGTTCATCTCTTCGACATCTTCGAAGGGTCTACCGCAGTGTCTGATGATGTTTGCGTGCCCGATGTGTGGATCTGCGTAGAACGCTCTAAGCATTCGGCTGCCCTTTGTGGTGATACTCCGTGGACACGCATGAACAGTAGGCCTTTCACGACGTTACGTGCAACCTGAATGCCCGCGTCTCCTTGGCGTAGACGGCGTTGTATTTCCTCTGCAGGAAGGTCGATGGCGTCGGCCACTACTGTGCAGTAGTAGTCAATTCCTTCCGTAGGTTTTAGTGGTGGCTCGCCCAGCGCTTTCCAAACGGCATCTGCGAGCTTTTGCCTGTCAACAGTAGTTCCTGTCATTCCGGGCATGCCTTACTCTTCTATTGCTTTGGCGGACTCACCAGGCCATCTACGGAAGTACACTTGCGCCGCGGCGTACTCGAAGTCACAGGCATTGACACGCAGGTGCTTTGTGACCACTCTGGCGAAAAAGGCAACATGCGCATCTACGCTATCATTTGCGTTGTCCGCTGGTTCTTCGTCTTTTTTCTCGTCATCGTCGTCCTCCTGCGTTATGCCATCTTCTCGTGTGGCTACGTTGCTAAGCCATTCGCACATATCTCTGTACATCTTAGTCAGCGGGTGCCTACGAGACACCGCATGGGAATTGGTTGCCTCAACCCATTCGGAGACTATGATAGGTATTCTGGCAAGTAGAGCGTTCCCGAAGTCGTAGTCATGCCCGCCATGGTTAGGAATCTCTGCTGCTGTAAGTACTCCTTGCGCTGCGGCCATTGCAAACAGGGCGCGGAGATGCGGCTGTTGCAAACTTACCATCCCTAGGTCTGCGTACAGCTGCAGCGCGTCGTCTTTGCTCATGGCGTCTTCGTGGTAATCGACATCGTCCACCTGTATTGACGGTGCTGCGGCTTCTCCTCTACCTAGTACGGATTGACCGGATCTTCGCAATAGACTGGTCGCGGCCTCCAGAAGCTCTGTTATGGCGTCAGTAGTGGATGGTAGACACGCGCAAACACCGGAGATGACTTCTGGTTCTTTGTTGGGGTCAAACATGTAGTTCCTCCAACTATCTTATCCCCGAGAACGGGACGAACTTGTACTCATGTAGGACAGCGTGCTACCTTTGAGGAATGGCTGGCAACCTCATTGAACTTCCTCGTAAGCTCGAGTGGAAACCGGTGGACACGTGGATTGGTAAGGTGCGTGGCACCCTGCTGTGGACCAAGGCCGAGGAGAAGGAAGGTGGCGGCTACTACTGGTCCGCCTGGAACGGCCCAATCCTGGTGAACAGCGGAGAAGCTCCTGATATGGCGCAGGCGCGCAAGCGTGCCGAGGAAGCTTTGGAGACCGGGGTTCTGGTGGTGCGGCCACTTCCTCAGCAAGGTACTTGACGACCTGCGCTAGATGCGTATCCTATTTGGATGCTGAGCAGGCTTTGACAGTCAGCCCTCTACGGGCGCTTCCATGCTTCTGGCGTTGCTCGTTGTGCTTGGTGATAGCTGCAACGGGGATATAGCTCAATGGTGGAGCAGTCGGCGTAAAGAACCGAAAGGCTGCGAGTTCGACCCTCGCTTTCCTCGCCGGCGGATGGAGATGCCGCAACACCGTGGCACTCCATCTGTCGCTATTTCGGGGCTACGAGAAAACGGGTTGCCCCGTTGTTCTCGTTGGTCCTCACCCTACTCGTCGGACCATTTGCACGCACCTACCAGTGTGGTTGGTGCATACAGCTACAAGTTCGCTCCAGCTCCGTGCTGCCTCGCAGCGTACCGCGGAGAGTATGTGCTGCTTTGCACAGTCCGCTGAGAGGTCGCAGCGAGGCGTCCCATCTGCGGGGTCGCCCATGCATTCTGGTGCCCCGCAGAAGAAACTAACCCCAAAGCAAGTGGGTCTATCCATTGCATTCCAGCGCGGTGGCTGCCTCGTTCACCAAGCTTACGATGTCCTTGGCAACTCTGTCCGCGAACTGATTGCGTGGGCCTGCGGTGTTGTCCATACCTACGATGGCTACCTCGACGAGCCAGCCCCACGCACCGTTGAAGGCTTCATCAAGTAAGTCACAGCCGTGATCTGCGTGACGGTCTTTGTACCAAGTGGCGGCCTCGGTGCGTAGCTGGGCGGCAATGAATGCACTGGTCTCACCGCGCCATTCAATCCCAACCTGTTGTACGTACTGGAGCACCAAGTGCTTGCAGAAGTACTTCATCACCAGTAGATCCCAGAGCTCCTCCAGGTCGGCTACTCGCAAGTCGTCTTTTGCGCGTAGAGTTGGTCCTTCTCCTCGTTGAATCAAGATGGGCATGTGGTTACTCCTTCTGCTCTCTTATGCCCGAAGTTGTAGGTCTATTGCTGCTTCGCCCTCCTGGCCTGTTCTGCCAGGCTTCTCTGGTTTTGTCTGGTATAGGCGGCACATTCACGCACTAGCGCGCAGCCGCCGGATCCGTGCCGTCCTGTACATTCTTCCGCCATGAACGAGTACGTACCATAGCAACGTGGTGGCTTATCCGCCTGCTTGCACTTGTCTGCGAGTATGCAGCCTGTGTCGTGCAGCCCGTCTCCAACGCAGTCCACGTGTGTGGATGAGTACATCAGCCCAAAGCAGGGAGGTACCTGCACTTCGTCAGCTGCCCTTTTTTCCTCCTTTGGTGACTGCGGGTGATTCGCCAGTGCCTGCGCTATCACGTCACGGGACATAGCGCGCAGTTGATACAACTCCTGCGTTGCCCCCTCATGCTTCTTCTCCTCTGCCTGTTTGGCCTTGGCCTTCTTCCATTCATCGTGGCGTTGCTCTTTGAGCTTAGCGGCCTCCGCTTCTTGTCGCGCCTTGGCTCTTTTCATCGCGTGCCGCTCTGCCTGTTCCAGCCGCTCCGCTTTCTCCTCCGCGGACTCGGACAGCCAGGGAATTCGCAGTGCGTTGAGCGGTGGAAGTTTGAATCCCTCCTGGTTCATGTCGCCGCACCCGTTGTCACACTGCTCTGCATCGTACACTTCCAGATGTTCGGCAACGCTTACGATGTTTCCGTTGAGGTCTTGCGCCAGGCTGGTTATACGACGACTACTCTTGTCGTCATCCTCGTCGTCAGCAGCCCAGGCGCCGAGTCTCTCCATCACCGTTCTACGTATGTCTTTTCTAAGAAAGTCGATGTAGCCTGGTGGCCATAAAGTCCCGAACAGCGCGTAGTACTCTAGCAGTTTCTCCTTCTGTTGCTGACGGTAGCTTATTGCGCTACCTCGGCGTAGTTCGCGCAGGCACTCACTGCACATCGACTCGTTTCCATTCCTCAGCGCTTGCCTCAGAGTTGCCAGCAGTCGCACGGCGTAGCGTCCACAGGAGCATTGCAGTAACCACTGGTTGCCGTACTGGGTCTTGCTGACTACGTATTTTGCCGTCAGTAGGCCGAACTTCTCACCTGCTATGTCCTGCCCGACCCCTAGCGGTTGTTGCACAGGAAGCACCTGAGCTACTCCGCTAGGTGGTTCACCACTGTCGTCACAGACGGTGCTTGCGTTGGGCGATTGGTGCATCTGTGGGTCCTCTCCATGCCGGTTCAATGAACTGCCTGCGCCTGAGAGAGCTTCTCGGCCCATGTGGCTGTTGTCGCCAGTAGCCGCTAGCCAATAGCTGCACGTTGAGCTTGTGCCCCGTTCCGTTCATGTAGTCTCGCACCACTTGACGCACGTCGTGCTTTACGTCATGGCAGAGTTGGAAGATGTGGCGTTCGGGCGCCTCTCCTCCACGATTCCTGCCTCGGTAGTTGACGTGGTTCTTACCGACGGTTTTGACCTTTGCTCCGTTGGTCATGTGCATCATGGCGCAGATGGCCAACCTGCCGATGAGCTCGAGGGCACGCCCGTCTCTGTCATCGAGGTCGAGGCCAAACGCGGAATTCACCACGTCGTCCTGTGAGAACTCCTTGACCATTTCACTCAGGGTCTTGTGCCTCCTCCAGAGGGTGGCTGGTCCGTCGCTGTAAGCGCACAGGCACCAACCTCCCGTGACGTAGGGGTCACAGCAAAGCAGTACGTAGCGTATCCCCGCGATCTGGTGGTCGCTGGTACCATCCTGCATGTTCACGAGACCGTCTGGGATCTCAAGTAGGAAGGCTGGGAACGGGGCGCGTACCTCGTCGATGACTTCGATTGGCAGCTTCGTCGTCATGTACGATGCGGCCAGCTTGTGCCCCATGGTGATGGTGGGCATCCCGCAGTCGTACCAGGCAGCTCGAAGTAGGTAGTTCACGCTGGCGGCTTGCTGGTCCAAGCGGGTCACCAGCACCATGGCTCGAACGAGTCCGTCAGCCTCTTGGAGGCTTACCCCGTGGTTTCTCATCAGGTGGGCGACGGCAGCCATTGCCGCCTCGGTGTGTCTATCCGGGAGCCCCTCCTTGGTTCGTTGCGTCACCTTCGCCAGGGCGCCGGCGACTTCCCCATCCCCTAGGTATCTCTGGTAGGCCCAGGCGGCGATTGTGGCCAGTTGCTCTTGCGGGTCTTTCAATGCATCTGCTGCGGTTTGCATGGTTGCCTCCAGAGCTCTTATCCCGTGGAGTTATCCAGCTTTTTAGTGGGAGATGCAGAGGAGCCAGCAACTTTGGGCGTACAGGCTGCGTACCCTTTGTCCTGACCTACTTGGTAAAATGGCTGTCGAAGGTTCGCTGTAGCGAGGTTCCTATGCGTCTATTCCTGGATGGAAAACCAGCGTTGGCCCCCACCAACTTGCAGAGCGGTGAGAAGCTGCCATCCCTTGTCGGTTTGACAGAGTCAGAAAAAGCGAAGCTCGACAGCGTCCAGTACGGAGCTACCAGTACTCCGCTTGGTACAACGGCTGGTACTGCAGCGGCAGGTAACGACGCTCGACTCGGTACCATCTATAAATCTCGTCCAAACCAAACGAATGAGCGGCGCTCGGTGCTCCACGGCATCCAACCAAACCTGAAAGACTTTGGTGCGGTCATCAGTGAGCCGCTCTCAACTGATTGGTGGAGCGGGGGACCGTCGGAAGCCAACGGTGGGGGAGTCCTGGCCGATGCCCAGGCCATTTGGGCCATCAATAACTCAGTATTCCAGGCGTTCCTTGATGCAGGTGGCGGTGAAATCGACCAAGGACGCTACTACATCAGCGCTTCTCTGTTGATTACGCTCGCCAATACCAAATTGATTGGGCTTGGTGAAGGTGTTGAAATCTACTACGGCCCAGGTCTGCCAGCGTACTCGATACCATTGGCCGCGCCGCTCGTTCACCACAACGGCCCCTTGGACAGGCTCAGGATGTCACATGTGATGTTCGAGGGTTTGGCATTTACCGAGGAGCTCTTCCTCGGCGAGGGTGGTGCCTTGACCAATGCCAGCTTTGACCATTGCAGTTGGGGACGAGGTGGAGTGGCTTTCTGGTCATTCAGTGCCATCGATGTCGCAACGTGCAATTGGACCAACTGCAGCTGGTCCGTGGCGCTGTTTGGGATTCGCCTTCGTAACTCGCCGGGAAATATCTGCCAAAAAAGCACATTTTGCGAATGCTCCTGGTCGAGCTGGTATCGGTGCCTCAGGATTGAGGGAAGCTTCAACAACTTGATCCAGTTTTGCACGGCAGACATGTTCTGCTCGAACGCGTTCACAGCATACGGGCCACAGCTGGACGTCCACGAGCTGGCAGATACGAGTGCTTTCGAGGCGCTCGGGGGTGGAAATACTACGTTCGAAAACTGCTGGGCCGAGGCATACGGTGACAAGGCGGGGCGCTCGTTCTACTCCACGGGGGACGGGAACCAGTTGATACGAAACGTTTCAGTCAACATGGCAGACCCTAGCGGAAGCTGGACGGTGACATCAAACCGCGTGGGAGTGAGCACGGCGGCCGTCGTACAGCAGACCAACAACGTGCGCGGCGAAGATTGCCCATTCATGGGGTCACCCGATGCGACGGTTACATGGTCATGGTCAACGATGATGGCCACCACGGCCGCCACGACCCAATGTACCGCCTACTTTGCCCTGCCTCAGACACAGAGCAGTTGGCCGCGCATGCTGACCAGCGTACTGGCCTACGTTTACAGGGCAGCCGTAGCCTTTGCGGCTGACATATCGATCATGCGCAAAGACCGCTGGAGCCAGACCGCGCCAGAGGTCGTCGGAACAGCTACGCTCGCCGCAAACGGTTTCAACGCGCTAACCCGAGGCGCCGTTTTCTTTGCAGACTTCAGTCCAGTTTGGGACGGTTGGTGTGGCGACCGTGAATTTCCAGTGCCAAGCTCGGGAGACACGCTGCGCTATACGTACTTCCTGCGCATCCGATGCACACCAGGAGCGGATGGCGCAATCACTATCGGCATGCCAGCGGTCAAGGCAAATCACGGAGTGAGCGAGCCGGAGCATAACTCGGCATGGCTACTCGAGAACATGGGGCTTTCGGCGGCGGAGCTCAACGCCCTTTGGGTGGTAGATGACAGCACGGTCTCGATTCCGCTCGGGGGAACCCGTTACCTCGTCGACGGAGTGACAGGCGCCAAAGGTGGCAACGCGACGCCAGCCACAGCGGCGAGATTCAGGCGCGAGAAAATCAACAACCATTGGGCGCTAGCCGCGAACGACGCCGACACCGTCGCGACAGCGCTGACCATACCGACCACGGGACAAGCTGCAATCGTTGTAGCAACAGGACCAGCGGTCGTCCCTGCGCCGCGCAGTGAGGCGCTGTTTCTAATTGGCGGAGGCGGCGGAGGGTATTCCACATTTGTGACGAATGGCGCACTTTGGCTCAACTCAACGTCACATCTTTGCGACGGGGTAGACGATGAGAACTTACCAGCGGATACAGCCATCCACGTTTTCGAGTCCGGGACCTACGCGACAGGCCCAACAGGCCCAGAGCTAGGTGGGTTCTCAGGGTCACCGATAGCCACGTATAGCGGCAAGATTCTGGCTCACCTGCAGGTAACCGGCACGTATTTCGCGCGCCGAGCAGCCTACACGCTTGCCCTGCAAAGGTACTTTGCGCGATGACCCGCCCATCTCGACAAATATGGAGGTTCCTATGCGCTTGTTTCTAGATGGAAAGTTGGCAGATCTGACCCGAGGGTTCAGCACCCCTTCATCCGGGGAATCGCAGTATGTATTACTGGATGATGTGCAGAAGGCGAAGCTCGATAGCGTGCAGTATGGGGCTACTCGTACTCTCTTGGGGACTACATCCGATACTGCTGCGGCTGGGAACGACAGCAGGCTAGGCACTATCCTCACCCACCTTCCTGGCGGCGGGACTGCGGCGGTGAGTGGGGTCGACCTCGGCGCGATCGGTTACGTGGTGGATGGCAAGCTCTACCTGAGCTCGAAGCGCGACCGAACGGTAGACGATTCAGCAATCTATTGGAGCGTCGGAAACGTCTACATGAGCGGCTCAGATTACGCGCTCATGCTGCGCCCGGGGGCCTGAACCAGACTGGCTTTTTCATGAGGAAAAGCTACCATGGTCCGTGTGGAAGACCAAAAGGGTGATGCAAACCTGTAGGATGTTGTAATCTCCCGTGGTGATTTGGACCTGTTCATCGACATCCTGCGGAGGGTGGGGGAGCAGGCAAAGAACTCGAGGGCGTTGGATCTTGACACCCGTATACTGCTCACCCGCTTGCAGCGAATACGGTACGACCTCGAGCCAATCACTAGGCGCGCTACACCCTGCCCACTAGAGACAACCATCGTGCATCTGCCCGAGGATTGGCCAGACAAACCTAGGGGCTAAAAAAGGACCCGCGGGCGGTCCTTCGTGGCAACAGCGCTACCCTGCTCTGCACGTCAGGCGATACTTACCCCTGATTCGCTTGGCTGCCGGAGCGTCTGAGGAGTTGCATGTCAACTTGAACTTCTCCTCCACCTGTAGTGGTGATAGAGGAAGTCCTAGCCTGCACCAGGCGTCGTCAGGTACAAATGCCATCCTCATCTTGCAGATGTCGTCTGCCATCTCTGCGGGGTGCACCATTCTCCGTATAGTTTCTTCTTTGACCACCACCCAACCGCCAGTGCGGTAGGGGTTCTTCTCGTCCTCCGGCGTCTTTGGCTCCCGTACGCTGATGAGGATGACACCTAGCCCCATGAGCCTCTTGCATTCCTCGCACGGCTCCATGTTCGCAACTGCCTTGCGTGGAGCCTCCGCATCTCCCGGGAGATGCCCGAGAAGAAACATGGTTCCGCTCTCTTTGTTGCAAAAGAAGCACATGCCCACCATGGGGTTGAGCCCGTGTTGACGTGATAGGTACATTACTTCTTGCCTCCCCATGCAGCATCGTAGGCGGCGATGGCCTCTGCATACATATCGGCCAACTCGAGAATTGTTACGTCTGCCGCAAAGGCTATGCGCAGAGTATTTTCAAAGCGCCTGGCGACATCCCTTCGTAGAACTGCGTCGTCCACCACTCGGGTCTCGAGCTCTTTCTTCTTGTCCTGTAGTGGACTTGGCTTGGGGTCGGGTGTATGCACTGGTAGTCTGTAGAATCTGGGAACGTCCTCCTCGAGCAGTTTCTGTCGCTCGATTGGAGATAGCGTGTTGGATGCCGTTATGGAGCGTTCCGCGGCCTGCGTAGTTGCATACTCGTGCCGAGATAGTCTGCGCAGGTAGTGGTAGTACCTTGCTCCTATGGGTTTGTCCGTTACCGGCGTAGTCACAGAAGACGTGACTGCGCTCTCGAGTGCGGCAAGCTCGGCAACTGGGGTTGCTGTAGCTTCCTTCTTCGAAGCTGTAGGCTCATCTAGCGCTAGCTTGCCTTGCCGGTTCTCCACGGCAGCACGTATGAACTCAGCAGTCCTGGGTACATGGCATAGGTGCGTTGCGAATGCTCTGTAGTTCTTGGCGGCTGTGCGTAGGGAAGTCGCTCCCAGTACCTCGTGAACTCCATCCCACAGGCACAGCAGTAGTGGAACTACCGAACGGCCCTTGAAGTGACTTTGATCCGCTAGCGCGTACAGGTGCTTGCGGACCTTGTCGCGGCTCGAGTACTTCTCGCTGCCCGACAAGATACCTCGAGCGTAGTTTGTGGCTGCGATTCCCCACGGGGCTTCTCGGTATACGGCCTTGAAGAGCAGGGTCATCTGCAACCTTTCCGGTAATGCGGCGAACGGTACTCCGGGAAGATTGGGTGCCGCTGCTATCTGAAGACGTTCAGCAAGCCCCGCCCGCTTGACGCTACCCATCTTCCGAAAATCATCCAGTGCCCCGGATACCTCCTGCGTGGTCCACAGCACCTTCGATACGTCAAAATTGTTCATGGTTCCTCCTTGCGCTACGCGCATCTATTCAAGGCTCTTATACCGTCGCGCTACTTCAGTTGCGCGATTGCTATCTACCTTCGTGCGCTTTCCATGCTTCCGCTGCCGAGTTCCTGACATTCCATAGTTCACTGGTGCCGTTGTTCGTAAGTATCGCGTTTCGTACATCCCGCCAGGTAGTGTCCACGCAGGTTATCGGTAGTTGTTGACTCATCTTCTTTTTTAGCGCCCCAAGGCCTACGACCATTCGCTTACCGTAATGCGAAGCGGAGTGACTTGCGTAGCTCCAGTTCTGTATAGGACTAAAGAACCTCCCTGCTACCTGCTCCTGCTGCACTAGCCTTAGACGGGCTGCTGCTGGATCCTTGCCTACGGTGAGCAAGGACTTGTTCACTGCACCAATCTCTCGACCACACTGAAACTCGAACCCCACTAGCTTGGAATGGAGTCCCAGTCTAAGTACGGCTTGGAGGGTTGGGTAGCTGATGGGGCAGCACAGGTCTATGAATGCACATCCCAGCAGAGTGTCACTTAGCTCTGGGAACACGGCAAAGGCATCCTGAAACTGAGCATGAGCCACACGCACGCCGGGGTATCTGCGTTGTGCCGCAGCTACCGCATGTTTGTCTACGTCTACACCATAAACGTTGCGTGGAGGTACTCCCATAGCGATTAGCACCGACACGTCTCCGGCGTACTTACTAAGTACTACGAGATGCCGGCTGCTGCGAAACTTTGTCGTCAGCCTACGTTCCACTTCTCGCCAGAATAGTATTCGCACCTGCTTTTTTGGTGGAGACTCTCCCCTGTACGTCGTGTCCCCCAGTGTCACACTGCCTCCAGGGCATCTACCAACTCTGGCAACGTAAGATCCGCGTCTATTGCAGCGCGTGCTAGCCCCAACGCGGCCTTTGTGAACTTGCTACTCCTACACGCCAGTAGGAAGGTCACAACGAAGGACGACGGACGTTTGAATCTAGCATCTAGAGTAGCCTTCGGTGCTGCCCTCTTGCTTTTGGCTCTGGTCTTCTTGGTACGTACCTTTTTCTTGCTGAAGTAGGATTTAGCCGCTAGCTTCATCTCAGCTTTATCGGCTGCACTGAGGTCGTCGGTCTTCCCTATCGCTCGATTGGCGCAAGTAAGGTTCTTGTACTTCCCGGTTGTGATCTTGTCGAGCATTGTCTGCTTGTCAAACTTGTAGTAGATGGCCATGGTTCCTCCTGTGAGAAGTTTCCCTCTCACACTGTACTTATGCCGTATTCCCTGCCTGTTTTCAGGAATCGCTACAAAGGTTGTACTGGCTGTGGCATAAGGAGTCCATGCGAGCTCGTCTCATACCGTACGGAGACCTCGTCCATGTCACCGTGGTGATGACTTTGGATGAAGCAATGTCCATCGTGAGTCTGCTGTCGGGTACAGCGGTGGAGAAGGACCAGCTGGAACTACAGCGCGAATTGGAAGAAGCACTGAACCGGGCTGCCAGCATGGCGGCCCCAAAGAGAGGAACCGATGCAAAAGTGGAGCGTGATCAACAGGCAGACGAGGGAAGTGGTGGGGGAGATCGAGGCGGAACGTCAAAGCGACGCCATAAGCAGGTTGGTAGAACAGCGCGGAGACGAAGCTAGGTACTACTCGATTTCACTGGCTAGCCGTGAAGTCAGTACACCACCAGAGGACCTGGAGCTTTCGGCGTCACAGATGGCAGAGGTGATCCGGAGCTGGGCGATTCGAGAGAAGGGGTTCCCAGAAGGTACCAATGTGCTGCTACGGTTCCACGGCGACTATCGGTCCAAGGTGGAGCTGATGTTTTTGACACAGGCGGTTGCCAAGGTGCAGGCACCAAGGCTCGAGAAAGAGCCAGACTTGGAAGTTGCTGGCATCGATGCTGAGGAGGACGTGTAAGAGGGCTAGTACTGAACAAACGTACCAACGAATACGGGTATCCAGGGAAGGCCTCAGAAATGGGTGGTGCCGGGATTTCGGTTCAAATACCTCTTGTATTTCCCTACTCTCTTTCTCTCTCTCTCTACTGATCACTTTTACTTTCCTGAAGGAGACCCCCACCCCCTGTACACCCCCCGGGGGGTAGGCTTCCGAAAAGTAAAAGTGTCGAAGACCGCGAAAACGAGAAAAGGCTAGATAGGGGTCCTACTAAGCCCATTTGTGGCATGGTTTTCTGGCACCACCGTTTGAGCCACCATTTTGGCAACTGGAATCTCTCCGCAGGAGGTCCATGGCTATCTGCGAATTCTGCAAACAGGAAATGACGGCAGGGGTAGCCTGCACATTCGACTTCCCACCTGGCGAATGCACGCCTAGGATCCCGCATCCCGCGGATGCAAAGGAACGATGTCACGACTGCTTTGTCCCGCCCGGTGGGCTACATCATCCTGGCTGTGACAGCGAGGAGTGTTCGGAATGCCACGGACAGGCGGCAGCCTGCGGCGGTTGCGCCTAAGCCGCACTTTGGATGTATCTACCGGCAGTATCGGTAGGCAAATGCCCTGCAAAGAGGGGCATAAGGAGAAGGAGGCAGACATGCCACGACAATCGAGCATGGTCCCAATCAGGCTTGTGGTTGCTCCCATCGAGGAGTGGCCGAAGGAGTTACATGGAAGCGTCGTTAGTATTGAGTCCAGGCGAGCGAAGACTCGCAATACTGAAAAGCTCGGTGCAACTGCTCGAGCACGTGACAAAGGCAGGACGCCTGCTGTGCTCCGTGGTTCAAGAAAGCATGGCACTTCGGCAACTGGGTGATGGCCGCACTCCGGTGTACTTGCTGCAGGTGGATCAGGTCTGGGAGGACTTGAACCCTCGGGGTAAGGGTCGTCGTATCCGTCTACTGGAGCTCGATGAAGACACAGTGGTGGCTGAGAACGTGAAGACGAGCGCGCAGTCCACGATTCGTCGAGACAGCTTTGTCGGCAAGCGTCCTCGCTTCAAGCTGGTGTCTGATGGATCCTGATGTAGCCTTGGAAGAGTTGCGAGTGGCGATGCAGCGGGTGAAGGAGGTGTTTGCCAATTACGAGAACAGCTCCGTCGACCCGCTGGTGGGTGCTGCCAAGGACCTTCTCGATCGCTCCGAGAACCTGGATGAGTGGATGACCAAGGGAGGCTTCCTCCCTTCTGCCTGGAACAAGAATCGAGGTACAGGAAATGACGAACCAACTGACCGTGGCGCCCAAGCTGAGTCTCCCGCTTGAGGCGGTCACCAGCACTTTTGGACTCTTGGCCGTTCGTGGGGCCGGCAAGACCAACGCCGCTCGCGTGCTGGCAGAGGAGATGTTCGCCGCGGGGCTGCCCTTCGTTGCCATAGACCCAGTGGGGTCCTGGTACGGGTTGCGCGCGGGGCGCGACGGCACTTCGAAGGGCGGCTTGCCGGTGTTCATCTTCGGGGGTGAGCACGGGGATGTGCCGCTCACCCGTGGGTCTGGAGAGCTCGTGGCGGACGTGGTCATCGAGCGGCGCCTGGCCTGCGTGGTGGACCTCTCCAGGTTTGACTCCGAGGCCGACCGGAAGTACTTCCTCCTGGCCTTTGCCCGTCGGCTGTACCAGAAGAACAAGGATCCCCTGCACCTCTTCCTGGAGGAGGCGGATGACTACATCCCCCAGAAGCCCATGCGGGACGAAGCTCAGCTGCTTCGCGCGTGGGAGAACATCGTGCGCCGCGGTCGCTCGCGGGGGATTGGGATGACGCTCATCACCCAGCGGAGCGCGGTGGTGAACAAGAACGTGCTCACGCAGGTGGAGACCTTGTTCGTGCTCCGGACGACGGGGCCACAGGATTTGGCAGCAATTGAAGCCTGGACGAAATACCATGCCGATTTCGGCAAGGATGCGCTGGGATCCCTGGCCGGGTTGGAGGATGGCGAGGCCTGGGTCTGGTCTCCTCACTTTCTACGGAGGGTGTCGAAGTTCCGGTTCCGCCGGAGCAACACCTTCGACTCCGGCGCGACTCCGGCGAATCTACGAGGTAAGGCAAAGCGCCGGGTGGCCACGTTGGCGGAGGTGGATGTAGCGAAGCTGCGGGACCAAATAGGCGAGACTCTCGAGCAGGCGCGTCAGAATGATCCAGTGGCGCTGAAGTCTCGCATCAAGGAGCTCGAGCGCGAGCTCTCCAAGAGCAAGCAGGAGGTGACCACGGTGTCTTTGGCTTCGGCCGATCTGCGCAGTCTTGGGTCCTATCTCGACACGCTGCAGAAAGCGGCAGAAAGCACGGAAACCTCCGTAAATCGCCTGGCTGGTATCCTGGGTGTGCAGGCTCCACCGCAGCAGGTAGCAACCTCCCTGGCTTCCCGCGGCGGTGGGGTGTCGACGCTGATCCCCAAGAAGTCCGCGCGGGCTCAGGCGAACCTACCCACGACGAAGACGGAGGGCACCAGGGGGCTCAAGGCGTGCGCTCGAGCAATCTTGGCCGTGCTGGCGCAGCGACAGGGGCAGGTTTCGACGGCGCAGCAGCTGTCCATCCTGTCTGGATACTCGGTGAGGAGTAGTGGATTCTCGGACAGCCTGTCGGTGCTTCGTACCAACGGGTTCATGGAAGGTACACGTGCTGGCTTTTCCATCACCGCCGCGGGCTTGAAGGCGGCGGGACCAGTAGCTCCGTTGCCCTCGGGTAGGGGGTTGCTGGAGTACTGGCAGGGTCTGGTCAAGAAGTGTGCTCGAACGATCTTGTCGGTGCTGTACGACGCCATGTACTTGAACAAGCAAGGCAACCATCCTACGGAATGGGTGTCGAGAGAGTACATCGCAGACCAGTCAGGCTACTCAATTACGAGTAGCGGATTCTCGGATAGCTTGAGCACCTTGCGTACGCTTCAGCTCGTTGAGGAAAGAACTTCCATCAGTGGAAAGGAGATGCGACTTAGTGAGGTCTTCTTTGAGTCAACGGATACGTGATGTCGGCACACCAGGTAGGATAGGTGGCAACTTCAATGAGAGAGACGTTTCGTCGCAACCGGCTTCGGATACTGTTTGACGTAGATGGCGTGATTGCAGACTGCGCTCAGCTGTATACGAACGCCATAATTGCTACGGGCGTCAGGAGTATCCCTCCTACGTGGAGGCCTACGCAGTGGGATATTCCTGGCGAGTTGAAGTTGAGCAAGAAAGAGGAAGACGAGGTCTACCAGCTGCTTACTCGTGCGGGTATGGCGCAAACGTTGTGTCCACTCCCCGACGCTGTTGAGTCCGTTTTGAGGATTGCGAAGAAGGTGGACGTGTACTTCGTGACAACGCCCATGGTCAATGCCCCAACGTGGCCTTACGACAGGGAGCTTTGGTTGAAGAGGTACTTTGGCGACGAGTTGGGTACGAAAGTCGTACATACGGCGCACAAGTACCTGATATCAGCCATACACCTTGTGGACGACAAAGCCGACAACTGCCGTAAGTGGGAAGAGGAGAATCCAGGGCGTGCTGCACTCTGTTGGCGTCTACCTGGCATGCAAGTGGAGAAAGACCTGATCTGCCTATCGGATTGGGCTCGAGTTGAGTCGTTCGTGGATGTTGCGGTATCTACTTGGCGACATATGGTCGAGTAAGGGGTGCCCGAGAGGGCGCCCCTTCGGGCTAGCTACGGAGGATGTATGGAAAAAGCATGGGCAATTGCGCTGGTGATTCAGCACTGGCTATGGGTGGCTTTGAAGTATCTCCTGGGAACGGGCTTTGTGGTTTGTCTGCTCGCTGTGTTTGTGGGCATTCTTGTCGGCAATTACTTCAATGCCAAGGAGAAAAGGAAGAGCGCAGGTAGGTAGTAGCATGGCTAGAGCGCCGTTGTTGGCAAGTTGTCCTCGCTTGAAGCAACTGCTGCGAGGAGATAGAGGAGCAAACTCGGAGTTCAACAACCTCATGGACGCTATGAAGCGTAGTGGCCAGGACGAGGAAGTTGAGCGCCTAGAGACAACGTTGTCCGAGGTGCGAGGGCGGCTGCAGACGGCGCTGAGTGACTTGCAGCATGCCGAGGAGGCCTGCAAACGATTCGAAGCTTGTGTCATTTCCTGCGGGGAAGTGATGGAAAGTCAAGTTTCGTTAGCCCCCTACAGTCAAGACGTGGCAACCAAGCGTAGGTACAACATCAAGTTCACGGCCACGCAGATGCGTAAGGCGCTTCGACTTTACTGGGAAGTTCTGGCCCTGGGAGTTGAGCGCAATGTGGTACGCGTGGCGAAGGTAGAAGATCCGGCAGCGGAAAGGTCAGGAGAGGAGTAGCAACGATGCAGTCATTACGTGTTATTCAGGACGAGATAGGCGCGTGGGCTTTGTGCAACTTTGGAGAGCAGCAGCCTTACCGCCCATTTCTTGGTGTGGGTGAAGAGCTAGGCGAGCTACGAGAAGCCCAGATGCTGCGCAATCATGAGAAGGCGAAGGACGCCATAGGCGACATCGCGATCTATCTCATGCACTACTGCGTACTGCGCCAGTGGAGCTTCGAGGAGGTGTGGGAAGGACGTGCGGCGGCGGAGACCTTTGCTTCAGATTACCTGGTTGTCCTGGGCAGTCTGTGCCATCACCAGCTGAAGAGCGAACAGGGTATTCGTGGTGGGCAGGAGTCTCATGCGTACGCGTCGAAGTACGTGATGGGGCAATTGCTTAGCATGCTCGAGGAAGAGTCGCCTCTACATGGTGGCGAGTTCTTGGCAATCTTGCAGAAGACCTGGGATCAGGTGAAGCAGCGGGATTGGCGGAAGAACCCGGACAACGCCGACAAGGTAGTAGAGGAAGGCAGCCCAGGCACGCTTCGCCCGGAGGATCAGCAGGATGCCTGAGGGTGGTGTGCTGACGGGTCCTGAGATTCAGCGGTGTATTCGAGAAGGCCGCATTAGCGTGACGCCGTTCGATGAGAAGTACATCAACCCAGGGTCATTGGACTTGACGCTTGGCGATACGGTAGCTCTGTATCGCGATACGGCTGTAGTGAGTGCAGGCGGCTTTGACCTACCGTTCAGAACGGGCACAATGGATCTTACTGAAGAGGCGTTGCGCGCAACCACTAGACAGGGGGGAAAGAATCTCACCCCGTACTACGCAGAGATGGACAGTAAGAAGCAGCATGACGTATGGAAGTTTGACATCGACCCAAAGATAGGCTGGTTGCTTCGACCAGGTATCGGCTATTTGATGCACACGGCAGAGCGCGTCTGCACCAAGGAGTTCGTACCTGTGATAGATGGGAAGTCCTCGATAGGGCGGCTCTTCGTCATGGTGCACGTGACCGCGGGCTATGGAGATACTGGGTTCGACGGGCAGTACACGCTCGAGGTGTTGACCACGTACCCAGTCCGGGTGTACCCGGGTATGCGTTTCTGCCAGATGCGCTTTCATACCTCTGTCGGTGACAGGCTGAACTATCGTGCGTACGGTAACTACGTGGACGACGCTTCCATGGGGCCCGTGCCGTCGAAGTCGTGGAAGCAGTTCGGTACGTAGTGCTAAGCTTGTGCGATGCCTTCGGTTGATTCTCCGTCACAGCAGTACAACAAGGATGCTGGCACGCTCGACCAGAATGAAGAGCTGCGTCGAGTCATTGGCACCTCGTTTGCTGCTGTGGTGGGGCGTCAGTACAGCGAGAGCATGCACTCAGTCACCTACGAGGAACTGGCAAGTGCGCAGATTGAGAGGATCACCGGCCAAGGTACTGACGTACGACCAAACGAGCTCGAGCGGGTCAACAAGGTGGAGGGGGACTTGCTGAGCATAGTTGAGAAGATACGTGACATGGCACCGGAGAGCTTCATCATGAGCGATCCGGACAGGGACGTAAACACTCCGGCTTCGCCAGCAGATGAGGTATGATGGCTTCGGTACCTAAGTGCTGGTGTGCTGTATCCCCCTCTTGCCGGTGCTTGGGTACCGCTAGCTATCGGTGAGCCATGGAGAAATGGCTTGTCGTTGGTGCAGGTCTTACCGGCGCTACGTTAGCGGAGCGCATTGCCACGGTGCGCGGGGAGGAAGTTCGGGTCCTCGAGAGCAGGTCGTACGTTGGTGGTGCGGCAGCAGACTACATTACTCAAGAGGGTCTGCTGGTTCAGCGGTTTGGGCCGCATGTCTTCCATACGAACTCTCATAAGGTGTGGGACTACATCAGGAAGTTCTCAGACTGGAGGTCTTTTCGGTACCAGGTAGCTGCCTCAGTGCATGGAGCTCTGGTGCCCCTGCCTGTGGGGTTCAAGGGAATAGACCAGCTGTTTCCAGACAAAGCGGCTGCCGTGAAAGTGGCACTGGTCGACCGTTATGAAGTTGGGGAGCGCGTGCCCATACACAAGCTTTTGAAGGAACCAGACGCGCTACTGCGCGAGGTAGCTTGTGTCATCTACGACAGCGTGTTTCACGGCTACACGCTGAAGCACTGGGGAGTAGCGCCAGACGCGCTTGACCCCTCGGTGATGGTGCGGGTGCCCATCATCATTGGAGACCAGGATAGCTATACGGGGGATGTGGTGCAGGCGGTTCCGGCTGCTGGCTACACGGCTATGGTGGAGAGGATGCTGGACCATCCACGTATCAAGGTGGAGTTGCAGCATAAGTTCGAGCCAGGGTATTCAAGCGTCGGTTACAACGTGATCTACAGCGGAGCCATCGATGAGTACTTTGAGTATGCCTATGGAATGTTGCCGTACAGGAGCGTGCGGTTTGACCTGCAGGTGATGGACAGCCTTCGGGTGTTGCCCGTGGCTACGGTCACCTATCCGAATAGCATGCCGTACACGCGTGCCACGGATATGAAGCAGCTCACGCAGCAGGAGCACGACAAGTCCGCCGTGGTGTACGAGTACCCAGGACCTTGCCGTAAGGGCATGGATCCCCTGTATCCTGTGCCCACAGCGCAGGGGAAGAGCCTGTATGCTGACTACGCTCGTCGGGCGGCGGGAACTACAACTACATTTTGTGGCCGTCTGGGAGCCTATCGATACTACAACATGGATCAGGCTGTTGCTGCAGCGCTTTGGCTGTTTGGAGGACTGCGATGAGAAGGAACCTTGTAGTGGTGCGTGCGGGAGAGGAGTCCATGCACCCCGAGTGGGATGACGGTACACCCCGCAACTTCGATCTTCTGGTGTCCTACTACACGGGCATGGACTTCTTTGAGGATGAGTCAGAATACCAGCATGTGCTTGCTGGTCCACCGTGGCGAGGAAATGCCGCAGTTTGTCGAGAGTTCAGTAAGGAGCTCGCTGGCTACGAGTACGTAGCGTTTGCTGACGACGACATCATGGCTCCGTACGCGACGTTGAGTTTGCTGTTCGAAGTGTGCCGCGACTACGCACTAGATTTGGCAACACCGGCAGTCAGTTTGCATGTGCCAGCAGACCTGCCCCTAAGTGAGGGGACATTGCTGCGGTACATGGATCGTAGTGACCTCATTTGCCCAGTCTTCAGTCAGCGTGCGCTGGAGCGACTCATGAGCACTTTTTCAGAAAGCGAGTCGGGGTGGGGGCTGCCGCAGTTGTGGTCCCACCTTTGCCCTCATCCAGCCTACGTTACAGCAGTGGTTGATGCAGCCAATATCAAGCACCTGCGACCGTTCAACGGGGATCGTGCTCTTTCGGGTGGGGTGCGCCCCATGCAGGAGCAGCAGAGGATTTACCACAAGTACGGGTTGATTCCCTCTGTTCGTAGGTTCTTTGGTAGTCTCCCTCTTCCCGCCCCCGGCTAGGCTCGTGCATAATGGGGGCATGGCCGTAGCAGACACACCCGCCGAACAAGAAGAGAAAGAAGCTGCCAGCACGCGAGACGTGCATGTTTGTGCCTGTCATGCAGACCAGGAACTACTTGGTAGGCAGCTGGCGGACCACCCAGATCCCCACGTTCGAATCATCGCGCACATGTCGAACCGACAGCTGGCGATGGCAGAGCAGATAGCAGATTTGACACGAGGCATTTTTCGCACTGCGGGTGGAGTTGCTAGGGTAGAGGAGAAGCTTGGAGATGTGCGAGGCGATCTGCGAGCGGTGGGAGCAAGTATCGATGGGCTCGCAACTGCAGTTTCTGAGCTAACGGTGGCCATCAAGGACTTGAGTGGCGAGCAGATCAGCTTTCGTGAAAGACTCGAGAAGGTGGAATTGAGAGTAGGGGCGGCAGAAGCAGTGCCGGCACAAGGATCCTCCGGACAGGCTGTCTGACCAGACGGTTTGGCGGATTGAAGTTCCTCGTGCTACTGAAAGTGCTTACGGCGTGACCGTAAGCACGTGGAGGAGCTTTGCGTACGAAGACAGCGGTTCTTTGTGTGGTTTGGACGGCAAGAGTGCTGGGCGCGGAGTGCCCGTCAGGAATGGTGCGGGTCAACGACACGGTTTGTATTGACCGCTATGAATGGGTCGGGTTCAACAGTTCGGCGTGGGCACGTCCGCTACTGGCTTTGAGTGGATTGCCAGAACCCTGGGTAGGGGATAGTCCAGCCACGGATGTAGACAGCGCATGCAGTATGCGAGGTGCACGCGTCTGCACGCTGAAAGAGTGGAGAAAGGCTTGCCTGGGTGACGGAGAGTCAGAGTACCCATATGGTACTAAGTACGATGCCACTGCATGTAATACGAGTAAGCTGTGGCGGGCGTTTGATGAAAAGAAGGTGTGGAAGCGCGACGAGGTAGAGTTGCAGCGCCTAAATCAGAGTGCGCCCGTCGGTTCGTACCCTAGGTGCGTGAGTGCTGTAGGTGCCTACGATATGCTTGGGAACGCGGAGGAGTGGGTGAGGTGCGATCATGGACGGTATGGCTGGTGTCTTGTAGGTGGATTTTGGGCCAAGCCCAGAACTTGCAGTGAGGCCATAGTCGTGCATTCGCCGTATTGGCACTTCTACGAGACGGGCGTTCGCTGTTGTAAGGATGTGGAGACGACATGACGCTACTACAATCAATATCTGCTCTTCTGCTGGGTTTCATTGTGCGTGAGGCACCAAATGTCCGTGAAGGCACGAAGGACTATGCGGACTTCAAGGAAGACATCAGCGCCATGGTGGAGCTGCATCAGCAGGTGTCCACTGGTGCCCTGGTGGATCAGCAGTTCGATGTGCTCTTGCTGTCTGCGGTGAACTATCGAGAATCGCGCATGCGACTTCCGGCCCCCGAGGGTGATTGCCGGTGGGGGCACAAGCTCGACCACCTACCGTCTGGGTCATGGCCTGCCGGGTACAAGCCAAAGATCTCCAGGGTTTGTAACGCCGTAGGTCCCATGCAGCTCAACAGGGGCGCGGGGTACCAGTCGCAGGACTGGTCTGAAGTGAAGGCAATGCTGCCTGCGGCGCGTAATTGGAAGCCATCAGAGTTGGCAGCCGCAGAGAACAACGTGCGCTTGGCGTATGTGGTGCTTCAGCACTGGAAGAACACCTGTCGTGATGCCGATGGTACGGAGGCGCCCATGGGAGTTTGGTTGACGGCGTACCGTAGAGGCAGTTGTCCAACCGTAGGCAAGAGCAAGAGGCTCTACGTGGACGAGGAGGCTAAGACTCGTTGCAAGTTGGCCAACAGCATGGCTGCGGAGTTGCAGAACGATGACGGGGTAGCGTATGCAGGAACCATCGCGGTGCCCTGTACCTACAAGGATGAGGTGGTTCCCAGGGAGTAAGTATGGTCGAGTCATACTTTGTAGTGGAGGGATGGTCTGATGATCCAGACGGCCTCTGCCAAGTGTTTTTCGTTCAGAGTAAGTTGAGCCGTGACCTTCTGGTCCGGCTTCTTGCTTTCGCGAGTCCGCTGAAGGAGCTTCGTGTACTTTGCTTGGTATCGGTGACTGATCAGGGCCCGGCAGTGGCTAAGGTGCGCCCAGGACGTTACTTCGTTCGGCTCGCCAGGCTGCTAGACCCCAAGGTGTTCTTGGATGATGTCACTGGTGCTTTGTGGTCTTTGCTGTGTAGGGCAGAGGCGGAAGGTCTGGTGCACGATTGGATGGATGACCCGCATTATGCGGAAGGTGCAACTTCCACGCAGCTTAGGTCGGAAGCGTACTACTACAAGAACAGGGTGGACGCGTTCGCGTCCAAGGTAGAAGACCGATGGCCGAACGAGGTCGTCAAAGCAAGGAAGAGAGGCTAGTATGGTGAGTGCAGCAGCAATTGGATGGGGATCTTACGGCGCGTATGAAGGTCCGTACCATAAGGGGAAGTGCCCGTACGTGCTTCCTGGCAGTCCGTCAGAGGACGAGAAGGTCATGGCGGTCATCACAGCGACAGAAGGAGGCAAATTCGATGCCTTCAACGGCTACGACAGCTGTGGTTGGACGTCGGGTATCATCCAGTGGATCGAGAAGGGACAGTACTCCATCTCGGACATGATGGGAGTCGCGGCCGAGAAGGATGCAATCTTGGTGACTAGCTTCCTGGCAATGGGGTTGCAGTACGGCTTATCGTTCAAAAGGAATGCCAAGGGTCAGTGGCGGCTTTTCTTCAGCGATGCGCGTGGCGGTGAGGTCAACACCTACGACGAGCAGAAGCAGCTGTTCTACCTGCACGGAGACGGTACCAAGGGAACGTGGGACGATGAATCCAAACAGTACGCTCGTAAATGGGCGGCAGCTATCTCCACGGTATGGGAGGATCCTACAGCGCAGCAGGCGCAGCTCGAGTTCACTACGGAGCGGTTGGCCTGGTTCATGCAGCCATACGCCAAGGGTATATTCGCGTCGATGCCAGATACGGATATCGCGCGTGGCGTACGTGCAGCCTATCTGTCCTTTGCTGCCAACAACCCTACGTGGGCGAACAAGGCGTTGAAGGTGGGCGTCAACAGTACCTCGGCAGCACCATGGACAATGGACTGGGTGGTAGCTGTGTTGAAGTCGTTGACCTTCAGCCCGCAGGTGGCCATCTATCCGCATAGGTATGACTGCATTCGTCCGGTGCTCGAGCAGGTCTACGGACTGCAGTTGCCCGACTTTTCCAAGGAGTTGAAGACGTGGTCCGAGACTACTGGGATACCAGCGGGGTTGGACACGCGCACATTGCAGCGTGCGCTCATCAGCCTAGGCTATGATCTTGGGCCCGCGCGTGACGATGGCGTGTATGGCGAAAAGACCAAGGCTGCAGTCTTGGTGCTGGAGAGTACAAGCGGGATTGTTCCTGAGCAAGCCCAGGACGGGATGGTGGACGTGTATACCTTCCCGGCGTTGTGCGCGGCGTTGGAAGCAAAGGGGCTTCCTCTGCAGTCGTCGTGAAGCAGCCGGACAATAGTCGCGTGTATTCGGTGGCAGGTCCTCCTTCAGTAGCGCATGAGGGGGACCTTGCCGTGGCAGCCGACGGCAGCATCGTAGGAAGGATACTGGCTGTTGATGACAGCAGCGGGCACGTAGGTGTTCTTCCGCAGGCGTATGTCAGTCAGACAAACGGCGTAGTCGATGCGCTGTCTGCAAGACTTGATGAACTGGCTAAAGGGCAGGCTGTTAGTGACACGATGCAGGAGGTGGTGGCTGCTTTGGTGGCAGAGGTGAATCGTCTTGAGGCCGATCTGGCCAGGGAGAGAGGAGAGAAGGATCTGCTGTTGCAAAGGTACATCGAGCTGGCGACAAAGGTGGCTGACCACGTTGTCGGAATCGATAAACCTGCAGTAGTTCCTAGTTTTACAGAAAGTACTTGCCATAGCACCACGGTGACGTAGGATTGGAGTGCTCTGCGTTTCGTTTCTCGGTAGACTAGGCGTGGCTCGTGGATCGGTAAAGGCCCTCGGCACCTCGGGGGCCTTTCTTTTAGCCCCCTCTTTCACATGGTAGGAT
>Ga0265297_10000230_pt1 | contig 187484 bp, 208 predicted proteins | sample Munlanlwell13791_FD_192502 | JGI IMG/M metagenome (GOLD analysis project Ga0265297, IMG submission 192502) | Leachate microbial communities from a municipal landfill in Southern Ontario, Canada - Leachate well 137-91 | ecosystem: Engineered > Solid waste > Landfill > Unclassified | place...
ACTACGACATTAAATATAGCTGGAGTTAGTGGCAGCCTCTTAACATTAACTCCTAGTGTTACAGGCAATTGGTATTTAGATGCGCCTACTTCTACAGTGAGCTTTATTAATGTCAGCTATGCGCAGTTAAATAGTTTAAGGACAATTACTGCCAATACTTCAATTAATGGCGGCAACAACAGCTCTAACTGGGTGTTCTCCAGTATTACCTTCGCCGGTACAGGTAACTGGACTAATACTACTCTTTGGTCCACAGGCGTACTCCCTGGAGCTTATGATAATGCAGTGATTGATGGAGCTTGCACCTTAGCGAATAATGACTCTGTGAGCGGCTCATTGATTATTAATCCTGGCATGTCACTCAACTTAGCTGGATTTAATATTACGACTACTTCAGGAATTACTAATAACGGTACCTTGTATTTGGCAGGGAATGAAGTGATTACTGGAGGCGTCACCTTAGGCGCTTTAAGCAGTGTTGAATATAATGGCTCTGGCAGCTATAGCAATTTACTCTTAGGCAATAGCTATTATAACTTAAGCTTTAATGGCACTGGCAGCTGGACGCTAGATAATAATTTAACTACTACTAACTTCACGCTTACCCAGGGCACAGTCAATGGCAATAGTAAGACGATTACTGTAAGTAATAACTGGAGTAATTCCGGCAGCTTTGTGGGGAATAATAGTACAGTGATATTTACAGGAACTAATAATTCTACTATTTCAGGCTCGACTACCTTCGCGAACTTTAGCGTAACAACCCTTGGTAAGAGTATTACCTTCGCTTCAGGCACAACACAGACATTTACCGGTACATTAACACTATTGGGTTCAGCAGGGAATCTCTTAACCCTGGGTAATTCAAACTGGAAGATTAATCCGCAAGCTACAGTGAATGTCAATTATCTTAATGTTACTGGCGGCACTAATCTGGGCCCGATTATCTATAATAAGAATTCGATCTTTAATAACTGCGTTGGCTTCAAGATCATGCCGGATAGCCAGGCTGAGCAGGCTTCTCAAGAGACTAATACGATTACACCGAACATTAATAATATCTTTACACCGGTAATCTTTATGCCGGCACAGAACGTTGCCTTAGCCAGCGGCACTAACTTAGTTTCCTTAGTGCATGCTCCGGCTACTGCACTTAAATCAACAGCTACGCCTCAAGCCAATGCAATGGCGAAGGGGGGAGAAAAAGAAACAATAGAAGATAGCAAACAAATGCAGACGGTAAAAGATGAAGATGAATTTAATTCTGAAAAACGCGTTGAAAAGAAAAAGGATTCTGATATAGCTGTAAAAGAAAATGATAACAAGTACGAAGAAGAAGCAATCACCTTAAATCCAGGATAAACCCCGCCAGTTTCTTACTGATTTCAAATAATTTTGACTTTTCCCTCAAATAATGCTAAGATAATACTTTAAATTGAGGGAGAAATGATTATAACTAAAGATATTATCAAGCATGTTGCGCATTTGGCGCGTATTGAACTGCAGGATAAAGAGTTAGATAAATTAGCCCCCCAGGTTAAGAATATCCTTGATTTCATCGACCAATTAAATCAATTAGATACCAAAGATATTGCTCCAACCAGCCATATCCTGCCGATTAGCAATGTCTTGAGGGAAGATTCTCCTCAGGCCTCTCTACAGGTTGAAAAAGCGCTCAATAATGCCCCGCAAAAAGAAGATAAATTCTTCGTTGTGCCTAAGGTAATCGAATAAAAAAATGAAAATATACGAATTAACTGCACACGAACTAATCGATAAACTAAATTCCAAAGAAATCACTGCTGCTGAGATTATATCCTCGCTTGAGCAAAGGATTAAAGAAGTAAATCCCAAAGTCAAAGCATACGTAAGAGTTAACGATATTAAAGTATCAGGGTGTCAGGTGTCAGGTGTCAAGGTGTCAGAAAATGTGCTAAAGAATATCCCCGTAGCGATTAAAGATAACATTTGCACCGACGGATACAACACAGAGTGCTGTTCAAAAATCCTCGAAGGATTTATCCCTCCTTACGATGCCACAGTAATCAAAAATTTAAAAGACGCAGGCGCCTCAATCATGAATATTAAAACAAACATGGATGAGTTTGCCTTTGGTTCATCTACGGAAAATTCTTATTTTGGGCCAACCCATAATCCTTGGGATTTAGCATGTGTCCCGGGTGGATCTTCAGGAGGATCTGCTGCAAGCGTAGCAGCTAATGAGGCATTTTTTGCACTTGGCTCTGATACCGGAGGCTCTATCAGGCAGCCGGCTGCATTTTGTGGAGTAGTTGGGCTTAAACCAACATACGGCAGGGTTTCCCGTTATGGCTTGATCGCATTTGCTTCCAGCCTGGATCAAATCGGGCCGATTACAAAGGATGTCCGAGACAACGCGCTGTTGATGAATATTATTTCCGGATATGACCCGCTTGATTCTACGTCAATTAATCTGGAGGTACCAGACTACACAAAATCATTAGTAAATGACGTGAAGGGGATAAAAATCGGCATACCAAAAGAATATTTTGTCGCAGGCATAGACCCGGAAGTAAAACAAATCGTTGAAGAGGCAATCAATAAATTAAAAAGTTTGGGCACGGTAAATAAAGAGGTAAGCCTTCCGCATACGAAATATGCTGTTCCGGTTTATTACATTATTGCTACAGCAGAAGCAAGTTCAAATTTAGCGCGCTTTGATGGAGTGCAATACGGCTTTAGGTCACAAGGTCACAAGGTCACAAAGTCACAAAGCTTGATTGAGATGTATAAAGAAACCCGCGATCTTGGTTTTGGAGAAGAAGCCAAGAGAAGGATAATCCTGGGGACATTCGCTTTGTCACATGGATACTATGACGCATACTATCTTAAGGCATTAAAGGTAAGGACACTAATCAAAAATGACTTTGATCAGGTATTTAAGGATTGCGACTGCATTGTTACGCCAACCTCTCCCACGCCTGCGTTTAAAATCGGCGAGAATGTAAATGACCCCTTAAAAATGTATCTTTCAGATATTTATACGATTTCTGTTAACTTAAGCGGCATTCCGGCAATCTCAATCCCTTGCGGCTTTACTAAAAAAGGCCTGCCTGTTGGCCTGCAAATTATGGCCAAGCCATTTAATGAAGAGATGCTTTATAGAGTTGCTCACACCTATGAGCAAAATACAAACTGGCGTGAAATAAAACCTAAGTTATAAGCTAGAAAACAAATGATGAAATACGAAGCAGTAATCGGATTAGAGGTGCATGTACATTTAAAAACAAAAACCAAGGCATTCTGCGGTTGTTCCACGGAATTTGGCAATGACCCGAATACCCAGGTTTGCCCGGTGTGCCTGGGTTTCCCCGGGTCATTGCCGGTTTTAAATAAGCTTGCCTTTGACTATGCGATCAAAGTAGGCTTGGCATTAAATTGTAAAGTAAGCAATTTCACTAAATTTGACCGGAAAAATTATTTCTACCCTGATTTACCAAAAAATTATCAGATCTCTCAATATGACCTACCGATTTCAAATCAGGGTTTTCTCGATACAGAAATCGAAGGAAAAATTAAGCGCATCGGCATCACGCGTGTACATTTAGAAGAAGATGCGGGAAAACTGATTCACAAAGATAACGCCAGCCTGGTAGACTATAACCGCGCAGGGGTTCCGCTTTTAGAAATCGTCAGTGAACCAGAGATCAATTCTCCACTCGAAGCCCATGAATATTTAACATCCTTAAAGAGTATCTTGGAATACCTGGAAGTATCTGATTGCGATATGGAGAAGGGGTCTTTACGTTGCGATGCAAATGTCTCAATAAGAGAGCTTGGCACCAAGGCATTAGGCACTAAAACCGAATTAAAAAATATGAACTCTTTTAAAGGGGTAAAAGAGGCTCTGGAATATGAAATACAACGCCAATCAGAATTACTTGACCGAGGAGAAAAGATTATTCAAGAAACAAGGCTCTGGAATACAAAGCTAATGCAATCCGAAACCATGCGCACCAAAGAAGGTGCACAGGATTATCGATATTTTCCCGAGCCGGATTTACCGCCATTTTTAATCAGTAACGAAAAAATCGAAAGTATCAAAAGATCTATCCCTGAATTACCCGCGGAAAAATTGCTCCGTTTTATAAAAGACTACGGGCTATTGGAATACGACGCAAAGATCCTTACTCTTTCCAAGAAAAATGCAGATTATGCAGAAAAATGCCTCAATGCCTATAAAAAAGAAAATAAAAAGATGGTAGCAAATTTTCTTATTGGGCCGATGCTTCAAGAGGCGAATGCGCGCAACCTGGAGATTGCAGGATTACTCGAACCAGATAAACTAATCGAGCTAATTGGCTTTGCAGAGAGCGAACAGATTTCAAATCTTACTGCCAAGGCCGTACTCACAGAAATGATTGATACAAAGAAAAGCGCAGCGCTGATTATTAAAGAAAAAGGCCTAATGCAGATTTCCGATTCATCGCTGCTTGACGAAAAAATCAATGAAGCAATAAAAGAGAACCCTAAGTCTGTCCAGGATTTTAAATCGGGCAAAAGCAATGCCCTGATGTTTCTCGTCGGGCAAATTATGAAGAAAACAGCAGGAAAAGCAAATCCAAAAATTGTTCAAGACTTACTAAAACGGAGGCTGGAGAATGAGTAAGAAGCTTATTATAGGCTTGATTATAATCTTAAGTTTGGCCATTAGTACTTCAATCGCGATTTCCGCAGTGGAAAAGAAAAAGACTGATGACTTATTCCGTCAAGTGGAACTTTTTTCCGATGCCCTGGCTATTGTGCAGACAGATTATGTGACTGAAACCCCCTCTAAAGACCTGATCTATGGAGCATTAAAAGGCATGATTTCTTCGCTTGACCCGCACAGCCAATTTATGGATCCGGAAACCTATAATGAACTCAAAGTAGATACAGAAGGTAAATTCGGCGGGCTGGGTATGGAAATTACGATTAAAGATGGATTATTGACGATTGTTACTCCCATCGAAGATACACCGGCATGGAAGGCAGGCCTTAAAGCAAATGATAGAATTGTTAAAATTAACGATGATTTAACCCGTGATATCACGCTTACCGACGCGGTAAAGAAATTAAGGGGAAGGCCGGGCGAATCCGTAAATCTTACGATTTTAAGGGAATCAGAAAAGAAATTAATTGATTTTAAAATCACCCGCGACATGATTAAGATTAAGGATATCAAGGATGCCAGGATTATCACCGACGGCATTGGTTATGTCCGCTTGATCGAATTCAGAGAGAATACTGCGCACGATTTAAACTCCACTCTTGAAAAACTAAAAAAAGAGGGAATGAACGCCTTTATTCTGGATTTACGCAATAACCCCGGAGGGCTGCTCGATGTAGCAGTGGCAGTCACGGAAAAATTTATCGATAAAGGAAAAATCGTGCTTTCCACCCAAGGCCGCATCCCTAACCAAAATATGGAATTTCTTTCCCGCTCAAATAATCCTATTTTAGATATCCCAATGGTAGTATTGGTTAACGAAGGCTCTGCCTCGGGAAGCGAAATCGTTGCAGGCTGCCTGCAGGATTATAAAAGGGCATTGATATTAGGAGTGAAGTCTTTTGGCAAAGGGTCAGTGCAAACTGTCATACCATTAAGCGATGGTTCAGCGCTTAGGCTGACCACCAGTAAATATTACACGCCATTAGGCAGGGAAATCCACGGCAAAGGCGTAACTCCGGATATAGTTGTAGAGGAAGCAAAAATCGAAGTTACCAATAAAGATGAAATTAAATCAGATAGGCCGCAGGAAGTTTTTGATGAATTAGAATTAAAAGAGAAAACCAAAGGCAATGCGAAAAACGAAGACTTAAAGAAACTTCAATCCGATAACCAACTTATGCGCGCGGTTGATGTACTTAAGGCAATAAAAATATATAAAGGATTAAAAAAGTAAATGAAGCGCCATAACCTGATTATAGCTGTACTTACTGCCCTGGTTATCGTAGAGGCGATTATTATTTTTTCTTTACTGCCGCCTGCTCCGGCAAAAAAGATAGTTAAACCAAGGCCTATTCCGGCGCTAAAAGGAAAAATTGCCATTGTCATCGACGACTGGGGATACCATCAAAACACGTTAGACATCGTCAAACAAATAAAATCACCTTTAACAATGTCAATTTTACCCAATCTAAATTATTCTACCGGTATCGCAGAAAGCCTGCATGAGATGGGCTTTGAGATTATCCTGCATTTGCCGAGCGAGCCATTTGAAAAATTCCGCCTGGAAAAAGATACGGTTCTTACGACTATGAATAACGCAGAGATTACCTCGATCCTTAACAATGACCTGCTCAGCGTAAAGTTTGCCAAGGGCGTATCTAACCACATGGGCTCGAAGTTAACTTCCGATAAAAGGGCGATGTCGGCGATTTTTAAAGAACTGAGTTCGAAAAAATTATATTTTCTTGACAGTTTTGTGAGCGCAGACTCTGTCTGTCCTATTATCGCAAAAGAAACCAGGATTAAATTTGCCAGGAGAGACGTCTTCCTTGATAATAAAGAAGAAACAACTTATATAAGAAGGCAAATTAATAAGCTAAAGGCAAAAGCCAGATCCAAAGGATTCGCTATTGGAATCGGGCACGATAGAAAGATTACTTTAGAAACTCTAAAAGTTACAATCCCTGAATTAGAAGAAGAGGGTTTTAAATTCGTTTTTGTTTCTGACTTGGTTAATTAAAATGCGCGTACTAGGAATCGAAACTTCATGCGATGAGACATCGGCAGCAGTTGTGAAAGATGGCTGCGATATTCTTTCCTGTGTAACTTCATCAAGCATGGATTTTCATAAAAATTACGGAGGGATTGTCCCGGAAATCGCATCGCGTAAACAGCTTGAGACAATCGCCTATGTTGCGGAATCAGCATTAAAAAAAGCAAAAACAAACCTTAAAGATATAAAATTAATCGGTGTAACAGACCGGCCTGGACTATTGGGTTCATTATTAGTCGGGATGTCATTTGCCAAGGCAATAAGTTTCGGCCTCAACGTGCCTTTGCTTGATGTTGATCATTTAAAGAGCCATATCTATGCCGGATTTTTAAATGCAAAAAAAATCAAATTACCTTTTATTGCCTTGATTGTTTCAGGGGGACACACGAGTTTATTTTATGTAAGAGACTTCAATAAGATCGAACCCCTGGGCTCGACCAATGATGATGCCTGCGGCGAGGCCTTTGACAAAGTGGCAAAAATTTTAGGAATGGCTTATCCGGGAGGGCCGTTAATAGAAAAACTTGCAAAAAAAGGGGATCCTGCAAAAATTAGATTTAATTGTTCGGATACCAAAAATCCGCTGGATTTTAGTTTTAGCGGCATAAAGACTGCAGTCTTATATTATGTTCAACGCCATGTGTCAAGTGCCAGGTGTCAAGTGCCAAAACGCACAACGCTAAAGGCCGACATCTCGGCGTCTTTTCAAGAGACAGTAATCGATACCTTGATAAAAAAATCCCTGCTTGCTTGTCGTGCCAAAAAAAATAACCGCCTGGTAATCGGAGGAGGGGTAGCGGCAAATAACCGCTTAAGAGAAAGATTCCTGGACGAAGCAAGGCAGCAGGGAATAGAAATTTTCTTTCCGGCAAAAGAACTCTGTATGGATAACGCAGCCATGGTAGCAGGGCTTGCTTATCGCTTATTCAAGAAAGGAGCTTAACCCATGTTGACTGATTCCCAGATTATTTTAAGATTAACACTCACTGTAATCTTAAGCGGCCTTGTTGGTTTTGAGCGCCAGATGCAACGCAGGACCGCCGGCTTAAGGACGCATATCCTGGTTTCTCTTGGTTCCTGCCTTATAATGTTGACATCCCTATATATTTTTGATATATATAATAAGTATGTACCCCTTGACCCTGCAAGAATTGCTGCAGGGGTAATCACAGGTATCGGTTTCTTAGGCGCAGGTACGATTATACGCGAAGGCTCGGAAATAAAAGGCCTTACTACTGCCGCAAGTTTATGGGTAGTAGCAGGTATCGGATTGGCAACAGGCTGCGGATTCCTAATTGGGAGTATCTTTACTACTTTACTTGCTTTAGTCGTGCTTTTGTTATTGCGCTACGCAGAATCGATTGTTTTTCAAAAAGGAAAATCCGGCGAATAAAAGAGTACAGAACAATGGGAAGGGAGGAAACGACAATGGCCTTTAAAAAAAAGATAGAAGAAAAAATCCTTGATGTTGATGCCGCGATGCAGGGGAGCCTCAATTTCAAGGAGCCAGTAAACCTTCGCATTAATGGAAAATTTGAAGGCACTCTTGAAACAAAAGGTAATTTAACTATTGGACAAAGTGCTTTTGTTATGGCAGATATTGTCGGTGACAATATCATTATCGGCGGAAAAGTCAAGGGCAGGATCACCGCAAAAGAAAGATTAACGCTTCTTCCATCAGCAATCGTAGAAGGCGATATCTATCCTGTAAAACTTAATGTTGCTGAAGGGGCGATCTTAGAAGGGCATTGCCTGATGCTGCACGACTTCTTGAATTCCGAAGAATTGGCGCGCTACCTAGAAGTAGACATGAATTCCATACACGAATGGGCCAACTCCGGAAAGGTTCCTGCTTTTAAAGAAGGCGAAAACTGGAAATTCGAGCGTAAGGCAATTGATTCCTGGATTGCCTCGGGAAAAATCGCAAAATAAAATTTTATAAAATGGCTGACGAAAAACTTTTAAATATCAGGGATGTCTCTATTATTTTGGGCATCAATGAAAAAGAGGTAATTGAATTATCGGAAAGCGGGGCGATCCCTGCCTATAAGATCGGCGGAGTTTACTTAAGATTTAAACGCCAGCAGATCGAAGATTATAGGAGGAAAAATAAAATTGCATCGCATAAACACGATATTTCTCTGAACCGCTCTATAAACGATAAGATTGGCGACTTTGTATATTTTAATGATTTTTATATTCTCTCAATACTTATCATTGCCATACTGCTTATAATCATATTTCAGGGATATTAATCAATGGCTTCGCAATCCGGTTTCTGCGATTTAGGCTTCGCAAAAATAGATACGGAAAGACTTAAGCGCAAAGGTTTTTCTGAAGTAATCTATTGCCCGGGAAAAGAAAAATCTCATCTAAAAGTAATCGTTTCAACGTTGTTGAAAAACAAGCAAGATATTCTACTTACCAGGCTTGAAAAAAATAAATTCGCCTTCCTAAAATCGAGCTTTCCCAGGTTAAAATATAATGCAATTGCAAGAATCGGCTATTTTGTGCAAAAACCAAAATTTAAAAAGCCCGGGATTGTGGCAGTGGTAACAGCCGGAACTTCAGATATACCTGTGGCAGAAGAAGCATCGATGACCTTAGAAATACTGGGAAACAAAGTCAACCGGCTTTATGATGTAGGAGTAGCCGGCGTACACAGGCTGATGCAGAATCTACCGGCCTTAAGAAAAGCAAATGTAATCATAGTGGTTGCCGGAATGGAAGGGGCGCTGGCAAGTTTAGTCAGCGGCCTGGTAAAAAGCCCGGTAATCGCTGTACCAACAAGCACCGGCTATGGCGCAAATTTTCATGGGCTGGCTGCTTTACTTACGATGTTAAATAGCTGTTCTCCGGGCATCACCGTAGTTAATATAGACAACGGATTTGGGGCAGGTTATTTTGCTAACCTGATTAATAAATAGCCTTGATGAGTAAAATCACATTAAAAGAAATGGTAAAATTCCACGGCCATCTAGGGCCGTGGCTCGTCTTGGGGGTTTTGTCGGGAGAATCTGCCTTAAAAAAATTGAAAGCTAAGAAATATTTTAGATTGGATGTCCAAGTCTGGGGAGCGGATAGAAAACCTAAATCATGTTTAATAGACGGATTACAACTCTCTACAGGCGCAACTTACGGTAAAGGCAATATTAAGAAATTCGATAATAATAAAATTAAAATTCTGGTTTTAGATCAGGCTAATAAAAAAACGGTAAAATTAACTTTAAAGGACGGCTTATTAAAAAAAATTAATAGTTTAAAAACTCATGCAGATTCAGAAATATTTGCGAAAAAACTTTACAGTACAAATTGTTCCAGGATATTTAACCTGACCCTTACCCCTTAACCCTTACTACTGGAGAAAAAACATGGCGCTTTCAGGACTAGACATTTATAAGTTATTACCTAAGACTAACTGCCGTGAATGCGGCTTTGTGACCTGCCTTGCATTTGCCATGCAATTAGCAAAGAAGGCAGTGGCAATTGAAAAATGCCCGCATTTAAGCCCGGAGGCAAAAAATATATTAGAGGCATCGGGACAACCCCCAATCCGCTTGGTAAGCATAGGAACGGGAGAAACAAAATTAGATACCGGACGTGAAACCGTAATTTTCCGGCACGAAGAAAAATTCCACAACCCATGCGGCATAGGATTCATTATTGAAGATAATCTAACTGGCGAAGAAATCAAGAAACGCCTGGAAAAAATTAATAAATTAAAATTTGAGCGCGTTGGCCAGGCCCTTGATGTTAATCTAGTGGCAATTAAGCAAAACACTGCTAAGGATAACTTTATCAAGGCCGTAAAATTAGTAAACGATAACACAAAACTCAACTTAATCTTGATTGCTAAAGATATTGCAGCTCTGGATGAGGCATTAAAAATAACTAAAGCTAGAAGGCCCCTGATTTATTGCCTTGAATACACAGATTATATTGCTTTATCTAAATTAGCCAAAGATTACAGCGTGCCAATGGTAGTATATGCAAAAGAACTCGGGAAACTTTCTGAGATCACTGCAGGGATAGAGAAAAATGGAGTTAGCGACCTGGTCCTAGATACAGGTAAAAAATCCATTAAAGATAAGATCTGGGATCTAACTCAAATTAGGCGGCTGGCACTGAAAAAATCAAATCGCAGCGTAGGTTTTCCAGTATTAACGATCGCTGAAAATACCGATCCTTACGAAGAAGCAATCGAAGCAGCAACCTATATTGCAAAATATGCAAGCATTGTTTTGCTTAAAGGCATTGAAACAGCTGAGGTATTATCATTGTTAACCCTCAGGCAGAATATTTATACTGATCCGCAAAAACCCTTACAGATTGAACCCGGGCTTTATCCTATCGGTGATGCAAATAATTCTTCTCCAGTATTGATTACCACGAATTTCTCTTTAAGTTACTACACAGTCCTGGGAGAAGTTGAAGCTACCAAGATTCCGTCTTATATTTTAAGCGTGGATACTGAAGGTATGTCAGTATTGACTGCCTGGGCAGCGGAAAAATTTACTCCCGAGAAGATCAGCCTTTCTTTAGAAAAATTCAGCGTAAAAGACAAGGTCAGCCATAATAAAATCATTATCCCTGGTTATGTCGCTGTGATGAGCGGAGACCTGGAAGAGACATCCGGCTTAAAAGTTATTGTTGGGCCAAAAGAAGCAGCAGGGATACCCTCGTTTCTTAAAAACCTGAATTAAACAATGGAAAAATTCAAAGTTACTTTTTATCCGGATAATAAAACCGTGGAGGTGGCAAAAGATACCACCATCCTTTCTGCAGCTATTTCAGCCGGAGTCTACATTAAATCCAGCTGCGGCGGAGACGGAGTCTGCGGCCAATGTAAAGTGATCCTGAAAAAAGGAGAGGTAATTGCCCAGCCTACTGGCCGGTTAAGCCCGGATGAAAGGCAGCGCGGAGTACATCTTGCCTGCACAAGCGAAGTAAGAAGCAACCTGGAAATTGAAATTCCTGCTGAATCAAAACTAGATTTTGATAAATTAACCCCTCAAGAAGTTGAATTAAGACTAAAGGGCGTCTATGCTGAACCGGAAGATATTGAGCCTTTAACACAGGTAGTTAAAGACGGGATATTCAAGCATTCGCCTTTGGCGACGAAAATATATGTTGAACTTCCCCCGCCTAATCTTGACGATAAAATCAGCGACTTAGAAAGATTAAACCGGCATCTCAACCAACTGAATGCTTCGATATTGCAAGTCGGCCTAACTAACATCAGGCAATTAGGCGAACTACTGCGCGATTCCGATTGGAAGGTAACTGTAACCTTGGGCAGACGTAATGAAAATACAGAAATTGTGCATATTGAAAGTGGAGACACATCAGAAAAGAATTTTGGCCTCTGCTTTGATATTGGGACAACCACGATTTCCTGCCAACTTATAGACCTAAAATCAAAAAAAATCCTTGGGACAAAAGCCACTTATAATAAACAGGCAAGTTTCGGAAGTGATGTGATCACGCGGATTATTTACGCAAAAGAAATTAACGGTATCGAAAAACTCCACAATGCAGTGGTTGATGAAATGAACCAGATGACCCGCGAGTTCATCGAAGAACACAATATTGACCTCAATGACGTTAATTGCATAGTCTGTGCGGGAAATACAACCATGATTCATCTTCTACTAGAAATTGACCCGACGTATATCCGCAGGGAACCCTATGTTCCGACTGCGAATTTCCTCCCTGTAATCCGCGCGTCTGAAGCTGAAATTAATATTAACCCGCGGGGATTACTGGCCTGTGTGCCGGGAGTTTCCAGTTATGTAGGGGGAGATGTCACTGCAGGTGTACTTTCCTGCGGCTTGGACAAAGAAAAGGATTTATGCCTTTTGATCGATATTGGCACAAATGGAGAAATCGTTTTAGGAAATGCAGAATTTCTTGTGGCATGTGCTGCTTCAGCAGGCCCTGCCTTTGAAGGATCAGGAGTAGGTTGCGGCATGCGCGCAGCTAAAGGTGCAATTCAAAAAGTAAAGATCGACCCGAAAAATTTTGAAGTTAGTTTTTCTACGATCAGCGATGCAAAACCAAAAGGAATTTGCGGTTCAGGCTATATAGATTTAATTTCCGAAATGTTGCGTACCGGCATAATCGATAAACTGGGAAAAATCAAAATTCAAGACAACCAAAATGTCCGCAAAGGAGAAAATGGGCTGGAATTCATTGTCGTAAAGCAAAAAGATGCGGATGCATCTGCTGATATCGTGATTTCCGAAGCTGACATAGAGAATATTAAGCGCGCAAAGGCTGCGATTTATTCTGCAGCGGCAATCTTAGTAAATCATATGGGTTTTGAATTTTCAGACCTAAAGAAGATCTTCATCGCCGGTGGATTCGGGACTTATCTGGATATTGAAAAGTCGATTAGAATCGGCCTCTTACCTGATTTAGAAAGATCACGCTTTATTTTTGTAGGGAATAGTTCCTTATCCGGAGCCAGGCAAATGCTTTTGTCTTATGAAGCAATGAAAAAAGCCGAAGAAATCGCCAAAAAAATTACTTATTTTGAACTTTCTGTAGAAGCAGGATACATGGATGAATACATCGCAGCACTCTTTTTTCCGCATACAGATTTAACCAAGTTTCCGAGCATAAAAGCTTAAATATTTGACATTTGAATTTTGAAATTTGAATTTAGGAGCGAAGCGACGATTATGGGCTATATTATTGCAGTTGCTGGCAAAGGCGGTACAGGAAAAACTACAATCACTGCCTTATTGGTAAGATTAATCAAAGAGAAAAAACTCGGCTCTCTTTTAGCAATCGATGCTGACCCTAATAGTAACTTAGGTGAGGTTTTAGGCCTTAAAACAGAAGTCACCATAGGCTCTATTCTCGACACAATATCAACAAATCCCGAAAGTTTACCTGAAGGCATGACCAAAGACCGTTTTATCGAATATAAGGTACAAACTGCAATTCAGGAAGCAGAGGGCTTTGACCTATTAACCATGGGCCGGCCCGAAGGCCCGGGTTGTTATTGTTTTGTCAACAATTGTTTAAGGAGTGTGATGACAAAACTTATTGATGATTACGACTACATCATTATCGATAATGAAGCGGGATTAGAGCATCTTTCACGCAGGACTACGCGTTACGCCGACACATTGCTGGTGATTTCTAATGCCACGCCAGTTGGCCTAAGGGCAGCTTCCCGAATCAGAGATATTGTGAAGGAATTAAAAATAAAAACTAAAAAAAATCTTTTGCTGATTAATTGTTTTGATCAAGAATTGGAAAAGGAAAAATTGCTCGGTATGGATTTAAACTATTTAGGCAGCCTTGCCTTTGATGAAGAAATTAATCAAATCAGCCTGAATGGAAATTCTCTCATAAAACTGAATAAAGATTCGATAACTTTCAACCGGCTGCGTAAGATAGGAGAAAAGATATGGGCTTAGAGTTAATGCTGGAAAAATGGTCGGGAAGCGTTTCTGTAGTAAAAATCGGGGCAACAAAAGAAGAGGGCGGCACGCGTAATAAAGTTATGCAAATCGGCGGCCAAAAAACCCTTCCTTTTTTATTTGCAGAAGGGGCCCTTCCCAATAAACCTGTAGTGGCTTATGAAATTTGCGATATTGCACCAACTGATTGGCCGCAAGAATTAAATACTACTTACGGGGACACCTTTAAGGACAGTTTGAGCTGGGCAGAGAAATGCGTTAAAGATTATAAAGCCGAACTTCTCTGCGTCAGATTAATCGGTGCGCACCCGGACTTCGGAAATAAAACTCCGGAAGATGAGGCAAGTTTTATCAGCCAGCTTTTAAAAAAAGTGCAGGTCCCGCTTATAATACTGGGGTGCGGTGATGATGCAAAAGACAATCTCGTACTACCAGCCTGCTCTGAAGCTGCACATGGAGAGCGTTGCCTGATAGGAAGCGCGGTGCAGGATAATTATAAAACACTCACCGCAGCAGTGCTTGCCGACGGGCATAATATCATTGCCGAATCGCCAATCGACATTAATATCGCCAAACAATTGAATATTTTAATTTCGGATATCGGGCTTTCATTAGACAGAATCGTGATTAATCCCACTATCGGCGCACTAGGTTATGGCCTGGAATATGCCTATTCGATTATGGAGCGCGCAAGATTAGCAGGGCTATCAGGAGATAAAACTGTAGCTAACCCATTTATTTGTTTTATCGGCCAAGAGGCCTGGCGGGCAAAAGAAGCTAAAGATCAAAGCGCAGAACAGGGAATACTTTGGGAAGCAATCACTGCAACAGCCCTACTTCAGGCAGGGGCAGATATTTTGGTAATGCGGCATCCCAAGGCGATTGAGAAAATAAATAATTATATTAATTCACTTTACCGAGGTTAAAAATGTATATAATCGGCGAATTAATCAACGGTATGTATGCGAATATTGGCAAGGCTCTAAAAGAAAAAAATAAGGCGATTATCCAGAAATGCGCATTGGAACAAATTAAAGCCGGGGCAGATGCCCTGGATATTAACTGCGGGCCCGCATCAAAAAACCCGATTCAAGACATCCAATGGTTAGTGGAAACCATCCAAGAGGTAACTGACAAACCCTTAGCCATTGATTCCAGCAAACCCGATTGTATTGAATCGGGCTTAAAGGCACTGAAGAATCCGGCAATTATAAATTCTACTACCGCTGACCTGGAAAAACTCAAGCGCATCGTACCACTGGCAGTAAAATATAATGCCAAATTAATCGGCCTGACAATCAGCGCAAAAGGAATCCCGCAAAATAAAGACCAGAGATTAGAATCGGCAGCCACGATAATTACTTCTTGCAGCGAAGGAGGCTTTCCAATAGAAAACCTCTACATCGACCCGATTGTCATGCCTGTGAATGTTGCGCAGGCACAAATGATGGATATACTGGAATCGATAAAAGAATTTAAAATTTTGTCTGATCCTCCACCAAAAACCATCGTAGGATTAAGCAATGTCTCTCAAGGCACAAACGCCAGGCCGCTGATCAACAGGACCTTTCTTGTCATGGCAATTTCCTTTGGCCTGGATGCTGCGATACTCGATCCGAAAGACGAAGAACTGATGAATGCCTCGATTACCACAGAATTAATTCTCAATAAACAAATCTATTGTGATTCTTACCTCGATGCTTATAGGAAAAAGTAAAATGCGGCATAAAAAAGTTTTAAGGCATATCTTTAGGTTCCATGGTTTCTTGGGAAGCCTGAAGCTGGCGGCTACTGGAATAGGATATTTATTCTTGTATCACAGGAATATGCGCATCATATTCCTCACGGGGATTGCCGCTTTTCTTTTCGGCCTTAAAGTCCAATTGACCAATATTGAACTTGTGGCCCTATGCATTACGATCACGCTCGTGTTTATGGCGGAGATCTTCAATACCGCGATTGAAATCATTATTGACATGACTAGCCGCAAATATCACACCCTGATCAAACTAGTCAAAGATATTGCAGCTGCAGTGGTCCTGATTGCTTCTTTAAACGCAGTTGCTGTCGGCTATATACTTTTTTTTAGAAGATTTTTCAAATAGGCTTACCCAATATCAAAACTATGCAAAACAAAGGTTTTAAATTTATCTGGCTGCTAATCGTAATTATAATCGCATCTTATTTCCTGATCGTAGCACTCATGTATATCTATAATAAGAGTTTTGTCAAGGAGCAGACGAAGTCCATGGATGCTATCAAGCAAACCGTCGAAGACATCAAGAAAAGAATGAGCGCTGAAGAGATCGAATACAACAAGGCAAAGCTGCAGGAAGAGTTAAAAAAGAGGCAGTACGATATCCTGGCATTTGAAAATTCACTCACCAGTGTAGAAAAGATTGCCCTGGAAGCCGCCACAAATTGCGAGAAGGTATTTGAACAATTCAGAAAAGGACAAGCCGGCAAATCCCAGGCCTATGAAGCGGCAATTTTTGCTAAAGATCAATGCGAAAAGGTTCGGCGCGACCTACGTTTTATTAAAGCTCCTGACGGACTCCCCAAAGATATAGATAATCTGCTTTCAGAAACGAAAAATTCCCTGATTTCTTCATATACTACAAGGATCGACGCATTCGAGAATCTACTCAAATTTATTGAAGAGAATAACCCTGGCTATCAGGCAAAATTTTATCAAGATATCAAGCTAGCGCGGAGTATTTCATCCGGAGTTGCCCTGAATATTGTCGATGTGAAACGTGAGATGGGCATAGAAATCGTCAGGCACTATAAAAATATACTGAGTAGGAAAGCAAATTTAAAAAAAGACAGTTATAGCATCGGAGGTATCTATTTTTCGGATAACAACCATTTTGCCTTCATAGAAGGCAAAATTTATCGTACGAATGACGCTGTCGCAGGCGGTAAAATCGTAAAAATCTCTCCAGATAAAATCACATTAGAATTTTCTGACGGTTCAAAAGAATACACTACCGGAGATTGCATCGAACCCCGCTAGAGAAAGGTAGAAAAAAGATGAAAAAAGTTATTATTTTCTTAGCGGCATTGGCCATTATCTTGGGTATTGCAGGATATTGGATCTATCAAAAATATGCCATTAACTATTTTAAACAGCTGGAATTAGTAAAAAATATTAATACAAAAATAGCTTCTATGAAAATTGGTACGCCCAGAAGCAGCATCTTAAAAATGCTGGGTAAACCGGAAAAAATCGAGGTTTATATGCTGGGGGACCAAGCAGTAGAATTTATTTTCTTCAGGACCAAGGTGACTCCGCTTTTTGGCAAAGATACAGAAGATAGCTTTACCCCGTTGGCCATAGAAAGCTCAAAAGGCGTTATGATAAACTGGGGGAATAAATTCTATCTTGAGGTATCCAGCCGTAAATAATAGGGCCCGGAAATTAAATTGCTTTTTGAAATTTTTATGATATTATAGACGGAATCGGCGGCGTAACTCAGCCTGATAGAGTAGTCGGCTCATACCCGATTTGTCACTGGTTTAAATCCAGTCGCCGCCACCAAATTTTCACAACCAAAGGTTAGGAGGAAAAATGAAAAAAATATTTTTATTTTCCTTACTATTATTTTCATGCTTAATTTTTCGGGCTAATAGCCAGGCTCAACCTATCGAACTCACGATCCAGCCCGATAAAGAGAATTATGAAGCAGGGGAAAGAATCAAATTAGAGATTACTTTCAAAAACAATTCCGATAAGACACAGATTCTCTTCTGGAGCAAGAGTATACCCAATGTCATTAAAGGACAAGACGCGCTAACCGTGCAAACTTCAACCTCTTTATTTCCGCAGGTAAAAAGGATTGACCTGTCTTCGGGGTATTCCAATACTAAAATCCTCAGCATTCCCACTTCTGATATAAAAGACGGCATTTATCAGCTGAAATTGGAATATTCCCCTGCGAATGTTGACGAAAATTTGAAGTTTACCCCAGGCCAAGAAGTATTTAGCGGTTCAATCACATCCAATACGATTAAAATCAAAATCACAGATAATCGAAAATTCAAGTAACCAACCCGGGGCCATTTACCGTGATCATAAATAAATTCAAAGACACAGTTAAGGCGCATGCTTTAATTCGAAACAACGACAGTATTGTCATCGGTGTTTCCGGGGGCCCTGACTCTGTTGCCTTGTTACTCTTGTTAAATGCATTAAAAAAAGAGCACAAACTCAAACTGCATATTGCCCACCTCGACCACATGTTAAGGCGCGGTTCATCTAAAGATACGGCCTTTGTAGAAAAACTTGCCAAAAAATTAAATGTCCCTTTGACTATTGCCAAGATTAACGTCAAGGAATTGGCAAAAACAGGTTCATTGGAAGAAATTGCCAGAAACGTCAGGCTGGCGTTCTTGTTTAAAGTCGCCAAAGACCTAAAGGCGAAAAAAATCGCCCTGGGCCATAACCTCGACGATCAGGCAGAAACCGTGCTCATGCGCATCATCAGAGGCACCGGGCTCTATGGCATGGCGGGGATATTACCAACCAGAAAAATCGGCAATTTCGAGATCATCCGCCCTTTAATTGAAATCAGGCGCAATGAAATCGAATCATTCCTAAAGAAGAAACAGATTCGTGCCTGCCAGGACCCTTCTAATTTGGACGAGATTTATTTTAGGAATAAGATCCGGCACAAACTCCTGCCACAACTAGAAAAAGACTTTAATCCCAATATCAGAGAAACCCTGAGTGTAATCGCCCAAAGCGTGAGCCAAGATTATAATTATCTGCGTAAACAGGCCTATGCCGCGATTGTACAGATGGGCAATCGTATCAACCTGGATAAATTTCAAAGGCTGCATCCGGCAATCCAAAGGCTGGTTCTGCGCCTAAAAATTACCCAGATTCAAGGAAATACCCGCAGAATCACCTTCCAACATATTAAAGAAATAGAGGACCTCATCCGCAACCGCCCTAAAAACTCAATAGTTGACCTGCCTAAAGGCATATCTGTTGTAAAAAAAGGCAACACTATCTCGTTTTATAAAAGATAATATAGCAATAAATACTTGATTTTATTAGTGGTTAAAGCTATAATATAATTTCTTAAAATACGGAGAAAAAATGGCAAACCATAAAAATTCAAAGTTAAAAAAGAATAAGTTTCTCGGCCGCTTTCCCTGGGGCTGGTTATTGGGAATTTTTGTTTTTTATCTGATTATTAGCTCGCTAAACACCTCTGTAACCGGCGTACCCAAAGAAATATCCTATAGTAATTTTTACCAGGTTTTAAAAAATAACCCGGAAAAAATTAAATCTCTCACCAAGGTAGAAACAGAACTCTCGGGGGATTTTACGGATAATTCTAAATTCAAACTCACTATCCCGGATAATGACCAAGAGCTCTTAAGCATTATCAGGCAGAATGTTGCGAATTTTGATGTTAAACCTGCACGCACGTTTTTAGCAGCCTTGATCTTTAATCTCGGGCCGATACTGCTTTTAATTCTATTCTGGTGGTTTATGGCTGCCCGGGGAGAACAACTTGGGAATCGAATTATGGGCTTTGGCAAAGTCAAACCGGCAATCCATAGCGAGAGTTTGAATGGAAAAGTAACCTTTAACGATGTCGCAGGCGTTGATGAAGCCAGAGAAGAACTTCAGGAAGTTATCGAGTTCTTAAAAGACCCAAAGAGGTTCCAAAGGTTGGGCGGAAAAATTCCTAAAGGCGTGCTTCTCGTCGGGCCTCCTGGATGCGGTAAGACATTAATTGCCAAGGCGGTTGCCGGAGAGGCAGGGGTGCCTTTCTTTAGTATTTCAGGTTCTGATTTTGTCGAGATGTTTGTCGGGGTAGGCGCCAGCCGTGTGCGGGATTTATTTGAACAGGGCCGCAAGGCTTCTAAAGTCTCCGGCAAAGGTGCAATTATCTTTATTGATGAAATCGATGCCGTGGGAAGATTACGTTTTTCAGGAATTGGCGGCGGGCACGATGAAAGAGAGCAAACCTTAAACCAATTACTCGTAGAAATGGATGGCTTTGCCACTGAACAGGGATTAATTCTTATTGCTGCAACCAACCGCCCGGATACACTTGATCCGGCACTTCTCAGGCCTGGTAGATTTGACCGGGTAATTGTGGTAAATCTGCCTGATATTATGGGCAGGGAAGCAATCTTAAAGGTGCATACCAAAAAAATTAAACTAGCGCCTAACGTAAATTTAAAGGTAATTGCTCAACATACTTCTTTATTCTCAGGTGCTGATTTAGCAAATCTCTGTAACGAGGCAGCACTTTTAGCTGCCCGGCACAATAAAGAAGGGGTAGAGCAAAACGACCTGGAAGCAGCGATTGAACGTGTGATTATGGGGCCGGAGAAAAAAAGTAAAACAATGAGCAAGCGCGAAAAAGAACTAACTGCTATTCATGAAGCAGGACACGCCATTCTCTCGCTTTTAATCCCCGGAGTTGATCCGATGACCAAGGTATCGATTATCCCCAGAGGCATGTCAGGAGGCTATACTCTGACACCGCCGCGCGAAGATAAAAATTATCGTTCAAAACAAGAATTCCTCGGAGATATCACCATGTGTTTAGGCGGCCGCGTTTCTGAAGAACTAAACTTCGGAGATATTACTACCGGTGCAGGGCATGACCTAGAGGTGGCCACCCAAATGGCCAGGCAGATGGTCTGCGATTTCGGGATGAGTGAGCGCCTGGGGAACATTACCTTGGGAAAAAGCCATGGCCCGGTATTCTTAGGGCGCGACCTTGTTGAAGAAAAAAATTACAGCGATGAAACAGCCAGAATCATTGACGAAGAGGTAAAACGCATTATTGACGTATGCTATGAACGCGCAAAGAAAATAATTGAAGAAAACAAGGACAGGATTAAATTACTGGCCCATACGTTACTGGAAAAAGAAGTTTTAAACGGCGAAGAAGTAATGGCGCTGCTTGGAATAGATAAAAAGGATAACGAAGAAACTCTGTCCCTATGAGAATCCTGGAATTAAACCAGCAAAAAGAAATTGAAAAAGTGATGCGGGATATCAAGGTGGACCCATACGGTATTAAGATTATGGCGCCTAAGGCAAAACATTATTTAATCAAAATTAATTCTCTTGCAAACGTTGCGGCAAATATTTTAAAACAAGAGATGCTTTCTTTAGGCGCAGATGTAGCGATTGCTAAGGACTCCCTTACCGGAAAAACAAAAAGAACCGATTGCCTGGCAATAGCCAGCCTTGCCCAATTAAGCAACTTAAATAAGAAACTTTCCCGGCAGCCTTTTGGTTTGGATAAATTATCTCAACAAATATCTTCTTTAATAAATAACTACCAGAAAAATAATTTTACGCTTGACTTGGGAAAATATAAGCTGACCTTAAAAAATGGCAAGGCAATGATCATGGCGATAATCAATGTTACGCCTGATTCTTTTAGTGGCGACGGATTGTATGAAGCAGGTATGGAAAAAATCGTCGCATATGCTGAAGAGTTAGTTAAAGAAGGCGCGGACATCCTTGACGTAGGAGGAGAATCCAGTAAGCCGGGAGCAAGGCCGGTTTCCTTAAAAGAAGAGCTGGCAAGAACAATACCTGTAATACAGGCCCTGGCTAAAAAAATAAAGGTGCCTATTTCAATTGATACGAGTAAACCGGAAGTTGCCAAGTGCGCGCTAGAGAATGGTGCATGCATGATTAATGACATTACAGGCTTAAAAAATCCCAAGATGATTAAAATTGCCCGTAAATATGGCTGCGCCGTTGTGATTATGCATATGAAAGGCACGCCAGCGAATATGCAGGACAATCCGGAATATAGCTTTCTGCTGGATGAAATCACAGATTTCTTGAGCAAGGCAATCGATACTGCGCTCCAGGGAGGGATTAAAAAAGAAAAGATCATCATTGACCCTGGGATTGGATTCGGAAAAACCATAGAACATAATTTAGAAATTCTAAAGAACTTAAAAGAATTAAAGTCTCTCGGCGTTCCTATCATGGTCGGCACATCAAGGAAATCATTTATCGGCAAAATATTAAACAAGGAGCCCGGGGACAGGATTTTCGGCACAATCGCGACATCTGTCTTGGCCGTACAGAATGGCGCGAACATCTTGCGCGTCCATGACGTAAAAGAAGTAAAACAATCTATTAAAATACTTAACCGTCTGAATAACCTATGAGCAGCCTTCCCTGGAAACCAATTTTCGAAATATTAATTCTCTGGTTCTTGATTTATCATATTATGCTTTTTTTCGTCGGTACACGTGCGCTCCAGGTATTAAGAGGCATTATTATCATCTTGCTTGCTTTTTTCATCTTTCAATTACTCGATCTTCAGGTGGTGGATTGGCTTTTTACAAAATTATTCGCGATTTCAGTCATCGCCTTCCTGGTTATTTTCCATCCGGAAATCAGGCAAGGCCTGGCAAGGCTCGGGCAACGGCATTTATTCGGAACATCCTTAAAGGACGAAGAATTAGATATTATTTTAGCTGAAATTGTCGGTGCAGCAGAAAATTTAAGCAAAGAAAAGGTAGGCGCCTTAATTGCCATAGAGAAAAACGACCCCTTAAAGATATATGCGGAAAGCGGGGTATTGATCGATGCGCGCGTTTCCTCTGATTTGATTCAAACGATTTTTACGCCCAAGAGCCTTTTGCATGACGGAGGCCTGATTATTCAACTTGGCAGGGTTATCGCCGCAGGTTGCCTTTTTCCACTTACAGAAAGCCAGGATATAAACAGAATCTATGGCACAAGGCACCGTGCAGCCTTAGGATTAAGCGAAGAGACAGACGCAATAGTAATCATTGTTTCTGAAGAAAGGCAAGATATGTCGCTGGTCTACCGCGGAAAATTGCATAAGGATTTAAGCCGCGAAACAATGTTCTCTAAATTAAGGGAATTAATCAAGCATAAAAATGAGTAAACCCAAGATTAGCTTAGCAAAAAGATTAATCAATCTATTCACCTCACATCCCTGGCTAAAGCTTATTTCACTGGTCTTGGCAATTATTGCCTGGTTTTATGTGAGTAGTGAGTTAAGTAAATTCAATTATTAAATGGTGAGGCTAGGGGTAAATATTGACCATGTGGCAACGCTTAGGGAATTGCGCCGAGGAAACTTCCCTGAACCGGCATTAGCGGCAATTACGGCCCTGGCTTGCGGCGCAGATTCGATTGTAGTGCACTTAAGAGAAGACCGCAGGCATATCAAAGAAAACGACCTGCTTGTCTTAAAAAAAATTGTCCGGACAAAACTCAACCTGGAGATGTCGTTAGCAGATGAGATTGTAAAGATCGCCTGCGAGGTAAGGCCGCACCAGGCAACGCTTGTCCCGGAAAAGAGGCAGGAATTAACTACTGAAGGCGGGCTAGACGTTATTGCTAATTTAAAAAAGACTTCTGACGCAGTAAATAAGCTAAAAAAATGCGGTATCCAAGTAAGCCTGTTCATTGACCCGGACAAAAAACAAATTATCGCGGCAAAAAAAAGCGGTGCAAAATTAATCGAGCTGCATACCGGTAGATTTGCCGATGCAAAAACTAAAGCAGAGGAGAATAAATATTTCAATGAACTAAAAAATGCTGCGGGCTTTGCCTCAAGTATCGGACTAAAGGTTTTTGCCGGGCATGGTCTAAATTATGATAATGTGCAAAGAATCTTGAGAATTAAAGAAATCGAAGAATTAAATATCGGCTATTCCATCATCTGTAAGGCAGTGATGCTCGGGCTTGGCCAGGCAGTAAAAGAAATGAAAAGGATATCGAACAGCATAAGAATAGATAAATGCAGATAATCAGAGGAACAGGCATAGACATCACAGAAGTAAAGCGGCTTCGCCAGGCAATAGAGAAATGGGGCGATGTATTTACTAATCGGCTCTTTACCAAAAAAGAATTGGAAAATGCCAAAAAACGCGGCAGCCTCTATCAGCATCTTGCGGGAAGATTTGCGGCAAAAGAAGCAGTTTTTAAGGCCCTGGGCAATAAAGACCTGAATTGGAAAGATGTAGAAATCCTCAACGACTCCGAGGGCAGGCCGAATTGCGAAATCTTAAATAATAAGGCCAAAAAAGTCGATGTGCATATTTCGATTTCACATGTAAAAAATTATGCGACTGCCTTTGCAATTATTACAGAGAAAGCCTTGTAGCCACAAAGGCAACTTTGGCCACGTCCTGATTATTGCCGGCTCTGCAAGATTTTCCGGAGCAGGGGTCCTTGCTGCAGAAGCAGCATTGCGTTCAGGAGCAGGATTGGTTACTCTGGGAATTCCCGAGAGCCTGATAACAGCGGTCATAAAAATAAAAGCAAAAGAAATCATGCTCCTGCCGCTAAAAGAAACAAAAGAAAAAACTTTGAGCGAAAGATCTTTTAAAAAAATCGCAGAATTTGCTAAAGATGTTAACGTCGTGGCGATCGGCCCGGGGCTTACTCAAAACAGAGAAACTCTTAAGTTAGCGAGAAAGGTTGTCTCAAAGATTAACAAGCCAATGATAATTGACGCCGACGGCCTGAATGCGTTAGCGGGACATCTAAAGATCTTAAAACAAACGGGGAACGGGGAACGGGTAACGGGCCAACGAATATTAACCCCGCATCCGGGTGAAATGGCCAGGCTGCTTGGTATCAATATCAAGCAGGTTCAAGCGCAAAGAAAAAAAGTTGCCAAAGAAACGGCAAATGATTATAATGCACTAGTTGTTTTAAAGGGAAATCAGACAATTGTCGCCGCGCCAGGGGGAAAGACTTACGTCAACACAACGGGAAATCCTGGCATGGCTACTGCAGGAAGCGGCGATTGCCTCACGGGAATGATTGCCACATTTTTAAGCCAGGGCCTAGAGCCATTTAAAGCAGCCAAATTTGCGGTTTATTTACACGGCCTTGCCGGAGATTTAGCCGCTAAAGAAAAAACTGAAATTTCCTTGATTGCTTCAGACATTATTGCTAAAATCCCTGAGGCAATAAAACAGTGTTCTTAATAGCTTGCCGGCATAGCTCAGTTGGTAGAGCGTCTGTTTTGTAAACAGATGGTCGGGGGTTCGATTCCTCTTGCCGGCTTTAATTTAAAATAGGAAAATAATGAAGCCTAAATTGTCACCCAATAGTTTAAATCCAATAGAAATCAAAGAATTATATTGGAATAAAAATTATAAAGTAAATGAAATAGCAGAAAAACTTAATATTTCATTTTGGAAACTATATAATTTTATGGATAAAAATAATATTTCACGTAGAAATCGCTCAGAAGCCGGATTTTTATTAAATAGCTTAAAACCCCAGTTTAAAACAAAAGAAAATTTAACTATTGCGGAAGAAAAATTAAAAATTGCCGGTATCATGCTTTATTGGGCAGAAGGAACGCTAAGAGGGAATACTGTAGATTTCGCTAATAGTAATCCTAATATGATAAAAATATTTTTGAAATTTTTAAGACAAATCTGTGGTATAAGTGAAGAGCGGCTACGAGTCTATCTTTATGCTTATTCTCATTGCGATTTAGAAAAAATAAAAAAATATTGGTCAAAAATTACTAAAATTCCCTTGAGCCAATTTACTAAACCGTATATAAGAGAAGGCAATTTAAACATTACTCATAGAAAATTGCCTTTTGGTTTAGTACATATTAGATATAACGACAAACGTTTATTAAAAATAATTGATTGCTGGATAAATGATTATAGAAATAATGTTTTAGTTCGGGCAGGTACCCAAGTGGCCAAAGGGGGCAGACTGTTAAAAGGCAGCGTCTTGTTGAAAGATAAGATGGAAAAGTAGGTGAATTCAGGGAACCCCTTGGATCACAATATTCCAAGGGCAATCCTGAGCCAAGCCCCCGCTGCTTCGTTTTGCGAAGCAAAACAGCGGGGGAAGGTGCAGAGACTAAGCGCCTACCACCTAAAGCGAAAAAGCTATGGTGATGAGATAGTCCAAGCCCTGGAGTAATCTAGGGGTTCTTGAAATCTGCTGCACTTGTGCTTCATAGGTTCGAATCCTATCCTGCCCATTCTGCTTCGCCATTCAGCGAGTAAAATTCGGGTATGGCTTCGCAGGAATTACAATAAGTTGAAAGCAGAATGTCTCTGCGAAGCTCTACCATAGATAACAGGTTGAAGAGCGAAGCAGGACATTTCTCAATCAACGCTCCGACAAGAAGAAACTGTTGCGGGTGTAGTTCAATGGTAGAACAATAGCCTTCCAAGCTATATATGTCGGTCCGATTCCGATCACCCGCTCTCGACCAACAAAGGAAAAACATGGAAAGAGAATTTCTTGAACCGGTTTTTATTGATGCCTTCGATGTTGATGACGCCTGGTTCCAATGCCTGTCAACAATATTAGACAAAGGCCATGTCTACACAATCACCCGAGGCAGTTACGAAGGCCAAAAGCGGCTTGAGTTTGATTTTGTTGTGATAAAAATCAAAAAACCATCGCATCAGATTATCCCAATAATCCCCGAAGGCATGAGCATCCCCGCACCTACGGATATGGATTATGTCCAGGGTTATTTAAGTTATCTTTTAACCGGTGCAAAGACTGAAACAGAAGACTATACCTACGGAGAAAGATTGGTCGGGAGATTAGTTGCGCCTGAATTGGTAAAAGAAATGCCATTAAGCGTAAATCAGGTGGAAGAGGTAATAAAAATTTATAAAGAAAAGGGCTTTGGGACAAATCAGGCAACCATGGAAATCGGCATGCCTTCGGATATAAAATTAAATGACCCGCCCTGCCTAAGGATTATCGATACCAGGATCCGTTACGGCAAACTGCATTTTATTTTATATTTTCGTTCCTGGGATTTATGGGGAGGATTTCCTTCAAATCTAGGAGGACTACAGCTAGTTAAGCAATATATGGCGAGTGAAATCGGAGTAGAAGACGGAGAAATTGTCGCAGTCAGTAAAGGGCTGCATTTATATGAATATAGTTGGGAATTAGCAAAATTACGCACAAATAAACCTAACCTGGAGATAAAATGACCAAACGAAACTACAAAGGCCCGGAGAGAAGAAAATCCGAAAGATTTGATTATGCAACACCGCTCAATTATAAGGTCTGTAAAAAAACTACCGTCTCTAAGATACTTAAAGGCTATACCTCAAACGTAAGCGAATTAGGCGTACTTTGCAATATAAAAGACAAGGTGAAAATTAACGATATCATCTGGCTTTCTTTTGACAGAGGAACGCTGAATATTTATGAAGACCTGGAAAAAAGAGCCCTGATTTACCAAAACGGAGTAGTTGCCAAAGTGGCAAGAGTCGAGCCGAAGGGTAACGGAACTTTTGATGTTGGCCTGCATTTCATCACCCGCGAAGAAAAAAATATTTCTTATATCTTTCCTAAGGTGCATTTTTTAAAGGACCTGCCGGAAAATCTTACCGCCGAAGAAGAGGAAACAGAAGAGAATGAGCTTGCAGCAGAAGAAGAGAAAGAAGAATTCTCTCAAGTGATAGAATCCGGTGACAAGGAGTTGGATGAAAACGACGAAACCTAGAATCACGATATTAGGCGATGGCGGCTGGGGCACCACCCTGGCAATCTTATTGCACAACAAAGGAATACCGGTCACCTTATGGGGCGCATTCAACGACTATGTTGCGATCCTGGATAAAAAACGCCTAAACTCAAGATTTTTGCCGGGGATTAAAATTCCCAAGGGAATTCGGATAACCCATGACTTGCAAGCTGCGCTCCTAGATAAAGAAATCATCGTCTTTGCCGTTCCTTCTCAATATATGCGCTCTGTTTTGAAGAAAATTGCGCAGATAAAATTTTCACGTAATGCAATCTATTTGAGCGTCACTAAGGGTATTGAAGTTGATTCGCTTAAAAGAATGTCGCAAATCGTAAAAGAAGAATTAGGGAAATTAAAATTTGCCGTGCTTTCAGGCCCGACTATCGCGCATGAAGTCGCTTGCGGAAAACCTACTACTGCGGTAATTGCATCTGATAATAAAAACATTAGAGAGTACCTGCAGAATATTTTCATGAACGAGAGATTGCGCATTTATACTAATAGCGATGTCATCGGAGTAGAGCTGGGAGGAAGCCTAAAAAATGTCATTGCCATTGCCTGCGGAATTTCCGATGGTTTAAATTTTGGTTCGAACACAAAAGCAGCGCTGCTTTCCCGAGGGCTTGCGGAAATCTCTCGGCTAGGCAAGACAATGGGCGCGAAGCCTGCTACTTTCAGCGGAATCAGCGGACTAGGGGACCTAGTCACTACTTGTATCAGTGAATATAGCAGAAATCACTTCGTAGGAGTAGAAATCGGAAAAGGAAAAACCTTAAAAAAGATCCGCTCGCAGATGAAAATGATTGCTGAAGGCGTGCCAACTGCAAAATCAGCTTATCAATTAAGCCTAAAGTATAAAATTTCCATGCCGATCACCAAAGAAATTTATGCTGTGCTTTATAGAAATAAACCTGCTCTCGAGGCTGTCAAAGATTTAATGACGAGAGAAAGAAAAGAAGAATAAAATTTAAGGTAGGACCTTATGTGGGCGTTGCCCCGAAAGTCTTACCTTGATAAATATAGCAGAAGTTTGTGATGTGGGGCGTGCCCCGTTACAAATTTCATGCTACACTAAATATAGAAATTTGTAACGGGGCGTGGCTCAGTTTGGCTAGAGCGCTTGAATGGGGTTCAAGAGGTCACAGGTTCAAGTCCTGTCGCCCCGACCAATAATTAAAAAGTAATCTACAAAGGAGGTTCAAATGTATACCGGACCAGAAAGGCGAAAGACTCCTCGCGTGAGCGGCCGTTTTATTGTCTCCTACCGTATCCTCGAGGAAAGCGATAATATTGATATTTCCCAAACAAAAAATATCAGTATGGGCGGCATGCTTTTAACCACCAACAGGCGTTTTGACCCTGGGACAAATCTGGCTATCGAAATCAGGTTGCCGTTTGATCCAAACCCGATCATGCTCATCGGCCGCGTGATCGAATCACACGAAATCACCAAAGACCTGATCTATGACACAAGAATGCAGTTCCTGGCAGTTGATGAAAGACATAGAAAAGTTATCAATCAAACGGTTGATTATTATTTGAAAAAATAGTATCAAACGAATGAAAGGGCGTAACACATGGAAAAGATCAATATTGGGTTAATTGGTTTTGGTAATGTTGGTTCAGGTGTCGTAAAGATCCTGCGCGAAAGAAAATCTTTTTTAAGCGAGAAGACCTCGCTTGAGCTTAACATTAAAAAAATCTGCGATAAAGACCTCACCTCGAAAAGAAACGTACATATTGAAAAGGATTTGGTTACCCGCGATGTAAGAGATGTTACTAATGACCCAAAGATTGATATAGTTGTAGAGTTAATCGGCGGCATACACCCGGCAAAAGAAATTATTATTGAAGCGCTGAAAAAAGGTAAAAATGTCGTTACCGCTAACAAAGCGCTTTTGGCCGAGCACGGCAGGGAATTATTCACCCTTGCCCGTGACCGCTCAAGAAGCATCTATTTTGAGGCCTCTGTAGGCGCGGGGATCCCGATTATAAAATCACTGCGCGAAGGCCTGGTTGCCAATAAATTTAGCAGCATCTTTGGAATTGTTAACGGCACATCTAATTTTGTCCTTTCAGAGATGTCTGCAAGGAACTGTTCGTTTAATGATGCGCTTCTTGAGGCCAAAAAGAGAGGTTTTGCGGAAAAAGATCCAACGCTGGATATTGAAGGCATTGACTCTGCGCACAAATTATCGATCTTAAGCTATCTTTGCTTCGGAAAATTAGCTAACAGAGAAGATATCTTTATTGAAGGGATTTCCCGCGTTTCTATAGTTGATATTAACTATGCCAAGGAAATGGGCTTTGAAATAAAACTGCTGGCTATTGCAAAAAAGGAATCCGATGAACTGGAACTTAGGGTGCATCCCACATTAATTCCTGAATCACATTTGCTTGCTTCTGTAAACGGCATATTCAACGCAATCTATGTCTCAAGCGATTTGGCAGGGAATCTTTTATTCTACGGGCCCGGGGCAGGACAACTTTGCGCTGCATCGGCGGTTGTTTCTGATATCGTGGATTTAACCCATGACATTAAAGCCGGCCTATTTCGCTCGACATTAAACGTGGTGGTAGATCATTCAATCAAGAAACTGCGTAAGATCGATGAAATCGAAAGCCGTTATTACATCAGATTCATGGCCGTAGATAAACCGGGTGTGCTGGCAAAGATTTCCGGCGTCCTGGCAAAATCCGGAATCAGTATTGCAACAGTTACCCAGAAAGAAAGAATCAAGGCACAGACGCAAATCGTGCCGATAATGATGATCGTACATGATGCAAAAGAAAAATCGCTCAAACAAGCGCTCGATACTATTGATCGCTTTGATATTATAAAAGAGAAATCTGTAGCGATTAGAATTGAGGAAGCATGAGAACAAGTCACAAAGTCACAAAGTCACAAGGTCACAGGTATACGGGAGTAATTGAGAAATACAAAAAATACTTACCGGTGACAAAAAAAACTCCGGTAATTACTTTGAATGAAGGAAATACGCCTTTAATTTTTGCCCCATACATCAGCAAAATTGCCGGAAAGAATGTTGAGGTCTATTTAAAATATGAAGGCTTAAATCCCACCGGGTCTTTTAAGGACCGCGGAATGACTATGGCGATCTCCAAGGCCTGCGAGGAAGGCTCAAAGGCTGTAATGTGCGCGTCAACCGGGAATACCTCTGCTTCTGCAGCTGCCTATGCGGCAAAGGCAGGCATAAAATGTATCGTGTTGATCCCTAATGGCGCAATTGCCTTGGGCAAATTGAGCCAGGCAATGATCCATGGAGCAAAGGTCTTGGCAGTTCAAGGGAATTTTGATGTAGCCCTGGAACTAGTCAAAGAAATTACCAGAACTTATCCAATCACCCTGGTAAATTCTTTGAATCCTTATCGGATTGAGGGCCAAAAAACCGGAAGTTTCGAAATCTGTGATAGCTTAGGGACAGCCCCGGATTTTCAAGTCATGCCTGTTGGCAATGCAGGAAATATCACCGCATATTGGAAAGGTTACGTGGAATATAAAAAAGAAGGCAAGATTAATTCTACCCCGAAGATGCTTGGTTTTCAGGCAGCGGGCGCTGCGCCCATTGTTAAAGGCCATCCAATAAAAGATCCGCATACAATTGCTACAGCAATAAAAATCGGGAATCCTGCCAGCTGGCGCCAGGCAGAAGCTGCGCGTGATGAATCGAAGGGCTTAATTGATTTGGTTTCTGATAAACAAATCCTTGAGGCCTATAAACTATTGGCAGAGAAAGAAGGCGTTTTTGTCGAACCTGCCTCTGCAGCTTCAGTTGCCGGGTTATTAAAGTTGGCGGGAAAAAACTACTTTGGCCACAAGACACAAGTCACAAGACACAAGTCAAAAATTGTATGCATTTTGACAGGGCATGGATTAAAAGATCCAGATCGGGCAATTTCTAGCGTAGAAAAACCTAAAATTATAAAAGCAGATTTAAAAACGATATTAAAAGAAATTGGATACTAAAGTCAAAGGTCAAAATCCAAAGGTCAAAGGTACAAGTCAAAAGTTAAAAGTTTTAAAGCATAAAAAAATTTTGATTACAGCCGGCCCAACCTGGGTAAGAATTGACGATGTCAGGGTAATTAGTAACACTGCCACAGGCGAAACAGGAATCATTTTAGCAGAAGGCCTGAATAATTTGGGAGTGGAGATTACCCTGGTTTTAGGCCCGATACAGGCAAATTATCGTAATCCTAAATTACACATCCTAAGATTTAAGTTCTTTGACGAGCTAAAAAATATCCTGGAAAAAGAATTGAGAAACAAGAATTACGCGCTTGTGATACACTCTGCAGCAGTTGCTGATTATAAATTGAAAAATCAACTGCGGGGCAAGATTTCATCCGATGCCAGGAATCTTCAGCTAAGTTTAGTTCCTAACCCCAAGTTGCTGGATGCGTTTAAAAAGTATAATCCCTTGCTGAAGGTAGTTGCCTTTAAGTTTCAGCCTGATGCGAAGAAAGATAAATTGCTTAAAGCAGCGAAAGTATTACTGAAACGCTCCGTTGCAGATTTGGTGGTTGCCAACACAATTTCCAGAAATAAATATTCTGCTTATTTAGTAAACAAAAAAAATGTAAGCGGGCGATTTCCCAAAAGAGATATACTGGCCAGGCAACTAATCCGCGAGATAGAAAGAGGCTTATGCAAGAAATAAAATTATCCCCAAGGCTGTCAAAACTAATAGAAAAATTCGTTGGAGAATTAAAACGCGCATATGCCGAAGATTTGATTTCCGCATATCTCTATGGCAGCGCTGCAAGCGGAGAATTTAACGAGGGCTATTCAAACATAAATTTGCTGATTGTTTTAAAAAATAATCAATTGCCGGACCTAGATAAAGCAAAGGGTATTGTTAATCGGCTGGAATTTAGGTGGATTGATCCGTTATTCCTTAATGAAGATTACATCCGGACTTCGCTGGATACCTTCCCGATAGAATTCCTGGATATTAAAGAAAATAATATTTTGCTCTTTGGCAAAGATGTATTAATTGACAAGGAAATTGATTTAAAAAACTTAAGGTTCCAGTGCGAACAGGAATTAAAAGCGAGGTTGCTGAATTTAAAGCACAGGTATTTAAGTATCGGGCCCAAAGACAAACTATCGCTAGAAAATTTACTCATAAAAAACCTAAATTCTCTTTTACATATCCTGCGTAATGTAGTGAGGCTAAAAGGAAAACAGCCATCCTATACAAAACAGGCCATTATTCAGGAATTAGGCACGGAACTGAAGATTGATACTGTAATTTTAGAAAAGATTTTTTCCAAAAAAGCTGATTTCAAGAAATTAAATTACGCTGAAATTAATTTACTCTTAAATGAACTTGTTATTGAGTTGGAAAAAATAATTAAAGCTGTGAATGAACTTTGATGCGTAGGCTTAAGCTTCTTTTAATTCTTCTGCTTATTTCGTTTTATGCTTACGCAGAGGATTTACCCCGGCCAACAGCCTGGGTAAATGACTTCGCAGGCGTAATTACGCCTGAATATCAGGAAAAAATTAACTCTTTAATCGCAGAGTTAGAAAAAAAGACTTCTGCGGAAATATTTGTTGTAACGCAAAATTCGATTGCCCCGCTTAGCGAGGCAGAATATGCGAGATTGATCTTTGATAGCTGGAAACCTGGCAAAAAGGGAAGCGATAATGGAGTGGTGATTGTTTTGGCGGTGAAAGAGAGGCGCTGGCGGATCGAAACCGGCTATGGAGTAGAAGGAATTCTCCCGGATAGTGTCTGCGGAGAAATCGGCCGTAATTACATGGTGCCTTATTTCAAGACAGGAAAATACCAGGAAGGCCTGTATTACGGAGTTGCCGCAGTCAGCAAGGTAATTGATAAGGATATAAAAATAGCCTTAAAAAAACCTGCTGCGCCATTATCAACCAAGATTTTTTTAACCATCTTTGGGCTAATATTTTTTAGCATCTGGAACATTCCCTGGCCGATTTTTATCGGCCTGCCATTTACCTTAATATTTGCAGGAGCATTTTCGCAGGTCTATCCTCCAGTAGGATTTTTGGTGCTGGTCGGATACACAATTGCAATGTGCATTAGATATAATGTTTGGAAGAAGCTTCCGCCTGCCAAGAGAAAAAGTTTTATCTGGTATTTTATTTTCGGTTTCATCTTTTCTGATGAAGCCTTAAAGAATTATAAAGGAAGTAGCGGCTGGGGAAACTTTGGCGGCGGTGGATTTGGCGGAGGAGGTTTTGGCGGTGGTGGCGGCGGCGGTGGAGGCGGAGGCGGCGCTGGCGGTGGATTCTAAAAAAGGAGAATAAATATGAAGGGCGTATTAATAACAATCGGCGTTATCTTAGCGATAATTATCCTTTCTTTTGTAGTCGGGATTTCTATCTACAACGGAATTGTTACTAAGCATGAAACGATTAAGGCAAAATGGGCGCAGGTAGAAAACCAATTACAAAGAAGGAATGATTTAATTCCGAATCTTGTAAATACTGTAAAGGGTTATGCCGCTCACGAAAAAAATATTTTTATTGATATTACAAACGCGCGCTCGCAATGGGCCAAGGCAACTACAGTTGATGAAAAGGTAAAAGCAGCCCAGGCAACTGACAGCGCATTATCCAGGCTTTTGGCGGTGGTAGAAAATTATCCGGATCTCAAGGCAAGTGCGAATTTCTTGGGCCTACAGGATGGATTAGCAGGGACGGAAAATCGTATTGCTGTAGAACGAATGCGCTATAATGAAGCGGTGCGTGAATATAATGTTACCGTGCGCATCTTCCCGGGAAATATTATTGCCAATATGTTCGGCTATAAGCCGGCAACTGAATATTTTAAAGCTGAAGAAAAAGCAAAATCTGTACCTGAGGTAAAATTTTAATGAAATATATCGTTATCGTTCCAGATGGAATGGCGGATTACCCAATCAAAGAACTGGGCGAGCGCACGCCGCTAGAAGCAGCGCGCACGCCTAATTTTGATTTGATTGCCAAGGAAGGAATTCTGGGAAGAGTTAAAACTATCCCTGCGAAGATGAATCCGGCATCAGACGTTGCTAACATCTCAATCTTGGGATATGACCCTGCGCTTTATTATACTGGCCGCGGCCCGCTAGAAGCAGCTAATTTAGGCGTGGACCTCCAGGAAGGAGATGTTGCCTTTAGGTGTAACTTAATTACTGCATCTGAAGACACCCTGGTTGATTATAGCTCCGGGCATATCCGTTCAAAAGAAGCGGGAATCCTGATTAATGCAGTTGATAAGGCGCTCGGAAGCGATCGAATTAAATTTTATCCCGGTGTAAGCTACCGGCACTTAATGTTAGTAAAAAGAGGCGTTGATGATGGATTAGAAAAATTAGAATGCAAACCGCCCCATGATATAGCAGGCCAAAGTATTTCTAAGAATTTACCCAGAGGAAAAGGCGCAGAAATCCTCATCAACTTGATGCTTGAATCGCGCAAGGTGCTTTCCGCGCAAGAAATAAACCATGTCCGGGTGGATCTCAAAGAAAATCCGGGAAATATGATCTGGCTCTGGGGCCAAGGCAAAAAACCCAGTATGCCTTCTTTCTTTGATAAATATGGCTTAAGAGGAAGCGTAATTTCTGCTGTTGATTTAATCAAAGGCCTGGGTAAGATTATCGGCCTAGAAGTAATTAACGTACCGGGTGCCACAGGTTATTATGACACTGATTATGAAGCTAAAGCAAGAGCTGCAATAAAAGCTTTGGAAGATAAAGATTTTGTTTTTGTGCATATTGAGGCGCCTGATGAAGCAGGGCATAACGGAGATTTAAGAGAAAAGATTACGGCAATTGAAAGATGCGACCAACTTGTGCTGCAACATCTTAAAGGCCATGGGCGATAATCAAGATTTCCGGGTAATGGTATTGCCGGATCATGCCACACCCATAGAAATAAAAACCCATACTGCTGATACAATTTTCTTCGGCATGTTTGGTAAGGGCATTAAGAAAGCTGAATTTCAGGCCTACAGCGAAAAAGAGGCGCAAAAGTCTCAAATGATTTTTGAAAAGGGCCATGAATTAATGGAATATTTCATTAAACATATGGATTAGGTTTCGAGGAGAAAACAAGATGCGTAAAAAGTTGATTGTGCAAAAGTTTGGTGGCTCATCTGTGGCCAATGTTGAACGTATCCAGAATGTCGCCAAGCGCGTGGTGAGTTACAAAAAAAGAGGGCATAATTTAGTGGTGGTAGTTTCTGCCTTAGGAGATACGACAGATGAATTAATCGAACTGGCAAGTAAAATCAACACCAATCCGTCAGAGCGCGAAATGGACATGCTTCTTTCAACCGGTGAACAAATATCTGTGGCACTCCTGGCAATGGCGATTCATAAGCTGGGAGAAGAGGCAATCTCTTTTACCGGAGCCCAGGTAGGGATCATTACAGACACCAGCCACACCCGTGCACGAATTATTAAAATCAATGCGGATAAAATCAGGGAAGAGCTCAAAAAAGGAAAAATCGTCATTGCTGCGGGTTTTCAAGGCGTGACTTCAAATCAGGACATTACTACGCTCGGCCGCGGCGGCTCGGATTTGACTGCTGTGGCCCTTGCTAAAGAACTCAAGGCAGATGAATGTGAAATTTATACTGATGTGGAGGGAATTTACACCACTGACCCGAGAATTGAACCCAGGGCCCAAAAAATCGAGGAAATTACTTATGATGAGATGCTTGAAATGGCATCTCTAGGCGCGCAGGTTATGCAGGCGCGTTCAATCGAAGTCGCGAAAAAATTTAATGTACCGATACATGTTCGTTCATCGTTTTCCCAAAAAAGGGGGACAATGATCATACAGGAGGTTAAAAGAATGGAAGAAGTTGTAGTTTCTGCGGTGACCTTGAATAAAAATGAAGCAAAAATCACTATCTGTAGTGTTCCGGACCATCCGGGGGCTGCGGCAAAAATATTCAATGAATTGGCAAGCCGCGGAATAAGCGTGGACATGATCGTGCAAAATGTGAGCCACTTGCGCCAAACCGATATATCTTTTACCGTAAACAAGCTTGAGGCTGCCAAGGCGATGAGAATTACCAAAAAATGCGCGGCATCAATCAAGGCCGGAGATGTAATCCTCGATGATGACATTGCCAGGGTATCGATCGTCGGTATCGGAATGAAATCGCACCCGGGCGTTGCAGCAACCATGTTCGACACATTGGCAAAAGCAAAAATTAATATCGAGATGATTTCCACTTCGGATATTAGTATCTCCTGTATATTTAAAAAGAGGTTTGCCGAAACCGCGGTGAAATCCCTGCACGGAGAGTTTGGACTGGCAAAAACTCATTAAACAAAGAGGTAAAAATGCCTAATGTAAAATTATACGATACAAGCCTAAGAGACGGCGCACAAGGAGAAGGAATCTCTTATACTGTTTCGGACAAAATCAGGATCGCCCGGGAATTAGATACAATCAATATCCATTTTATTGAGGGCGGCTGGCCCGGATCGAATCCAAAGGATATGGAATTTTTCCAAAAGATGGCTAAAAAAAAGCTCACGAATTCCAAGCTTGTTGCCTTCAGCATGACCCGGCGCGCCAACATTAAGGCAAGTGACGACCCTAATATCAAGGCGCTGGTGAAATCCGGAGTAAAAATAATCACAATTGTCGGAAAAACCTGGGATCTGCACGTCACTGACGTGCTTAAGGTTTCACTTGAAGAAAATCTCGAGATAATTAAAGATACAATCGGTTTTTTAAAATCCAAGGGCCTTATCGTATTTTATGATGCTGAACATTTCTTCGATGCCTATAAGGCAAACAAAACCTACAGCCTAAGCTGCCTTAAGGCCGGCCAGGAGGCAGGAGCAGAAGCAATTTGCCTATGCGATACTAACGGCGGGACATTAACTTCCGAGATTGCCAAAGTCGTATCGGAGATCCGGCCTGAAATTAAAGTAAGCCTGGGCATACATTGCCATAATGATGCGGGCCTGGCAATTGCTAATTCTATTGCCGCGATAGAAGCCGGCTGTGACATGGTCCAGGGCACAATGAATGGCTACGGCGAACGTTGCGGCAATGCCGATTTGATCCCGATTATCGCCAACCTTAAACTTAAACTCGGAATTGATTGCATTTCAGAAAAAAATTTAAAAGAGCTGGTGCATGTTTCCCATTTTATCAGTGAAATCAGCAATATGCGTATTAGGCCCGATCAACCCTATGTCGGAGACTCCGCCTTTGCGCACAAAGGCGGAATGCATATCAATGCCGTCATGAAAAACCCCGAGACCTACGAACATGTTGACCCCGGTTTAGTTGGAAATCACAGAAGGGTGCTGGTTTCGGAATTAGGCGGTAAAACCGGGATTATGCTGCGCGCCAAGGCCATGGAATTTGATTTAAAAAAAGAGGACCCAAAAACTCAAAGGCTTCTCAAGCTGATCCAGAAATTGGAAAATCAAGGTTATCATTTTGAGGCCGCAGAGGCGTCTTTTGAATTACTCATGAAGAAAGCGCTAAAAAAATATAATAAATTCTTTGAATTAGAAGGCTTTCGCGTGGTGATTGAAAAACAGGCAAACAAAAAAATTACATCTGAAGCAATTATTAAAGTAAAGGTAAAGGGAGTAAAGGAACATACTGCGGCAGAAGGCGATGGCCCGGTAAATGCCTTGGATAATGCCCTGCGTAAGGCCCTAAAAGATTTTTATCCCACGTTATCACAGATGAAACTATCCGATTTTAAAGTGCGCGTCTTGGATGAAAAAGTAGGAACAGCTGCGCGCGTACGCGTATTGATCCAGTCCCAAGATGATTTAGATTCATGGGACACTATCGGCGTATCAGAAAATATCATTGAAGCCAGCTGGCAGGCACTTATGGACAGTGTGGAATATAAACTTCTTAAGGACAATATTAAATAGGTAAATAAATGAATGAAATACCAACCCGCTATAACCCCAAAGAGACCGAAGATAAATGGTATAAATTCTGGGAAAGCAATAATCTTTTCGCAGCAAAAGTAAATCCGCAAAAAAAGCCATTTTGCATAGTTATCCCTCCGCCTAATGTGACAGGCATCCTGCACATGGGCCATGCCTTAAACAATACTATCCAGGATATTTTAATCCGCTACCACAGAATGCTTGGTGAAGAAGCGCTTTGGATGCCGGGGACTGACCATGCCGGCATTGCCACGCAAAATGTCGTGGAAAGAGCCCTTGCCAAGGAAGGCCTGAAACGCCAGGATTTAGGCAGGGAAAAGTTTATCGAGCGGGTATGGGCCTGGGAAGAGCAATATGGCTCAACGATTATCCATCAGTTAAAAAAACTCGGCGCTTCTTGCGATTGGCCAAGAGAGCGCTTTACCATGGATGAAGAGTATTCTAAATCAGTAGTAGACGTTTTCATTAATCTTTACGAGAAAGGCCTGATTTATCGAGGCAGCTACATTATCAACTGGTGCCCGCGCTGTCAAACAGCGCTCTCTGATGAAGAAGCGCCACATCATGAATTACAGGGAAACCTTTATTACTTAAAATATCCTCTAAAAGATAATCCTGATCAATTTGTCATAGTTGCAACCACTCGTCCTGAAACAATGCTGGGAGATACAGCAGTGGCAGTAAACCCCAAGGATAAACGCTATAAAAATCTTATTGGAAAAACTCTTATCCTGCCCTTATTGAACCGGGAGATAAAAATAATCTCCGACAACATGGTAGACATGAAATTCGGTACAGGCGCAGTAAAAGTCACGCCTAGCCATGATCCCAATGATTATGCCTTAGGAAAAAAGCATAATTTAGAATTTATCACTGTGATGTCGCCAGATGCCCGAATGAATGAATTAGCCGGTGATTATAAAGATATGGATAGATTTGAAGCAAGAGAAGTGATCCTGGAGGACCTTAAAGAAAAGCAGCTCATTGAAAAAATTGAGCCACATACACTTTCCGCCGGCCATTGTTACCGCTGCCATACAATTATCGAGCCTTACTTATCTAAACAGTGGTTTGTGAAAATGAAACCATTGTCCAAGCCGGCAATCGAGGCAGTAAAAAAAGGTAAAATTAAATTTCACCCCAGTAGATGGACCAAGGTCTATTTAAACTGGATGGAGAATATCCAGGACTGGTGCATTTCAAGGCAGATTTGGTGGGGGCACAGAATTCCTGTGTATTACTGTAAAGATTGTCAGGCGTCACAAGACACAAGTCACAAGACACAAGCAGATACAGGAATAGTTGTTTCAAAAATTAAACCGGAAAAATGCCCGAGTTGCGGATCGACAGAGATACATCAGGATGAAGATGTGCTGGATACCTGGTTCTCGTCATGGCTTTGGCCATTTGCGACATTTTATTGGCCATTCGAAGGTCACCAGGTCACCAGGTCACAAGGTCACAAGGATAAAGAAGAGCTAGCATATTTTTACCCTACTTCGGTACTAGTGACTGCGCCGGAGATCATCTTTTTCTGGGTTGCCAGGATGATTATGTCAGGCGAAGAATTCATGAAAAATATCCCATTCCGCGATGTCTATATTCACGGCACAGTGCGCGATATCGAAGGCAAAAAAATGTCCAAGTCATTAGGCAATGTCATCGACCCGCTGGAGATTATCAACGAATACGGCACAGATGCCCTGCGCTTCAGCCTGATATCGATTACTTCCCAAGGCCAGGATGTATTCCTTTCAAAAGAAAGATTCGAGCAGGGAAGGAATTTTGCCAACAAAATCTGGAATGCCTCCAGGTTCATTTTAACGAACCTGGATAAAGAAATCATTTCAGTTGATCTTTGTGAATTTTTCAAGGGATCGGACCTAGACTTAATCAACCGTTGGATCTTAAGCAGGTTTTATTCGGTTTTAAAAGAAGTGGATAAAAATCTGCATAATTTTAAATTTAATGAAGCGGCAAACCTGCTTTATGGCTTTTTCTGGCATGAATTCTGCGACTGGTACCTGGAATTGATTAAGCCCCAAATTAAAGACCCGCACAACCAGATTGTGATGTATAAGATCCTGGAAAAATTCTTAAGGACGATGCATCCTTTTATGCCTTTTATTACAGAAGAAATCTGGCAGCGAATTTTAGAAATGAGCGAATCCAAGAAAAATAATCTTAGTATTATGACGCAACCCTGGCCGCATATCCAGGAACAAATTATTGATAAAAAAGCTGAGACAGAGGCGCAATTATTATTCGATGTGATTACCCAGATTAGAAACCTACGCAGTTCAATTGAAATTAAGCCTGACCAAAAAGTAAAAATTTCAATTTATCCGCATGCAAAAACAAAATCTAAATCAATCAAAGACAATATTGATTTAATTAACAACCTGGCTAAACTAGAAGAACTCAAACTCTTAGATACTAATCAAAGGCCGGAGGCTACCTTAAGCGCGGTAATCGAAGACTTTGATATCTACCTGCACTTTAGCGGGTTACTGGATGTAGCTGCGGAAAAAACAAAAATTTCCGCCAAACTCAAAGAACTCACTAAATCCATAACCGGCAAAGAATCCCGCTTAAAGAACCCGGAATTTGTAAATAAGGCGCCCAAGGAGATTGTAGAAAAAGAAAAACAAGGCCTAGAGGAATTAAAGGGCTCGGTTAAGCGCCTGGAGAGAATGTTCGATGAATTGCTTTAATCAAAATGAAATTAAGAAAATGATAATTGCTGCCTTAAAAGAGGATATCGGTAAAAGGGATATTACTACAGACAGGCTGATCCCGGAGAAAAAGAAAATTAAGGCACTGCTTCTGGCTAAAGAAGATTTTATTGTTTCTGGCCTAGAGATTGCCGCACTTAGTTTCAAAACCTATGATAAAAATATAAAATTTAAATCCCTGGTAAAAGAAGGCGGATCTATAAAAAAAGGAAGGCCCCTTGCGGTTATAACCGGTAAGGCAAGAAGTATTTTAATTGCAGAGCGTGTGGCCTTAAATTTTTTAAGCCTGCTTTCAGGAATCTCTACAAAGACAAAAAAATTTGTATTGGCGGTCAAGCCGTACAAAGTGAAAATTCTCGATACCCGTAAAACTATTCCCGGATTAAGGATGTTAGAAAAATACGCCGTGCGCATGGGAGGCGGATACAATCACAGGTCCAGGCTTGATGAAATGGTGCTGATTAAAGATAACCATTTAGAAATCATGGGCAATAAGTTAAGGGCTGCTGATTTTGCAGAATTAAGAAAGGAATTGCCCCGAGGAATGAAAATTGAAGTTGAAGTAGAGAACCTCGCACAATTTAAAGCAGCCTTAAAATTGTACCCAGACATCGTCATGCTAGATAACATGCCCAGCAAAGAAATGAAAAAAGCTGTACAAATAAGAAACAACCTGCCAGGCCAGCTACGGCCGATAATAGAAGCCTCTGGCGGAATCTCGCTCAGCAATGTTAAGCAAGCCGCCTCTACCGGCATAGACCTGATTTCTATCGGCGACCTCACGCATTCATTCGATTCTGTAGACATTAGCCTGGAAATTGCCTAAGCAATGGAGAAATTTAAATTAGTTTCAAAATTTAAGCCTTGCGGCGACCAGCCAAAGGCAATTAAACAATTAACCGAATCCATAAAAGGCGCTAACAGGTCACAAACGCTCTTAGGCGTAACCGGATCGGGCAAAACTTTCACCCTCGCTAATGTAATCGAAAAAATCAATCTCCCCACCTTAGTAATTTCTCACAATAAAACACTTGCCGCGCAATTGTATTCTGAATTCAAAGAATTCTTTCCGCATAATGCAGTGGAATATTTTGTCAGCTATTATGATTATTATCAGCCAGAGGCATACATCCCTTCAACTGATACCTATATTGAAAAAGATGCCTCAATTAATGACCGGCTCGATAGGTTAAGGCTTTCCGCAACTACGTCCTTAATGACGAGAAGTGATGTCCTGGTAGTAGCCTCGGTTTCCTGTATTTATAATCTAGGCAGCCCCGTTGATTATAAGGCACAGCTGGTTTTTATTGAACAAGGCATGACTATTTCCAGGGACGAGTTGATCGCGAAATTTATCCAGATACAGTATGAAAGAAATGATTATGAATTTGTCCGTGGTAAAGTCAGGGTAAGGGGAGACAGCCTGGAGATATTTCCTTCTTATAAAGAAACCGCCTTACGCATAGAGATGCTGGGAGATAAAATTGAAAAAGTTAGCGAAATAAATCCTGTTTCCGCAGAAATAATCGCTGAACTCACAAAGATCGCGATTTATCCGGCAAAACATTTTATTGTTTCAGAAAATAAAATAGACGGTGCCATAAAGACCATCGAATTAGAGCTTGAGGAACAACTAAAATCTTTAAAAACAAGGAATAAATTACTTGAGGCACAAAGGCTGGAAAGCCGCACTAAATACGATTTAGAAATGCTCAAAGAAGTTGGCTACTGCCATGGGATAGAGAATTATTCCCGCCATCTTTCCGCAAGGCCGGCAGGATCACGGCCCTCTTCGATGATTGATTATTTTCCCGGAGACTTTCTCACGGTTATCGACGAATCCCATGCGACTATCCCGCAGATTAGAGGAATGTATGAAGGGGATAAGGCGCGTAAAAAAATCCTGGTAGAATATGGTTTCCGGCTTCCCTCATGCCTGGATAACCGCCCCTTAAAATTTGAAGAATTTAATGAACTAGTCAAAGAAACTGTTTTTGTTTCCGCCACTCCAGACGAATATGAAATCGAAAAAAGTAAGAGTAAGGTGATTGAACAAATTATCCGGCCCACAGGCCTGATCGATCCGGAGATAATCATTAAGCCAAGCGAAAATCAAATTGAAGATTTAATCGAAGAAATCAAAAAGAGAATAAAGAACCGCGAACGTACTTTAGTTACCACGCTCACCAAGCGCATGTCAGAAGATTTAACTAATTATTTACAAGAGAAGGGATTAAAAGTAAAATACCTGCATTCGGAAATCCAGACTATCGAGCGTTCAAAAATCCTTAGAGAGCTCAGGCAAAAAGAGTTTGATTGCCTTGTGGGCATAAATTTATTACGTGAAGGCCTGGATTTACCAGAGGTGTCCCTGGTCGCGATTCTCGATGCTGATAAAGAAGGATTCCTGCGCTCTGCCACCAGCCTAATCCAGGTCTCCGGCCGCGCAGCACGCAATATCCATGGAACGGTAATCATGTATGCAGATGTAATTACCGGCTCAATGAAAAAGGCAATTTCCGAAAGCAATCGCAGGAGAAAAATCCAACTAGAGTTTAACAAAGAGAATGGGATAACTCCGCGCACAATAGAAAAGGCAATTAAACAAGGCATTGAAGACCTCGAACAAACTGAAATTTATGTGGAAGGCCTTACCGGCCTGAATAAAGAAGAATATGAATTGAATAACTATATCTCTGAATTAGAATATGAGATGGAACTAGCAGCGCGCAATCTGCAGTTTGAAAAAGCAGCAATAATAAGGGACAAAATCAAGGAGCTAAAGATTAAATGAGGTTACTCGCTATCGACATAGGCAATACTAATATTAATCTCGCGATATTCCGGGGTAATAAAATTATTAAGAAATTTATTATCCCTACGTATGACTACGGCCTTGGAAAGCTTAAACCACAGCTTAAGAATTCTGCGATTGATAAAATTTATATTTGCAGCGTTGTACCGAAAATAACAAAGACCATCACAGCTGATTTAAAAAAGCTGACAAATAAGAAAGCGATAGTCATCGGAAAAGATATTTTTGTTCCGATAAAGAATTTATACCGCAATCCCAAGCATGTTGGGCAGGACCGCCTGGTAAATGCCTATGCTGCAGTAAAACTTTACAAGGCTCCGGCGATTATAGTTGATTTTGGCACAGCAATTACCTTTGATATAATTTCTAAAAAAGGGGAATACCTGGGCGGGATGATTCTGCCTGGCCTGGGAATTTCTCTGCACTGCCTGAATGAAAAAACCGCGCTTCTGCCGAACATTAAATTAGAGGCGCCTCGAGAATTTATCGGCCGAGATACAAAACAAGGCATGTTAAGCGGAATTGTCTATGGGTTTAGCGCACTTACCAGCTCCTTAAGTAATAGGATAAGGGAGAAAATCGGTAAAGAAGCTCTGCTCATCGGCACAGGAGGCAATATCAGTTTAATCTCAAAGTTCTGCAAAAATTTTGACAAGCAAGATATTGACCTGACACTAAAAGGCATAAAATTAATTTCTTTGGTAGAATAAGCTGAATTTTTATGATAGAATTTAAAAAATGGAGGAATTATGCGTAAGTTCGTCGTCATTTTAACTATCCTAGGTTTATTAGGCTGCGCTACAAATTTATTGCTCAGGGTTTCTAATGAAAACAGGCAAAAACTGCACAAGCTATATGTAGGCATGTCGGAGGAAGATGCATTAAGGACAATGGGCACAGAAACAGTATCTTCAAACCTGATGTCAGTAAATAACCCGTTCCGTATCCAAAAGATGTCTTTTGGCCATAGAAACCTACAGGTTATATATTATGTAACTGAAGTAGCTATGGATGATAATGTTGTCGATGACAATGAATTAACGCCCCTTGTTTTTGAAGACAAGGAATTAATTGGTTGGGGATGGGAATACTTAAATAATATCAAATAGTGCCTAATATTATGACAAAAACTAAATTAGCCATCACAGGCATACTGATTATTTCTGCTGCCCTTATCAATCAATCACTCGCCCAAATGCCCGGAGAAATTCCTCCTAGCCAGCAAGATACCAGCGCCGAGGCAATAAAAGAGGCCTTTGAAAAAGCAATGAAAAATGTCGAGCAGGAAAAACAAAGGCAGAAACAGGAGATTACCGCGGAACTAAAACAAAGGTTTGAAGCTGCTATCGAAAATTGGATTGCCCAGACAAGAAGAAAGAAGAATTCCGAACTCGACAAATTTGTTGATCAAAACTGGTATAAGTTCTCCAAAACTCTAAATATAACTCCTATACATTATGATTATTACCTGCGCGATTATGCATATCTCTTAAACAGTGCCGACATCATAGATACGGACTCCATGGATGCCCCATATAAGGCCGTAGCGAATTTTAGCGAAGTAATCTATGTTGAGCTAACCCATGCCGCAGGCATTAGCTACCGGCACGAATATTTTTATACTGTAACTACGCCCATTACCTTGTACTTTGAATACCGCGGGGGCAGGTTTACCTTAGTTAATAGCGAGACCGGCAAATTTGTCTTCCAAAAAGGCATACCTGCAGAAGTAGAAAACAAGATTTTGCGCAGGCAGTTTTAAATTTTTAAAAAAAATCTTGACAAGAAATTTTTTTCTTTTATAATTAGCAGTCTTGGGAATAGACTGCTAATAACTCTTTAAATAAACAATGTTGTCCCTCGCGGTCGTTTAAGCTAAACAGCTTACCGCTCGGGATCATTCGCCTGTCTTAAAATAGCGGGCTCATGAGGAGGAGTAGAAAGATGGAAATTAAACCATTAGGAGACAGGGTTGTAATCAAACCCTTAGAAGCTGAAGCAAAATCTAAAGGCGGCATACTTTTACCGGATACTGCTAAAGAAAAACCGCAAGAAGGTAAAGTCGTGGCCGTAGGAAAGGGTAAGACCCTGGACAACGGATCACTACAGACACCGGAAGTTAAAGTAGGAGACAAGGTATTATACGGAAAATACTCCGGCAACGAAATCACCACAAGTGAAGGCGACGAATTACTGATCATGCGCGAAGAAGATATCTTAGCGATTATAAAATAATTTAAGGAGGACAAAAGAAAATGGCAAAGCAATTATTGTATAGTGATGAGGCACGCCGAAAGATCTTAAGCGGCGTTGAGCAACTCGCAGCTGCTGTAAAAGTTACACTTGGCCCAAAGGGCCGCAACGTGGTAATTGATAAAAAATTCGGTTCACCGACAATTACCAAAGACGGTGTTACCGTAGCCAAAGAAGTTGATTTAGAAGACCCCTTTGAAAATATGGGCGCACAGATGGTCAAGGAAGTTGCGGAAAAAACTTCTGACATTGCCGGAGACGGGACTACTACGGCAACTGTACTTGCAGAAGCAATTTTTCGTGAAGGCCTAAAGAACGTTACTGCCGGATCAAATCCTATGGCATTAAAAAGAGGTATTGAGAAAGCAGTGGAAAAGGTCGTTGAGGAATTAGGAAAATTATCCACTCCGATCAAAGACAAAAAAGAAGTCGCACAGGTTGCCTCAATCGCAGCTAACTCGGATACCACAATCGGTGAATTAATTGCTGATGCAATGGATAAAGTAGGCAAGGACGGCGTAATTACTGTTGAAGAAGCAAAATCAACTGCCACTACTTTAGACGTGGTCGAAGGTATGCAGTTTGACCAGGGATATCTTTCACCGTACTTCGTAACTGACGCAGAACGCATGGAAGTGCTTCTTGAGGATCCATTTATTCTGATTTATGAAAAGAAAATCTCTTCCATTAAGGATATCTTACCTTTATTAGAGAAGATTGCCCGCGCAGGCAAACCCCTGCTCATTATCGCAGAGGAAGTTGACGGCGAGGCATTAGCAACTCTGGTGGTAAACAAAATCCGCGGCACATTCGTTGCTTGCGCAGTAAAGGCACCGGGTTATGGTGACAGGCGTAAGGCAATGTTAGAAGATATTGCCATCCTCACAGGCGGCAAGGCAATTACCGAAGACCTCGGTATAAAACTGGAAAATGTTGATGTCGAAGACCTCGGCCGCGCAAAGAAAGTAAAAATAGACAAAGAGAATACCACTATTGTCGAAGGCGCGGGCAAATCTCCGGCAATTAACGCCAGGATTGCCCAGCTTAAGAAACAGGTAGATGACACTGATTCAGATTATGATAAAGAAAAACTTCAGGAACGCCTGGCCAAGCTTTCCGGCGGAGTTGCCGTAATCAATGTCGGTGCTGCCACAGAAACCGAAATGAAAGAGAAAAAGGCCCGCGTGGAAGATGCATTGCATGCTACCCGCGCTGCTTCTCAAGAGGGAATCGTCCCTGGCGGCGGCGTGGCTTTAATCCGCGCAATTCCTGCACTCGATAAACTAAAGGTAGAAGGCGATGAAAAAATCGGGATGCAAATTGTAAAACGCGCACTGGAAGAACCATTAAGAATGATCGCGCAAAATGCAGGCCTTGAAGGTTCAGTGGTTGTGCAGCGCATTAAGCAAGAAAAAACCAACATTGGTTTTGATGTCAACCAAGATTCATACGTAGACATGATTGAAGCAGGCGTAATCGATCCTACAAAAGTAACCCGCTCTGCTTTACAAAATGCCTCTAGTATCGCAGCATTATTACTCACCACAGAAACCCTGATCGCAGATAAACCGGAAAAAGAGGATAAAATGCCTCCAATGATGCCCGGCGGCGGAATGGGTGGTATGGGAGGAATGGGCGGATATTAATCAGCTCAAGCGATAAAAAGTAAGCCAAAAAAGGCGAAGCTAACCACTTCGCCTTTTTTATTAAAAAATATTGACAAGATTAGATTGTTAGTGTAAAATATTTTATTCCTTTCTTAAGCAAATCTCGAATGATGAAAAAAGCTATAATCTGTTGTATTCTAACAAGTTATAAATTTAATCTAAGGAGATAAAGATGGCAGAGTGGATAGGTATGGGAAGGCGCGCCCGCAGGTGCTATGGCTTTGATGAAATTGCCCTGGTTCCCGGAGCACAAACAGTAAACCCGAATGAAGTAGATACAAGCCTTAAGATTGGCGGAAAAAAGTTTGATGTCCCGATTATGGCTGCGGCCATGGATGGCGTAGTGGATGTCAAATTTGCCATAGAGATGTCAAAACTCGGCGGCATCGCGGTCTTAAACCTAGACGGCATACAAACCCGCTATGAAAATCCTGATTCTGTCTTAGAAAAAATTTCCCATGCCTCGGCAGAAGAAGCGACCACATTAATCCAATCAGTTTATACCACACCCGTAAAAGACAAACTTATTGCCAAAAGAATCAAACAAATTAAAGATAATAAAGGTACGGCAGTAATTAGCTGTATCCCTGCGCACGCGGAAAAATTTGCCAAAATCGCAGTCTCCAGCGGTGCAGATATGTTTGTGATCCAGTCCACAGTTACCACTAAAAGGCACCTGGCAAAAGAATACAAAAGCCTGGACCTGGAAAAATTCTGTCAAAATACGAAAATTCCCGTAATTTTGGGAAATTGCGTGACTTATGAAACCACGCTTGAATTGATGGAGCTTGGCGCTGCCGGATTACTAATCGGTGTTGGGCCAGGAGCTGCCTGTACCACAAGAGGCGTATTAGGCATCGGTGTTCCACAGGTAACTGCAACCGTTGATGCCTCATCAGCCAGAGATTATTTTCATAAGCGCACAGGAAAATATATTCCGATTATTACTGACGGAGGGATGAACCGCGGAGGCGATATCTGTAAGGCATTTGCCTCTGGTGCAGATGCAGTCATGATTGGCTCAAGCTTTGCCCATGCCAAAGAAGCACCTGGCAGAGGCTTTCATTGGGGCATGGCAACTTCACATGTAAATCTCCCGCGCGGCACGCGCATTAAAGTTGGGACTACAGGTTCACTTAAAGAAATTCTCTTTGGCCCGGCAAGAGTAGATGACGGCTCACAGAATTTAATCGGTGCTCTAAAAACATCCATGGGTTCATTAGGCGCGGAAAATATCAAACAGATGCACGATGTAGAAATCATTATTGCCCCTTCGATACAAACAGAAGGAAAAATTTTTCAGGTGGGACAAAGAGTAGGGATGGGTAAATAGGTCAAAGGTTAAAAGTCAATCCTTCGACTACGCTCAGGATTGATGGTGAGCAAAGTCGAACCATCAAAGGTCAAAGGTAAAGGAAAAAATGAAAAATAAAAGGCCGAAAAAGAAAAGTAAAAATAAGAGCATCAAAAGTAAAAAGAGCAGGATTAAAAACAAAAAACCGCAGGTAAAAGCTACAAAGTGGAAGGTTAATACTACAAGACAAACTGTCTATATCCTTGATTTTGGCTCGCAATATACCCAATTGATTGCCCGGCGCGTCAGAGAAAACAAAGTATTCTCTAAAATTATTCCTTTTAATACCCCTGCTAAAGAAATTGCCGCCTTAAACCCTAAAGGCCTGATTCTTTCCGGAGGCCCGGCATCAGTAATAGACAAAAAAAGCCCTGTTCCTGATAAAGGGATTTTTAAACTTGGGGTCCCCATATTAGGCATCTGCTATGGAATGCAGGTAATGGCAGAGATGCTCGGAGGAAGAGTAAAACATACACGTTCCCGTGAATTCGGAAAAGCAGAGTTATTTGTCGATGACAATCATGATTTATTCGCGCATATGCCGGGTAATTTTACCTGCTGGGCGAGCCACGGTGACTATGTAAATAAACTGCCCGCGGGCTTTCGTTCCATTGCCCACACCACAAACGCACCCAATGCCGCAATTTCTAACAGACAGAGAAAACTCTACGGAGTACAATTTCATCCGGAAGTAACCCATACTGACAAAGGAAACCAGATTATTGGAAATTTCCTCTTTAAGGCCTGTGGCTGCCTTTCCCGCTGGACAATGCAATCCTTCGTCAAAGAGTCAGTGGGAAACGTAAGGAAAACAGCGGGTAAAGATAAGGTAGTGCTTGGCCTGAGCGGAGGAGTTGATTCCTCGGTTGCAGCAATCCTCATTCATCGGGCGATTGGAAAGAATGTACGCTGCATTTTTATCGATAACGGGCTTTTAAGAAAAGACGAGCCCCAGCAGATAAAGAATATCTTTAAAAATATGTACCACCTAAATCTTGATTATGTGGACAGGAGCAAAAGATTTCTCGTGCGCCTCAAAGGAATCACTGACCCTGAAGAAAAAAGAAAAATTATCGGTGATGAATTTGTCAAGGTCTTTGAAGAAGAGGCAGAGAAAGTCAAAGGCGTTAAATTCCTCGCCCAAGGCACACTCTATCCTGACGTCATCGAATCTGTATCCGTGACCGGCGCCCCTTCAAGCCGGATCAAAAGCCATCATAATGTCGGCGGCCTTCCCGCGCACATGAAATTAAAGCTCATCGAGCCATTAAGGGATTTATTTAAAGATGAGGTGCGCCTGATCGGTAAAGAACTTGCCCTTCCGGACAATATCATTTATCGCCAACCCTTTCCCGGGCCCGGCCTGGCAATTAGAATAATTGGAGAGATTACTCCGGATCGCTTAAGCATCTTACGCGAAGTGGACCAAAGGGTAATTGATGAAATCAGAAAAGCCAACCTCTACGAACAGATCTGGCAGTCATTCGCGATTCTCCTACCCATAAAAAGCGTCGGAGTAATGGGAGATGAACGCACCTACGAAAACGTCGTGGCATTGCGCTGTGTCTTAAGCCTGGACGGTATGACCGCAGACTGGGTAAAATTGCCCTATGAAGTCCTGGAAAAAATTTCTAACCGGATTATCAATGAAGTTAAAGGGGTTAACCGCGTAGTCTACGATATCAGTTCAAAACCGCCCGCAACAATTGAGTGGGAATAAAATAAAGGTCAAAGGTTAAAGGTTAAAAACCAAAGGTAAAAACTAAAAATTTGAACCTTTGAGTTTTGAGTTTTGACCTTTGATTTTACAACATGCCTCATTCAGATTTTATCCACTTACACCTGCACACCCAATACTCCCTTCTTGACGGTGCTTGCCGGATACACGAATTATTAAGCCTGGCAAATCTTTTCAAAATGGATTCACTTGCGATCACCGACCATGGAAACATGTTCGGGGCAATTGATTTCTATGTTGAGGCACAAAAAGCCGGGATTAAACCTATCATCGGATGCGAAACCTATGTTGCGCCGAAGAGCCGGCTGGATAAAACCTTGCAAGGTACAGAAGATGCCTCAAACCACTTAATCTTACTTGCCAAGGATGAAACCGGTTATCAAAACCTGATGAAACTGGTTTCTATTGCCTACCTGGAAGGATTCTACTATAAACCGCGCATCGACAAAGAAATACTCAATCAGTATAAAAAAGGGTTAATTGCCCTCACTGCTTGCATAAAAGGTGAAATCCCGTCTTTATTATTACAAAAACGTTTTAATGATGCATTGAAGGCTGCGGATGAATATGCAAATATCATGGGCAAGAATAATTTTTACCTGGAGATCCAGGAAAACTCCATCCCGGAACAAAAAATCGTCAACGAAGGCATGTTAAAAATTGCCAAAGAGTTAAATCTGCCCCTGGTCGCGACTAACGACGTGCATTATTTAAACAAAGAGCATGCCAAGAGCCAAGAGGCATTGCTTTGTATCCAGACACAGACTACGCTCGATGACCCCAAACGTTTGCGGCTCCAGGCAGAGGAATTTTATTTTAAATCTCCACAGGAGATGAAAAAACTTTTTCACTACTGCCCTGAAGCAATTGCAAATACCTTAGAAATTGCCGGCCGTTGCAACCTGGAACTGGATTTTTCTTCAGTGCACTTACCGAAATACGCTACCCCTGATGGTAAAACCAAAGAAGAATATTTAAAAGAACTTTGTATCGAAGGACTAAAAAGAAGGTTCGGGACAACTTCTGATAATGCTATTAACGAACGCCTGGAATACGAATTAAAAGTTATTAACTCCATGGGCTTCACCAGTTACTTTTTGATTGTCTGGGATTTTATCCACTATGCCAAGAGTAAAGGTATTCCGGTTGGCCCTGGCCGCGGCAGCGCTGCCGGAAGCCTGGTAAGTTATCTTTTAGGGATTACCGACATTAATCCTCTAAAATACGGTTTAATTTTTGAAAGGTTCCTTAATCCTGACCGCATTGGTTTGCCGGATATAGATATAGATTTTTGCTATGAAAGAAGGCCGGAGGTAATTGATTATGTGACAAAAAAATACGGCAGGGAAAATGTTGCCCAGATTATCACCTTTGGGACTATGCAGGCACGGGCAGTGGTGAGAGATGTCGGCCGAGTCATGGCCATACCTTATGCAGATGTTGACCGGATTGCCAAAATGATTCCGCCGGATCCAGGCATGACTTTGAAAGATGCACTCACCAATGAGCTTGAGCTCAGCACACTTTACAAAACCGATTCGCAAATAACCCAGCTTTTAAATACTGCCTTAACCCTGGAAGGCCTGAATCGCCATGCCTCAATTCATGCTGCCGGGGTAGTCATCTCCGATAAGCCTCTGGATACCTACAGCCCGTTATTTAAAACTAATGACGACCAAATCACCACGGGTTATAGCATGAGTGCATTGGATAAAATCGGATTGTTAAAAATGGATTTCCTGGGGCTACGTACCTTAACAGTAATTCAGCAGGCCTTAAGAATAATTAAAGAAACAAAAAATATCGACATTGATATCGAGGCCTTATCGCTCGACGATAAAAAAACTTATGCGCTCCTGGGTTCAGCCCAAACCATCGGCATATTCCAGGTAGAAAGTTCGGGCATGCGCGATTTGTTAAAAAAACTTGAACCCACGCGTTTTGAAGATATCATTGCACTGCTTGCTTTATACCGGCCCGGCCCAATCGGTTCAGGCATGCTTGATGATTTTATGAAACGTAAACACGGGCTTACCCAGGTAAAATATGAACATCCAAAACTCGAAGTAATCTTAAAAGAAACTTATGGGATCATGGTTTATCAGGAACAGATTATGCAGGTTGCATCCAGTTTAGCAGGCTTCACACTTGCCCAGGCAGATTTGCTGCGCAAGGCAATGGGCAAGAAAATCCCCGAGGTAATGGAGAAGCAGCGTAAGAATTTTATCAATGGCTGCATCAAAAACGAAATCAGAGAATCCCTGGCAAATAAAATTTTTGATTTAATCGAGTATTTTTCCGGCTACGGTTTTAATAAATCACATTCCGCTGCCTATGCGCTGATTTCTTACCGCACGGCTTATTTAAAAGCAAATTATCCGGTTGAATTTATGTGCGCGCTTCTAACTTCAGAACGCGATAACACCGATAAAATTGTGGAATACGTAAATGAAGCCAACCGCATGGGTATCGAAATACTGCCTCCTGACATTAACGAGAGTGAATCACTCTTTAAAGTTATCGACGATAAAACTATCCGTTTCGGATTGCTGGCAGTGAAGAATGTCGGCTCAGGCGCGATTGATTCTATTCTGGAAGAAAGAAAACAGGGGAAATTTACTTCACTGGAGCATCTTTGCCAGAAGATTGATCTTCGGTTGGTAAACAAAAAGGTTATAGAGAGCTTGATTAAATGCGGGGCCCTGGACAGCTTTAAGATGCCGCGGGCGCAGATGGTGGCAGGCCTGGAGAAAATTCTCGAACATTCCTCAAAGACCCAGAAAGAACGCATTAAGGGGCAGCTTTCATTTTTTGATGTTGGGATGGAAAAAACCGGATTTAAACATACTAAACTTGATATGCCGGAAGTAAAAGAATGGCCCGAACCCCAGGTGCTTGCCTTTGAAAAAGAAATGCTCGGATTTTATGTGAGCGGCCACCCCTTGGCGCGCTACGCCGGCCAGCTTAAACGTTTTACCTCAACCTCAATTGCTAATTTGCATCTGCATAAAGATGAGGAAGAAATAAAACTCGTCTGCTTAATCGCGAAAATAAAACAAACGGTTACCCGCGCCAAACAAGAAAAAATGGCGATTCTAAAACTCGAAGACCTCGAAGGCATAGTCGAGGCATTGGTTTTTCCCAAAACATATCAAAAGGTTTCACGCTATATACTTCTTAGCACCGTAGTGCTTGTAAGCGGCGTGCTTAATTTAAAAGAAGATACCCCGAAAATCATCGTCAATGACATGGTTCCGATGGATGCAGTCTATAGATTAATCACGGCAATTAATATAAACCTTTCCGGGATGCAAGAGAATTTATTTATTTCACTAAAGGAATTATTATTAAAACATTCGGGACAGACCCCGGTTTATCTCAATTTAGATACGCCCACAAAGTCAAAAGTACAGCTGGTAGTTGGTGAGGGCCTGTATGTCAACCCTTCAGAGAAACTCATCCAGGAAATTATCGACCTTTTAGGCGAAGAAAAATTATCCCTCATACTCTAAACCTCACCTACGCGGTGAGGTTTACCTCACCGCGTAGGTGAGGTAAGGTAGAGGGTGAAAGAATTACTTGACACCGTAAGTTTTTAGCCGTATTATAGTTACGACATAAAAAGAGCCTAAAAAGGAGAGGAAATAATGACTAAAAAAGACATTATTTTAAAAGTCTCTGACGCAACAAACCTAAAACAAATAGACGTAAAAAGAGTTGTACAAAATACTTTTGATTGTATACTTGAGGCGCTGGTAAGAGGTGAAAAGATTGAACTGCGAAATTTTGGCGTCTTTAAGATAAAGCAAAGGAAGAGCCGCACAGGCAGAAATCCTCGCACCGGTCAAGTTGTACCTGTCCCACCGAGAAAAGTGGTCGTCTTTAAGCCAGGCTTAGAGATGAAGCATGAAATAAAATAATCGCTTAAAATTCGCCATTCCTAAAAACATATGTATAAGAGAATCCCCGGAACAAAAGACATCCTTCCGGATGAGGCAAATTATTGGCAAGAGATAGAAAATATATCCAGGGGCATTTTTTCTCTTTATGGTTATAGCGAAATACGGCCTCCGGTGGTTGAAGATGTAAAATTATTCAATCGATCTTTGGGAGAATTTACGGAAATTGTCCAGAAACAGATGTTTCTTATTCCGCATCAAGAAGACACCTATGCACTCCGTCCTGAAGGCACTGCCTCAATCGTACGCGCTTATATTGAAAATAATTTAGATAAAACCGTTGGCTTTGTAAAATTTTATTACATCGGCCCGATGTTTCGCTTAGAGCGGCCGCAAAAAGGCAGACTACGGCAATTCCATCATATTGGCGCTGAAGTAATCGGCTCTGCTGATCCAAAGGTGGACGTAGAAGTGATTGCCTTGGCGGATAACCTCTTAAAGGCATACGGAATTAATGGATACGAAATAAAAATAAACACCTTGGGCTGCACAAAAGACAAAAAGCTGCTCATACAGCTTTTAAGTGAACAGCTAAGTAAAAAAGAAGCTGCGCTTTGCCAAGAATGCAAACAAAGGCTTGGCCACAATGTCTTAAGAGTGCTCGATTGTAAAGATGAAGGCTGTCAGAAAATTGTCAAGAGCCTGGATATCCACAATAAACATCTTTGTCCGGAATGCCTGGAGCATTTCTCAAAGGTAAAATCCGGTTTAGATGCCTTAAAGATTAAATATGATGTTTCAACGCAACTGGTGCGCGGGCTGGATTATTATACCCGCACAGTTTTTGAAATTAAACATAGCGAGCTGGGTGCGCAGGATGCTATTGGCGCAGGCGGAAGGTATGATAACCTGGTCGAAGAATTAGGCGGGCCAAATGTTGGGGCGATGGGATTTGCATTCGGAGTAGAAAGATTACTACTGGTCACAAGTCACAAGTCACAAGACACAAGTAAAAACCTTACTTTTGTGATTACCCTGGGAGACAAAGCAGAAATAGAGGGATTAAAATTAATCTTTGAGCTACGTAATGCAGGAATTCCCGCTGATACAGATTTCGAATCCAAATCTTTAAAAGGCGCATTGCGTTCAGCCAGCGATAAGAATGCCAAATTCGTCGTAATTATTGGAGAAAATGAGTTGCAAAAAAACGTAGTTATGCTAAAAGATATGGATTCGGGCGAACAAAAAGAGATTAAAATAAGTAATTTAGTGGAAGAGATAAAAAATGTTTAGAACCCACACCTGCGGACAATTAAACGCCTCAAATGCCGGACAAGAAGTAACTCTTTGCGGCTGGGTAGCCACGCGGCGCGACCACGGGAAACTGATCTTTATCGATATCCGCGATAGATACGGCCTAACCCAGGTTACCTTTATCCCCAAAGAAGCAGGCGAATCAATAAAAACAGCGCAAGAACTGCGCGCTGAATTCGTCATTCGCGTTACCGGAATTGTAAATAAAAGGCCAGGTAATAATATTAATGCAAATTTACCCACAGGCGAAATTGAAATCTTGGCTAAAAACGTCGAGATCCTTAATCCCAGCCTTACTCCGCCTTTCGAGATCGAAGACGATCTTACAGTCACAGAAGAAATGCGGCTCAAATACCGCTACCTTGATTTAAGAAGAAAAAAAGTTTTTGATAATTTTTCTTTAAGGCATAAAGTTTACACTGTGACACGCAACTTCCTGGATAAAGAAGGCTTCATAGAATGCGAAACCCCGATTCTTACCAAATCTACCCCGGAAGGTGCACGCGATTATTTGGTGCCGGCGCGCCTTTGCCCAGGGCAATTTTTTGCACTCCCGCAGTCACCACAGCTTTTTAAGCAAATTCTCATGGTCGGCGGCATTGATAAATATTACCAGATTGCCAAGTGTTTCCGCGATGAGGACCTGCGCGCTGACCGACAGCCGGAATTCACCCAGCTTGATTTAGAGATGTCGTTTCCTTCGGAAGAAGAAATTTTCTCGATTATAGAAACCCTGATGCAGCTAATCTTTAAACAAGCAAAGGGAATTGATATAGCCATTCCTTTTAAACGCATGGCCTATCAAGATGCCCAGGCCAAATTTAATTCGGATAAGCCGGATTTGAGAAAAGAACTAAACACACAATTTGCCTTTACCTGGATTACCGACTTTCCGCTTTTTAAATATAACGATGAAGAAAAACGCTGGGAGAGCGAGCACCATCCGTTCACCTCCCCGCGCAGCGAGGACTTAGAGATCATGGAAAAATCGCCTGACAAGGTAAAATCACGTTCTTATGATTTAGTCTTAAACGGCATCGAGCTTGGCTCAGGGTCAATCAGGATCCACAGCCAGGAATTACAACAGAAGATTTTTGATATTATCGGTATCAAGAGAGAAGAGGCACAGGTGAGATTCGGATTTCTGTTGGAGGCTTTTCAGTTTGGCGCCCCGCCTCACGGCGGTTTTGCATTTGGCATGGACAGGCTTTTGGCAATTCTCGCAGGAGAAGAGAGTATCAGAGAGGTGATTGCTTTCCCGAAAACCGCCAAGGGATTTTGTCCGTTAACTAGCGCGCCTTCAGACGTAGATGAAAAACAACTTAAAGAATTAAACATAGCTATAACAAAAAGGAGGTCGGTATGAAAGGTTTTAGAATTGCCGGTTTTTGCGTTTTGTCATTGTGTTTTATTTTAGCAGGCTGCGTAGTGAGGACCTATGAATCGACTAGGGACAGAGTTGACCAAAGTTTAAATAGCGGCAACCGCGGTTATCTTAAAGGCTCTGTGCCGCAAAACATGGAACCTCAAGAAAGAAAAACCACTCGCACAACCAGGGTCGTGGAAATCGAACTGCATTCTCCGGTTAAATTCGAAAGTAAATCCAAGATGCAAAAAACACCGGCGCCTGTATTTAGCGAGCCGACTGACCAGGAAGTCACCGGAAATAGAGGTTACATTACACAAAGCGTAACCCCGGAAATGGAAAACGCACAGACAAATTATCAGAAATACACTGTCCAGAAAAATGACACCCTGCAGAAAATTTCGCAGAAGTTCTTTGGCACGACCAAAAAGTGGACAAAGATATACGACGCGAATAAAGGCGTTATGAAGGGCCCAAACAAAATTTATCCCGGGCAAGTGATCAATATTCCTACCGAAGGGGAATCCTTTAAAGAAACACAAGAAAATCTTAAATAAAATTTATGCAAAAAGTAATCAAACTTGAATCTCATGATGAGGCCCAAGCGCTTTTTGGGCCTCATGACCAGAATATTAAGTCCATTGAAAAGGAATTTAAGGTCAAGATTACCGTAAGAGGCGGACACCTTAAAGTCAGCGGCACAATCACAAACGCCACAAAAGCAATAGCGCTCTTAAATTACTTGCTTGAAGCTATTCGCGAAAATCAGACGGCAATCGGAAGCTCTGACCTTTATTGCCTGATTAAAAATTTTAAACAGGAAAAAGGTGAGCTAACTGAAATTCAGGATTTAGGTGTTAGAGGCCGCGCTGCAGCAAAAAATAAGGTTATCGGACCAAAAACCAAGGGCCAACGGGACTATGCCGAGGCAATTAAAAAGCATGACATTGTTTTTGGTATCGGGCCTGCTGGAACAGGAAAAACTTATCTGGCAATGGCCTCTGCGGTTGAGGCACTGAATAAACAAGAGGTGCGCAGGATCATTTTGACCCGGCCCGCAATCGAAGCAGGCGAATCATTGGGCTTTCTCCCCGGTGATATGTACGAAAAAATCTCGCCGTATCTACGGCCGCTCTATGATGCAATCTATGATATGATGGATGCAGAACGCATCGAGAAATACCTGGAAACCGGAATTGTAGAAGTAGCGCCCCTGGCATACATGAGAGGCAGGACCTTGAATGATGCCTTTATCATCCTTGATGAAGCGCAAAACTGCAGCGCAGAACAAATGAAGATGTTTTTAACCCGGCTGGGATTTGATTCCAAGGCAGTAATCACCGGAGATATCACACAAAGCGATTTACCCCAAGGTAAACCCATAGGCCTATTACAGGCCAAGGATATCTTGGGCGATATCGAAGGAATTAAGTTTGTATATCTCACAGGCGCTGATGTGGTCAGGCACGCCTTGGTACAAAAAATTATTGAAGCCTATGATAATGCGGGACGTAATAAGTAAAGTTAAAATTTTATTTTATGCGGTCATAGTTTTTCTCATCGCGCAGGTGCTGCAACTAAACCCCGCGGTGCCGCTACTTTTGGTTGTCCTGGCGATTTATTCCCAATATGCCTACGGAAATTTAAAAAATAGGTCCTATAACCTCCTGAACCTCACTTTTCTTTTTGTACTGATCTTTTCTCTAGGCTACATCATCATCAAACAACACCTGTCCATATTTCTTATCCCTTATGCGCTTGTGCCAATGCTGGCAGTTATGCTTTTTGACAATCTCGAGATATCCATAATCCTGACACTGGCAATATCTTTTTGCCTGGCCTCAATCGCGGGAAATAATTATTTTGTGGCAGTATTATCATTAATCAGCGGGATCTTGTCCTGCCTGCTGGTAAAAAATGCGCGCAGAAGAAGCGTGGTTATCAGAAGCGGCGTGATTATCGGCCTGGTGCAGATGCTGGTATTATTCCTTATCGAGCGCTTTAAAATTAATAATTCGATGAATTACGTTGACCTCTTTGCGGTTTCCGTAATCTCAAGTTTCATCATAGTAGGAATACTTCCTATTTTCGAATACCTCTTTAAGACCGTTACCAATATCAGCCTCCTGGAATTGGCGGATTTTAATAATCCGCTCTTACAACGCATGATTATGGAAGCACCCGGCACCTATCACCATAGCCTGATTGTAGGGAACCTCTCGGATGCCGCCTGTAAGGCAATCGGCGCGCACGAATTACTGGCAAGAATCGGCGCATATTATCATGATATCGGGAAGCTTTCGAAGCCTGAATATTTCAGCGAAAACATTGACCATAGCCAAAGCAAACACGAGGCCCTAACCCCGGCAATGAGCAAAATGGTAATCATGAACCATGTAAAAGAAGGAATTGAATTAGCAAAAAAATACCGGCTTAAACCCAGCATCGTTGACTTTATCCAGCAGCATCATGGCTCAAGCCTGGTTTATTATTTTTATCGCCGCGCCCTGGAAAATATGGAGCCTGACCAGGAAGTAGAAGAAGAGGGCTTCCGCTATCCCGGGCCCAAGCCAGACACAAAAGAGACTGCGATTGTCTTATTAGCTGATTCGGTGGAAGCGGCTGCGCGCAGCCTTCAAGAACCAAACCCCCAGAAGATTGAAGAACTGGTGCATAAAATCATCAATAATAAATTCATTGACGGCCAGCTTGATGAATGCGAACTGACATTAAAAGACCTGGAAAAAATTTCCGAGGTATTTATTCGAATCTTATCCGGCGTATACCATAGCCGGATAACCTATCCGGAGAGTTCAAATAACAATCATACGAACTCCAATAAAAACAGTGAAATCAACTAAACTGTTAAAGAAGCCAAAAATTAATATTTTGGATTGCCAGAAAAAGTTTTCTCTTGGCCAAGGGCTAGAAGAACAGATTAAAAGAACCGTAATTCTAACTCTTAAATCAGAAAAAAAACTTCATAAACCCGTAGAAATTAATATTTGCCTGATGGATAATAAAGGCATCCGTGAATTTAACTTGATGTACCATGCCAATGATTTTCCCACAGATGTCCTGGCATTCAGCCTGAACGAAAAGATGAGAAACCCTAAAGAAATCCTGGCAGATATCATTATCTCAACGGAAATCGCAATCAGTAATGCTAAAATTTACCACACTGCTCCAGTAAAAGAATTGTTACTTTATGTAACGCACGCTGTGTTACATATTTTGGGCTACGACGATAATACGAAGAGCAAAAAAGAACTGATGCAAAAAAAATCAGAACAAATTTTATCAACCCTAAAACCTAAAGCCTAGAACCTGGAGCCCAAATGTCCATCCACAAGACCGAAGCCATAGTCCTTAAGAAACGAGATTTTCGCGAAACCTCTTTAATTGCCAATTTCTTTACCCGTGATTTCGGAAAAATCAGCGGGATTTTAAAAGGAATCCGGAAAGAGCCGGAAAAATTTGCCAGCAGTTTGGAACCGTTTTCCCACAATGAGATTATTTTTTATCGCAGCAGGAATTCTTCCCTGCACCTAGTTTCGCAATGTGACTTAAGGGAGAATTTTAATGCCACGCGCGCTAGTATTTTTAAAATCGGGGCAGGCAGTATTATGGTAGAACTGTTAGATGCCTTAATGCAAGAGGAAGACAAACACGAAGAAGTCTTCGATCTAACTTTGACCTGCCTAAAAGAACTAGAAGTTAACAACAACCCTGATAAAGTAATGACGATTTTTAAAATTAAGGTTCTGGCGCTTTCCGGGTTTAAGCCGAATTTTGATAGTTGCGTTTCCTGCGGCTCAAAGATTATGGACCAAACAAAATTTTCTTTGAGCCTGGGCGGTTTATTATGTGTAAAGTGCCAGAAGAAAGATTTACAAGCACGCACAATTTTCCGCGGTACCACAGCATCGATTTCACATATCCAGAGAAATGATTTTAAGAACAACCTCAATTTAGGCATGAACCCGGAAATAAAGAAAGAATTGGAATTAATTTTAAATTCGTTCCTGAATTTCCACTTGGGAAAAGAACTCAAGTCTCAGAAAGTAATCAACCGGCTTGATGATATTCCTTCAGCAGTTTAGAACTAGTTAACCGCCCCCACCTACGCGGTGGGGTTAACCCCACCGCGTAGGTGAGTTAGGTTAGAAGCGGGAGGCAGAGATGAAAATTGTGATAGTTGGGCCCGGGGCAATGGGTTTGATATTCGCTGCATTTCTTTCCAGGACCAAAGAAGAGGTCTGGATTCTCGATAAACTTGAAAACAGGGCTGCCAAAATCAACCAAAACGGCATCAACGTAGAGGGCATCTCGGGAAACTGGAAGGCAAAGGTAAAGGCTACTGCTGACCCAAAAGAAATTGGAAATGCCGGCCTGGTAATCATTGCTGTTAAATCCTACGATACAAAAACTGCTATTGAATTTGCTAAACCGCTTATCTCCAACAATACAAACATCTTAACTTTACAAAACGGAATCGGAAATATTGAAATTATTGGCGAGGTGATCGGCCCGGATAATGTAATCGGCGGAGTCACCAATATGGGCGCTACTTTAATCGATGAGACGCATGTGCGCCATGCAGGAACAGGTGAAAGCATCATTGGTAAAATTGATGGTTCGATGCCGGTAGTGATGCGCGAAATTAGGGAAATCTTCAATAAGGCAAAGCTCGATTTAAAGGTTTCGCGCGATATAAAAGGCGTACTTTGGTCAAAATTAATTATCAATGCCGGGGTAAATGCCCTGGCTTCCCTGACGCGTTTACATAATGGAAAATTAATTGAGTACGAAGGAACGCGCAGGATTTTGCGGGACGCAGTAACTGAAGCAGTAAAAATTGCTAAAAGAAAACGCATTAAATTAATTTATGATGACCCGTTAGCAAAGGTAGAGGCAGTGTGCGAGGCCACCTCAAGTAATGTCTGCTCCATGCTGCAGGATGTCTTACGCAAGAAACGCACAGAGATTGATTTCATTAATGGCGTCGTGGTACGCCTCGGCAAAGAACTCGGGATCCCTGTGCCAGTAAATACATTGCTTGTTGATTTAATAAAAACAATTGAATTAAGCCATAAGTTTGCTCTCGAAAGATAGTTCTTTAATAGTTTTGCGGGCTCCTTGTCTGTATTTTTGCGGGAACGCTTGTTTTGCCCCTGCGTGGCAAAACTGCGCTCGGGTCGGCTTCGTCGCTCTCCCGCAGACGGGCCCTAGATAAATGTCTTTTTTATAATTTGGAGCCGTCTGCGTGATCCATGCCCGCTCCTCGCCTTCACGTCCCGCAAAAACACAGCCAATCCGCCCGCAAAACAGACGTCCCCATGGATTGTTGATTTTATGGATGGCTTGGCTGTGATGCAGTTAAACAAGTTTTTACTTTTTTGGGGGTGACTGCGGAGCCGAAGCCCTTGCCCGCGCGCAGCCATTGCGAGCACGGGCGAGGTGGCGCAGCAGGCAGCCTGCCTGCCGGCAGGCAGGGACCCGCAAAAAAGCACAGACAAGACACAATAGAATAGGGTGCGGGAAGAAAGAGAATATAGATGAGTAAATTTAATAAAGGAAGTTTTTTGATGATCTTGGAACTGGTGATTGTTTTGGCGATTATTCTTTTTATCGCTCAAAGAGCATTGAAGGTTTATTTTACAAAGCCTGTGGCGGATAAAAAGGTAGAAGAATTTGCTGTTGATGCAGGAGTGAACACGGCAAACTATCAATCAATTAAAGAAAGTACAAAACAAAAAATAGAGGCCATTGCTAACGAACGGCAGAAACAAATGCAAGGCCTGGGACTGGAAAACTAAAAGGGATTTAATATGAAAAAAAACTTTTTCCTTATCGGCTTAACCATTGCAATCATTGTGACCTCGTATTTTCTGGCAAAATCACAGCAAGGAGGTTTTTGCCATCTGAATCTAAAGATAAATAAGCAGGCCGTGGAACGCGTTGCGCCTGAAAAAGAGAACAAATCAATTAAAGATGTATTCGCACTTTTAAAAGTGAGAAAAGACAATGAAGCACGGGTATTAACAGAAGAGATTCTTTTTGCCAACCCTGATAACATTGAGGCGCTTTGGGCAAAAGCAGAATTATTAAGAAGGTCCTACAACCTTAGAGAAGCAGAAAAGGTAATAAATAAAATCCTTGAGAAAAAATTGGACTATTTACCTGCCCTAAACAACCTGGCATATATTAGGTATAAAGAAGGCAAATTAGAGGGAGCCAAGAAGATATGTGATAAGGTCCTTGGCAGTAAAAACCTGGATCGAGAAAACGAGGCCTTTGCCTATCTGACACTTGGCGCAATAAACGGACAGCGCACCCAAGACGGCTGGTTGTTTGCTAAAATTAGATACGGCACACAGATAAAATGCTTATTTTTAAAGGCCTGCTCATTAGCGCCTGATTTAGCAGAAACCCATTTGGCGCTTGGAACATTTTATCTTAAAGCCCCGGCAATTGCCGGCGGCGACCTGGATCAAGCAATTAAAGAATTGGAACTATCTCTGGCCATTGCCCCGGATTTTGGCCTGGCTAATGCCAGGCTTGCCCAGGCCTACAAAAAAAAGGGCGAGCTGGCAAAGTATGATTTCTATATCGAACGCGCAAAAAAATTGGATCCGCAAAACGAGGCCTTAAGCGAGAAATGAAAAACCAGGAAATTAGCGCAGTTTTCCGCGAGATTGCTGATATCCTTGAAATAAAAGGCGAAAACGTTTTTAAAATACGCGCCTATAGCAGGGCAGCGCAGAACATCGAATCCTTAAGCGAAGACATCGAACATTTTGCCAAAGAAGACCGGTTAAAAACCATCCCGGGAATTGGCCATGACTTGTCTAATAAAATAAAAGAGTATCTTGCTACCGGAAAGATTAAAGCCTATGAAGAACTAAAGAGATCAATCCCCGAAGGGGTTTTAGATCTATTAAATATCCCCTCGGTAGGGCCAAAAACCGCAAAATTACTCTACGAAAAATTAAAGATAAAAGATATCCAAGACCTGGAAAAGGCAATCAAGAAAAATAAATTGGCTGGCATCTTTGGCATAAAAGAAAAAACCCTTGAGAATATCCTCAAAGGCATTGAAATTGTAAAACGCGGCAGGGAACGCATGACGCTTGCTGAGGCAATTTTAACCGCAGAAGATTTTATCCGGCCGCTAGAGAATTTAGCAGAAGTAAAAACAATCACTCCTGCCGGCAGCCTGCGCCGCCAAAAGGAAACTGTGCGGGATATTGATATCCTGGCAATCTCCAATAAACCCAAAAGAATAATGGACGCCTTTGTAAAATTAAAACCTGTAAAAGATATTTTGGCCGAAGGAGAAACAAAGGCAAGTGTGCGCACAGATGAAGATGTACAAATTGATTGCCGCGTGGTTGAGCAAAAATCTTTTGGCGCGGCGCTGCTTTATTTTACCGGATCAAAAAACTTTAATATAAAACTGCGCCAAATCGCCATAAAAAAAGGCATGAAATTAAATGAATACGGCTTATTTAAAAATGATAAATTTATCGCCGGTAAAACAGAAGAAGAGATGTTTCAGGCCTTAGGCCTTTCCTACATTGAGCCTGAATTAAGAGAAGACAGCGGAGAAATTGAACTGGCAAAAAATAATAAATTACCGCATCTAGTCGAACTTAAAGATATAAAAGGCGATTTACACGCGCATTCTACCTGGTCTGACGGAGGAAACTCTATAGAAGAAATGGCAAGCGCGGCAAAAAATTTAGGTTATTCCTATATTGCCATCACTGACCATTCGCAAAGCCTAAAGATCGCAGGCGGCATGTCAATCGCTGACTTAAAGAAAAAGAAGGCTGAAATCGAAAATATAAATAAAAAACTAAAGAATTTCAGCGTACTTTATGGCACAGAAGTTGATATCGATTCTAACGGGGATATTGATTACAAAGACGAAATTTTAAAAGAATTTGATATTGTGGTTGCTGCAATTCATACGGGCTTTAAACAATCAAAACAACAACTGACTAACAGGATCATCCGGGCGTGCAAAAATAAATATGTCAATATTATCGCGCACCCTACAGGGAGGCTTTGGGGTTCACGTGAGGCCTATGAAATAGATTTTGATGCGGTTTGCAAGGCCGCCCGCGATACAAACACGCAATTCGAAATTAATGCCTTTCCAAATAGATTGGACTTAAACGATATTAACACCAGGCGCGCAAAAGAAATGGGCGTGAAAATAAGCATAAACACAGATTCACATTCAACCGAGCAATTAAAATCAATGAAATTAGGGGTATCGGTTGCACGGCGCGGCTGGCTCTCGAAGGAAGAGGTCATCAACACCCTTGCGCCTAAAGGGCTATTAAAACGCATAAAAAAATAGGCGGACGCTAAACTGGAAATCATTATAGACAAATAAAATTTACGCAATATAATAAACTCTTATAAGAGTTGACCCTTAAACAATAGAAGATAAAAATTTTAAATTGATTATTTAAAACGATTAAATATAAGGAGGCTTGCATGTTTGAAAGTTTTCTGTATCATCCTCAAAACGGCCTAAAAACAGACCTTAGCTACGAAGAAATTAAGAATGCTTTTAACGACCCGAATAATTTCATTTGGCTCGATATAAAAGATGTCGATGATGCTGACATCGATATTCTTAGCGAAGTTTTTAATCTCCACCCGCTCACCATAGAAGATTTTATTATGCCGAACGCCAGGCCAAAAATAGAAAATTTTAATGATTATTTCTTCCTGATCATGTTTTCCATGGAATCACACAATGTAATTAAAGGAAAAATCAACACTGCAGAGCTTGATTGCTGCCTGGGAAAAAATTTCCTTGTTACTGCGCATAATTCCGGTATCGGCCCTTTAGCTACTATCAAGGAACGCGTCAGAAAAAACTCTCCGATTATTAAGAACAATGGAGATTTCTTTTTATACTCAATATTGGACTGCCTTGTTGACAGCTATTTTCCGACTATTAATGAATTCGATAACATGGTTGATGAGATGAGTGACGAATTATTCCGCGAGCCGACAAACGCGACACTTAAAAAAATATATACGCTCAAGAATGAAATTATGTACCTGCGCCGCACCATCGGGCCGCAGGCAGATGTAATCAGCCTGATTATTCGTAGCGAATTTCCTTTCATCTCCGCAGCAAGCGCGGTTTACTTTAGAAACATCTATGACAACCTTGTGCGGCTTAATGATATTGTCGGAACATCCAGAGATGTGGTCACTGGAGCAATGGAGGCATATGTTTCCGTGGTTTCCAACCGTTTAAATGAGATTATGAAGACACTTACCATTATGACTACAATCATGATGCCCCTGACCCTTATCGCCAGCATCTACGGAATGAACTTCAAACATATGCCGGAACTATCCAGTAAAATAGGTTATCCAATGGTCATCTCCATCATGCTTGTACTGGCTAGCATAATGTTATATTATTTCAAACGCAGAAAGTGGCTCTAATCATGGACAATAATAAAATTACAACACAAGAGATTGTATCCTTAAAAAACAAACGTAAAATTACTATGCTTACCGCCTATGATTATCCCTTGGCATCACTGGTCGATAAAGCAGGGATAGATATAATTTTAGTCGGCGATTCACTGGCTAATGTAGTGCTTGGGCTTGACTCAACCACTAAGGTTGGAATGACAGAGATGCTGCACCATGCCAAGGCAGTGACGCGCGCAGTAAAACATGCCCTGGTGATTGGAGACATGCCTTATAATTCATATCAGGTCAACACAGAAGAGTCTGTAAAAAACGCCAAGAGATTTATTGAAGAGGCAAAATGTAATGCCATAAAGCTGGAGTGGTTTGACAAGTGCCTGGAAGTAACTGAGCAAATTATTAAAGCCGGCATCCCGGTGATGGGGCATATTGGGCTTACTCCGCAGACTGCCGAAGCACAAGGCGGATTCAAAGTGCGGGGAAAAGACGCAGAGGCAGCAATGAACCTCATTAAGCAAGCAGAAGATTTGGAAAAATTAGGCTGCTTCTCGATTATCTTAGAGTGTGTCCCGGATAGAATCGCAGAGATTATCACCAAGAAACTAAAAATTCCTACGATCAGCTGCGGAGCAGGGGTTTATTGCGACGGACAAGTGTTGGTAACCTATGACCTCCTGGGCCTTTTTGAAAGATTCACGCCGAAGTTCGTGAAAAAATACATTAATCTTGCGCCATTAATTGAAAAAGCGCTCATCGAATACAAGGATGAGGTAATCAGCGGTAAATTCCCCGCTAAAGAGCATTGCTTCACGATTAAAGACGAAGAATTAAAAAAATTAAGCCTATGAAAAATAAACTCGCAAAATTCGGCCTAAGTATTTTCGGATTAATCTTCATTATTTTATTTGTTATTAAATTCGGCGGGCCAGCGATATTAAGACTCTACGTAGAGACGGGTATGGGTAATTGTCAAAACCAGCCCATATTTTGCATTGCCCCGGGAGAAGAGATAAATAATCCGACTATCGACAAGGAATACATATCGGGGCTTACCGAACATGCTTATGTCGATATGGAGGTGATGCTCCCCAAAGGATTTAAGATAGTAAAAGGAGTAACGGCAAAAGAATATTTTAAAAAACGAAAACAAAAAAATCCCGAAGCAGCAATCTATCTACTGCACAAGCCGCCTGATTTCTTCACCAAGCTTTTCCCGCAAATCCATAAAAAAGGGGCCTTTAAAGATAATTACTCTTTTATCACCCTGACCATGTCGGCAAAAAGCAAGGATATCGCTAATCTTAACGATGCCTTTTTTACGATTATGAAATCGATCTTTACCCCTAATATGGGAGATCAAAAAAACCTGCAGATATTAAAGTTTAATGGGTTTGATAAAAAAGGTTTTATATCTTTTGACAGCTTGCCAGGAGAGAATTATTTTGATTGTAATTTTGTCGATTCGGAAGGGAACTTCTTTAAGATTTATATAAAAGACAAACCAGCTTCCTTGGATTTAAATAAAATCCTAACGATCATCTCAACAGTAAAGACCAGGCCTTAAAACCCACCCCACCGCGTAGGTGGGGGAAGGTCAGAGGCTGTTTTTGCTTGACTTTTTGGGCAATTTGAGCTAAATTTAAAGGCTATGACTGAAAATTCAATGGATAAAATCGTTTCTTTGTGCAAACGCCGCGGGTTTATTTTTCAATCTTCGGAGATTTACGGCGGCTTAAGTAATACCTGGGACTATGGCCCGTATGGTGTAGAGCTAAAGAACAATGTCAAGCGCGCCTGGTGGAAGGCCAATGTCTATGAGCGCAATGACATCTACGGCATGGATGCGGCAATTCTCATGCATCCAAAGGTCTGGGAGGCTTCCGGCCATGTGGAAAACTTTTTTGATTTAAAAAGTGATTGTAAGTCCTGCAAGAAGCGTTTCAAAGTTGCGGATTTAAAAGATAAAAAAGCCTGCCCTGAATGCAAGGGAGAGTTAACCGAAGCAAGGCCATTTAACTTGATGTTTAAGACCCATCAAGGCCCGGTGGCTGATGACGCAAATTTGATTTACCTGCGTCCTGAAACTGCTCAGGGCATGTTTGTAAACTTTATAAACCTGCTTGATGCCCGCCACCCCAAGCTTCCTTTTGGCATGGCGCAAATCGGCAAGGCCTTTCGTAATGAAATTACCCCGGGAAATTTTACTTTCCGCACCCGCGAATTCGAACAAATGGAAATCGAATATTTTGTCCGGCCGGCTGATGCGGATAAAATGTATGGCTATTGGGTTGAAGAAAGATATAATTGGTATCTCAAGCTAGGGATGAAAAAAGAAAATTTAAGAAAACGCGCTCATGAAAAAGATGAATTAGCGCATTATGCCCGCGCCTGCACAGATATCGAATACAACTTTCCTATCGGCTGGTCAGAACTCGAAGGTATTGCCAACAGGTCGGATTTTGATTTACGCCAGCACCAAACGCATAGCGGCAAGGACTTTAAATATTTCGATGATGCTACAAAAGAGAAATTCCTCCCATTTATCATTGAACCTTCAGGTGGAATTGACCGAAGTGTCCTGGCGTTCCTCACAGATGCCTATTATGAAGAAAAGGTAAAGGACGATACCCGGGTAGTTTTAAAATTACACAAAGACCTTGCGCCGGTAAAGGTCGCGGTTTTCCCGCTTTTAAAGAACCGGCCGGAAATTGTCGAGTTGGCAAAGAAAATCGCTTTTGATTTAAAAAAGAGCTTTATCACTATTTACGATGACACAGGTGCAATCGGTAAATTATACCGACGGCAGGACGAAGTAGGAACGTTGTTCTGTATTACTATAGATGTGCAGACACTTGAAGATAAGCAAGTGACAGTGCGAGACAGAGACACGATGCTGCAGGAACGGATAGGGATTGACGGATTAAAAGAATATCTTTTAAACAAATTAAACGATTAAATGACAAATGACAAAGCACAAAATTCAAAATAAATCCAAATGAAAAATTCAAAATGACAAAACCTTTGTTTTGATATTTGAATTTTAGATTAATTTTGACATTTGAATTTTGACATTTGACATTAAAAAAGGAGGAGTTTTTAAAATGAGTAACAAGAAATATGTTTATTCCTTCGGCGGCGGCAAGGCTGACGGAAACGAAAGTATGAAGAATCTCCTGGGTGGCAAAGGCGCCAACCTTGCGGAAATGGCAGGCCACAAAGACCTAAAATTGCCGGTGCCTCCGGGATTTACCTTAACCACAGAGGTATGTACTTATTATTATCAAAATAAAAAGACATATCCTAAAGTATTAAAGCAGGAAGTAGAGAAGGCCCTGGAAAAAGTCGAGAAATTAATGGGCCGGGGTTTTGGCGACAAAAATAATCCTTTACTTGTTTCCGTGCGTTCCGGTGCAAGAAAATCCATGCCCGGAATGATGGAAACAGTTTTAAACGTCGGCACCACTCCGGAAACTATTCCCGGCTTAATCAAGCAAAGTGGCGGCAACGAACGCTTTGTCTATGATGCCTACCGCCGTTTGATCATGATGTACTCTGACGTGGTCATGGAAAAGGCTGCGGGAATTGAGCCAAAAGACGAACAAGGTATTCGTAAACAGCTGGAAAGAATCATGGATCAGATGAAAAAAGAAAAAGGATACAAGACCGACACTGACTTAACGGTCGCAGACTTAAAGAAACTTACCGGCATGTTCAAAGAAAAAATCAAAGAAGTGCTTGGTAAAGAATTCCCCGATAACCCGCACGAGCAGCTTTGGGGCGGGATCAGTGCGGTATTTTCTTCCTGGAACGGTAAGCGTGCAATCAGCTATCGCCGCATTGAAAATATTCCGGATGAATGGGGAACAGCAGTCAATGTGCAAACCATGGTCTTCGGAAATATGGGTAATGATTCAGCAACCGGAGTTGCCTTTAGCCGCAATCCCGGAAACGGCGAAAATAATTTCTACGGAGAGTATCTCATCAATGCCCAAGGAGAAGATGTCGTTGCCGGTATCCGCACACCTGCACCGCTGAATACATATTCTACTTCAGAGCACAACAAAGAACTCTTGACCCTGGAAAAAGGCATGCCCAAGCTCTATCAGGAATTAGTTGGCTACCGCAACCGCCTGGAGAAACATTACCGCGATATGCAAGATATTGAATTTACCATTGAAAAAGGCAGATTGTTTATGCTGCAGTGCCGCGTGGGAAAACGTAATGGACCGGCAGCTGTGCGTATGGCAGTGGACATGGTCAAAGAAAAATTAATTAAAAAAGAAGAAGCAGTAATGCGCGTCACCCCTGGGCAGCTGGACGAATTATTGCATCCGGTGATTGATCCAAAGGTGGAAATAAAAACTAAAGTCCTGGTAAAAGGCCTGCCTGCAGGCCCGGGTGGAGCAAAAGGACAAATTGTTTTCTCCGCAAGCGATGCAGTGAAATGGAATAAAGAAGGTAAAAAAGTAATTCTTGTACGCGAAGAAACTAACCCCGAAGACGTTGATGGGATGCGCGCAGCAGAGGCAATCCTTACCGCGCGCGGTGGCATGACCTCGCACGCTGCCTTAGTTGCCCGCGGCTGGGGCAAATGCTGCATTGTCGGCTGCAGTGCCCTGCATATCGATTATGATAAAAAAGAGCTCTATGCAGACGGAAAAACCCTTAAAGAAGGGGACTGGATCACCCTAAACGGCACCAAAGGCGCGGTCTATGAAGGCCAATTGCCGATGATGGATGCCACAGAAGAAAATAAACTCTTAACTGATTTTCTGAACATGTGCGGCGCAATCAAAAAATTAGGCATCCGCACAAATGCGGAAACTCCGGAAGATGCTGCTAAGGCCAGGCAATTCGGAGCAGAAGGAATTGGCTTGTTCAGGACCGAACACATGTTCTATGGCAAAGGCTCTGATGAGCCGCTTTTTATCCTGCGCAAGATGATTGTTTCAAAAACCGCAGAGGAAAGAAAAAAGGCAGTTGATGAGCTCTTCCCCTATGTGAAAAAAGATATCAAAAATACACTGGCGGCAATGGACGGATTCCCGGTAGTAATCCGCTTATTGGATCCGCCTTTACATGAATTCGTGCCGCGTGAAGAATCAAAGCTGCAAGAACTTGCCAAAGACCTAAACATCTCAATGGAGGAATTGGCAAAACGCGCTGAAAACCTGCATGAATCAAATCCGATGATGGGGCACCGCGGTGTGCGCCTGGGAGTAACTTATCCTGAAATAAGCGCCATGCAAATCCGCGCAATCCTCGAATCATCTGCAGAATTACTTAAAGAAGGCAAGAAGCCCTACGCAGAAGTAATGATCCCTGTGGTCTGCGATGTTAAGGAATTAGAGGATCAATTAGCAATTGCGAAAAGTGTTTATACTGAAGTGCTCAAGAAATATAACTTGAAGCAGATCAAGCATATGTTTGGCACGATGATTGAGGTCCCGCGCGCAGCCCTGCAAGCCGGAAAATTAGCAACTGTGGCGCAATTCTTCTCATTCGGAACCAATGACCTTACGCAAATGGGATTTGGATTTTCCCGTGACGACATCGGAGGATTTGTTCCGGAATACATTAAAAAAGGAATCTTGCCTGATGATCCATTCCAAACCATTGATCAGGATGGAATTGGTGAATTAATCAAGATAGCAATTGAGCGCGGCCGTAAGACACGCAAGGACCTGGAAGTAGGTATCTGCGGCGAACATGGCGGAGATCCTCGCTCAGTGGAATTCTGCCATAGAGTAGGGATGGATTATGTGAGTTGTTCACCGTTCCGTGTACCAATTGCGAAATTAGCAGCAGCACAGGCAGTGTTGAAAGAGAAAGCAAAAAAATAAAGGATGTCACAAGACACATAACACAGGCCACAGGTAAACTTGTGACTTGTGTCATGTGACATGTGACTTTTAAACCATGGAAGCCCTAAGAACTTATCTTAAAGAAGTCAGGACCATACCCCTATTAACTGCTGAACAAGAAGTTTCATTAAGTAAAAAAATAAAAAAGGGAGATGAAAAGGCGCGCAAGGAAATGATCCGCGCAAACCTGCGCCTGGTAATCAACATTGCCAAGAGGTACATGTATATAGGCGTGCCGTTTCTTGATTTAATCGAAGAAGGCAACCTGGGGTTAATGAAGGCCGTAGAGAAGTTTAACCATAAAAAAGGATTTCGTTTTTCCACATACGCTGCCTGGTGGATCAAACAAAGTATTACCCGCTCGATTGTCGAACATGGAAAAATGATCCGCATCCCCGTTTACATGAATGAGCTGATTACCAAATGGAAAAAAACCAAAGAGCAGCTGGCGCATAAGCTAAATAGGCTTCCCTCCGACGATGAAATTGCCAAAAAATTAAGGCTCTCCGATGCTAAAGTCGAACAAATCAATTTTTGGCTGACTACCAGCACTTCTTCACTAGATGCGCCTATCGGAGAGGAAGGCGAGAGCCAAGTTGCAGATTTACTGGAAGATAAAACCTCTGCTGCGCCTGATGCGCATATCGAACACCTTCTGGATAAAGAACATGTCGCCAGCCTCCTGGATTCGATGCCTGAACGTGACAGAAAAGTCTTAGGTATGCGTTTTGGCCTGGCCAATGGGAAACCCCATACCTTAGCGGAAGTTTCCAAAAAATTAGGTGTTTCACGCGAACGCGTCCGGCAGATCGAAGAAGAGGCATTGTTAAAGCTAAAGAAGTTTACCGAAAATCAGGAGAACAGAGAATGAAAGAACTCGACCTGAAGAAATATATTAGAACGGTTCCGGATTTTCCCAAGCCTGGTATTTTGTTTTATGATATTACCACATTGATTAGCAATAAAGAAAGGTTTCAATGCGTAATCGACCTGTTTATAAAAAATCTGCAAGGCAAAAAAATCGATAAAGTAATCGCAATAGAAGCCAGGGGATTTATTTTGGGCGGTGCAATTGCCTATAAACTTGGCGCGGGTTTTATTCCGGTGCGCAAAAAAGGAAAGCTCCCCTGGAAAACCAACGCTGCTGTTTATAACCTGGAGTACGGCCAAGATTCTCTGCATATGCACGAGGACGCGATTAATCCTGGAGAAAACATCTTGATTATCGATGATGTCCTGGCTACAGGCGGCACGATGAACGCCGTAATAAATCTAACAAAACAATTGCGGGGAAATATCGTAAGCATCGCATTTCTTATCGAGCTCGAGGCATTAAAGGGCAAAGAAAAATTAGAGGGACTTCCGTTTTTTTCGCTGATAAAATACTAAAAAAAGCCCCTGTAGCTCATAAGGATAGAGCAGCAGTTTCCTAAACTGCGTGCGGCAGGTTCGATTCCTGCCAGGGGCACTTTTAAAAGTCAAAGGTTAAAACTCAAAGGTCAAAGGTGTATAACCTACATTGTCATTCCTTATTAAGCGATGGGGCGTTGCTTCCTTCAGAATTAGCCATGCGGCACCTTGCCTCTGGCTACAAGGTAATCGCCATCACAGACCATGCTGATTACAGCAACATCGAATTTGTCGTAAAATCAATCCTGGGTTTTGCGAAGGCCTGGCCGCGTAATTTAGGAATACAGGTCTTGCCCGGCATCGAATTGACACATATCCCTCCAATTCAATTTAAACCACTGACAAAGTATGCCAGGGCCAAAGGTGTCAAAATTATTATTGGCCATGGAGAAAGCCCGGTTGAGCCGGTAATCAAAGGCTCCAACCGCCAGGCGCTTCTGGCAGGAGTTGACATCCTGGCGCATCCTGGATTAATCGCTGATGAAGATATCATGCTCGCTATTGAAAAAAATATTTTTCTTGAGATCACTTCCAGGCACGGACATTCAGATACAAACCAACATGTTGCAGCTAATGCCTTAAGACTTGGCGCTAATTTAATCATCAATACAGATGCGCATGCACCAGCTGATATCATTACTCCTGAAGAACTAAAAAATATCGGCATAAACGCAGGCTTATCTCAAAATGATATCGAAAAAATTTACGCGAGTGAAAAAATATTCTTAAAGAAAAAGGGAGCAAGGATATGAAAGCTAGATTAATTGTTTGCATATTAATGGCCATGGCTTTTGTCATCACCGGCTGCATGTCTACCACCCCTGGTAAAAACTCTGAAAAAATCACTTCCCAGGTATTAGAGCCGCAATTAAAACAAAAATTCGGCGATATCCCAATACCTGCCGGCTTTAAACTGCTGGTAAAGGAATCATACTCCTTTGAAAGCTCGGGTATTCGCGTGGGGGTCCTAAAATATAAAGGTAAGGCTGATATTGAACAGGTAGTGAGCTTCTATAAAGACCAGATGCCCCTGAATAAGTGGAACCTCATAAATATAGTAGAATACGGCCAAAGGCTGCTTAATTTTGACAAAGACACAGAAAGCTGCATCATCACCCTCTTACCCAAAGGAAACAGCATCATCCTCTCCATAACCGTCGGCCCTAAGTCTCAAAACCAGAAGAAAACCGATAAACCAGCCAATAAGTAAAATAGTAAAATTGCACTATCCTTTTCCAAATTGTGCAAATGTGCAAATACGCATATTTGTAAATACACAAAAAAATGCTTGACAATAAAAGAGTTATGTGATAAAAATGTGATAACTTCGGATATACCACTGGAAATGGCTTTAATGTACGACGAAAAGGAGGTGAAGCACAAAAAAAGTCTAGAGCCACACGAAATCCAGTGATATACTTCATAGATAGTAATTCTCTAGGATAAAATTTTAAAAACCTAGTTAAATATAAGTTCCTAATCATATGTTTTTTAAAGGAGGTTTCAAAAATGAATAAACGCTTAATACTAGTTTTGGCGTTTGCGTTTGTAATCGGCATTGCATTTGCCGCATACGCAGAGGTCCAGAACGTAAAAGTTAGCGGAGACATCACCGTTGGTGGTGTTATGCGCAATAACTATGATTTAGCAAAAACACGCAATATAGGAGCTACAACAATTGGCGCTATTGCGCCTTCTGCGGTTACTTACTCGGATATGGAAAAAGATCTTTTCTCTATTGCCAGAATCCGCGTTGATGCTGACCTGACTGATAACGTATCAGCTACAGTAAGGTTACTCAACGAAAGAAACTGGAACGGCGAATCAGCTCAAGGTTTAGCCGAAAACAATAGAAACGTCGGTTTAGCTGCAACCAACGCAGTTGATGAACAAGACGTTGATCTTGACCTGGCATTTGTTACATTAAAAGAGTTCCTATATTCACCTCTTACTTTAAAAGTAGGACGTCAGGAAATGCGTTTTGGTAATGGCTGGCTCATTGGTGATCCTGATACCAGCTTAGTAGCCTTAAGGTCATCCTTAGCAGAAGGTGATTTATCTGCACGCAAATCATTTGATGCTATCCGCGCTACTTTGGATTACAATCCTTTGATAGTTGACTTAGTTTATTCCAAGGTTGCAGAAAACAATACCGTAATGAATGATGATACAACATTGTATGGCCTTAACGCAGCTTATGAAATGAATAAAAACACGACTGTTGAAGGTTTCTTCTTTTCCAAAGAAAGAGGATCCAGCGACTCTGCAGCCGCTAACGTGGACGTAGTTAGAACCCTAGGTACAGCAGCACTATCTGATACGTACGCGACATCTAACGTAATTAAAGGCAAATCCGATATCGTTAATACAGTCGGTGCACGTGTAGTGAATAAAACAGTGAAGAATTTAACTATCGATGCGCAGGCTGCATTTCAGTTTGGTACCTACAACCCGAAATATGATACTAATGCGCGTTGGGACAGTACTGGTGCTCCTGGAGCTGGCGGAGAAGCCGGTGAACATGCAGGCCTAACATCACCTCGTAGAGCATGGGGTATGGAAGTAATCGCAGCTTATGAATTAAAGGATATCCAGAAAATTGCCAAATACAACCCGATGATTGCTGCTACCTATATTTATCTTTCAGGTGAATCAAGAGATAAAGTCGGTAACAAAGCATATAAGGGCTGGGATCCAATGTATGAAGACCAGATGATCGGTCACATCTTGAATTCCATCATGGGCTTTACAAACCTCACCCTTGGCGCTTTAACTATGCAAGCCAAACCCATGGATGATATTGGCGTAAAGGTTGACTATGTCACAGCTTGGTTTAACAAACGTTTCCCTCAAGGAAGAGCAGTTGTTCTTTCCGGAGTTCCCACTGCTACGCAGTTTTATATGGGAAAAGGAAACTTCATCGGCCAAGAAATCGATATGACATTGACCTATGATTATACTGAAGATGTACAGTTCTCACTCTTAGGTGGCTATTTCTTACCCAGCAGAAATATTAACGAAGTGGGTAATGAAACTGCAACAACACCAAACACCAACCCGAGAAGGGCTGCTGCATCAGAAATTATGGGCACAATGAAAGTAACCTTCTAATTGTTTTTTATGTAATAAAAAACCCTCGGGGGAGAAATCCTCCGGGGGTTTTTTATTGACTCTTCCAGTAAAATCAATATAATATCCCTATATGCTATACCTGGCATTCATCTTCCATATGCATCAACCGTATTACAAGAATCTCGTTACCCAGGAAACCGATGTCCCCTGGGTAAGGCTGCATGGCAGCAAAGATTATTCTGATATGGTCTTGATGCTAAGAAATTTTCCCAAAATTCACCAAACATTCAACCTCGTCCCTTCCTTAATCGAACAGGCAGAAGACTACGGCAATCACTCGGTCAAAGACAAATTCCTGGAAATTTCCTACAAACCAGCACAAGATTTGAGCCAAGCGGAAAAAGATTTTGTGGTAAATAATTTCTTTATGATTAACAGGGAAAAGGTGATTGCTTTTTTCCCGCGTTATTACGAGCTGTTCTTCCAAAAACAGGCCAAAAGAAACTTCAACACCCAAGATATCCTGGATCTACAGGTTTGGTTCAACCTTGCCTGGATTGACCCCTATTTTAGGAATAACTTAGAGGGCCTAAAGAAACTGGTGGCAAAAGGGAGGTTTTTTACTGAAGAGGAAAAAAAGAGCTGCCTTGATATCCAGCTGGACATTTTAAAAGATACGATCCCTGTATATAAAAAGTTTGCTGCTTCGGGCCAGATCGAAGTTACCTTAAGCCCATACTACCATCCCATACTTCCCTTGCTTTGTAATACTAATATTGCAAAAGAGGCAAACCCCAGAATAGCCCTGCCAAGGGCCCAGTTTATTTTTCCGGAAGATGCAAAAAAACAAATTGACGATGCGATTGATTTTTTTAAATTACGCTTTGGCGGAAATGCACCGCAAGGCATGTGGCCATCAGAAGAAGCAGTAAGCGAGCATATCCTGCCATTTTTAATGCAGGCAAATATCAATTGGATTGTTGCTGATGAAGCCATCCTCTTTAGGTCATTAAGAAGAAAAAAGAGAGACACTAATCTTTTATACCAGCCGCATTACTTAAAAAGAGAGGAGGGGAGCCTAAATATTGTTTTTCGCGACAGGAACCTCTCTGACCTTATAGGCTTCAACTATCCTAAGTGGGAAACAAAAGCAGCGGTTGAAGATTTCATGAAACACCTGAAGAATACTGCTGCAGCGTTTAAACATGAGGACATCCTGGTTACTATTGCCATGGATGGAGAGAATGCCTGGGAGTATTACCGTAATGACGGACATGACTTCTTAGAAGGATTGTACCTTGCTTTATCCGAAGCAGATTATGTCAAAACTACGACTATCAGCGAATATTTAAAACTGCATCCTGCCGAACACAATATCCCGCGGCTTTCTGCCGGTTCCTGGATATATGGAGAATTCGGGAAGTGGATCGGAAACCCGCAAAAAGTAAAAGCATGGGAATATCTTACAATAGCAAGAAAGGAATTAAAAGAATTAAGCGAAAAGGGTGAATACGTACCAGAATTGGCCTGGAAACAAATGTATATCTGCGAAGGCAGTGACTGGTACTGGTGGTATGGTGAAGATTACCCGGGATATTTTGACAAATTATTCCGCATGCATTTATCTAACTTCTATACTTTAATCGACCAAGAAATCCCTGCCTATCTAAAATCTCCTATTTAAGCATTAGCTAAAACCTATTGACAGGCAACGAGTTTTATGTTATAAATTCTAAATAAATGGATAAGAAAGATATTTACGAACATCTCGCCAAAATCTACCTAGACGCCTCCGCAAAAAAAACTGAAGAAAAGAAAGGGTATCCCTACTTTAAAAAACTTTTTTTCTTTAGCCTGGCGATTATTTTTGCGCTCTCATTGTTTCTTATTAATAATTTTAATAAAGATAGGGCGATCAACTCTGAGCTGGCTTTGATACTGCAACCGGATGTCGCCAAAATCAATTTTAATTTTGACCCTGCAAAAAAAGAATCCTATTCCGTAGCCTTAAGCAAACTCAATCTTACCAAATATAAAACACTTGCTTTCTCAGCTAAAAGAATCGACTTTAACGACAAGATTGCTTTAAGGATTGAGTTTAATAATTCCTTCAAAGAAAATTCCGAGTTTTATATCAAAGAGATCCCAAATAAATGGCAGGAATATAAAATAAATTTCGTTGAATTCAAGAATATTACTGATTGGTCTGAAATGCAGGCCCTTTCATTTATTGTTGAACAATGGAACGCAAAAAAAAGCCACGGTATAATTTTGATTGAGAACGTAAGATTCATGAAATAATTTCCTACAAGGAGGGTGCTCGATGCGGATAATCGCGATAGCGAATCAAAAAGGCGGATGCGGCAAAACAACTACCTCAATTAATCTGGCTGCTTCTTTGGCAACTAATGGTAAAAAAGTACTTTTAATCGATTTGGATCCACAGGCCCACGCTACTCTAGGTTTGAACATTAAGCATGAATTTAATATCTATAATGTACTTTCTAAATTAACCAATAAAAAAGTGAGAATCAACGATATTATTCAGAATGTCAGCGGGACATTCGACATTGTGCCTTCTGGCATAGTCTTAAGCACGCTCGAACAGGAGCTTGCGGGCGAAATCAGCAGAGAGTCCCGGCTCTGGGAAACCCTGAATAATTTTAAACATGATTATGATTATGTTTTAATAGATTGCCCGCCGAATTTAGGAATTTTAACGATCAATGCCATCCGTTCCGCGAATGAAATAATCATCCCCGTAGAGGCAAGCAGGTTTTCGCTTGAGGGCCTGAGCCAATTGGTTGACATCATTAACCTCATCAAAGACAGGCTCGGCCATGAGGTCAAACATTATGTACTGGTAACCAACTTCGATTCAAGGCTGCGCCATTCATTCAAAATACTCGATCATATCAGGGCGACATTCCGCAACAGGCTATTTAGCACAATTATCCATGTAAACGTTAAGCTAAAAGAAGCACAAAGCCAAGGCACGCATGTCCTGGATTATGACAAGTACTGCCGCGGGGCCAAAGATTACTTCAGCCTGGCGCGCGAGATTATCACCCAGGAAAAACCTGTTTCAGGGGCCAAGGCACCGATAGAGTTAGAAAAACGCATGAATGAAATTTTGGCTGAAAAACTACCGAAATTTAACGACTTGACCTTAACCATTGATGCGCCTTCTGCAAAAGAGGTGCACCTGGTGGGTGATTTTAACGGCTGGAAGGTAGATAAAGAAAGCTTCATGACCAGAGAGGAAGGGACATGGAAAAAGAATTTAAGGCTCAACCCCGGTAAATATCACTACCGCTTTGTAGTTGACGGAAATTGGACAGAAGACCCGGTTAATCCGAAAAAAGAAAAGAACCCTTTTGGAGAATTAAATTCACTCATCGAAATTAAGCATGACTAACGAAATTGACCAAGATATCCAAGAGGGAAAGATTTTTGCCGTAGTTTCGTATTGGCTGTTTTTGTGCATCTTGCCTCTCGTGCTAAAAAAAGATAACAAGTTTGCCTGTTTTCATGCAAAACAGGGACTGGTACTTTTTATCTTTTTGGTCGGAGGCTTTATTATTAATATCATCCCTTTCCTGGGCTGGTTCATTTTTCGCTTGGTGCTTTTTATTTATTTATTATTGCTTTTATGGGGGACTACGCAGGCCTTAATGGGAAAGTACAGCCGCATCCCAATCGTTTCTAAAATCGCGGATAAGATCATACTTTAAAGGAGGTGTCTATGCCTCTTAAAAAAAAGGCTAAAAGAATAGTAAAGAAAAAAACAAAGAAGGTTATTAGAAAACGCGCCATAAAAAAAGCGATCAAAAAAACTTCGAAAAAGAAAACCCTCCGCATCAAAACTAAAGTTAAAACAAAGATTAAAGGAAATATCATCGGTGTAATTACGCATTATTTTCCCCATGTCCGGGCAGCGGTAATTAAATTAAAGGCCCCGCTTTCTGTGGGAGATACAATCAAGATTAAAGGGCATACTACTAACTTCACCCAAACTATCGATTCTCTGCAAATTGACAGGGCGCCGATAAATTCCGCAAAAAAAGGCCAAGAGATAGGCCTCTTGGTTAATTCCCGAGTCAGACAGCACGACGTAGTATGTAAACCCTAAATAGCACAAAGGTAGATTAATGACCCTTGCAATAACCATAATTGCCAAAGATGGCGTTGCCGTGGCTGCTGACAGCCGAGTAACGAGCGGTGACCCGCGCGGCCCCACAACAGTAAATGACACGGTAAAAAAGGTCTTTGAGCTGGGGGATTTCTGCGGCTTAACAATAGCAGGAGACGGAGGATTGGGTGCAAGCCTCATAGATGTAATTAACTATGAGCTGCATAAAAACCCTGATTACCGTTATTTAAGCGTTGATGAGATGCTTAACCTGTGTAGGGAAAGCGCGATAAAAAAATACAACGAGTGGTTCTCGAAAGTCAGCTACGAAGAACGGCCAACATTGCATCTAATCTTAAGCGGCTACCGTAAGGATATCTCGAACTCTAATTTTATCAATTCCCCGGAAATTTTTACGCTTTACAGCGAACGCAATTTTGCTCCGCATCGCTGGACCCTGCTGGGATTTACAGCTATAGGGATCACCCCGCTTGCCACATACTTATTAAACACCCTCTATACAAAAGAAATCACTTTAAAACATGCCTTGGAATTAGCGTCTTTCGCAATCTTAGAAACCGCAACCCAGGATGGCAAAGTAGGCAAGGATATCCAATTAGCGGCTTTTTCCCTGGAACAACAGTTTAAGCTTTACAGCCAGGAAGAAATCTATCAATATATTTATCAGGCGCAACGCCACAAAGAAAACCTTAAAAAGGCTTTTTACAACATCGATTAATAAAAAGGAGGGAGTAAAAATGCGGCTCAATGAAGTAGAAAAAAAGGCAAAAAACATGGGGATCAAAGATACCTGGAAATTTTCTAAAAAAGACCTGATCAAGGAAATTCAGCGCAGAGAGGGGAACACACCTTGTTTTGCCACAGTAAGGGGCTATTGCCAGCAGATGATTTGCTGCTGGAGAGAAGACTGCGTAAAATAACCAACCAAAGAATAGGACAACTATGAAATATAAATGCCAGATCTGCGAAAGAAATATCGATGATTATGTTAGCCTGGCGCATATCAAGGCTGAGGAATATATCTTAGACTTGATTTTGCGCGACCACCCTGAATGGAAAGAAGACCAAAAGACCTGCCACAAGTGCCTTGAATACTACCGCAAGTTAGTCAAAGACGCGGAGATATGAGTAGGTACTCATAATAACTAGGGCGTTAAAACTAGGTAAAAGTAGGTAAATGGAAGCCAGAGGAAGGCCCAATAAATATAGGATTGTCAGGCTTGACCCCAGGATTAACCAATTTAGCCCCAGGGGTAAGCCTGGAAGGCCGGATGAGCTTAATCTAAGCATGGATGAGTTCGAGGCAATCAGGCTGGCGGATTTCATGGGTATCAGCCAAATTGAAGCGGCTCAATCGATGAATATATCCCAACAGACATTCAGCCGTATACTTAGAAAGGCCCATAAAAAAACTGCCGATTGCCTGGTAAATGGAAAGATTATTAAGATCCAAGGCGGTTATTATGTCATCAGCTCTAAGTTCGATTCTTTCCAAAAAATCCCCGATAAATCCACACACACCAACAAAAAGCTCGGCTAAAACACCTGAAAGCACAGCCAAAACCCTTAAGATTCACCCTAGAGGCAACTTCCTATAATATACCTTATGTTAACTACAACATATATGACTAATCTCTACTAAGTCATTAATAGACTGCTGGTTGGGGCAATTAAAAATTCAGCTGTGGATAAACGGTTTTTAACTTACTTCTACTTACTGGGATTTTAAAAGCTTGACAGATATTGGCGGTTTTATTGAGATTCTTGACATTAATCCATCTTTTGGGCAAAGGCAATTATTGCAGGGTAAATCGAATCTTCTCCGTAGCGGGAGTTAATCGCATCCATAGCTTTAATCAGGTCCTCTCTCTTTTTTTGCTCTCTGAATAAAGGAGGATATTTGGCCTGGGACAAGCTGGTGCAGCTCACTCCCAAGGCCCTAATTAGAGGCATATTTTTACCGAGCTTTACGATGATTTTTAGAGCCCTTGAATAGATCTCAAACCCATCATCAGTAGGCTGTCCTGAGGCCTCTTGAGCATTAAAATTGCCTATTTCCGGGCCATTAAGCCATAAATGTGTAGTGCTACCAAGTAACTTTTCTTGCCTTAAACGCCGGGCAACCATTTCCGACAAAAGCCTGATCCATGCCTTAATAAACCTGGGGGTTTGGCAGGCCCTGGGTAAGGTATAAGAATGGCTGATTGATTTTGGGCCCTGGGCTGCCTGTTGATCCAAATGCTCAAAGGTATCCGTAGAATGCAAGGATACGTAAAGATTAATTCCATATTTCCCTAAGGCCTTTTCTAAATACGCAGGCGTCTTTTCATATAAGTCCAGGCAGGTTTCAATCCCCAGGCCGCTTAATAATTGCTCTGTGCTTTTTCCTACGCCACAAAGCCTTTTAGCAGGTGTCCGGCCAAGCATTTCTTTTAAGGAATCTTCGGTAATAATGGCAATACCCCGCGGCTTATTAAGCTTTGAGCCAAGCTTGGCCAAAAGGCAATTTTTCGCTATGCCGATTGAAGCAGTAATATTGAATTTAGAGGCTATTTTGTTTTGTATATCCAGTGCCAAGGCTGCGGGGTCTAGATAAGCGCCAATATCCATTTGAAATTCATCAATCGAGGCATAGAAAACCTTAAAATTATATCCTTCTAACAGTTTAAAGATTTGTCCTGAGGTCCAGATATATTTACTCTGATCCGCTGCCACAAACTCTAACCCCGGACAGATACTAAAGGCCTCTTTACTGGACATTCCTGAGCCAATACCACAGGCCTTTGCCTCATAGCTTGCTGCGCAGACTACGGTATGAAACTTGGAATTCCTGGCACCGACAATTAAAGGCTTATTCTTAAGCCTGGGGTTTATTGCCTGTTCAATAGATGCAAAAAAAGCATCCATGTCCACATGAAGGATCATAGAAAAACTCTCTTATTATTCGATTATTTTATCGATTTGCCAACAGTAGGTTGTGTTATTAAAAGATATCTGATACAGGTTGGGATCAGTATCAACCGAGAAATAATTGATAGTTTCTTTTCCGCGGCGCTCCTGCCAATTGTAGGTGATTTTCTTGATTTTGAATTCTTGGTTTTTCCAGGTAAAACAAAGCGGCTTGATCTGGCCGAATTTGAATAGGGCCACTACTTCGATTTTTTCGTTTAATGTATCAGGGGGTTTGGATTCGTTTGTTTCAGGGATATGCCGATCCCAGCGGCTATGCGGGCTAAAACTGGATTGAGCCATAACACTTTTGTTACTTATTTGCCAAGATAATAATCAAAATTATCCTGCGTGCGTTGCAACGCGAATTCAGGTTGCATTAGTGGTTTGTCATAAGGCGGGATAGCGAATGTTGCCGCATCGATTATGCCGGTCACACCGCGTACCAGGCCCAAAGCAAAACCAGTAGGTACGCCAATCGCAGCTCCTGCAACAATATCATTATTGCTGTCTTTAGAAACTTTAAAAAATTCGGCAGGGACCTCTGCCCAACATGTAAAAACATTTGTTATGCCGCGGCCTAATTTATTAAGAGGAGTTTTCTTGTAATTAAACTCATCGGCATCGAAAAAGGCCTTATCTTTTGCTGTTGCTTCTTCCACTGCGATATCATAATCTGATTTCATATCAAAGGCAAAAGAAGAAAATGGCACAGACATCAAAACCAAAAGAAAAATGAATAATAATCGTCTCTTCATCTTCGCTCCCCTCCCCTTTTAATATTCAAATTTAATATAACACCATTCTATCGGTTTGTCAAATGTGCTTTTTTCTTACGCACATAATTAATAATTACCCAGGAAAATAAATAAGCTGCAATTCCCAAGGACAGGCCTATAATCAAGTAACCCAATAATATCGGCAGAATGACCGTAAAGATTGATAATTGGAACAGTTGGTTGAAATGGAAATTTTTTACCACCCCTACACAGCTTCTATAAACATCATGCCACTCTAATCCCAAAACAAAAGACCCAATTCTTACCGATAAGATAAAGGTTACAACGCTTAACCAGGTATTAGTTAAAAGGCTCCCTAAGAGTGCGCTGGCGCGGTTGAGGCGAAAAAGCGAAGCCATAATCAAAGCTGCAATAGGGCCGCTTCCGGGCAGGATCCCAAAAAAAACCCCCAGGCCAAAGCCGAGAGAGATTTTTTGTGCGCTATCGTGGATACGAAATAATCTAATATAAATTAATTTTAAAAACCTAAAAAACTTATTATTCTTTTTTTTGTTTTTCTTCATCCTGGAGTATGCGCTTTAAAATCTTGCCTGTAGAATTTTTCGGCAAGGCTTGCCTAAATTCAACGTATCTGGGAATTTTATAAGGTGCTAATTTTTCTTTTAAATAGAGGAAAATTTCGTGTTCAGTGGCCTGGGAACCTTCTTTTAAAACCACGAAGGCCTTTGGCACCTCTCCTTTATGCGGATCGGCGATCCCGATTACAGCTGTTTCCTTTATTTTCGGGTTGAGGTAAAGCATCTCTTCGATTTCGCGCGGATAAACATTCAGGCCTCTGACATTGACCATTTCTTTTTTTCTGCCGACAATGTAAATATACCCGTCTTTATCGATTTTTGCCATATCGCCTGTATAGAGCCAATCTTTCTTCAGCGCTTCTTTATTTGCTTCCTCCTGCCTGAAGTACCCCCTCATCACATTCGGGCCCTTTACCACCAGCTCGCCTATCTCATCTTCTTTAAGAATATTATCTCTATCGCCCATAATCTTTACCTCGATATTTTTCGATAGGGCGAGGCCAATGGAACCCGGCCTCCTCTCCCCTTTTAGAGGATTTAAGGTAACTACAGGCGAGGCTTCAGTAAGGCCATATCCTTCCAGTAATGGGATACGGAATTTTCTTTCGAATCCTTTAAAAGTATCTACCGGTAATGCCGCAGCTCCGGAAATACAGATTTTAACGGGATTAAAAAATTTTATCAAAGGACTGTTAAAAACGCGCGGCAATTTCATATTTTTTAAAATCGTGTATACCGAAGGGATCCCCACAAAAATAGTCACCCGGTTTTTTCTGATCGCGCGGATTACCCGCTTGAATGGCCGGACTGATTTCATGATTACCATTTTTGCCCCCACTAACAAAGGCAGGTTCATGCATACTGTTGCAGCAAAGGAATGAAACAACGGCAGGATACAAATGACGGCATCTTTTGGCCTCGCCTTAATTGCCCTTGCCGAATCAACGGCATTTGAAACCAAATTTCCATGCGTCAACATCGCACCCTTCGGGAATCCCATGGTTCCGGAGGTATATAAAATCACTGCCAGGTCATTCAGTGATGCATGATATTTAGTTAAATCCAGGCTGCTATCTTTAAAACCGGAAAAATCCGCCAAATCTTCTTTTACTTTTGTAGTAGTAATGATGTGTTTTAGGCTATCCACTCTCAGGCGCAATTCCTGTGCCATCTCTAGATATGCCCGGGAGGTGATTATGCAGACGGCCTGGCTGTCCTGCAGGATATGCCTTGCCTCTTCGATTTTAAACATATAGTTAATCGGCACTACCACAGCGCCTATTTTATGAATCGCAAAATAACTAATCACAAATTCGGGGCAATTATCCAAAAATATCGCTACGCGTTCTTGTTTTTTTATTCCTAACCTGATCAACCCGCAGGCAACCCTATTGGTGAGATCATTGAGTTCCCGATAAGTGATTTTTTTCTGGCCAAAGACAATGGCAGTTTTTTGGGGATGGCGCTTACTGGAAAATTCGATTAATTCAGCAAGATTCTTATGCATCTTTAGAGGTTTGGCTTGATGTTGATCCCGGCGAATCTATCCAGGCCGCCGGATTCCTGAATCCAGCCGTTATATAAACCGTATTTATGCATGATTTCCTGCGCAGCGCTATATTCTTCCAGCGTGATGCGGCGCGCAAGTTCTTTAAATTCATCGGCTTTATAAACAGGAAAATACTGGCTCATCAGGCTGATATATGTTTCGGGAGACACTCTCCTGGCAATAAATTCCATAATTTTCTCTGTCCCAGAGATATTCTCCGGTAAAACCAAATGCCGGATAATCAAGCCTTTCTTTATTATACCTGCTGTACTGATTTTAGCAATACCCACTTGACGCTGCATTTCTTTAACCGACAACTGATTATGCTTCGGGTAATCAGGTGCCTGGGAATATTTCAAGGCTGTTTCTTCATCAGCATAACGCATATCCGGAAGATAGATGTCGATAATTTCATCAAGTAATTTAATTACCTCGGGCAGGTCATAGCCGCTAGTATTATAAACTAAAGGAATCTTTAATCCTTGGGGAATTGCGATGAGAAGTGCTTTGAGTATTTGCGGCATGACATGCGTTGGACTGACAAAGTTTATATTATGGCATTTCATATCCTGCAGCTGCAGCATCATCCCGGCCAATTCCTCGGAGCTTATTTCCTTGCCCTCCGCTAATTGACTGAATTCATAATTCTGGCAATAAACACAGCTCATATTGCAATGAGAAAAAAAGATTGTCCCTGAACCAAATTCTCCTGATATCGGAGGTTCTTCTCCGTGATGCGGCATAAAACTGCATACCCGGGCCCTAAGCCCGGTTTTGCAAAACCCCAGTTCGTTATTTAAACGGTTGACTTTACATTTACGCGGGCAAAGCGTGCAAGATCCCAAGAGGCCGAAGGCTTGATCTATTGCCTTTTCCAGTTTTCCGCTATGGTATGATTTTAAATAAATGGGGTGCATTTACCTCTCGTCTGTTTGACATAAATATCCCTGATCTCGTTGAATATTTTAATATATTCACTTGTGCGATAATCAGGATATGACCATTCTAAGGGCGTAAAATTCTTGCCTTTAAAAGAAAGGGTGATTTCTGCAAAAATTCCCTTATTAAGGTGTATGCGGTGAGCGAAATCTTTTGTTGAGGCAAGCACTAATTTTGCGTGGTTGATGTATCCGGGATCGATATTAATAGAACGGCAAGACTCTCGAGAAAACTTTTCTTCGATTTTATTACTAAGGATCTTAATCCTGTATAAATCCGCCGGGTTAATCAGCTTGCTTATACTGATAAACGCCCGCTTTAAATCCCGGCCGAATTCTTTTTCGTAATAGTCAGTATAAACAAAAGGCATGATCTTGGTTTCGTAATCGATCATGCCGAAATGCCTTTTGATAATTGTTTTTGCTTTATTGAAAAAAACTTCGTCTTTAAAGATGAAACCGAAGGTCAGCTTGACGGGCAGGCACTGCTTAATCTTACCCATTAAAATTTTTTACAAGGGCAGGCTCTTTAATGATAAATTGGTTGACGTAACGTGAAATTATTTTTTTCTGGCTCTCTTTTATTTCATTGAAGAAAATAGCAATATTAAAGCCGCCTTTTGTATCGTCCTCCGACCTGACAATTACCCCATGACAAGCAACACTGGAATCCTTAAGCCCTTGCTTTGTCACCATAGGCAGGCTCAACTTGACCGCGATCTTCGTAAAGGGGGGCACATATTTATCGATATGACAATACGCCCCAAGGCTGGAGACATTCTCCGTGCTGGTAGCAAAATCATAACCATTAGCCGCTATTTTAATCGGCAGGATATGTTCGATCCTGGGATGTAACCTGCGATCAGCCTTCTTATTTTTTATCATCTTTAGGCTCTTTCTTTTCTTTCACGGATTTCATCCAGCATCTTTTGGTGCAATAGAATATCCCGTTCCTGTAATACCTTCTAAGTTTTTTAATCGGTTTACTGCAAACCGGACAGTTGGTTTGTTTTTCCACTACGGGTTTTGCTGCTTCTGGTTGCTTTGCCGTTGTTTCTGGTTGTTTTGCTGCCGGTTCTGGTTGTTTTGCTGCTGCTTCAGTTGCCATAAAAAATTCCTTTCTTATACCTGTTGCATTTGCATAGCGACAAAATCTTGCAGATACTTCTTCTGGCTGTGCTCGAATTCAATAAATTCTACGCCGAATTGAAACTTATCCGCATGAGAGATAGGATGTGACCAGGCAATACGCGCTATTGGGTTTAGGACCCGGGAAAGCACGTTTACCTCTAACATCAATATCGTTTCCGGAGCGATAAAACTATGGTCGCTAAACCTTAATCCCCCGAGGCTAATATTGTCAGCAATAGAATTGCTAAAATCCGGCTTACCCCTGACCTGATAATGCAGCGCTGCCTGGACTTTAACGCGCGGGAAACGCCTGTGATCCTCTAACTTAGAAAGCATTTTTTCCTTTTTTTAGAGGAAGCCGTGGCTTTTTCTTCCGCAAACGTAAATAATATACCATAATTCTTTTAAAATGTCAACCATAACCAAGCTCTTTACAAAAGCATATTATTTGTTATAATATTTATAAGCGAGGTATTTATGTATTGTAATTTCTACGGCCTAAAAGAACGGCCATTTAATGTCACCAGCGACCCTTCCTTCTTTTTTTTGAGCCAAAAACACAAGGAGGCCCTCTCCCATCTTTATTACGGAGTCACTCAAAGAAAAGGAATTATTGTGATTACCGGAGAAATCGGCACCGGAAAAACTACGCTCTGCCGCTTTTTCTTAAATCAACTCGGCAAGAACGTAAAAACCGCCTTTATCCTTAACCCCCACTTCTCCGATATCCAGCTTCTGGAGGCCATTATTAAAGATTTCGGGCTCAATGCCCATAACAAAAACCGGCTGTCCTTTATTTCCGATTTAAATAAATTTCTTTTGAGTGAATCCGAGGATGGAAATAACGTTATCCTCATCATCGATGAAGCGCAGAATTTAAAACCCAACCAACTGGAGCAGGTACGCTTATTATCAAACCTGGAAACAGAAAAAGAAAAACTCCTTCAGATCATTCTCGTGGGCCAGCCGGAATTAAACCGCAGGCTCAATCTCTATGACCTGCGCCAACTACAACAAAGGATAACCGTGCGTTACCATGTAACCCCCTTAGATACATTCGAGCTTAAGGAATATATCAGCCACAGGCTGAATATTGCCGGCGGCCAGAATAAAATCACATTTACCGACGAGGCGCTAGAGGCAATTACCGAATTCTCTTTCGGCACCCCGCGCCTGATCAATATTATTTGCGACCGCGCGCTTTTGGCAGGATTTGTAGCGGAAAGTTACGTGATAGATAACGGGCTTGTGAAGAAATGCCTGGAAGAATTAGAAAGTTACTTTGTGAGGCAATAAATGAGCATAATCTATGAGGCTTTAAAAAAAGTCGAAAAAACTCAAACCCCTGACGTAAAAGAAATTATGGTTACAAAGAAAAAATCAGAAACTAAAATTCACACCTATTTATTATTCGGGCTGATCGTTGCCTTTGGTTTTTTTATTGCGAACATCATTTTTGGGGTGCTCACAAAACCCCAAGTGGCTAAAATAAAAACCATTCCCGTTGCAGAAGTTAAAAAACAACCGGTTGTGGTAGTAAAAAAAGTTGCCCTTGTTAACGACGCCCCGCTAAAAATAATTGCAGAAGTGAAAAAAGAAATCCTTCCGCCTCAAATAACCCAAAAGCCTCCGGAACTGAATAATGACTACATCCCGCCCCTGGTCTTAAGCGGTTTATTCTTTTCGGATAATCAAGGCTATGCGTTGATTAATAATCAGATTTTAAAAGAAGGTGATGAAATCGACGGGGCAAAGGTGAAAAGCATTACTCTCGAGGAAGTTCAACTTGAAGCAAACGGATCGATCATTACACTCGCTAATTCCAAATAAATTCTTATCTCAAAGCTTCCCTGACAACGCCTATCGGGACATCCTGTAATATCTTTGTGCTAGCGATATTCTTGATTAAGACAAAGCGGTTTCTTCCTCCAATGAATTTTTTATCGCGGTAGGTAGCGCTGATTATACTGTCTATTGAAATCCCTTTGACTTTTATCGGCAGGCCGGCTGCCTTAATCAGGTTCCTGGCGCGGGAAGAAACCCCCTCGCTTAAAAGGCCCAATTTTTTACTAATACTGCATGCCGCAACCATCCCTATAGCAATTGCCTCGCCATGGTTATATTTTTTAAATTTTCCTGCTGCCTCAATCGCATGCCCAATGGTATGGCCGAAATTCAAAATGGTCCTTAGGCCGCGTTCCTCCCGCTCATCAGCTGCTACAATCTTTGCCTTAATCAAAGCAGAGCGCCAGACAATATACTCTAAAGCCCCGGGTTTTCTCTTTAACACATCCTTGAAATTATTTTCCAGAAAATTAAAAAGCTGTTTGTCTTTTATTAAGGCGTATTTTATGACTTCCGCAAGCCCGCTTTTTAACTGCCTTAAATCCAGCGACTCAAGGAATGCTAAGTCGCTAAAGACCATTCTCGGCTGATAAAACGCACCGACAAGATTTTTGCCGTGCGTCAGGTCAACCGCAGTCTTTCCTCCGATACTAGAATCTACCTGGGCGAGTAGCGTCGTGGGGACCTGAATATAGGGTATTCCCCGTTTATAAATCGAGGCGACAAAACCAGCAAGGTCTCCGACTACTCCGCCACCGAATGCCACGACAAAAATTTTTCTTTTTTTATCGAATTGTGCAATATCTTCAATAATCGATGCCAGGCAGGAGATGGATTTACTTTCTTCTGTATCGGGGATAAGCCTAAACCTAAAATTGATCTTCTTATTTTGCAGCGATTTGGCGAGTAGATTTCCGTATTTCTTTTTTATGACACTATTAGTAATAATATAAGCATCTTGCCCGATACCAAGGCTTGAGATATATTCTCCCAGCTGCGTAATAATCCCCCGCCCGATGATAATCGGATAGGTGCGCTTATTCAGATTGACTTTGATCGTCTTCATTTTTAGACAACTACGCCCAAAAGCCTTAGGATCATATTTACTACCGGCCAAATAATACTCGTGAGCCCTAAGGCAATAAAGATTAAAAGAAAAATAAAACCATAACGGTCTGTTTGCGCGAATCGCGAAGCCAATGGCTCAGGTAAAATCGACAAAAGAATCCGCGAACCATCCAGCGGTGGGATAGGAAGCAAATTAAAAACTCCCAAGACAACATTTATAGTAATCAGGTATTCCAAGACCATTTTTAACATCGACTGATCTGCCAGTTGTTTCCATAAAAAACTTAAAGCCACAGCAAGGAAAAAATTGGCCAATGGCCCGCTTACTCCAATCAAACCCATATCTCTTTTGGGGTTCTTTAATCCCCAATAATTAATCGGCACGGGTTTTGCATAGCCAAAAACAAAATGCCCGGCGGTGGTAATAAAAAGCACTAATGGCAGAAGAATCGTACCAACTGGGTCAATATGCGCCAGGGGATTAAGCGTTAACCTACCGGAATATTTTGCGGTGTTATCCCCTAATTTATATGCTACCCACCCATGCGCAAATTCATGCACAGTCATGGCAATCATCAATAACCCAAAAGATATTACTAGCCCGATTAAATTCAATCCAACATCTCCAATTTTAATACTTCGATCACAGGATATTTTTCTTTTTCTTCCTTCACCAGTTTGCCGCTTACCATTACTTTATGAAAGGTGAGCGAATTAAGATTAGCGAGATTGCCTTTTAACAAATACACCTCGTTATCTTTAGTAATAAGTTTGTGCGTACCTTTTCTTTTAAAGATCTTTCCGTAAGGCTCGATCACGCCGACGGCACTAAAATTATCAATCGGTGCGGCTTTCACCACCGCAGGTTCAGGCGCTAGAGGAGTTTCTTTCTTGGGAAGCGCTGAAACTCTAGTAAGAAATTTTTTATGCACCCAGCCGAAGCTGTCATTTACCGGGATGATTTTGTACCAATCTCCGCTTGCCGCCTTGACAGTAAGGGCCTCGCCTTTTTCTGCCTTACCGATGATACGCGCTGATTCAGCGGGCTTGAGCCTGATATTTACCCGGTCTTTAATCACTTGAGCGTTTTTTTCATCAATGGTTGAAATCATGTCTTTTCTGATAAAGGCAGGGCAATCTTTAGGCAGGCGGACCTTGCACCAATCATAAGATTCAGCCGTAACTTCGACGATATCGCCGCGCTTGACGTTACAAATAATTTCTGAAGTCACTGTTGAATCTGCGCGGACATTGATGCCATCGGAATTTATCTGTGCAGAAAATAAGCTTCCGGCTAAAGCAGATGAAAAGCAAATCAATGAAGCTAAAATAACTTGCGTTATGATCAGCAGACTTTTTTTAGACATCAAGATTATTTTTTCTCTTGAGTTTTTCCGGCAGGGGCTCCTGGCTTTGCTTGCTCTTTAGCAGGTTTCTCAGCGGCAGGGGCAGCAGCGGTAGCAGCACCTTCGGCAGTAGTGGTTTCTGCCTTCTCAACCTTTTCCTTCTTTATTTTAATCCTCAAGGTCTTGATCTTAGGAAGGCCAAAGACATCTTCGCCTTCCTTCCAGGCGCCTTTTTCCATCATTGCCTTTAGGCGCTCGGTACGCTTGAGCACTGATCTCTGTTTTTTGGTCTTGTCACTAAGACGTAAAGATGGATGAATTGACATGAATTTTATAACCTCCTTATAATGCAGCCTTTGTATTTTTTTACTAATTCAGCTAACATCCGGTTAGCCATTTCTTTATTCGGGTATTTACCGATACACAATACCACGTATTTTCCCTTTGATAAGACTAAAGTAGACAGCCCTTGTTTCTTGAGCCGCTCTGCTTCTTTCTGTGCACCTATCTTACTCTTATAGCTGGCAACCTGAATAGTATAATTTTGGAGGTTTTCCCGCTCTACCGGTTTAACCGCCTCTTGCCTGATCACTGCGGGTATCTGCACTGCCGGTTGCTGCCTGGATACTTTAACTCCGGGCGCTGGTTGCAGCTTCGGCTGTAAAGCCAAATCCAGGCGCGAATCGGACTTTCTGGCCTCGATCCTTCTTCCCTTTTCCACCCCAAAAGAAAAAGAAACTACACCGGTGACAATAAAAGCAATAATCAATATGATTAATTTTTCGGAGCCCTTGATATAGCTTAAAAACGGCCTTTTCGCGTTTAAGCCGTTGTTATTCTCAAGCCCTGATTTCGAAAACAGCTCTAATTGGGAATCTATCCTCTCCATAACTCTATATTATATATCTAGACCTCGGTTGGTTTCAAGTAATTTTTTGTGTTGATTTTTTTGGCAACTTTTAAAAATGCATCCACAACTTTGGGGTCAAATTGCTTTCCGCTCTTCTTTTTAATTTCCCTGATTGCCGCATTCGTATCCATTCTCTCCCGATAGGGCCTGCCATAGACCATTGCCTCAAAGGCATCGGCAACTGCCATAATTCTCGCGCCCTGAGGGATCTGGCCCTTCTTCAAACCAGAAGGATATCCGGTTCCGTTAAATTTTTCATGATGGTGCATAATCATCGGGATGACCGGCTTTAAAACCTGCAAATGCCTTAAGATCTGCGCACCCTTAATCGGGTGCTTCTGAATAATCCTATATTCACTTGGTGTTAATTTAGTAGTTTTTGTGAGGATCTCCAGTGGAATATCAACTTTTCCCGCATCATGTAAGAGGCTGGCAAACTTCAAACTCTCCACCTGCTTCTCATCCAGATGCATCTGCTGGCCGATCGCAACAACTAATTTGCTAAAATACGGCGAATGCGTGTATTCCTGAGGAACGCGGATATCCAATAACGTTACCAACGACTTAATGCTGCCTAAAACAATCTTCTGCTGCTCATCATAAAGCTGTAAATTCCTGATCCCGATGATTGTCTGCTCTGCCAATGTCACAAGCAGGTCATGATCAAACCTGTCAAAGGCAGGATCGCCCTTGCCTCTTTTTACAATGATTAAACCCGAAATATCTTCGGAGACCAAGGGCATACACAATAATTTATCCCTTCTTATGGAAGAAAGGGTTTTAATCATCCTTCTTTCGATTCTTCCGGTGATTTTGCATTTCTTATCAAAGATGTGCCTTTTTCCGTCGGTAGTAAGGCATCTGAACAAAGAATATTTCTTCGTGGGATCCAAAAGGATGATCTGGCAGTACCTGCCGTTAAATATCTGACAGACCAGGCGGGTTAACCTGGAAACCAGCTCTTTAAGCTCAAAGGTAGAATTCACCAAGCGGTAAACACTGTGCAAAGAAGATGTCAGTGTTTTATACTTTTTCGTAGGGGTTAAATAATTTTTCGTATTCATCAAGCGCATACCTATCTGTCATCCCGGCGATATAATCGCAGACGACGCGTATTTTGCCTTCGGCCGGAATTTTACCTTGAATTTCCGCCGGTAAGGCCCGTGGCATATCAATATAAAATTTAAACAATTCCTGGATAAACCTCTTTGCTTTAATACTCATACGCACTACGCGGTAATGATGATAAAGCTTGTCCATCAATAATTCGCGTAATGGCTTTCTTAGTTCCAGCATATGCTTGCTGAACGTCGCGATTTTCTTGTCCAGCTTTTTTATTTCAAGGTAATGCTTAATTTTATGCCGGGCGAGTTCTTTTTCAATCTCCTGGATCAAATCAGTAACCTGCATATTAATCAAGGACCTGATAATCAGGTATTTTTTGAATTCCGGCTTGATGTGCGAGAATTTTCCGGCAACAACCTTGAGCAAATTATCCCATAAAGGGATTTTTTCCAGGTCCCCAATTTTCAGCAACCCCGAGGTCAGGCCATCATCAATATCATGATTATCATAGGCGATTTCGTCGGCAATATCTACAATTTGTGTTTCCAAAGTCGGCGCCTCAGTTGGCGCCAGGCCTTTTATTTTACCGGCCTTATCAAAGGCCGAAGAATGTTTGACTATCCCCTCCCTTACCTCCCAGGTTAAATTCAAGCCGGGGAAATCCGGGTACCTTTCCTCCAGGCAATCAACCACCCTCAAACCCTGTAGATTGTGATTGAATCCGCCGGACCTTCTCATCAATTCATCAAGTGCTTCTTCACCGGAATGGCCAAAAGGCGTATGGCCTAAATCATGCGCCAATGCCACTGCTTCGGTCAAATCAACATTCAGCCTTAATGCATTGGCAATTGTCCGGGCAATCTGGGCAACTTCTAAAGTGTGGGTAAGCCTGGTGCGGTAATAATCCCCTTCGTGATTGACAAAGACCTGCGTCTTGTATTCTAATCTTCTAAAGGCTGCTGAATGCACAATTCGATCACGGTCCCGTTGATAATTGGACCGGTATGGATGTTCGCCTTCCTTGTGCACACGGCCACGAGTATTATAACTTTTTATGGCATATGGCGCAAGAGAATTGTCCTCGAGCTCTTTAATCAGCTTTTGCGTCAGCATCTTTTAACCTGGAGCATAATTCCTCCAGAGATTGTGAAATAACTTTGGTGTCGTTTAAAACAGGCATAAAATTCGTATCTCCCCACCAACGCGGGACAATATGCACATGTAGATGCCCCTTTACCCCCGCCCCTGAAGCAGCGCCGATGTTAATTCCGATATTATAACCCTCTGGCTTAAGCACCTTATCGAGCAGCTTCTTTACCCGGTTCACCGCACTAAATAAATCCAGGATTTCTTTATTGCTTAATTGCGTAAGGTCGCTTTTGTGCCTCTTGGGCGAAACCATCACATGGCCATTATTATAGGGAAAAATATTCAGCATGCAAATGGATGCAGCAGTGCGAAAAACCACAAAATCACGGCATTTATCGTTTTTCCCTAAGCAAAAAATACACTTCTTGCTCTTTTTCACCTCGAGATATTTAATGCGCCAGGGTGCCCACAATTTATCCATATTTATAATTTGACGATCCTTGCTTCGATCTTATCGTTTGCCTCTATTATACCATAAGAATTATAAGGAGAAAAAATCTTATCTGTCGGGCTCCCCGGATTAAAATAAAGGATCCCGTTTATCGTCTCGTTAAATGGCGCATGCGAATGCCCAAAAATAATCACATCAACTTTATCATTTTTAAATTTTTCCGTAACAAATTTTACCAGCTGCCCGGGAGCGCCATAACCGTGAATCACGCCAATCCTGTGTTTACCGGCCTTAACAATCTCTTTCTCCGAGAGCTTATCTTTAATTTCCGGATAATCCATATTTCCCCAAACCGCAACCACATTTTTGCAGGCTGATTTCAACTCATTAAGAACGCTTTCCTGGACGAAATCTCCGGTGTGGATGACAATGTCCACCTTCCGGAACTCTTCTATAATTTTAGCGGGTATTTTTGCTCCTCGGTCCGGAATATGCGTATCAGAAATTACACCGATTCTAACCATTTTATGCAATCACCCTCGGCTTAGAGAATATATCGAATAATTGATTCAAGTTCTTCAGGTCCCACATCCAGATTTTTTCTTCCAATGCCCTTAGGCGCGCGTTATCGTCGATATCGCGCAGGGTAACAATGATCTTCTTCTGCACCTTGTGCCGATAGCGTTTGCATTCCTTGGAAAATTCCATTACATAGTCTTCGGTCAATAGGTCAGGCTTAAAGGCCATGATCCAAACCGCATCGTTTGAACGGCCCAAGAGCCCTTCTTTAAGATTGCGGTTATTGAATTCCAACTGCTTGATTTCCCTAAAATGCGTCAGCCTTAATTTCTTGGTATCTATCTGCACTGTGTCGTCGCTAAAGAGGCGCAAGATTTCCGTGATTCTTTCGATAATCGGCTTTCCGGCATTGGCCAAGAATTCCTCGATCATACCTTCGATATAATCCCTGAATATGGTCTTTTGATTTTTTGCATCAAAGGTCAGCGAATTCAGCTTTTCCTGATAAACAAATTTCAACCAAAAGCCGAAAACCCTGTCATTAATCTTAAGGAAATCCCCGCTTTTATTAATTACATCGTATTCAAGCAGGTTATTCACTCTTAAGCTAATCTCATCTTTGGACTTATGCAGGACATGGGCGATATCTTTCATCTTATTGTGGCCGCTGGCAATCTGATGTAATATCGAAATATACTGCTCGCTTGCCGGAGAATCCAAAAATCGCTTGAGGTAATTAGAAAATTTTTGATTCAGGATACCCGATGAATTGAACAAAAATTTTTCCAGGATATCGGAGAGATCCGCATTATTAGATTTTAAGATACTCTCGGCAATCAACTCAAGATAAAATGGATACCCTCCTGTAAAGTGGACTACGAAATTTTTCAGCCCTTCGTTTAGATTGGCCCCCTTGGTCCTTATCTTTAAATATTCCTCGCTTGTCTTAATGTCGAATGGCTCGATTTCCATGGTTTCAAAGTTACCAAACAATAAAGACAAATTTTTGGACAAGATATTCTTTGTCTTGAATTTCATGGAACTGACAATGATATACATCGTATTCTTTGAGGCCATGAGCATCTTGGACCATTCAATATAGATGTTCTTGATGCCCATACTTTCTAAGTTATGAAATTCATCCAGGATCACCACACAGGATTTTCCGGTTTCCCTATTGATTATTTCACACAAAGAAAGCAGATCAGTAAAAATATTGTTTCGTTTTCTTTTTTCGAGGTTAGATAGGATTGATTTTACTTTTTCGATTGTCTGGGGGATGTATCTCGATGATTTATTGATCAAAAAATCCAGGTCTTCGCGCAGCTCAATACCGCTAAAACTCAGGAAATTATAAAGCAATACACCAATAAACCTTTTCGCAAATGAGGCAATCGGTTCGGGACGTGCCTCCAGGTAAATCATAATCACCCGGTTGTCATAGTAGCTATTAAGGAATTTATAGATTACAGAAGTCTTGCCCACAAGCTCATCGCCAATAATTGCGAGATTCTGCCGATAACCAGAGAGCAGCCCGGTAACGCGCTTATGCAAAATCTTTAAGTAGTCTTTACGGTCAAAAAATCTCTCTTCAAGCATCTGAATAATCATTTATTGTAAATAAAAATTTGGGTTCTGCGGAATACAGCCCTTTCTAATCTCAAAATGCAGATAAGAATTCACCCTGGCAATCACTGCCCCTTTTAAAATACTATCTCCTGCTTTAACCAGGCAATCGGAATTTCTCGCATAAACCGTCATGAATCCGTCGCCGTGATCAATGATGATCGTTTTCCCGTAACCTTTAAAATTGGGGCTATAAAAAACGACTCTGCCGCTACGCGAGGCCAGGACATCGCTTGTGCTATTTGCCTGAATATTCAATCCCTTATTTACCATGCTATTCGTTGTTTGGCCGAAACTCGAGATCACCCTTCCGCGTATTGGCCAGATAAAATCTTCCAAACTCGATTGTATGCGCGGCCTGGGTGCCTCCTGCCTTAATTGCGGGATAAATATCAGTTGCCCTATCTCAATACTAGTAGCATCGCTAATATGGTTCATCTGCACAATCTCATCCAGATCAACATCGTACATCTTAGAGATTCTCCAGAGCGTCTGGCCTTTCTCAACCTTATGATAAACCCCGGGTACGCCAGGAGCAACCGGCTTGCGGGAAACTACGGGTGCAGTGGCACAACCAAAGATATTAAGTAGGCAGAAAAACAATACTACCAATAATGACACACGACACATGACACATGACACATGATTAATTTTTTTTGTTTTCATATTTAAAAGAGCGGGCGAAGGGAATTGAACCCTCCTATCCAGCTTGGGAAGCTGGTGTTCTACCGATGAACTACGCCCGCAAGCACTCATCCATCAATTTAATCGAACAATATTTTCCGCACATCGTGCAGACATCTGCTGTCCCCGGCAGCGAAGATTTCCTGTAGCTGCGCGCTTTATCCGGATCAATGGATAATTTGATTTGCTTTTTCCAATCACGCGCTCTTCGCGCCTGAGACATTTTTTTATCCCAGAGCCTTGCCAAAGAGCCTAATTTAACAATATCCCCGGCATGAGCAGCAATCCGCGAAGCAATCACTCCGTCTCTTGTATCTTCAACACTGGGATGCCGCAGATGTTCAGAGGGAGTAACATAACATAAGAAATCTGCGCCAACACTTGCGGCAATCGCCCCGCCGATAGCAGAAGTAATATGATCATACCCTGCTGCAACGTCGGTAACTAAGGGGCCTAAGACATAAAACGGAGCGCCATGGCAAATTTGTTTCTCTAAATCGATATTTTTCTTGATTTGATCTAAAGGGACGTGACCCGGGCCTTCGATCATTACTTGAACATTTCTCTTCTTTGCCCTCAATGCCAGTTCACCTAAAATTTTTAATTCCGCGATCTGCGCCTTGTCTGTGGCATCAATTATTGAGCCTGGCCTTAAACCATCTCCCAGGCTCAGGCAAACATCATACTCATAGGCAATATCAATGATCCTCTCAAAATGCTGATAAAATGGATTTTCTTTTTTATGAAATTCCATCCAGCTGGCAATGATCGCCCCACCCCGGGAAACCACGCCTAAGATCCTTTTTGATTTTTTTACGGCCTCGACACTTTTTAAGGTCACTCCGGCATGAATTGTAAAAAAATCTACGCCTTCCTTTGCCTGCGCCTCAAGGGTCTTCAACATATCCATGGCGTTAAATTTAAGGAAATTCTTATTTTTCTTTTGGGAATTCACTGCCATTTCATAGACCGGGACCGTGCCAACAGGGACCGTTGAATGCTTAATAATTTCTTTTCTGATTTTACGTAAATCCCCGCCCACGCTTAAATCCATAATTGCGTCTGCGCCATACTTACACGCCACATCAAGCTTTTTTAATTCATCTTTAATATGAGATTTATCGGTCGAGGTGCCGAGATTAGCGTTTACTTTTGTGCGCAGGCCATAACCAATAGCGCAGGGTTTTTTGATTTTGTGGTTTTTATTGAGTGGAATGACAATTTTACCGCTTTTGATGCCTTTGAGTATAAAGGCAGGGCTTACGCCTTCAAGGGAAGCGGTTTTTTTCATTAAGGCTGTGAGGATATTATGCCGAGCGGATTCTAGTTGAGTCATAATTATAAAGACATAAGCTTTTTTGCAGCTTTTTTTTCGATTTCATAAACGCCGTATCTGATTCTTTTAAATCTTACGGATACGGCAGTATTTTTGAGTTTAGAAAATTCTTCCAGGACCCTGATCGATTCCTTGACCCTTTGAATATTCGCGAAAAAGATATCCTTGGTGCTTTTTCTTTTTAATTCATTCGCATAGATTTCTTGCCCGACATCGTTTAAGCTCTCTCTTTCTTTAATCAAGCCCAATCTATCGGATAAAACAACGATGCAGGCATCAATTTCGTGCCTGATCTTCTTAAAATTTTCTGTTAAAGAACGATTATTCAGAATAAACCGGGCAACCTCTTCGCATACGCGCAAGCCTTCTTTTGCCCGATTTATATTTGCATCAATTATTCTATCAACGCCGCAGAATTTATTTTGTCTCAATGATTTTCTTGATTAAGTTTGTGGTTGAGCGGCCAGAGGCAAGTTTTACAGTCAGAACCTTACCGCCATGCGCTCGGACGAATTCAGCTCCCACGATAGTTTTTTTGTTCCAGTCTGAACCCTTGATTAAAACACTAGGCTTGATACGCTTGATTACATTAATTGGCGTAGCTTCATTAAATAAAGTAACAAAATCAACACACTCCAACGCGGCAATGAGATGTGCGCGGTCACTTTGCTTTATAATCGGCCGGCCAGCTCCTTTTATCTTACGCACTGACGCATCACTATTCAAAGCAACGATCAAGATATCCCCTTTTGATTTTGCCTTTTCCAAATACATTACATGGCCATAATGCAAGAGGTCAAAACAACCGTTGGTAAAAACAATTGTCTTGCCCCTTTTTTTTAAAAGCGGGATCAATTTTTCTAAACTTTTAAGGCTCTTTATTTTTGTTCCTGACAAAGTGTCTGCTCCACTAATTCGCAAATAATATGGCCGATGGTAATATGCGCTTCTTGAATCCTGGCAGTCACTGCAGATGGGACAATAAAAGAAACCTCTGCAAGTTTGGCAATATCCCCGCCGTCTCCACCGGTAAGCGCCACAGTCTTTAAGTTCATTTTCTTTGCCTGTTTTATGCCTAAGGCAACATTCTTTGCCTTACCGCTGGTTGAAATACCAATGACAATATCATTCTTCTGGCCCAAGGCCTCAACCTGTTTGGCAAAAACCACATCATAACCATAATCATTAGCCAAAGAAGTAAGCACCGAGGTGTTCGTGGTTAATGCCACTGCAGCCAAGGCAGTCCGGTCTCTTTTAAACCTGCCGATAAATTCAGCAGCAATATGCTGACAGTCGCTTGCCGAGCCGCCATTACCGAAAAGGATTACCTTGCCGCCTTTTTTCAATGCTTCGATAATCAGATCGGCAATGCCTTTAATCTCTCCGATATTGGTACGCAGTATCTGCTCCTTCACATGAATACTTTCCAAAATTATATCCTGTATCATATCTCTCATTTATCTACCGCCTTTTCTAAACCGCCCCCACCTACGCGGTGGGGTTGGTTAAGTTTAGCCAAAAAATACCTTGGCAACTTCGTAGAGTTCCATATCTACGGTTTTTAGGGCCTTGACTGCCTCTTCGAGCGCAACATCAATAATCTTATTACCGCTTAAGGCAACCATCCTGCCGAATTTTTTGTTTTTTACCAGCTCCATTGCCTTGACACCGAATCTGGTTCCCAAAACCCGGTCAAATGCCGTAGGCGAACCGCCTCTTTGAATATGGCCAAAAACACTTACCCGGGTTTCAAAACCGGTTCTTTTTTCAATTTCTTCAGCCAATCTCTCGCCGATACCGCCGAGCCTGACATGGCCGAAGGCATCGAGTTTTTGCTCCTGCAATACCATCGAGCCGCCTTTAAATTGCGCTCCTTCAGCTGTAACCACAATACTGAATTGCTTGCCGCGTGCATGCCTTTTCTTAAGGATATTGCAGACATCGTCGATATCAACTTCTAATTCAGGGATCAAAATTACATCTGCACCTCCGGCAATACCTGCCTCTAAGGCAATCCAACCAGCATGCCTGCCCATCACTTCAGCTACCAAAACCCTGTGATGGCTTTCCGCAGTAGTATGTAACCTGTCAATGCATTCCATTGCCACATTGACCGCAGTATCGAATCCAAATGTATAATCTGTTGCAGAAAGGTCATTATCTATAGTCTTGGGCACTCCCACGATATTGGCGATGCCGTCTTTGACTAATTTAGAAGCGACACCTAATGTATCTTCGCCGCCAACAGCAACTAAGGCATGCAGCCCGAGTTTTTTAAAATTATCTTTTACCTTTTGCACATCACCTTCTTTTTTATATGGGTTTGTCCTTGAGGTCCCTAAAATAGTCCCACCCTTAGGCAATATCCCGGAAATTGTATCAAGATTAAGCGGCATGGTCTTGGCTTCTACTAAGCCTTTCCATCCGTCTTTTAATCCAATGATTTCATAGCCATCAAGCAGCCCTTTTCTTACTACTGCTCTAATTACCGGATTTAATCCCGGGCAATCACCGCCACCTGTAAGTATTCCTACTCTTTCCATCTTAACTATATCCTTTCTTTTAAACCCTGTTGTAACCACCGAATGGCATCACTGAATCTTGCCGATCTAAATCTCTTTTTTTCCGCGCGTCTCTATCTTCCATTGCCACTATTTTAGCAATATGAATTTTAATAATAATCTGCTCCTCAATACCTAAAACTTCCTGAATTTTCAGCTTGGTAATTTCTTGAAGCCGCGCAGTTAATTCAGGGATGTTCGCCTCGGATTTTAAAACTACGCGCAAATCAACAACAATGCCTTTTTTTGTGGCAATCACATCCGGCCGCAATTCCCTGATTTCAGGCACTGAAACCGATAATCTTTTGATCAAATCCTCGACGGCAGATAGAGAAACTGTAACTTCACCTGAAGAAGTATTAAAGGCAATCGTTCTTTCGCGCTGAAACTTTCCTAAAATAAGCTGGGCAAAAGAAAAACTCACCAAGATCAATAAAGCGCCGGATAACCCGATAATAATCCGTGAGTTGAGATTATCTTGCAAAGAAATCAAGAAATTGCTTACATCTTGGGGCAGGAGGAGGTTAAAAGAAAGCACAATCAACCCTGCACCGACTAAAATAAGCACAACCGCATAAAATAAAACACCTAAGACATTAAAAAAGCGCATAGGTTACCCCCTTATTTTTCAATACCCTGAACATTTATATTAATATCTCTTATGGATAACGTAGTCATTTTTTCCAGTGCCGTACGTACATTTTCCTGGACCCGATTGGATACTTCCGGAATATTGTAATCGTATTTTATGATTACCGGTATTTCAATCTTTACTTCCTCGTTTTTGTCAATTTCTACTTTTATCGTTGCCGGCCAGAATTTCTTACCGATAAATTCCATCACTGCGTTTTTGGAAATAGTACCTACGCGCTTAACACCTTCAATCTCAACAGCAGCTAATTGAGAAATAGAAGAAATCACATTTTTATGGATTTTAATCGCGCCTAGATCTGTCCTGGATTCTCCCCGCTCTCTCATTCCTCTGCCTTTTCTTCCTTGAACATTTCCTGAACAAAATGCGTAGATATATCGCCTTTGATGAATAAATTATTTTCTAATAATTTTTGATGAAATTGAACGGTCGTCTTGATTGGCCCGACGATAAATTCATTGAGCGCCCGCTGCATGGTCTTTAGTGCCTCTTCGCGGTTATTCCCATAGGTAATTAATTTAGCAACGAGTGAATCGTAGTAAGGCGAGATTTGATATCCAGGATAGATATGCGTATCCACGCGTACACCTGGCCCTCCGGGCAAATTCAGGGTCTCAATTTTTCCCGGGCAAGGCATAAAATTGTTTTCAAAATCCTCGGCATTGATCCGGCACTCAATTGCAGCTCCCTTGATATGCACATTATCCTGCTGCAGCTGTAATCTCTCTCCTGCTGCAATGCGGATTTGTGCCTTAATTAAATCTATGCCGGTAACCATCTCTGTAACCGGATGCTCCACCTGAATCCGGGTATTCATTTCCATAAAATAAAAATTGTGCTGCGCATCCAAAAGAAATTCCATCGTGCCGACACTGGAATAATTCACTGATTTCGCTGCCTTCACCGCAAGTTCGCCCAATCTCTTGCGTAATTTAGAATCAACTGCCAAAGAAGGAGATTCTTCTAATAATTTCTGATGCCTTCTCTGAATACTGCAATCTCTCTCTCCAAGGTGAATTGTGTGGCCGAATTTATCCGCAATCAACTGAATTTCAATATGGCGCGGCTTCTCAAGATATTTTTCGATATAGACATCGGCATTACCAAAGTTCGCCTCTGCTTCTTGTTGCGCCAGGCTTAAGCTAGAGACCAACCGAATATCATTATGGCAAATACGCATTCCTTTACCGCCACCGCCGGCAGCAGCTTTAATAATTACCGGATAACCAATTCTTTTGGCAATCTTAAGCGCTTCTTCTTTATTTCTCACTGCTGAAGCACTTCCAGGAATTATTGGTAAACCTGCTTTTTGCGCGGTTGTGCGTGCAGCCATTTTATCACCCATCAGCCGGATATTTTCCGGGGTCGGGCCGATAAAAGTGATCTGACAAGATTCACAGATTTCTGCAAAGTGGGGATTTTCTGCTAAAAAACCGTATCCGGGATGGATTGCTTCGACATCGGTAATTTCTGCGGCACTGATAATGGCGGGAATACTTAAATAACTGCTGCTGCTTTGAGGTTGTCCGATACAAATCGCTTCATCGGCAAAGCGCACATGCAGAGATTCTTTGTCTGCTTCGGAATAAACCGCTACTGTGCGAATTCCCAATTCTCGGCAGGCTCTAATAATTCTCAGGGCGATCTCGCCCCGGTTAGCAATCAGGATTTTGGAAAACATTTTATTTAAAGGGGTTCGACGAGAAAAAGCGGTTGTCCGAATTCTACGGGCTCTGCGTTCTCGACAATGACTTCAACCAGCTTTCCTTTGATTTCTGATTTGATTTCGTTCATCAATTTCATGGCTTCGATGATACAAATTACCTGGCCCGGCTCAACGACCTGGCCTACCTCTACATAAGGCGGTGCCTCTGGTGCAGGCGCACGGTAAAATGTCCCAACCATGGGCGCTTTAATTTCTACGGTCTTGTCTATTTCTTTCTGCACAGGCTCAACAGTTTCCCTGGGCCTAGCTTCCTCGGATATTCTCTGCCTTTCGATGACGATCGGTGCATTAACAGAATCTGATTGAGAGGTGAGCTTTTTTAATCTAACACGCATTCCGTCTTTTTCGATCTCGAGCTCCACCAGCCCGTTTTCATTCATCAGGTTTAGCATTTCTTTGATTTCTTTAATGTTCATCAAAGTCTCCTCTTATTATTAACTGACTCTTTCAATATACTGCCCTGTGCGCGTGTCAACCTTAATCCTGTCGCCAGTATTGATAAAAAGGGGAACTTGAACCGCGGCGCCTGTTTCTATCTCTGCGGGCTTTGTGCCGCTTTTGGCGGTATCGCCTTTAATTCCCGGTTCAGTATGTTTAATTTCGAATTCGATAAAAAACGGTAAGCTGATATTCAAAATGTCATGCTTGAAGAAATATGCACTGACATCCAGATTGTCTTTTAAGAATTTAGCACTATCTCCCACATTTTCTGCGGAAATCGCAATATCCTCATAGGTATCCTGGTCCATAAAATGGAACATATCTCCGGTGTTATATTGGTATTGCAGCTTTCTTTCCTCAACATATGCCTCTTCAACCTTTTCATCGCCTCGAAAGGTCTTTTCCTGAATCGTGCCTTGCTTGAGGTTTCTTAATTTCGCGCGCACAAAGGCTGCGCCCTTGCCGGGTTTGACATGCTGGGTTTCTACCACCAACCAGACTATATCATCAACTAAAACGGTTAATCCTGATTTAACTTCATTTATTGAGAGTGCCACTGATTACCTCAACTCCTTTCCGAGTTACTACACAGATGTCTTCTATTCTGACACCGAATTTGCCTGGAATGTAAATTGCTGGCTCTATTGTAAATACCATTCCCGGGCTTAGCTTACAATCTTCTCTTTTTGAGATGCTCGGCTCTTCGTGAACCTCCAAGCCGATTCCATGGCCAAGGCTGTGGCCGAAGCACTTGCCGTATCCGTGGCTTGTAATATAACTGCGTGCTGCGCTATCGATATCGCTTGCTTTAATCCCAGGCCTAATCTTATTGATTGCCTGTTTTTGCGCCTTTAGCACAATATCGTAAATCCTTCTAGCGGAAATGTTTATTTTACCTAAAAAGAAAACCCTTGTCAAGTCAGATTTATACCCTAAGTAGTCAACTCCCATGTCAATCAGCACCGGCTCATTATCCCTGATCCTTCTCTCCCCGGTCAAATGATGCGGAAAGCTGGAATTAGGGCCAGAGGCTACAATAATGTCAAAACTTGAGGTAGAGGCCCCATTATACCTGATAAATCTTTCGATTTCTGCCGCAACTTCCAACTCTTTTTTCCCGGGCGCGAGAAAACCCTGAATGAATTTAAAGGCCTTCACAGTAATTGAGACAGCTTTCTTTATTTTCTCTAATTCCTCGGAAGTTTTAACCTGTCTTGACCGCTCAACCAAGCTATGTGCCGGGATAAGCTCAATGGAATAGTCCAACTCTTCCCTAATCTTATTATATTCGGCAAAAGGCAGGTATCTCTCTTCAAAAGCAACTCTTAAAAGGCCGAGCTCTTTACAAGAACTAGCAATGGCCTTAAAAACCGAGCCTTCGATTTTCCGGAGACTACAGCCGCGCAGGTCCCGCTTTGCCTCCTCAAGGTATCTTGAATCAGTAATATAAATATTCTTTTTCTTGGAAACTATAAGATAGGAATCCCTGCTTTTAGTTTGTGTAAGATAGGAAATATTACAAGGCTGGCTTACAATCATAGCATCAAGCTTTAATTTTTCTAATTCCAGAAAGATATTTTTAATTGCGGGATTCATTTAATTATAGGAGGTCAATTAAAGCTTCCAGGCCTAAGATATAGCTCTGCGGGCCGAAACCCAGGATCGTGCCTTTAGCTACAGGCGTAATCAAGGATTTATGCCTGAACTCTTCCCGGGTATAAATATTGGAGAGGTGTACTTCCACTGTTAAGATACCTGAACCGGCAATCGCATCTCTGATCGCAACGCTGGTATGGGTGTAGGCTGCGGGGTTAATCAGCAAGGCATCAAATTTAGATTTATTTTTCCCGATCAGATCCACAATCTCGCCTTCGATGTTAGATTGAAAAATCTTTAAGCCAACCTTATGCTGCTTGGCAACTTTTTTCAATGCCGCATTAATCTCTTTTAAGGTTACCCTGCCATAGATAGCCGGTTCTCTTTTACCTAAGAGATTAAGATTTGGCCCATGCACAACTAAAATTTTTTTCATTCTGCCTCATCAATTAACATTACCGGAATTCCGTCTTTAATCGGATACTTCTTCCCGCATTTCTTACAGACAATTTTATTATCTTTTAATTCTACATCGCCTTTACAGGCAGGGCATGCCAAAATGTCTAAAAGTTCTTTGTCTATCACTTCGCTTCTCCTTTGACCTTTGCCATATATTGCATCCTCAACTCATAAAGTACATTCTCTAATAAATCTGCCTCTTCTTGTTTCAGATTGCCCGTAGTTTTCTCTTTTAATACACCAAGGGTATCAATTAAAAACTTTGCCTGTGTCAGATCTGCTTCTTTTTTGTTTGTCGCGGGGTTTTCGATATCCCCGAGAAAAATCGATGCCTGAAGCGCCAAAGTAGTGATAAAAAAATTAAAATTCGGCTCCGGAGGGACGAACTTGCCTTCCTGTTTTAAGGTTTCTTTTTCTTTCTCTGCTGCTTCTTTCCAACTCTCGTCGATATTTTTCTGATTATCTTCCATAGGTTTAGCTGATTGTGATTCCGGCATAACCGACAACGCTTTCTTTGTCACCGGTTACATCCCCTGAAGTTTGATAACTTACCAATTCCCCTTTTTTTGCGCCCAGCGCCTTTACGTAAGCCAACATTACCAGGACCGGCGCGTATCCGCACATCGTAATATTTAATCCCTGGACTTTTTCCGTCAGCTTCTCGGCATCTAAATTCAGGATTGCCGCAATTGCCTCTTTGTCTTTCTTGTTAGCCATTGCCTCAGGCTCATAATGCGTCATATCAGAGCTGGCAACCACTAAAACCTGGCTTTCAAGATGCAGTTCTTTTACAGTTGCCGCGATCGATTCGCCAATTTCTTTTAAGACCAAAGTATCATCGGAAAGAATACAAAGCGGCACAATCTGAAAGTTCTTGTTAAAATACTGTAAAAACGGCAGCTCTACCTCTAAGGAATGCTCATAGATATGGGCATCTGAATCTTTTTTCAAATATTTACTGCGGGCTAAGAGGCCTTCTGCCAAATCTGTATCAATTTTAATTTCTCCCAAGGGCGTTTGCCAGATACCTTCTGTCTGCACGCTAAAAGGTACGCCGTTTCCGGTGTGATTCGGCCCAATGAGAATAATTTTATCTTTGATAATTACTCTGGATACGGTCTTGGCTGCAACCTGGCCTGAATAGATATAACCTGCATGCGGCAACATGCATGCCAAATAATCAGAGGCCGTAACTTTTTTATCGATAAAAGACTCAATTTGTTTATTAAGTTCCTTTAGCCCTGAAGGATAAAATTGCCCCGCAACCACGGGTTTTCTCAAATCAGGCATCGAATATTCCTTCTAAAAATTTCTTGCTCTTCTTTAGGTCATCACCACTTGCCGGCTGATGCGCCTCTAGAACTTTCAGCGTATCTTTTTTCAGGTATTGCTTAAAGAACTGAAAATCGAGTTCGCCTTTTAAAGGCGCCTGATGATCAAAGCAACCGGAAACATCATGCAGATGTATGCCGATTAAGCTTTGGGAATACTTTTTAAGAAAATCTTCCTGTTTAGCCAGTCCCAAATGTTCCATCACCTGGGCATGCCCTGTATCATGCCAATAAAAAATATTTGCACCCTTAAATTTATCTAAAATAATTCCGATTTCTTCAAAAACAGGAATCTCTCGATAATAAATGCGGGTTTCAATACCTAAGAGTATCTTTGATTTTTCCGCTTGTTTGTTTAAAACATCCAGGCTCTTCAGTGTATTCTCAAAGAAAGGCCCACTCACTGCCTTGCGCTCTCTAATTAATTCTTCTCTAAGTTTTATAAATTCTTTTGAAGATTTCTTCCCGGCGGAATAAAGGTTCATTAATTTCCTGGTTTTATCGGGAATCTCAACCCTGCCGGCATGCAAGACCACTGCCTTTGCCCCCAATCTCGAGGCAGTTTCAATCGTTCTTTTAGTTATGGCAACGGATTTTTCTCTCTCTCGCTCATCGCAAGAAGCCATGGAATAACAATCCGGAAGGGCAAGCTCGCGGGAAAGATCGTCGGGTATAGGGCAGAAATTGTGCAGGCTCGTAACTTCTACTGCCTTAGAACGCACCAGCCCTTCTATTTCGGAAACCATTCTTTGGGTAAGATTAAAACTAAGTTCGATTTTCTTAAAACCCAAATCCAGTATTTCAAAGACCAATTCTTTGCCGCTGGTATAGCGGGAGGCATTCCACGAGGTTGAAAGAGAAATGCTCATTTACTCTTTTACCTTCTTCCCCGTCTTGCCTTCTTTCTTTTGCGCTCGCTGGGTTTCTCGTAATGCTTGCGTTCGCGCACCTCTTTCAAGATACCTTCTGCTTCAATCTGCCTCTTAAAACGGCGCAATGCCGCCTCAAAAGACTCGTCTTTTCTCACTTCAATCTGTGACAATGTAATCATCTCCCTTCCTGTTTATTTTTAATAATTTAGGTTATTAATATACCATTGAACCCAGGCAGTGTCAACCCCAAATTCCTCACCGCGTAGGTGAGGAAAGGTTAAAAAATAATGGTTTGACGATCGCGAAAATTTATGCTAAATTTATAGCTTATGGAAGACATAGCCAAGATAAAACAAGAAATAGACCGCACGAAAAATGAGCTGGCAATACTCTATGAAATCTCAAATGCCATGCGTACCACCCTAAAACTGGATGAGATCCTCTATATCATCTTGACCGGGGTTACTGCGCACACCGGCCTGGGTTTTAACCGGGCAATGCTCTTTTTAGTCAATGAAAAAGACGGGCTGATCGAAGGTAAAATGGCAATTGGCCCGGAAAGCGGCGAAGAGGCAAATCAAGTCTGGAGAAGGATCGAACAGGAACAGATGGACTTAGAAGACTTGATCAGCGCCTATAAATTCTCCAAAGTAAACCTGGAGAGCAGTTTCAACCAACAGATAAAACGAATTAAAATACCTCTACGCGAACAAAACGGCGGAGTCCTTGCTTTAAGCGCTTTAGACGGCATGCCGCTTAACCTCACCCACGAGACTATACAAAGCTACTCCCATGACCCGATTATCCAGTTATTAAAGACCGAGGAATTAGTAGTTGTGCCGCTCAAGGCAAAAGATAAAGTAAACGGTTTAATTCTGGCTGATAACTTTATTACTAAAAAACCGATTTCTAAAGACGATGTGCGCATGCTGATCATGTTGGCAAACCAGGCAGGCCTCGCAATAGAAAATTCCCAACTTTATGAAAAGACGGTTTTACGCGCGCATTCGGATTATCTTACTGACCTCTGGAATCACGGTTATTTTCAATACCTCTTACAGTCAGAATTTGAAAAAGCAAAGGCCACTAAGACCGCCTTAAGCCTGATTTTGTTGGATATCGACGATTTTAAAGTTTATAATGACCAGATCGGCCATCAGGCAGGAGACCAGATCTTAAAAGAATTAAGCAATTTATTAAAAAATCAGTCAAGGAAAATGGATTTTGTCTGCCGTTATGGCGGAGAGGAATTCACAATCATTTTACCCCGCACAGACAAAGATGAGGCGTATGTAATTGCAGAGCGCTTACGTCAGGATATTTCCAAATATCCTTTTGCACACGAAGAGATTTTACCAAATAAAAAATTGACCGTGAGTGTGGGCCTGACTACCTACCCCGGGGATGGGGCCAACCCTTCTGACTTAGTTTCCAAAGCAGATAAACTACTTTACGAGGCAAAACGTAAAGGAAAAAATAACACCTGCTGTTTCAACCGCTAAACCGGTTCTCCTACAGGTTGGGCGTCCTCTTCCTTATCTTTATCTTTCTTAGGATTTTTGGAAAATTTTACAGAGACAATCTTAGACACGCCTGACTCTTGCATAGTGATGCCATACATCACATCGGTATTGGCAATAGTCTTTTTATTATGCGTGATCACGATAAATTGCGAAATCTGGGCAAATTCATGTAACATCCTGCCGAATCTATCCACATTTGCTTCATCCAAGGCTGCGTCAATCTCATCGAGAATGCAGAAAGGCGCTGGCTTTACTTTAAAGATTGCAAAGATTAAAGCAATGGCTGACATTGATTTCTCGCCGCCAGAAAGCAATAATACATTCTGCAGTTTCTTGCCCGGAGGCCGACAGATAATTTCAATGCCTGATTCAAGCGGGTCATTCTCATCAATTAAAAATACCTGGGCATCCCCGCCATTAAACAAGAGCCTGAAATAATTCCGGAATTCCACACGCACCAGCTCAAAGGTATCCAAAAACATCTTTTTTGTAGTGCGGTTTATTTTTAAAATTGCCTCATGCAGGCTCTGCTTGGCAGTGGTTAAATCATTTTCCTGCTGAGTAAGAAAATCATAGCGTTTCTTTAATTCATCGTATTCTTCTATGGCAACTAAATTTACGCTACCGTAAGAATCGATTTTTTCTTTGAGCCGCGAGATTTCCTCTTGGAGCAGAGTTTCATCTACCTGTTCTTCTGTACCCGGCGCCTCAACTATACCTTCTGCCTCTTTCTCCGACTCCTCCATCATATTTAAAAAATCCAGATCGACCTTATATGCCTGCAGCATCCGCTCTTTGATATTCAGGTATTTAAAATCTACATCCTTATTCTGCATCTGTAATTCATATAACTTATTCTTTATTTCATCCAATTCCTGCCTGCCGGAATCAATTGCCTCGACTGTCCCGCTTAACTCATCAGTGATTGCCTTACAACTTCCTTTTGCCTGATTAAACAAGGCTGTTTCATTTTCAATAGCGCTATTTGATCCCTGGATATTATTTTCTAAATTAACGATCTCTTTATCGAATAGCTCGCATTTTCCCGAGCATTCCTTGAGCTGCTGCTCAAGATTAGATAGATCAAATTTGTCCTGATTCACGCCATCTTCCAGCATCTTTAATGTTGCCTGGTCAGCGGTGATGCGCCGATTTAAATCATCCAGCTCTGTGCGGGTTTGCGTAATAAAAATCAGGCTTTCTTCTTTTAACTTATTGTTCAGAGAAATCCTGTTTTGTTCGTCATTAATAGAAACCTCTGCTTGTGACGCTGAACCCTCTAATGCCTGCAACTGAAGATTGTTTGAACCAATTTGTCCTTCAGTTGCCTTGAGTTCGTTATCAACATCAGTCAACTCCAGGCAAATCAGTTCATCTTCGCCTTTAATTTTGTTAAACTGCTCATCAATGGTCAAGGCAGATGCCTTTTTGTTCGCCAAAGAAATTTCCTGGGCGCGCAGTAACACCTCGGCATCGGAAATTTCTTTATTCAATTCTTCGATTCGGCTTTCCTTCACGCGCTTGATTAATTTTAATGAATCGATAGAATGTTGGATTTGCTCAATTTTCTCGCTAATTTTCTGCGTGTCCAGGTCAATCGGCTTGGCTTCTCCCTGTAGTTTAAAACCCTCGCTGCTATTCAAATCAGAATGAGAATTAATTTTAATTACCAGTCCGCTCAATATTTCCTGCGGAGGCTTATCCAGATAGACCGTGGCATTCATTGAATCGCCTATGCCTTCATACTCTGTTTTAAGCTTAGTAAGAAATTCTTTTTGCGATAGTAATTTAAGGATCTGCTTTTCCATCCCCTCGATATCAGAATCAACCGACTTTATAGAAACAACTTCATTTTCCAGGTCACTTTTAATCGAAGCGATCTTTGCCTGTAATTCGTTAAAATCTTTTCCTAAGACAGCAATCTCCTGATTTATTTCATTCAGGCTTGTTTCGGTGATTGCCTTCTCTTCATTCACCTTTGCCTTCTCCAACTCAAGGCGCTTTTTTCGCGCCAGAAAAATCTGCTGCTTTGAATTTAAATCTGTAGCTGTATTTTTAATGTTAGAAATCTTGGCTGCCAGTTCCAGGATATTTTTTTTGGCTTCGGTAATAATATCCAACGCTAATTTTATGCCTGCGGTGATATTTTCCAGTTCACTTTCTTTACTCTTTAAGATTAATTTTTTATTCTCGATATTCCTGCTTAATCCGTCATATTCAAGTTTGAATTTATTTAATTTTTCCTCATCAACGGCGATGCGCGATTTTGCCTGTTCAATCTGCGGAATAAGCTGATCCCTGCTTGACTCTAATTCTGAAATGCGCTGCCGGTTAAAGGCAATATGCTGCTTGTCTCTAGCGATAAGATTCTCAAATTCAGCAATTTTATTTTTCGCACAGGAGATTTTTTCTTCGAGTGACTTTAATTCATTTTGCCGGTTGGAGATACTGGATTCTTTTTCTTTAATCTCAATGGATAATTCCGCTTCTCTTTTTTCTAAATTTTCCAGGCCCTGAATGATGGCATCTTTTTGCTTTAATAATACTTTTTTCTGGGCAGTACCGAGCTTAATTTCTTTATTTTTTAGCTCTTCAAAGACTTCTTTATAACGCCTGGCCTTGCTTGCCTGGCGCTCAAGCGAACCAATTTGACGCTTTACCTCAGTGATGATATCATTTACCCTTAAAAGATTCTGGTCGGTTTCTTCGAGTTTTCTTATGGCCTCTCTTTTCTGGGCCTTGTATTTTGTAATCCCTGCAGCCTCGTCAAAAACTAAGCGGCGCTCTTCGGGCTTGGAACTAAGGACCAAATCAATTTTTCCCTGCTGGATCAGAGAATAACTTTCCGCGCCAATACCGGTACCTAATAAAATATCTAAAATATCCTTTAGCCTTACCTGCGTTTTATTCAACAGGTATTCGCTTTCTCCGGAACGAAAGATCCTCCTCGTGACCATGACTTCAGGGTGATCAACGCTAAAGAATTTTGTGCTGTTATCAAAAACCAGGCTGACCTCAGCCATACCAAGGGGTTCTTTTTTATCCGTGCCGTTAAAAATAACATCCTGCATATCCGAACCGCGCAATGCCTTGACCGACTGCTCTCCCAGGACCCAGCGGATCGAATCAAAGATATTTGACTTACCGCAGCCATTCGGGCCGACGATTGCCGTAACCCCCGGCTCAAAATGCAAAATTGTCTTATCGCAAAATGATTTAAACCCTAAAAGCTCTAACCTTTTAAAATACATCAATGTCTCCTTCTTGGCTGCCCTATATGCGATGTATCTTCGAGCCAGGCGTCAATGCGGTCTTTTTTAAAGCGCCATTGCCCGACTAATTTTAACGCAGGAATCTTATTGGTCTTCAGCCATTCATAAATCGTGCGTCGACTGACCTTCAGATAGCCTGCCAGATCTTCGATTGTCATTAATCCGGAATTTACCATGCGCACAGTATACAAAAAAATAAAAAACTTGTCAAGGAAAATCTTTACATCCTTTGACATATATATGCAGATAGTATTGTTTTGATGAAAAGGTATGCTTATTGCTGTAGAATTTCCGGTATAATCTTTTGGAAGGGGGTTGCTCTAATTATACCGGGAGTTTCTGTAAAACAAATTGGTTGATTTTCTCCCTATCATCGTCGGAGATATTAACAAACTCTATCCCCGCATCATAGGCCCTGCTTGTAAGTGTACTACCTACGTTAAACGGCACTAACCAAACCACCCTGCCCACGGCATGAATTTGATTTGTTATCCCGGGGAGCGAAAATATCAACTCAAGATTGTTTCCAACCTTAAATTCATCAAGTGAAACCAGGCAAATTCCTCCTGCCCCGATATTCTTGGTTTGTAAATGGCCTGGTTCTGATTCAACACCATTGATAATCTTGCACTCAACCTCGACATTAAAACCCAGCCGAGGGAACCTTCTTCTCTCTTCCATCTCTTAACCCAATTCCTCTCTCTCCACTCCCATTACTTCGTCTTCCTGGAAAAAATATACGGTCCGGTTAGACTTACCTTTATCAGGGGTAACCACAAGATAATCGTGCTTATCATCTGATTCGAATATTGCAAAGACCGGCTCGTGAGGTATATTCGATAAATTTAAATCCAGTTCTTCGCCAACCCGGATTTCAGAAACAATTTGTTTCTTAATACGGTTGCTGAAGGTACGCACGTTGATTTTCTTGATATTTGTATCATTCACATGCCTTCCTGTTGCCTGCTCGGCGAATTTCTTAAAGGCCTCCCTCACGTCCGCTGGTATGGGAAACTTTCGATTCTCTGCCATATCCGGTCTCCTTTCCCTTGTAGGGATAAAAAAAGAGCAACCTCCTGACGGAAGTTGCTCTTTAACAAATTTTCTCCGGAATCTTCAACTTACCACCCCCTTATGTATAGGTGATGGTATTATTATATTACTTGTAATAACTATTGCAAGAGAAAAATAATATATTTTTACTTATTCAAATCAGAATTATAAACCTTATTTACCCCTGTCGAGATCCAGGTTGACTGTGCCTCAAGCTTATTGGCCTTAGTCGTATATTTGGCAGCCAAATTAGGTTTTGTATCTAACAATTGATTTGCTTTAGTAGTGTATATTTCTGCCTTTTGATTTTGACGAGTTGTAATTTTTTCCATTTTTGCTAAAGCATTATTTTCGATCTTTGTCGCACGATTAGTATATACAGTGGCCTTGTCACGTAATTGCGCTGCCTTGGTAGGATCAGTCCTGGCAATGGCTATGGCCTTTTGCTCAAGATCGTTTGCTCGAGTAAGATTTTTTTCATAACGCTGAATACCGAAACTTTTTGGCAGTTGAGCGCTGGCAGCGGTACTAAGCTGATTCGAACGGGCAATTAATTCTTGCCCCTTGAGCTCGCTCTTTTGAGTAATAGCAGCTGCCTTATTATCCATAGTTGTTGCCCTCGTCAATCTACTATCGCGCAAATTATCGCTTGCTGTAATTTGACCTAGACGCGTAGCTTCAGCTTGTTGTTTAAGCGTCACTGCTTTTTGTTCTAGTTGAGCTGCCTTAATAGGGTTTGAAGATGAGAGACTCCTGGCCTGACTGGTAAGCGCGTCAGCTTTACCTATTTTTGCTTCATAACTATTACTGATTGTCGTCCTCTTTGCATCATACTTAATTTCAGCTTTAGCAGTAAGCGCATTCGATCTTTCGATGAGTTTAGTAGCGCGCGCAGGCTGCGTCTGCATCAAGGTCGTTGCCTTTGTTTCCAATTTTGCCGCTTTGTTCATGCTACGCTGGTAGGATTTGTATCCATAGGGGTCTTTATCTTTACTCTTAGCAAAACATACGGGTGTCCCAAGAACAAAACTAAAAACAAAGAATGCAAGCAGAAGAAACAAACTTTTTCTTTTCACTATTCGCCTCCATTTTAATTTTAAACTCTGATTTTTAACACGTGGGGAAAAAGTATAGCATATTTTTTCTGAATTTCAACCTGCGGATCAAATAAATCTGACGGCTTCTGAAGCGGGTTTTCTCGGAGAACGTTTGCCTTCTTCCGCAGAATAACCAAGGGTCAAAACAGCAATTAATTCATTGTCTGTCTTAATAAGCTTATTAATTTCATCTTTACAGAATAAAGGTGTATCCAGCCAGCAAGAGCTCACTTGAAGCGCCTCTGCCATAAGGATCATATTTTGTACTGCGGCGGAAATCGCAGAAAGCTCTGCGCGCGGGATGATCTCTGCAAAATTCGCATATGCCTCTTTGTATTTATTTTTTACTTTTTGTAAATCCTGGGAATTATAAATTAAAATCGATACCGGAGCGCTGGCAATGATCCGCGACGCAGAGCTCATCAGGATATTTACCCCTGCACCGGATTTTTTTGATTTCTCAAGCACTACCCAAGAGAGCTTTGAAATCGTCTCCTTGTCAGTGACAACCACAAATTGCCAGGGTTGAATACGCAAAAAACTCGGTACTGACGGGCCCCAGATCCCTGCTTCAAGGATTTTATCCAGCGTTTCTTTGGGGATCGGCTTGTCAGTATATTTTCTAATCGTCTTTCTTTCTTTAATCAAATTAAATATGTCCATAGAACTCCTCTTTGTTAACGGGAAAGCGCAAAAGAAAAAAAGCGCCTTTTTCTTCTAATATAACCTATTTGGCTGCAGTAAGCAAAAATACGCAGCAGGTTTTGTTTGTCGATTTTTGGATAGCTAAAGTTATATTCTTTGAGAACCTGCTGTGTTACACTAGATGAAAAATTAGTGTTGTAATTAAAATACGGCACAAATGGCGCGGCCAATAAACGCTGCGCCGGAGTAAATTGCGCAGAATCAAACTTCTCAAACGGAATAAACTCCGGCATACGGAAACCAAAATAACCTGCTGCCACAGACACAAGCGTTTCTATGGTTGTTACCTCCGGGGAAACAATATGATATACGCGGTTTTCTTTTCTCTCTGCCAATAAATACATTGCCTCTGCCACACTATTTATATTTATTAAGTTCTGAAAGCAATTTAAATCCGCGGGAAATTCTTTATAAATGGAAAGCGAGAAAAAATGCAGCGGTTCATAGAAAAGCCGGAAATTGTTGGTCTTGCCTTCCAATGAATCACCCATCACCATGCTTGGCCGGAAAATCGAAATATCCAACCCTTTTTTTAGGTAGTCCCTGGCTAAAAGCTCAGCCTCATATTTTGTCTGCTCATAGGTATTATGAAACCCCTGGCCAAGTTGCAGCATATTTTCGCTGAAGTTTACGCCTTTTCTTGTGCCGACGACAAAGGCAGTGCTGATATGGTTGGTTTTTTTAAGCTGGCCGTCTTTTTTACATTCCATGGCAAAATCAAGCACATTGCGCGTGCCATCGACATTAATCTTTCTAATATCTTCAAGCGGGCTTCTTAACTCTGCCAGGGCTGCACTATGGATGATGATTTCGGTTTCGGAGATGATTTTTTGACGAATGGATTCGGAATTAATTCCTAACTGCGGAAATGTTATATCGCCTTCTATGGTTTCAAAATTTCTAAAATGCGCTTTTTCAAGAATATCCTTATCCCAGAATTGCAGGATATCTGAAATCCTCGCCTGGGCGCTTTTGCCTTTTTTGCTGCGGCTAAGCACAAAAACCTTATGCCCGTTTTCAATAAGAAGCTTTAACAGGTACGAGGCCACCAGGCCTGTGCCGCCGGTTAAAAAAACGGTTTTTTTCGCCATTTATTTAGCCAGCAGCTTTTCCATCAAGCCGAAGACATTACCGAGTGAACGCACATTCGGGATTTCTTCTTCGGGGATTGTCACCTTGTATTTCTTCTCCAAAGAAGCGACGATTTCCAGCGCCATCATGCTGTCTATCCCCAAATCCTCGACGAATTTAGCGTCATCTTTAATGTCTTTTTCCGGGACTTCGGTTATCTCTGATACAAGTTTTCTTACTTCTGCCTTCACTTCTTCAAGACTCTTTTTAGCCATTGGTTCTCCTTGGGTTGTCGTTGATTATACTAATGATGAAATTAATTATAATAACGGTGCTTCCGGAACCCAAACCTCAAAGCCATGTCTTGCTGCGATGTCGGCGATCTCCTCCATTTTATCCAGGTTAACGTTTGCGCCTTGCGAATAACTGACAAATTTTTCTTCCAAACTCAATAATATTGTTTCAGCCAAAGCCGCGGGAATAATTTTTTCCGGCAAGCCGGTATTTACATAGAATTTTGCCTGAAAAGGCATTTTGATTAAACCCGCGTTAATAAAAGTTACGTCGCCCCTTTCTGTCCGACGGTTAAAAATTGTTTTCCCGATTGATGCGTCACAGGCTATTGCCTGCGGTTTCAAATCTCTGATATCTAAACTCACCCTGGGTATATCATCAGTAAAAATCACGATATCCGCATTGTGTACAGCCAGAGTAAAATCGGTTTCTATCTCTACTTCAGCCTGGCCCAGATGCATGATTTGTTCACGCAACGCCTCTAATTTAATCCGGGCATCGGAGTTTGTGTTAATTACTAATCTTCCTACGCATTCGGAAAATTTTCTCGCGCTTAACGAACCAATGGCGCTGGCCGCTCCAATTATAGCCAGTTTGGATTTCTTAAGATCCAATCCCTTTGCCTTAGCAATGCGAAATATTGCCTCATACACTGTCCAGGCATTAAAAACACTGCCGCTGGTAATAGGTATTTTCGCGGTTCTTATAGCAGTGAAGCCTTTGTCAGAATAAAGCGAAGCACACCCTCCCAGGCCAAGCAGATTTACGCCCAATTTTTCCGCAATCCCGATTGCTGCCAGGATTTTATCCATAATAAAAATGTTGTCGTTCTCCTCCTGGCTCAATACCATGGGCAAGGCAATAAAATACCCGCTTACCCCGCGATCCTGAATTGAACGCACATCATGGATACGAAAAACCTTAAAAGGCGCAATATTCCTTAATATTATCTTGGCAAAAAAAGCCGGTATAATATTAGGTGTTTTAAAAAAATCCTTTAGCTGTTCTTGGCTTGTTGGATGAATTAAATAGGCGAATGTTTTCATTAAGCTTTTTCTTCAAGAGCAGTTTTTCTGCGATCCTTGCCTTCGATGTTATAGGCCAGCTTCTCCTTAATCCAGCGCTCAATATATTTCCTATGAAATCTCCAGTCTGTGCCGATTTTAAAGGCAGGGATCTTGCCTTCCCGGGCATATTTGTGCACTGTGAGCGGATGGAGATTAAGATACTCTGCAACATCTTTGGCTGTCATGATTTCCTTACTTTTTTTCTCCTTCATCTTTAGCCACCTTTTAGCATGTTTACGCTAATCCTATATATACTAACAAAATCAGGTATTGTCAAGGATAATTTAACAAAACAAAGGGGACGGTTCTATTTTTCAAAGAAAAACAGAACCGTCCCCCTGTTTTAAACTGATTATTTTTCTATTCTATAATTCCCAGGTTATCTCCTACATTAACAGTATCTCCTTCAGTAAAGAGAATCTGGGTAAGTGTACCGGAACAAGGTGCAGGAAGATTGAAAGTTGCTTTATCTGTGGTAAGCTCAACCAAATCATCCTTTTCAGTGACTCGCTCGCCCTGCTGATAATACCAATAAGTAACTGTGGCCTTGGTTACTCCTGCGCTTAGTTCAGGTAAGATTATGTTCATTTTATACCTCCCTTGAAACGAGCTCCCTATTCATTGAGAAGAGCTCCTTAAATTTATTAGCTAAGGCCTCTTTAACTTGAGTCATCTCTATTTTTCTATCTAATAATTCTTCAAGCGAAACTACCTTAATATCCATGCCGCATGGCCTGATAAAACGGAAATTATGCGTATCTTCTGCCTCAATATTCATGCTTATGCCATGAGTGGTAATCCAGTTTCTCACACAAATGCCAAGGGAGGCGATTTTTCTTTCTTCTACCCAGACCCCAGTTTTACCCTGAACACGGCCTGCCTTAATCCCAAAATCCGCTAAAGTAAGAATCACGCATTCCTCAAGCTGCCTTAAGAAAAAATGGATGTCGCGACTGTAGTCTGCCAGATTAAATATTGGATAGGCAATGAGTTGGCCCGGGCCATGATAGGTGATATCTCCACCGCGCTCTACTGGAACAATCGAAATGTCTCTCTCCTCCAATAATTCCCGCGGGACTAAAATATTATTTATCACAGCCTGCCTGCCGAGAGTAATTACCGGATGATGCCGACAAAGTAAAAGCGTGGATTCGAATAACCCCAGTTTTATCCCTTTAAATGCCTCTCTTTGCAAGGCAAGTGCTCTCTCGTAATCAATTAAATCAAGGTCAAGTATCTGAAATTTCATCCTAAGGCCTCATGAATTGATTCGGATAAAGTCGGATGGGCAAAAATAGTATTTTGTATTTGTTCAGTTGTGAGTTTATTGTTCACTGCCAAAGCAAGAGTTGCAATGAGCTCAGTTGCGCGCGGGCCGATGATCGAAGCGCCAAGCACTGTATCATCAACCTCGTCGGAAATTATCTTGATAAAACCATCTGCCTCGTCAAGTATGCGTGCCATGCCATTCCCCAGGAAATCAAATCTATTTACCTTTACTTCTCGATCAAGAGGTGCAAGCGTTTCTTCTTTTAATCCTACACTGGCAATCTCCGGATCAGTAAAGATGCAGCTTGGCACAACCGCATTATCACATTTTCTTAACTTTTCAGGATAGGCAATGTTTTCCGCAGCCAATACCCCCTGATAAGCGGCAAAGTGCGCGAGCATGATTTTAGCTGTACAGTCCCCCACAGCATAGATATTCGGAATATTTGTCTTTAAGAATTCGTCTGTAACAATCTTTCCCTTTTCCAGTTTGATGCCTAATTTTTCCAGGCCCAAACCTTCTGTAATCGCCTGGCGGCCAACACAAACAAGCACTAATTCAAAATCAGCCAGATTAACCGCTGCAGCATCAGTATTTGTATTAACTTTTATCCCTTTCTTTTTGAAGGTTGTTTCTAGTTTTTTGACAATCTCTTTATCTTCACCTGGCAGGAGTTGCGGCATTTTTTCTACAACCGTGACCTTAGAGCCTAAATTCGCAAAGAGGCTGGCAAATTCACAACCGATTACTCCGCCTCCTACAATCAGTAAAGACGCGGGGATTTTTTGCAGATTAAGAATTTCATCGCTAGAGACAATCTTTTTTCTGTCAAACTTCAAATCTTTTAATTCATAGGGTTGGGAACCGCTGGCAATAATTATCGAGCTTGCTTCGATCTTCTCGCCTGCTACCTCCAAAGTATTCTTATCAATAAAACTTGCCTTGCCTTGGACAATATGCACGCCCTTAAGTAGAAAATGAATCCCCTGCGCCAATTGCTGGATTATCTTTTCCTTGCGTGCCTGGATTTGCAAGAAGTCAATCGAAACCGAAGCTGTTTCAATACCAAAGTTCTTTGATTTTTTTACAATGGAATATATTTTTGCGGATTGAATAAAAGCCTTGGTGGGAATACAACCGCGATTAAGGCAGGTGCCGCCGATTTTGTCAGGTTCAATAAGCGCAACTTTGAGGCCTAATTCATCCAGCCTTTTTGCCGCATTAAATCCGGCCCAGCCTGCGCCAATTATCGCTGCATCATAACGCATTTTATAAAGTTATTTGATTAAACTGTGCTTTAAGATTAGACGCTGATTGATTAAGCTTTTCTAATTCATCTTGGTTTAAATCTAACTTTATAATTTCTTCAATGCCATTTCTTCCTAAGCGGCAAGGAACGCCAACACAGGCATCTTTGATGCCATATTCTCCGTCGAGATATGCCGAGACGCCGATGGTGCGTTTCTCGTCTTTGGCAACTGCCCTAACCAAATGTGCGATTGCCGCAGAAGGCGCATAATAAGCACTGCCACTGCCTAAAAGCCCGACTATCTCTGCCCCGCGCTCCACAGTGCGCTTAGTTAATTCTTTAATTTTATCATCTTTCAGGAATTCATCCAAACCCACGCCCTTAATATTTGTGAATCTAGGCAAAGGAATCATATCCTGGCCGTGCGAACCGATCACACAAGCCTCAACATCAACCGGAGAAACCTTTAACTCTTTACTGATGAGATTGGCAAACCTTGAGGCATCCAGAGAAACCCCCATGCCAAAGATTTTCTTTGGGTTAAAGCCAATAGTTTTATGGGCAAAATAAGTCATCAAATCCAGGGGATTAGTGACAATAATCACAATTGCTTGTTTTGCAAGAGCGCTAATTTTAAGAGAAATATCTTTGAGAATTGCAGCATTCTTATTTGCCAGGTCTTCGCGTGTCATCCCAGGCTTACGCGCCAGGCCAGCAGTTACCACAATAATATCGGAATCTTTCAGGTCATTAATATCATTAGAGCCAGTGACAGAATAATTCAATTTTAGGATTGCACGGGCATCTTCCAAATCTAAAGCTTTACCTGCAGCCAAACCGCCAGCAATATCAATCAGGAAGATATCGCCAACTCCCTCCTGCGCCAGGCGCATGGCTGTTGTTCCGCCTACATTTCCAGCTCCGATAATCGTTATTTTCATCCTACGACGCACTCCTCATTTCATTCGTCGCTTGCTCAGGATTCCCCTAAGCGGAAACCGAATGGGTCATCTTAATTTTTTAATAATCGCATCTGCCATTTCTTTGGTTCCTACAGCAGATGGATCATCGCGATTGGGTTTTAAATCATAGGTTACGGATTTGCCTTCAGCGAGAACTTCTTTAATTGCGTTTTCCAGATTATCTGCGGCTTTCTCTTCTTTAATGTATCTTAACATTAATACCGCGGAAAGGATCATTGCTGTAGGATTGACTTTATTAAGTCCTGCATATTTAGGAGCTGAACCATGCACTGCCTCGAATACAGCCATGTCTTGGCCGATATTTGCTCCGGGCGCAATGCCCAATCCCCCGATTAAACCCGCGCATAAGTCAGAAAGGATATCCCCGTATAAATTAGGCAATAATAATACATCGTAATTATGGGGTTTCTGCACCAGCTGCATTGCCATATTATCCACCAATGCCTCTTCAAAAACAATCCTTCCTTCGTATTGTTTTGCTACCTCGCGGCTGGCTTTTAAGAAAAGCCCGTCGGTAAATTTCATAATATTGGCTTTAGTAATCGCGGTAACTTTTTTGCGGCCATTCGCCAAAGCGTATTCAAAGGCAAACTTGGCAATGCGCTCTGTAGCAAATTTAGAAATGGGTTTTATAGAAATTCCAGAATCAGCACGGATTTTCTTTGTTGTGCCTTTCTCGATTTGCTCAATCAAACTCTTTGTTTCAGGCTTGCCTTCTTCAAATTCAATCCCAGCATATAAATCTTCGCTATTCTCCCGGACAATCACTAAATTAATATCTTTATAATTGCTTTTTACGCCAATATAAGACTTTGCCGGACGCACACAGGCATATAAATCCAAGGCATGCCTGATGGCTACATTTACCGAACGAAACCCAGTGCCAATCGGCGTGGTAATCGGCCCCTTAAGACAGACTTTATTTCTTTTGATTGATTCAATCACTGTATCCGGAAGGAGATTATTAAATTGCTTTAATGCAGACTCGCCGGCAATCGCCTCTTCCCATTCGATTTTTACTCCAGTTGCCTCAACGCAGCGCCTGGCAGCATTCACTATCTCTGGCCCAATTCCATCACCGGGGATTAAAGTTATTTTATGTGTCATTTTATACTATCGGCAGAAAAAACCTTGCCTTCCTCTGTTACAAACCAAGTTTTATTTCCAACGAGAATTCTCCAGAAAGGTCTATAAGGAGAGCTGGATAATGCGCCTGATTGCCAAACAAGTTCAGACTTTATTCTAAGCGATTTTCCTTTTCTGTCAATAAAAGAAATCGGATTTTTGCGTTTTGCCAATAAAATCGCCTGCTGCCGGGAAATTTTCGGGAAATTAACCGGATTCTTCACCCATGAGGCTTCTTTAAAAGAAAAGTCAGAGCCGTCAATCACTAAAACCGCAGCAGTTAATGATTTAGCGCCTCTAATCCTCTCTAAAGGCAGCAGATAATAGAATTTACCTGGTGCGTCCAGCCTATTTACTTTTATCGGACGGCCAGCGAAGGTATTTTTTATCGCAGATTCAAAGTTATTATCTTTTAATAAATGCGGATCAATGATTTTTTTCCAGTTAAAGCGCCGGAATTTATTTTTCATTTTTTCTAAAGACGGCTTCAAAACAATAGTATTCATCGATAACGCGGCTACGCTCATTGATTGCGCCTTTAATTCAGTTTCATTCTGATCATTTGCTTCAACCTGATCATTTGCGCCTGCCAAGTCCCCCAGATCTCGATTGTATTCATTCAAATAATGGTCGGCAATTTTGATGCGCGCGCGGCTTAATTGTCTTGGCGGTTCAGCTACAGCAACATACTTACCTGCCCAGGTGTCAGCCGTACTTAAAGGTAAATAATATGTACTTTGCAGCTCTGCAGCAGTCTTATAAGAATTCTCTCCGATCCCTGAAATTGCCGGGTCATTCAGCCAGAACCCATAAACCGTAAAACTCGCTGTCTGCCAAAGATGCTGGTTGGCATTGGGGTCTTCGCTCGCCGCAGCTCCCCGGACCACCATCCAATTGTCATAACCGCCAAATGCAGGGATAAGCACTGATGTATTCGGTACAGCTGTATTCGGCACCTCATAATCCATCCAATGCGCAATATCGCGCATAGCATCAAGAATATCTGCTTTGACAATTATAGTGAAATTATAAGCGCCAGGTTTAAAATGATTAAGGATGGTTCTTACATCTTGCGGATTTAATTCACGGGTAAGCCCGGCTGCTACATAATTGTAAATTTCATCCTGGGTAAGAGTAGAATCTTGACGGATATAATCTAAAGTCATTTTAGAGCTGGCTGCTGCGCTATAATAACTTTTTTCTTCCAGATACCATGGCACAGGAAGAATCAAACGCCATTCTTGAGTGCCGCTGGTAGTTAAATTCAGGCGATTACCCAAAGCATCATAGGTATAATTATTCTCAATTCCTTCTTCCGGTAAAGAACGGGTAAGCCGGTTAAGGTTATCGTATTCATAGCTAGTATCTTTCATATCAACAGGCAGGGCATCCCCTAAAACGCTGAAATCACCTTCACTCTCACTTTCCTCAATAATATTACTTGCGCTATCCAGGCAAATGATCTTTATTCTTGCTTTAGAGGTGGATAAATCCGACGGGACCGGCCAGTTGAAACTCTGCGTTGAAAAACTTAAACCAGATGTGATTAAAGTAGGATAGCTTAATCCGCTGTCAGTAGAAAGCCGAATTTCTTGTGTTACTGCATCAGGGCTATCCGAAGGCAACCAAGTAATTGTATAGCTCGTATCCGCATCGATTACCTCTCCCCCAGCAGGCTGTGTCAAAGAAAGCGCAGCATAGGCAGGATGGGAAATAAATAGTAGAATTGGAATAAGAAATAGAATTAAGTGGAAGGCTTTAGTTAACTTATACATTGGAAAAATTTGAACTCCTCATCATTTCTTCTCTCTTCTATTCTTTATAAACCGATAGTAAATGAAAAATTCAAGTGCCACCAAAAGTAACGACAAGGTTCCAAAAGGAAAAGCTATTTTAGTTGTCGTAGATACTTTGGCTACTTTGATATAAACAAGACCAATAAAAAATACGTTAAATATGAATAACAGATAGCCGATAAACAGGAACTTAAATATTCTTAATATTGTTCTAAACGCAATTATCATTTTTTGATTCATATCTTATCCTCCATATTATCGCTCCTTCTCTAAATAATATATACGTTCCTCCCAACCAGCGATACTGTTTTCAAGCATACTATCAAGTGGAGATAATGCTTGTTCGGCTAAAAAATTCCATAAAACCTGAGCTGGGAAATATTGATTTAAGATAAGCCCTATCGGAGAATCCATCGGTCCATAACTTTCTGAAATTGATGCTAATAAACTCAGTAGACAGTCTATCTAATCTATTATACTGCAATATGTTATCAAAGAAATAACATTAAGCCCTGCCTCTGCGCCGTGGGAATAAATGCCTATCTTTAAAAACGAGCCTCTTTAAGAATTCGGCGCTTCCACAAGGAAAATCGATTCTTTGGAAATAACGCTCCTCTTCGCTGTCAAAATCATGAAGAAATCTCCGATATTCTTCCTTGCGCTTATTTTGATCATTAGATAAATCCAAATAATAAGGATCTGGGTTTGTTAAACTATCGAGTAAACCTAGACAATAATAGTTTGCACTGCTGTATTTATATTCGCATGCTTCATTAACCATGCCTGCGCGAACTGGATTTCGTTCTACATACCTACCGCAGGACCTTAAATAAAGTTCTTTTTGTATTGGCTGGAGCTTAAACCTGCCTTGCCACAAAAAACCTACGGTTCCATATGCGCGATGGTGATAATAAGCATATGCCCTATGCAGGCCTGCCATGAATTTTGAAATTTCCTCCGGCCTCATCAATTCGATAACTAGATGATAATGATTAGACATGATTACCCAATGGTATATCTTCATTTCAAAGCGTGCTTTATAATCCCGCAGAAGCTGCTTAAAATGTTCAAAATCATCCGGCTGGGAAAAAATCACTTTACGGTTACAGCTACGGCTGTATGCATGATATACCAATGAATGCTTTAGCTGATGATTCCTTGCATAGCTAGGCATACTACACCTCCTTCTTCTACTTAGCCCCTCTACTCTTAATAGACGAAGAAAGTGCAATAATCTAACAGAAATATTTTATCAAAGAACCGGATTTCTTTTACAAGCTACTGAATTTAAATAAGTAATGTAAACTGTCTAGTTAACCATCTGGTTAACTCATACGATTTTACGATTTATGCAGATTAGTAATAACTCCGGCTTCTTTTATTATTTTCCTTATCAAGCTCTGATAGCCCCTGATAGTTATAACAAAAACGGCTAAGAAAATAAGAAAGATAGCATCTGATATTAATCCAATTTTGTTTTTAATTATAGCGAGATATATAAATATAAAAGCAAAAAGAATAAAACAAATTTCATAAAACAATATTAAAGATTTTATATATCTCTTTTCTTCTTTAATCACACCTTTCAACAGTATGCGCTCTGTAAAAGAAAACTTCATTTTATTGTCCATATAGTAAAAAGTGTCTAGTTAGCTTAGTTAGCTCTTCTGTTTGAATTGCATTCTTATTTCTTTACGGCACAAAGCATCAATAAAAAGAAGGCATAAAAATAACTGAGGCGAATACAAGAATATTGCTACGCCAGCAAATACAGGCTGATAAGCTGTTGGTAGTGCTGCTGTAAATAACGCGATTAAAATGACGAAAGTTAATAAACAAAAAATAAAAATAGGGATTATTACCCAATGCCAGAGCATGAAAAAACCAAAGCTTAATAAAATACTAGCTAGACCAAAGATGAGAATATAAATATTCGGCGAAGAAATACCTATAAAGATATCCCATAAACCTACGAATATACCTAGACCCAATATTAATTTTCTTCGAGGTTTCATTGCCATCTGTTTCCTCCTCCTATTGATTAAACCAGAAAAAATAGCTTGTTACTCCTGTGCTGTATATTATAGCCTTCAAAATATTTTTTGGTTTTCTTTTCCAACTATAAGGATTAATTGGTAAATTTGCCCAATCAGAAATTAATTTTTTGTCGGCACTACCGTATTCGTTACTTGCCCAAGAACGATCGTGCTCCATAAATAATTCGTCCATGCTATCTATTGGTATTTTTTGAAAAGTCAAATCTGTATTATTTGGCCCACCATAATTACCATAAGAAGGAACAAGCCGTTGTATCCAATCTGGCGCCCATTGTTTTGGACACAATCCATAGGGATCAACTAGATTAATAGGATTTCCTCCTACATACCCATATAAATTCATTCCTCCCATTAGCCCAATCGGATCTTTATTTATAAACCTTCCTATACTTGGACTATAATAACGCGCTCTCATGTAAAGTAAATCCGGTGCGTCGGTGATTACGCCGTATTTACCAACATATTTAAATGAATTAGAAGTTGTCTCTGTGGAATTAGTTGCCACATTGCCGAAATCATCATAGTCGTATTTATTCTTAATGATACCATTTTTGTCGGTGATTGCCACGGTTGAACCTATGCCGTCGTATTGATAGAAATAGGCATTTGCGCCTTGAATCTTGGAAATTAAACCTAAGCCATAGACATAATAACTAGTGATAATGCCTGAAGAAGTGGTTTCACAGAGCACTCCGGGAAGGCTGCGATTTGGATCAATAATATACTTGGTCATAATAGAATATTTGGTCTTATTAATTCGATTGCCAAGCGCATCATACTGAAAAGAAAGATTCCCTGAATTTGCTGTATATTGCGAGAGTTGGTTATCATAATTATAAGTAAAGCTTCTGTTACCTGGTGTACCAGAATTTTCATGCGTCAGCATATTGCCATTATCATCGTAAGTAAAACTCTGATTCGTCGCAGAAACAAGCTGGTTTGCGCTATTATAGGTATAGCTAGTATTAGCTAAATTAAAGAATGGCGAAATTAAAGGAAGATATTTACTGATATTCGTGCGGTTTCCGCTATCATCAAGCGTAAACTCAAAGGCAGAAGTGATGTTTGTAGTATTGGCGTTGTAATTTAAAAGTTTCACTAGGCGGCCCAATACGTCATATTTATAAGTCGTAATCAACCCAGGAGAACTGCTGGAAGATAAATTTCCTCGCGGGTCATAGTTATATTCAGTGACATTATTTAGCCAATCAGTAACTTTTTTTAGCCGGTTCATTTCATCATAGGCATAATTAACAGCCTTATTGTCAGGATAAGTCAACTTAAGCAGATTTCCCTCGGTATCATAATCATAAGAAACTACCTTGGCATCGTAATTAGTAAATGACTTCATCCGTCCGACGCTATCATAGGTAAAGCTCATTGTGCCTTTTGTATCCTGAATACTCATAAGATTCGAGTAATTATAAGTATAATTAATTATAGTGGCGTCAGGATAAGTAACCTGCGTTAACTGATTAATGGCATTATATTGATAAGAGAAACTATTGCTCTTAGGATCAGTTAAGGTAACCAGCCTGCCTAGAGTGTCATAGCCATATGTAGCAAACTTTCCCAAAGGATCATCCATTCTAATGAGATTGCCGAAAGTATCGTAAGTAAAACTGGTTACCCCGCTCTTTGCATCTGTAATGCTTGTTAGCTGTCCAGAGGGATCATATTCAAAATTCGTGGTTTGATTATCCGGATCTCTGGACGAAGCTAAATTGCCATGAGCATCATAGGTAAAATTATAAACATTACTTTTTGCATCAGTGATAGTCTCAACAAACTCAAAATCCGGCTTATAGGTAAAGGTAGTAGTATTATTCAAAGGATCTGTTACGGTTAGAAGATTTCCCCTATCATCATAGGTGTAGGTTGTGGTATTGGAATTCTGGTCCATGGTAGAAGTCTTATTCATCTGGCTATCCCAGGCCGAGATTTGAGTATTATTCTGGGAGTCGGTAATCTTAGTGACTAAACCATAGTCATTGTATTCATATTTAGTAGTTTTACCTAGAGAATCGGTAACAATGGTAGTTTTGTTGTCTGGGTCATAGGACAAACTCACGACATTATTGTTATCATCCTGCCAAGAGTGATACGCGCGGTATAATGCGTCATATTCAAAATTAAGCGCGTGATTAAGAGGGTCTGTCTCCTTGATAAGATTATGGAAATTATCGTATTGATAGATTGTCTGGTTATTCAATGGGTCGGCGGTTTTGATTAAATTTCCGGCTGAGTCATATTCATATGTAAAGATTCTGCCAGATGGGTCAGTTATTTGAGTAACCTGGCCATGAGTATCATTGACGAAAACCAGAGCCCTTCCTGAAATATCGCTAACTTGTGCAATAGCGCCCTCACCAGTGCGCTGAATATTAAGGTAGTTGCCGTTTCGGTCTTCGATTTTTGTAAGCCTACCCATATTGTCAAAATAGAGCTTTCTGCCGTGTTTTCTTAATACTGTATAAGTTCCGTTGGCATTTTTAGTTAAGACCGAGTACTTCCCGGCTGAAGGAGTATAAGTATTGTCTCCGTTACTGGTATAGATTGTTAACACTCCAGATTCGCCTGTCTCAATAACTGAATTATCAGCTTGCTTGGATAGGTTAATATCGAAATTTGAGCGCCAAGCGCGGCCAAATGGCCCCTGGTAATTATCCTGATTATTATAACAACGGGTCAATTCCAAAGGAATGCCTTTCGCAGGTATAAGAATATCGGTTTTAGAGGTTGACATCTGTCCATTGGCAACATTAATTGGTTCACCAACAGTTGTTGCCAGCTTAACAGAAACTTGTTTGGCAGGATCACTAGCTGGATTAGAAAAAGGCCTTATTATATTGGAATAGATACTTGGTTTAGGACTAGGAAAAACAGCTCTTACCTGCCAGGTATGGCTGTACATATTCTTTTTATTATTTTCCCAACCAGCCCAGAAAGGCCATATTTTATCTGGATAGTTAGGGTCATAAACATCTCCAATAGAACTTGAATAACAATACCTTCCAGAAGGAGAATCTGAAGTCCCCGCATTAATACCGTCCCGTAAGAAAATGTAATAAGCCGCTCCGGGAACAGCAAACCAATTAAGATATATATGACCTGAAGCATGAACCCTTCCGCCACCAGGATAATCATAAATAATTTCATCAGTCATCCAGGCATTAAAGGTATCAGCGAATGCAATTGAATTGAGAAAAATAGGTAGGAATAAAAGAAGGATTAAAAGTGAGAATACTGCTTTTTTAAACACGGTTATTAGCCTTTTAAACTTTCAGCTCTCCGTATTTCTTGTAATAATTCACTATCCCGCCCTCTTCGAGGAGTTTTTGCATGAATTCCGGCAGGGGGCTGATTTGAAAGTCGATATTTTTTGTCGTGTTTTTTGCTTTGCCCTTGATAAAATCGATTTCCAGGGAATCGCCTTCAGCAATTTTATCAGAGTCTAATTCGATTAAAGGCAGGCCAATGTTAAAGGCATTGCGGTAGAAAATTCTGGCAAATGATTTGGCGACAACTGCGACAATCCCGGATTCTTTGATCACTAAAGGCGCCTGCTCACGCGAAGAGCCCATGCCAAAGTTGTTTCCTGCAACGATAATTGAACTGCCCGGAACAATTTTCTTGGGAAAATTCGGGTCAATATCTTCCATGATATGCTTGGCTAATTCCTTCATATCAGTAATAGCAAATTTATATCTTCCCGAAATAATAAAATCGGTATTGATATTATCACCTAATTTTATTGCCTTACCTTCGATTCTCATAGTTGTTTGAATTCGTCGACGTTCTTGACCTTGGACATTGCTGCATCCAAAGTAATCAGGCCCTGCTGGAATAATTCCTTCAGGCATTTATCCATGGTTTTCATGCCGTACTGGCTGCCGGTCTGAATTAAAGTAGGAATCTGTTCAATCTCTGCTTCGCGGATTAAATTTCTGATACCGGCTGTGGCGACCATGACTTCTGTTGCCAAGACGCGGCCATGCCCAGATGCCTTAGGAAGCAATAATTGGGAAACAACACCCTGCAAGCAGTCTGCTAATTGCAGCTTAACCTGCTGCTGCTGATGCGGAGGAAAGACGTCGATAATTCTTTGTACGGTCTGCGGTGCATCAGGGGTATGCAGAGTTGCTAAAACTAAGTGGCCGGTTTCTGCGGCAGTAAGCGTTGTAGAAATCGTCTCCAAATCGCGCATTTCTCCGACGACAATAACATTGGGATCCTGGCGCAATGTATGCTTTAAGGCATCAGCAAATGAACGCGTATCAGCATAGACTTCTCTTTGCTTAATAATACTTTTTTTATTAGTATGGATGAATTCTATCGGGTCCTCGATACAAACCATGAGGCATTCTTTCTCATTATTAATTAAATCTACGACCGCGGCCAGGGTTGTGGTTTTACCAACACCCGTAGGCCCTGTAACCAAGACTAACCCGTTTGGCCTACGCGCCAAGTCAAGCACAATGGGAGGAAGCCCTAAATCCTGAATGCTCGGGATAGTTAAAGGAATGCGCCTAAAGGCTGCTTCTACCGAGCCCTTTTGTAAATGGCAATTAACTCTAAACCTGTCCAATGAAGGAAGCGCCAGGGAAAAATCCAGCTCCAGGTCTTTTTCGAACATTTCTTTTTGCGGGCTGGTCAAAACGCTATAAATCATCTTCTTTAAATCATCTTTGTTTAAGGCAGACATGCTGGTGCGGTGAATCTTCCCGTCAATACGCAGAATAGGCGGCTCGCTTTCTGTCAAGTGCAGGTCAGAAGCTTTTTTCTCGATACATAATAACAATAAATCGCGAATCTCCATGATCGCCTCCTATTTAATAAATTTTCTCGGGTCAGTAATCTTTCCCTTGATTGCCGATGCTGTAACTGTTGCCGGAGACCCCAGATAAATAAATGCGCTCGGGTTTCCCATTCTGCCTTTAAAATTCCTGTTGGCGCTGGATATTACATTTTCACCGTCGGCAGGAACGCCATTATGCGTCCCGACACATGGCCCGCATCCAGGAGCCACAACCACGGCATTGGCCTTGACAAAAATATCTATAATTCCAGCATCCATTGCCTGCTGAAAAATTGTCCGCGAACTCGGAGCAATAATAAACCGCACATCAGGGGAAACTTTTTTTCCTTTTAATATTGCCGCAGCAATTTTTAAATCCTGCAACCTTCCATTAGTGCAGGTCCCTAAATATGCCTCTTGAATTTTTACATCCTTCAATTCATTTACACTGACTGCGCTATCTACGCTATGCGGCCGCGCAACCTGGGGCTTTAAATTAGAGACATCATACTCCAGGACTTTTTCATATTTTGCGTCGCTGTCTGCGCAAATTTTATTAATCTTACGTTTCCCCTTCACTCTGCCAGACAGCCATTGAATAGTTTTTTCATCCACAGGCATGAATCCTGCCTTTGCTCCCATCTCCACCACCATATTGCTAATCGTAAAACGGCCATCCATATCCAGTTTGTCAATTACAGGGCCGGAGAATTCCACTGCCTTATAGGTTGCGCCATCTGCGCCGATATCTGTTATTATATAGAGAATTATGTCTTTAGCAAATATTCCTTTGGGAATTTTTCCTTTAACGATGATTTTGTAGGTTGGCGGAACCTTCAGCCAATTCTTGCCTGTAGCCAAGGCAATTGCCAGGTCAGTAGAGCCTACGCCAGTAGAAAACGCGCCGAGTGCCCCATAAGTGCAGGTATGCGAATCCGCGCCAAAAACTAAATCACCTGGAAGAATTTCTCCTGATTCAGGGATTACCTGATGGCAAACCCCGCAGCCAATATCAAAAAGCTTGCTGTCGAATTCCTGCGCAAAGGAGCGCATTTTTTTATGCACGCGCGATACGCCTTCGCTGGGGCTAGGAGCGCTATGGTCAATGACCATGCAAAAGTTGGTTTTTAATTCCTTTGTCCCGAGCTCCTTGATCCTATCGATAATAATCGATGAGGTTCCGTCCTGGCCAAAGGTAAAATCAATGTCGCAGATAGCAAAATCGCCTGCCTGTAAATTCCGGCCGGCGTGCGCGCTTAATATTTTTTCCGCTATAGTTTTACCCATAATTTTAAAGTTTATTTACCCATTCCTCTAATCTATCCATACCTTTTTTCAGCTGTTCCAGATTAGTGGCAAAACTCATCCGCACATATTTATCATTGCCAAAACTAATTCCCGGAATCAATGCCACGTGCATTTCATCAAGTAAACGGCTGGCAAAGGTAAGAGAATCGAGTTTTGTCTTTTTGATCTCGCAGAATATATAAAATGCGCCTTGCGGCACAACATAGCCCAGTTTTTTAATTTTGCTTAAGCGCTCGACTACGTAGTTTCTCCGCGCTTGGAATTCACGGCACATATTCAAGGAAAAATCATCCGGCGCCTTTAAAGCAGCTAAGGCTGCCTTTTGGCTGATCGACGATGGATTCGAAGTCGTGTGATCCTGCAGTTTAGAAATATTATCGATAATTTCCTTGGGGCCGGCCAAATAACCGATGCGCCACCCGGTCATAGAATGGCTCTTTGATAGGCCATTGACCGTAACCGTTAAATCAAAGATCTCTTTTCCCAATGACGCGATAGAAACATGCTTTAAATTATCGAAAATGATTTTTTCATAAATTTCATCGGAGATCACGTAAATTTTCTTCGCCACGCAAACTTTGGCGATTGCTTCTAATTCATCCTTTGTATAAACGCATCCTGTAGGATTCGATGGGCTGTTGATAATCAATGCCTTGGTTTTTGCACTGATATATTTTTCCAAGTCCTTAATGGTAATTTTAAAATTATTATCGGCAAGCGTGGGGATAAAACGCGGGGTTCCGTCACAAAGCCGGACCATTTCCGGATAACTCACCCAATAAGGAGAAGGAATCAAGACCTCTTCGCCCTTATTTACCATCGCAAAAAGCGCATTAAAGATGCTGTGCTTTGCGCCGTTTGAAACAACTATAGAACTTACCGGATAATCCAAATGGTTATCTTTTTTAAATTTTTCCTGAATGGCATTTTTTAATTCCAGAATGCCTGTGGTGGGGGTATATTTGGTAAAGCCGCTTCTAATTGCCTCAATTGCCGCCTCCTTGATAAAATCAGGGGTATCAAAATCCGGCTCGCCTGCTGCCAGGGTCACGACATCAATACCTTCTGATTTTAATTTTTTTGCTTTGGAAGTAATGGTGAGTGTTGAGGAGGGGTTGATTTTTTTCAGCCGTTCGGCAAAACGCGTATCTATTTGCATGCTTCTACTCCTAAAATTAAAGCGAAAAACGCAAAACTAAATCGTAAAACTTTCAATGTTTTAAGTTTTAAACTTTAGCCTTACGCTTTTCGCTTTAAGTTTTACGCTATTATAAAGAATCTCTTTCTTTCTTGAATATATTTTTAAATCCGCCCAAGAATTTCTTAGGAGGAGCTTTAACGTCAGCCTTTGGCCTATGTTCTTCCTTCGGCCGTTCTTCTTTTGTCGGCTCTTGCTTCTTTGTTTCTTGAGTAGGAGCCTCTTTATCTTTTACTGCATGCTCTTTTTCTTTTTTGATTTTTTTCGGTTCTTTCTTTTTAATTTCAGTTAATTCCAAAAGCGCCATTTCAGCATTATCCCCGCGCCTTTTGCCTAATGCAAGCAGCCGCGTATATCCGCCTTGACGCTTAGAGAATCGCGGAGCAATATCGGAAAAAAGCAGGCTCACCAATTTGTGGTCGCATAAAACAGCATAGGCGCGCCTTTTGGCTGCCAGGCTATTTTCTTTGCCCATCGTGATCAATTGTTCGATTAACGGTTTTACCGCGCGGGCCTTGGTTTTGGTGGTCTTAATGCTTTGATAAATCAAGACACTGCGGGCAAGGCTGTTAAGCGTCGACTTTCTCCAACTGGTAAAACGGTTCAGTTTATATTTTGCTTTCTTATGTCTCATGGTTTTTAAGCCTTCTTTAGTTTTTTAGGGTCAACCTGCATACCGAGGGTAAGGCCCATTCCAGCAAGCAGTTCTTTGATTTCAGTCAGGGACTTCTTACCGAAATTCTTAAAGCCCAGCATCTCGTCTTCCGAGCGCTTAACCAGCTCAGCGATAGTTTTGATATTTGCTTCACGCAGGCAGTTTGAGCTTCTTACGGAAAGTTCAAGCTCTGATATGGGAAGCCTTAGTTTCTCATAAAGAGCCACCTCTTCTTTTGTCATTTCAAAACTGATATCTTCTTCTTCCTCGGGCAGCTGTCCGAAATTAACAAAGATATCCAAATGCCTCTGTAAAATATTCGAGGCATATAACAATGCATCTTTAGGGTTGATGGAACCATTGGTGAATATTTCCAGAATTAATTTGTCATAATCGGTCCTTTGCCCGACGCGCGTATTTTCAATGAAATAATTGATTTTTTTCACAGGGCTGAAGATCGAATCAATCGCAATAGTGCCGACTGCTGCATCTTCTTTCTTGTTCAATTCTGCCGGTACATAACCCCTGCCTTTTGCAACTTCCAATTCCATGTGGAATTTAACATCCTTTGTCAAAGTAGCAATATGCAGGTCCGGATTAATTATTTCGATTGTCTCATCCGACTCGATATCCTTTGCCTTCACTTCACCCTTGGAATCTTTTTTAATATAGATTGTCTTGGGGATCTTTGAGTGTGAGTTCAATACGAGATTCTTGATATTGAGGATTATCTCTGTCGTATCTTCCAATACTCCGGGGATAGTGGAAAATTCATGCTGCACACCATGGAATTTTACGCTTGTGACAGCGCTTCCTTCAATAGAAGAAAGTAAAACCCTGCGCAGTGAATTCCCTAAGGTTACGCCATATCCTCTTTCGAAAGGAGCTGCATAAAATTTCCCGTAAGTATTCGTATAAGTAGATTCATCGCATTCAAGCCTGTTCGGTAGTTGAAAATCTCTCCATTTTATACCCATCTTTTCTCACTCCGTTCGTTATGGTTGATTTATTAACCAGATTTTATTTTGAATACAATTCAACGATTAACTGTTCCTGGATTGTGCTTGAGATATCTTCTTTTTCAGGTAAACGCAGGACTTTTCCAGATAGCGTCTTTCCATCAAATTCAAGCCAGGCTGGGACACTTCTGTCTTTGTTCAATTCAACGGCCTCTTTTATTTTGGCCAGCGATGTTTCTTTCCCTTTGATTTCGATTACATCAGACTGCTTAATCAGATAAGATGGAATATTCACTCGCTTGGAATTAACAAAAACATGGTTGTGCCGTACAACCTGCCTTCCCTGTGCCCGGGAAACTGCAAGCCCGAGCCTGAAGATGACATTGTCGATTCTGCGCTCCAATATTTGTAAGAGCACCCGGCCCGTAACGCCTTTTGATTTCGAGGCAAGCCTAAAATATGTGCGGAATTGTTTTTCCATGACTCCGTACATCCATTTTACTTTTTGCTTTTCTCTTAACTGAACGCCGTAGTTAGAAAGCTTCTGCTTCCTGCCTTCTCCGTGTTGACCGGGGGCATAGGCCCTTCTAGTTACAGGGCATTTTTCTGTATAACACTTTGGGCCCTTTAAGAATAATTTTTCTACGTCTCTGCGGCATAATCTACAAACAGCGTCGGTGTATCGTGCCATTTAATTACACTCTCCTTTTCTTTTTCGGACGGCAACCATTATGCGGAATAGGAGTTACGTCTTTAATCGATAATACAACCAGGCCTGATGCCTGGAGTGCTCTGATTGCTGATTCACGGCCAAAGCCCGGGCCCTTAACCTGCACATCTACTTCTTTAAGCCCGATTTCCTTGGCTTTTCTTGCCGCATCGCTTGCTGCAACCTGCGCCGCAAAAGGAGTTGATTTTTTTGATCCGCCGTAACCCACAATACCCGGCGCAGACCAAACTAAGGCATTGCCTTGTTTATCAGTGATCGTGATGATCGTATTATTAAAACTGGCTTGGATATGGGCAATACCGGAAGTAATGCCCTTTGCTATCTTTTTCTTTTTAACTTTTTCTTTTGTCGCCATTAACTTTTATCCTCCAAATTATTTTCCAGCTGGCTTTGCCGCAGGCGCTGCTTTTTTCGCCGGCTCTTCTTTCTTAATTACTGCCATGCCGCCTTTACGCGGGCCTTTTCTCGTCCGGGAATTGGTCCGGGTACGTTGTCCGCGCACAGGAAGGCCTTTTTTGTGACGCAGGCCGCGCCATGCACCAATATCCATCAATCTCTTGATATTTTGAGAAACATCGCGGCGCAAATCCCCCTCTACCCTATAAACACCTTTTTGTAAAATAGCGGTAATGCGGGAGATTTCTTCTTCAGTTAATTCCTTTGCCCGTTTATCAGGGCTGATATTTGCTTCTTTCAGGATGAGGCCGGCTAAATGGCGGCCGACACCATATAAATAACAAAGTGAAGTTTCGATTCTTTTTTCTTTTGGTATATCCACACCTAAAAGTCTTGGCATTACTTCCTCTCTTTCAATCCGCAGGACTTAAATTTTATTCTAACCTTTGACCTTTGAGTTTTGACCTTTAACCTTAACCCTAACCCTGCCTCTGTTTATGTTTCGGGTTAGAACAAATAACCCGCACAATTCCTCTTCTTTTAATGATCTTGCATTTGTCGCAAATTTTTCTGATTGACGCTTTTACTTTCACCCCACACTTCCTTCCTTTACCGATCTACTATGCCTCCCCGCCTTCCTGTTTAGGAAGAGTGGGGTTCATTTTATTTCACCCGAAAAGTTATTCTCCCCCTGGTCAAATCATAAGGAGAAAGCTCTAGTTTTACTTTATCACCCGGCAGTATTCTAATAAAATTCATGCGCATTTTTCCTGAAACATGGGCCAATACTATATGCCCATTCTCCAGCGAAACCCGGAACATGGCATTTGGCAATGCCTCAGCTACTATTCCTTCTGTCTCAATTAATTCTTCTTTAGCCATAAATTCTTTTTTTATCTAGCGGAATTTACTGGGTCAGGATTTCCGGCCCATTTTCCGTGATCGCTACCGTATGTTCAAAATGCGCCGAGGCAAGCCTGTCATGGGTAATCGCTGTCCAGCCATTTTCCAGGAGCTCTGACTCCCAGGTCCCCATGTTTACCATCGGCTCGATTGCCAGCACCATGCCACTTTTTAAAACCGGGCCGCGATGCGGCTGGCCAAAATTTGGAATTTCCGGTTCTTCGTGCAAGTTTACGCCGATTCCATGCCCGACATATTGCCGGACAACCGAAAAACCATTTTTCTCGACATAATTCTGAATCGCGTAAGAAATATCATACAAGCGATTTTCACAACGCGCCTGCTTTATCCCTTCGGATAAGGCATTCTTTGTCACCTCTATCAATTTTTTGTGCTTAGGGGAAATTTTTCCTATGCCCACGGTAAAGGCTGCATCGGAAAAATACCCTTGGTAATTTATCCCTACATCCAGGCTTAAAATATCAGCTTCTTTAAGCCTTCTTTCAGAAGGAATTCCGTGCACAATTTCTTCGTTGATAGAAGTGCATACGCTCGCCGGATAGCCCTTGTAACCTTTAAAGGCAGGCAATGCGTTTTCCTGTCGAATTAATTCTTCTGCCAACTTGTCAATTTCGGAAGTGCTAATCCCGATATCAATAAACCCGCGCAGCTTTTGCATAACCGAAGCCAGAATCTTCCCGGATGTTCTCAGCTGCTCTAAATCACCTTTAGACTTTAAGGGAATCATTATGATTATTTACCAAACGCACAATTTCTTCCAATACAACGCCTGCTTCTCCGTCTGCTGCAACGCGTTCTAGTTTGCCCTTCTTGGCGTAATAATCTATTAATGGCGCGGATTCTTTATTATAAACTTCGAGGCGCTTCTTTATCGTCTCTTCTTTATCGTCGCTTCTTTGATAAAGTTCAGCCCCGCAATTATCACAGATCATTTCTTTCTTCGGCGGCATATTGGTCCTATGAAAGCTAGCACCGCACTTTTTGCAAACCAGCCTGCCTGAAAGGCGCTGCACAATAACTTTTTCGCTGGTGTCTAAATATATCGCGCTGTCAATCTCGATCTTTTTCTCTTTTAACATCATATCCAGCGACTGCGCCTGATTGATCGTGCGCGGGAAACCATCTAGTAAAAAACCTTGTCTAATATCAGGCTGATCGAATCTGGCAAAGAGCATTTTGGTCACTAATTCATCCGGGACAAGCGCGCCTTTATTCATGTATTCCTTCGCTTCTATCCCTAATTGCGAGCCTTCTGAAACATTTTGGCGCAGTAAATCGCCGGTTGAGATATGTGCAATCTTCAATCTTTTTGCTAATTCTTTTGCCTGTGTGCCTTTTCCTGCTCCCGGAGGCCCCAATAATATAATGCGCATTATCTTCGTCCTTTGATGCGGCCACCCCGAATGAAACCTTCGTAGTGGTGCATTAACAAGTGCGATTCAAGCTGTTTGACCGTATCAAGCATAACGCCTACGGTGATCAAGATGCTTGTGCCGCCGGCAAAAGAAGCAACCAGGTAAGGAACTTTTAACCAGGCCATAATTAAATCCGGAAAAATCGCAATGAAGGCAATGAAACTTGCTCCGGCCAAAGTAATTCTTACCATGACATATTCTAAAAATTCTGCGGTAGATGCACCGGGCCTTACCCCAGGAATAAACCCACCGTATTTTTTCATGTTTTCAGAAAGATCAAGCGGATTAAAAACAATTGCCGTATAAAAATAACAAAAGAAAATTATCAACAAAGAATAAACTAACGTATATAAAATATGCCCTCTAATTAACCCTTGAGCCAGATTCTGAAATGACTGGTTAGGAATAAAAGAGGCTAGTGTCGCCGGAAACAAAATTATCGACTGCGCAAAGATAATCGCGATAACGCCGGAGGTATCCACCTTAAGAGGAATATAGGTGCTCTGGCCGCCGAAAATTTTACGGCCCACTATCCTTCTTGCATATTGCACAGGAATCCTGCGCTGGCCCTGCGTAATCATGATTACGGCAAATACAACGCTGACAAAAAATATTGCCATGATTATCAGCGTGATCGGCTGCAATTGACGATGCGTAGGATTAAACGGTGAAATCAAAACGAACAACTGGTGTAAGGCAGTAGGAATCCTGGAAATAATACCTGCGGTAATCACCAATGAGATACCGTTACCAATTCCTCGTTCCTGAATCTGCTCACCCAGCCACATAATAAAAATTGTGCCTGAAGTCAGCGTAAGCACTGTAATAAACCTGAATGCTATTCCCGGAGAAAGAACGATTCTTAATCCTTCAAAATGCGCCGGGCTCTCCAGCCACAAGGCGATGAAGAATGACTGTATTATTGATAGCACCAAGGTGCTGTAGCGTGTATATTGATTGATCTTTTCATGTCCGGCCTTGCCTTCTTTGGCGATCTTTTCCAGAGCCGGGATCACTGCGGTCAAAAGCTGCAGGATAATCGATGCCGAAATATAGGGCATGATACCTAAAGCAAAAACCGTTAACCTTTCCATGGCGCCGCCGGAAAACATGTTGATTATTCCAAATAAGTCGCCGCCCTGGGTTTTTGAAATCCTGCCAAAGAACTCGGCTAAAGCCGCACCGTCAATACCGGGTATAGGCATATAGCAGCCAATACGATAAACCGCAATCAGCGCCGCGGTGATAATCAGGCGCTTTTTTAAATCCGGTATTTTGAAACAATTGATTAACGGACTAAGATTGAATGCTTCAGAGAACATTTATGATTTCCGTTTTTCCGCCTGCCTGGGTGATTTTATCAGAAGCAGACTTAGAGAATGCATGCGCTTGCACAGTTACGGAATTTTTCAGTTCGCCTTCTCCCAATATCTTTACTGGTTTATTCTTGTCTTTAATGAGGCCTTTTTCTTCGAGAAGCCCAACTGTAATGCTTGTTTCTTTAATTTTATTTAAATCAACTATATTTACGATCTGATATGCCCTGTGGGAGTGGATATTGAATCCGCGCTTAGGCATTCTGCGGATTAAAGGGGTTTGCCCGCCTTCAAATCCCAGATAAAAATCTCTTCCTGCCCTGGAAGTCTGCCCCTTACTGCCGCGCGTAGAAGTTTTCCCATGCCCGGAGCTTGGGCCGCGGCCGAGGAGCTTTTTACGTTTAGTGGCGCCATGCGGGGCCTTTAAATTATGCAGGCCTATCTCAAGATTGGCCACAGGGCCAGCCTTTGGCCGGACAGGCTTCTTGGCAACTTTACTTACAACCTTATGTACAGCCTTACTTACTGTTGTTTTTGTCTTTTTGACTATTTTCGTTTTCTTTTCCATCTTCAACGACCTTTAAGTTCTTTAAGCCATCAATAGTGGCTTTGATTACGTTTATAGGATTATTCGATCTCAATGATTTAGTTAAAATATTTTTTATTCCCGCTGCCTCGCAGATTGCCCTTACCGGGCCTGCGGCAATAACACCGGTTCCATCTGATGCAGGCTTAAGCATGACCTTGGCTGCGCCATACTCACCGATAATTTCATGGGGAATAGTAGTGCCTTCCAGATTAACCCTCATCAATTCTCTCTTTGCCTTGGTCAGGCTCTTACGGATCGCATCCGCGACTTCATTGGCCTTTTCTAAAGCAAAACCTACGCGGCCTTTGGTGTCTCCGACGACCACCAGGGCGCTAAAATGCATTTTTTTACCGCCTTTAGTTACCTTTGTAACGCGGTTAATCGTAATTACTTTTTCTATTAATTCTGCCTGCTGTTCAATGTTTAATTCCCGCATTTTAGAACTCTAAGCCCCCTTTTCTTAAACTATCCGCGAACGCCTTTACTCTTCCGTGGTAGAGGTAACCTGCCCGGTCGAAAATAATTTTGCTGATTCCTTTTTCTTTCAATTTTCTCGCAACAAATTCTCCTAACAGTATCGATGCCTTAACATTGCCTCCGGAAACAGCCTTTTCTTTTAATTCCTTATTCACAGTGGAGAATGTAAACATGGTCTTGCTGCTTGCATCATCAATGATTTGGGCAGAAATATTGTTCAGGCTGCGCTTCACCACTAAACGGGGGCGCTCTTCTGATCCGCTCATTTTTATGCGAATTCGCGTATGCCTTTTTAATCTTGAGATTTCTTTTTTATTTTTCATTTTACTTTCCTGTTGCCTGTGCCTTACCGACCTTCTTCTTTACATACTCACCTAAGAAACGGATTCCTTTGCCCTTGTAAGGTTCAGGAGGGCATGCAGCGCGAATCTCATGCGCTATTTCTCCGACTTTTTCTTTATCAATTCCGCGCACCACAATCTGTGTCGGCTTGGGAACCTCAATTTTAATTCCTTCTTGCGCAACAAAAACGACTGGATGGGAAAAACCTAATTGAATGGTCAATTTATTTCCCTGTACCTGTGCCTTGTATCCCACACCGATAATCTCTAATTCTTTTACAAAACCTTCGGTAACTCCCTTGATCATACCGGCAACTAAGGCACGGTGTAATCCGTGTAACGACCGATCCATCTTTGTATCTGCGACCCTAGTAAACAAGGCCATGCCATCTTTAAGTTCGAGTTTAATCCGGTCTGACAATGGCCTGGATAATTTCCCTTTTGGCCCCTCGACAAAGACCTTACTATCTTTTACTTCGATCTTCACGTCTTTTGGTACAGCTAACGGTTTTTTCCCGAGTCTTGACATTTTAATGCATCCCTTTATTTAATTTCTACCAAACATAGGCCATAACTTCGCCGCCTAATCCCAGTTCTTTTGCTTCTTTGCCGGTCATGATGCCTTTTGAGGTGGAGATAATCGATATGCCCCTGCCTCTTAAAACCGAAGGCACCTTGTCTTTTTTTACATATATGCGTAGTGACGATTTAGATATCCGCTTGATATTAATTATCGCTGACTTTCCATAAACATACCTCAAATAAACCCTGAAGGTTCCCTGTTTTTTATCTTCAATTAATTTAAAGGTCTCGATGTATTTTTCTTTTTGGAGTATCCCTAATATATTGTTTAAGGTACCGGAAGCAGGCACATCAACATTTTCTTTTTTTGCCATTACGGCATTACGTATAATCGTGAATGAATCTGCAATTAAATCAGTGCGTGACATATTATTCCTGTTCTCCTTTTATACTACCAACTTGCCTTTATAATTCCGGGAATTAAACCCTGCCATGCCAATTCCCTAAAACAAATCCGGCAAAGTTTAAATCTACGAAGATACCCCCCTGACCTGCCGCAGAGCGGGCAGCGGTTATATTTTCTGCTCGAAAATTTCGGGGCTCTTTTCCATCTTGCTATTTGTGATTTTTTCGCCATATTACTCCTTAAGACTCCTTAAAAAAGGGCATTCCGAATAATTTTAACAATTCTTTTGACTTTTCGCTGGACTTGGAATTTTTAATGACAAATGTTATATCCATACCCTGAGAACGCGTAATTCTGTCATATTCGATTTCCGGGAAAATATTCTGTTCGGTTAATCCCAGGGTATAATTGCCTGCCTTGTCAAAAGACTCATTAGGCACGCCTCTAAAGTCTCTGATACGCGGCATAGCTACATTCACAAGCCTATCCAAAAATTCATACATCATCGCGCGCCTCAAGGTGACCTTGCAACCTATCGGCTGATTGTCCTTAATTTTAAAGTTGGAAATTGCTTTTTTCGCCCGGCGCATGATTGGTTTTTGCCCGGTAATCACGCCCAGTTCATCCATGGATTTTTCTAATAATTTGATATCTGTAATCGCTTCGCCCACGCCCATGTTCACGACGATTTTGTCAATGCGCGGCACGGCAAATTTATTCTTCAGGTTAAATTTTTTCATCATCTCAGGAACAATCTCTATCCTGTACATTTCCAGCAATCTCGGTGTCTTTGTCTTTTCCATATTTACACAGCCTCGTTGCACGCTTTGCAAAATCTTGTTTTTGTGCCGTCCTTCATCACTTTAAAACCTACCCTTACGGGCTTATTGCATCCCTTGCATACTAACATTAAATTTCCTAAGCTAATCGGCGCCTCAATGGAAACTATCCCGCCCTGCTGGTCTTGTTGGGTTTTGCGCTTATGTTTCTTAAGCATATTCACGCCTTCCACAAGGGCCTTATTATTTTCAATCAGGATATTCAGGACTTTACCTTTTTTCCCCTTATCTTTGCCTTTTATAGCCTGGACTATATCACCGCGTCTGATTTTAAACATTAGATAACCTCTGGTGCTAAAGAAATGATCTTAGTAAAATTTTTATCCCTTAATTCCCTGGCCACTGGGCCAAAAACCCTTGTTCCTCTCGGATTAAGTTGGGCATCGATAAAAACAACGGCATTACGGTCAAATCTTAATACCGAACCGTCGGCCCGCCTGATCGGCTCTTTGGTCCTGACGATTACTGCCTTTGCCACTTCGCCTTTTTTAATCGCCGCATCAGGAGAAGATTCCTTAATATTACAATTAACGACGTCGCCGATTCTTGCATGCTGGCAGTTTTTCTTTCCTAAAACGCCGATGAGCGATGCTCTTTTCGCGCCGGTATTATCTGCCACATCTAATATACTTCTAATCTGTATCATATTACTTCTTCCTTAATCTCGATTTGCGGTAAAGCCGCCTGTTTTACGATTTCAATCAACCTGAAATGCTTATCTTTTGATAGGGGCCTTGTCTCTTCTATGCGCACTAAATCTCCGACTTTAGCAGTTTTCTTTTCATCATGCGCTTTATATTTAGCGGTCTGCTTTAATGTTTTATTGTATTTGGCGTGTTTTACCAAATGCGTAACTTTCACGACAATTGTTTTTTGCATCTTATCGCCTATCACTAACCCGACAAAAGTTTTTCGTCTACCCATTTATTTTCTCCCTGCCTGCCGGCAAGGCAGGTTTCTTCTCACAAAGCAGAGTCTTAATGCGCGCGATATCTCTCTTAATTAAAGAGAACATATGCGGCTTATCCACTCTTCCGCTATAGCGCTCGGAATTAAGCTTATTTAATTCATCCTGCAGTGTTTTTTCTTTCTGCATTAATTCTTCCTGTGATAAACTACGCAGTTCTTTTATTTTCATCCTTCGCCTTATTTATGAATCCTTGTGATAAATTTGGTCCTCATGGGAAGCTTATATGCCGCCAGCCTAAAGCAATGACGCGCATATTCTTCAGGAATACCGCCGCCTAACTCAAAAAGAATGCGGCCTCTTTTTACCACTGCTACCCAATGATCCAAGTCGCCCTTACCTTTACCCATACGCACTTCTGCGGGTTTCTTGGTGATCGATTTATCCGGAAAAATCCTGATCCACATCTTTCCGCCTTTATGTAACTGGCGTGCCAGGATAACGCGCACCGCCTCAATCTGGGTATTTTTGATCCAGCCGTTTTCCAGCACTTTAATCCCAAACTCGCCAAAAGACAATTCTGTGCCAGAGGTAGCAATTCCCCGCCTGGTTCCTTTTTGTAATTTACGATATTTGACTCTTTTGGGCATTAAAGCCATGACATTACCTCAATATTTTATTCTACGATCTTTTCTTCGGCAGGAGCAACAGCTCCCCCTTCTTCAATTTTTTTCGCAATCGGAACAGTACCTTTTGCCAATAAGATATCGCCTTTATAAATCCAGGTCTTGACACCAATTAAGCCATAGGTCGTCAAGCTCTCCGCGAAACCATAATCGATGTCAGCCCGCAGGGTATGTAAGGGAATCTTACCATTACGGTAAGTTTCTGTTCTTGACATTTCCGCGCCATTCAATCTTCCGGCGCAACTAATTTTAACCCCTTTTGCCCCGGCGTTCATTGTCTGCTCCATGGCGCGTTTTACGGCACGGCGGAATGCCACTCTTTTTTCCATTTGCATTGCCACGTTCTGCGCAACCAGGTTTGCATCTAATCCGGGATTTTTTATTTCTTCTATATCAATTGATATTTCTGACTTCACCATGCCATTTAAGTCCTCGCGCAATTTCTCTATATCTGCACCGTGACGGCCGATAATAATGCCGGGCCGCGCAGTTAAAATCCTCACCTTTATCCGGTCAGCCAAACGCTCGATAATCACGTTAGAAACTGCGGCATGCTTAAATTTTTCTTTAATATATTTTCTTACGCGAAAATCCTGTTCGATAAAACGCGCGTAGTCTTTTCTATTGGCAAACCAACGGCTGTGCCAAGTTCTGATGATCCCCATCCTTAATATCAGCGGACTAACCTTTTGTCCCATGTTTTTAAATTCTCCTGTTAATTTTTTATATCTAATTCAATGCGAATATGTGAAGTTCTCTTTTTTATTGGTGCTGCCCTGCCAAATGCCGCTGCCTTGAATCTCTTCCATGTCGGGCCGACATCACAGATGATGCGCGAGACATAGAGTTGTTCCGGATTAATCCCTTTTACTTTTGCATTGGCAATAGCAGAATTCAATATTTTAACCAAGAATTCCTTTGGCCTTTTATTCAGGTTCACCAAGATTGCCTGTGCCTCCAATGCGCTTTTGTTACGGATCAAATCCATAACCTGCCTGATCTTTGGAGGTGCAATCCTGATATGTTTTCCTTCAGCCTTTACTAACATTATGTCTTCTCAATTGCTTTCTTTGCTTTGACGCCGCCGTGCTTTCTGAATATACGGCTGGGCGCGAATTCCCCAAGTTTATGCCCGACCATGTTCTCGGTGACAAAAACCGGTATATGCTTATGCCCGTCATAAACTGCAAAAGTGAACCCGACAAAATCAGGAATAATTGTCGAGCGCCTGGACCAGGTCTTAATTGCCTGGCGCTGGCCGGCTAAACGCGCCTTATCTACTTTTTTCACTAACTTCTCTTCAACAAACGGGCCTTTTTTTAATGAACGTGGCATCTTTTATTTCCTTTTCGCTTTTATGGTTTTCTGCGTTTAAGAATAAATTTATTGGAATATCTCTTTGGGCTTCTTGTCCGATAACCTTTTGTCGGCTGTCCCCATTTGCTTACCGGATGAGGATTACCTTGGCCTGATTTACCTTCGCCGCCGCCATGCGGATGGTCAACCGGATTCATTGCCAAACCTCTTACTGTCGGCCTAATACCGAGCCATCTTGACCTGCCTGCTTTTCCTATAGTAATTGCTTCATGCTCAATATTGCTTAACTGCCCAACTGTGGCACGGCATTCAAGGCTGATCAACCTGATCTCGCCTGAAGGCATTCTGATATGCGCATACTCGCCTTCCTTTGCCATAATCTGGGCGCTTGAACCGGCACTACGCACAATCTGTCCGCCCTTGCCCTGGGCCAATTCGATATTATGGATTAAAGTGCCTGAAGGTATATATTTAAGCAACATGCAGTTACCAATTTTAATTTCTACATCTTTTTGGCTGGAAGAAACAATTTCGTCTCCCACCTTTAGCCCCACAGGAGCTAAAATATATTTTTTCAAATTTTCCGGATATTCCACCAAGGCAATTCTTGCGGAACGGTTTGGATCGTATTCTATGGCAATGACTTTTGCCGGCTTATCCACGATATCGCGCTTAAAATCAACCATGCGGATGAATCTTTTGTGCCCGCCGCCATGATGGCGCACAGTAATACGTCCGTGGGCATTTCTTCCGCCCGTCTTTTTTAACGGAAAAATTAATGATTTTTCAGGTTCTGTTTTGGTAATTTCCGTAAAATCATTACCGCTCATCCAGCGCCTTGAAGGTGTTGTCGGCTTAAATTTTTTTAATCCCATTGTTTTATCCTTATACTGCAGCTTCTATTTTTTGTCCTGCTTTTAAAGTGACCACAGCATGCTTCGTATCAGGGGTCCTACCCAGCTGGTATCTCACTTTTTTTAATTTCCCCGGCACGACAGATGTATTCACATCTTTAACTTTTACTTTATAGAATTCTTCCACGGCATGCTTAATCTGAATCTTATTTGCCTTCTTCTCCACAAGAAACAGGTATTTGCCTAAAGGCTCATTAATTACCGTAGATTTTTCTGTCCTGACTAAACACTTGAGAATGTTCATTTCTTAAACCTTTTTGTTAAAGCTGAAAGCCCGTCTTTAGTAACCACCAGTTTCCTTGAATTCAACACCTCGTATGCATTAGTATCGCTTGCCACGCTGATATTCAATAAATCAATATTTCTCAAAACCAAGCGTAATTTTTTGTCAATCTTGTCCAATAGAATAAGGACTTTCTGTTTGCGTTTATTTTTTGTATCTATTTTTAAGGCGGTCAATACTGCTGCCGCTGCTTTAGTTTTCTGATTTTCTAATTTTAGTGCGTCCAGGACAATAATATTATTTTCTTTTAATTTTGAATTCAAACTTGATTTTAACGCGAGGTTTTTGATCTTAGCCGGCAGGACAAAGGAATAATCTCTTTGATGCGGGCCGAAGACAACGCCGCCATGCCTCCAAATCGGTGAACGCGTAGAACCGTGCCTGGCGCGTCCAGTGCCTTTTTGTTTCCATGGTTTCTTGCCACCGCCGGAAACCTCGCCCCTGGTCTTTGTCGCGGCAAAGCCTTTTCTCTGATTGGCGCGATAGGCAACGATTGCCTGATAAATCACATCTTCGTTAACAGTGCCGTCAAAAAGATGCGCATCAAGCTTAACGCTGTCGATTTCTTTGCCTGCTATATCAAATACGGGTAATGTAGTATTTTCCATGTTTTTTTACTTCTTCTTTTTTGCCTTATTAACAATCACGTATGAATTTTTATGCCCGGGAACCGAACCCTTAACCAAGATAAGGTTATTTTCCACATCCACCTTTACCACTTTTAAATTTTGTGTTGTTACTCCGGTATTACCCATGTGCCCGGGAAGATGATGCCCGCGAAAAACGCGGCCGGGAGTTGTGCTTGACCCAATAGAACCTATGCGGCGGCGAGATGTTGAACCGTGGCTCATCGGCCCGCCATGCCAGTGCCAGCGTTTCATGCCGCCTTGAAAACCTTTGCCAATGGAAGTACCTGTAACATCGACAAAATCGCCTGGCTTAAATAAATCAACTTTTAGCTCTTCGCCAACCTTGTATTCTTTATTCAATTCTTTGGAAAATTCCCTGATTAATTTACGCGGTGCAATATTTAATTTTTTAAAATACCCCGAAATCGGCTTTTTGACATGTTTTTCCTTTACCGTATCAAAACCAAGCTGAATATTTTTATCTTTTACAGCCAAAACAGGACAAGGGCCGGCTTCAATCGCGGTGACTCCCAGCATCTCGCCTTTCTCGCTGAAAATATTTGTCATTCCAATTTTTTTGCCTAATAAAGTAATCATAGTTTTGTTAATCTCTTTTTGCCACCAGCGGCAATCCGTTTTATTTAGCTGACGGATAACCGAAAAGCTGGCTCAAGATTTTTATTTGATTTCAACATCCACACCGGCGGGCAAATTAAGTTTCCTTAAAGCATCGATAGTCTTGGAAGTTGGTTCAAAAATATCGATGAGCCGTTTATGCGTAGATAGATCAAATTGCTCGCGCGACTTCTTGTCAATTACCGGGCCCCGCAGGACAGTATAAATTTCCTTCTTTGTAGGAAGGGGTACCGGCCCAGAAATATTGGCACCGGTACGCCTAACTGTTTCTACGATTTCCCCCACCGCCTGATCGAGCAGGCGATGATCATAAGCTTTTAGTTTAATTCTGATTTTTTGCATTTGAATTTTTAAGCAATAATCTCCGTAACAACACCTGCACCTACGGTATGGCCGCCTTCGCGGATAGCAAAACGTGATTCCTTTTCCATAGCAATAGGTATGATCAATTCGACTTCCAAGTCAACGTTATCTCCGGGCATAACCATTTCCGCGCCTTGCGGTAATGTGACACTCCCGGTAACGTCGGTAGTACGGAAGTAGAATTGCGGCCGATAACCCTTGAAAAACGGGGTATGCCTTCCGCCTTCTTCTTTGGTCAAGATATAAACCTTGGCCTTGAATTTTGTATGCGGCGTAATAGACTTTGGAGCAGCGATAACCATACCGCGCTCGATTTCTTTTTTGTCAACACCTCTTAAAAGAAGGCCGACGTTATCACCAGCTTGTCCTTCATCAAGAAGTTTACGGAACATTTCAATACCGGTAACAACCGATTTCTTTACTTCCGGCCTTAGGCCGATAATCTCGACTTCTTCGTTAATTTTTACTTTACCGCGTTCGATCCTGCCTGTACCAACGGTTCCTCTACCTTCGATCGTGAAAACGTCTTCCACTGCCATAAGTAAAGGCTTATCAAGCTCTCTTGTCGGCTGAGGAATAAACTCGTCGCAGGCCTTCATTAATTCAAGTATCGGAGCTGCTTCCGGAGAATTCGCGTCAGCAGTCTGTAATGCCTTTAATGAGCTACCCTTAACGATAGGAGTTTTATCTCCCGGATAACCATATTTGGTTAAAAGATCCCTAACTTCCATTTCCACGAGATCAATTAACTCTTTATCTTGCACTAAATCAATTTTGTTTAAGAAAACAACCATAGAGGGAACATTAACCTGTCTTGCCAAGAGAATGTGTTCTCTTGTCTGAGGCATAGGGCCATCAACTGCAGAAACGACTAAGATTGCTCCATCCATCTGTGCGGCGCCGGTGATCATGTTCTTAATATAGTCGGCATGGCCCGGGCAGTCGATATGTGCGTAATGACGATTATCTGTTTCATATTCGACGTGCGCGACAGAAATCGTAACAACCTTTGTCTCGTCTCTGACAGTGCCGCCCTTTGCGATATCGGCATATTGTCTTTCTGTGGCCTTGCCCAACTTTGCCAATACGTGCGTAATAGCTGCAGTCAGCGTAGTCTTACCATGATCGATGTGACCGATAGTCCCGATGTTAACGTGTGGCTTACTCCTTACAAACTTTTCCTTAGCCATTAGTACACCTCCCGTTAAAATTGTTTTTAAGTCTCATAATTTTTATTTTCTCGTCGCTGCTACTGATGTAAAACCGGCAATAATCTTCTCTGCTATATGTGAAGGCACCTCGGTATAATAAGAGGGCTCCATTGTATAGGAAGCACGGCCTTGTGTTAAAGAACGCATTACGGTTGCATAATTAAAAATTTCTGATAAAGGAATAAAGACCCTGATTGCCCGTACATTGGCGCGTGAATTAATCGCGTTAATCTTGGCGCGCCGGGAACTTAAGTCTCCGATAATCGCACCCATAAATTCTTCGGGGGTGACAACTTCCATGTCCATAATCGGCTCTAAAAGAATCGGGCTGCCTTTTCTTAAACCATCTGACAATGCAATGCCTGCAGCCATTTTAAATGCCAATTCGGAAGAATCCACGTCGTGATAAGAACCATCAACTAAAGTAACCTTAATATCGGTTACCGGATAGCCTGCTACCACGCCTGTTTTTGCCGTCTCAAAAATGCCTTGTTTGACAGAAGGTATAAATTCTTGCGGTATTGCACCGCCTTTAATTTTATTCTCAAAGGTAACCCCCGTGCCGGGAGTTTCTTGAGGTTCGACTTCGATGACGCAATGGCCATATTGGCCGCGGCCGCCTGACTGCTGAATAAATTTACCTGAAGCGCTGACTTTTTTGGTAATTGTTTCACGATAGGCAACCTGAGGAAATCCAACCTGCACCGGAACATTAAACTCTCTCTTTAATCTATCGACGATAATTTCCAAATGCAATTGTCCCATGCCGGAAATTATAGTCTGTCCTGTTTCTTGGTTATAAGTAACGCGGAATGACGGATCTTCATCTGCTAATTTATGCAATGCAAGGCCTAATTTTTCCGACTCATCCTTGCTATCGGTCTCAATCGCCTGTTGAATAACAGGTTCCGGAAAACGCATTGCCTCAACTAAAATCTGGTTATTCTCCATACAAAGGGTATCTCCGGTCTTTGTGTCCTTTAAACCTACAGCAGCTGCGATGTCTCCGGTTGAGACGCTATCAATAATCTCCTGACGATTTGCATGCATACGCACTAATTTTGTCACGCGCTCCCTGCTTCTTTTTGTGGCATTAAAAATATAAGTTCCTGCAGCCAGAGTACCGGAATATACACGGATATAATTTAGTTTACCGACATAAGGGTCTGTGGCAACTTTAAAACTTAAAGCACAAAAAGGCGCATCATCGGTTGCCTTGATCTCTTCGAATTCACCCGTATCAGGATTAGTGCCCCGGATAGGAGGCACATCTGAAGGCGCAGGCAGATAATCACAAACCGCATCTAACACTAATTGAATCCCCTTGTTTTTAAATGATGACCCGCATAAAACCGGAACAAACTTATTGGCAATCACGCTTGACCTGATTTTTTCTTTGATCTCGGCATTGCTGATCTCTTTATTGTGCAAAAATTTATCCAATATTTCATCGTCTGCCTCTGCCAATCTCTCGATCATTAAGGCACGGTATTTTTCTACATTGGCGATTTCTTCAGCCGGGATATCCTTAACCTCAAAATCCTTGCCAAGGTCGTCATCTTTATAAAGCATAAGCTTTTTTTCCACTAAATCTATAATTCCCTGAAATTTATCTTCATAACCATAAGGCAACTGAATTGGAGCTGCGTTTGTCCCGAGCTTCTGGCGCATCTCCTCGATTACCTCGATAAATTTAGCTCCGGTACGGTCTAATTTATTGATATAAGCAACCCTGGGAACGCCATATCTATCTGCCTGGCGCCAGACTGTTTCTGATTGCGGCTCAACTCCACCTACGCTACAAAAAACAACCACTGCGCCATCAAGGACCTTTAATGATCTTTCAACTTCTATGGTAAAATCCACATGGCCGGGAGTATCAATAATATTGATATTACAATCCTTCCAAAGACAAGTCGTGGCAGCTGCAGTAATCGTAATGCCTCTTTCCTGTTCCTGAGGCATCCAATCCATAACCGCAGTCCCTTCATGCACTTCGCCGAGTTTATAGGATTTACCGGAATAAAAAAGTATGCGCTCGGTAGTTGTAGTTTTACCAGCGTCAATATGCGCGATAATCCCGATGTTCCTAATTTTTTCTATTGCTATTTTTCTTGCCATTTTTTTATATATATTTAATATTAACTATGAAACAAATATTATATAGAAAATTTTGATTTTGTCCAGTAAAATCTTTGATGAGCCTCGCCAAAGGCGGGCGATTTACCACCTAAAATGGGCAAATGCCTTATTTGCCTCTGCCATCTTATGTGTATCATCTCTTTTTTTAATCGCAGATCCTTCGCCTTTATACGCAGAAAGAATTTCTTCTGCGAGTTTGTCCTGCATGGCCTTGCCTTTTTTATTCTTGGCAAAATCCCTGATCCAACGCAGGGCTATTGAAGTGCCTCTGTCTTGCCTAACTTCTATCGGGACCTGATAAGTAGCGCCACCGACTCGACGAGGCTTGACTTCCAGCCTTGGCCTGGCATTATCGATTGCCTTATAGAAAATTTTTAAGATATCCGGTTCATTGAGCTGTTTTTTGAGAATTTCAAAGGCCCCATAAACCATTTTTTCGGCGACGGATTTTTTACCTTCAATCATCACCATATTAATAAATTTTCCGACAATCTTGGAATTTAATTTAGGGTCTGCTAGAATTTGTTTTTGCTGCGCTTTTCTTCTTCTCATCGTCTTCTCTTTGTTTTAATTACTAGTTACGAGTTACTAGTTACGAATTATTTCGGTCTTTTAGCACCGTACTTAGAACGGGATTTCTTGCGCGCATTCACCCCTGCAGCGTCAAGCGTACCCCTGACAATATGATACCTCACGCCAGGTAAATCTTTTACGCGGCCGCCCCTGACTAAAACAATGGAATGTTCTTGCAGGTTATGCCCCTCTCCCGGAATATACGATGTAACTTCAATACCAGTAGTAAGCCTAACCCTGGCAATTTTTCTCAAAGCCGAGTTAGGTTTCTTGGGAGTCATTGTACGTACCTGAAGGCAAACACCTCTGCGCTGCGGGCAGGCTTTTAAAGCCGGCGACTTTGTCTTTTTCTTTTTCGAAACACGGCCGATTCTGATTAACTGTGAAATTGTTGGCATATACTTATTCCTTTGCTTTATCTGCGACTAATTCTTCCTGTGCGCTAAGCAGCTGTTCTTCTTTTTTGGCTAAATTCGCTTTAGCAATCTCTATATCGCGATGCGCCTTAAAACCGGTCCCCGCGGGAATCAAGTGGCCGACGATAACATTCTCTTTCAGGCCAAACAACTCATCATGTTTTCCCGAGGCAGCCGCATCAGTCAAGACACGAGTAGTTTCCTGAAAGCTTGCTGCGGAAATAAAGCTTTCCGTAGTCAACGAGGCCTTGGTAATCCCTAAAAGTAACGGAGTTGCCAGGGCGGGTTTTCCGCCTTTTTTAATTACACGGGCATTTTCTTTCTGGAATTTCCATTTGTCAACCTGTTGAGTTGCCAGGAATTCCGTATCACCCGGGTCCTCGATACGGATTTTTTTCAGCATCTGCCTGATGATTAACTCGATATGTTTATCGTTTATGTGCACGCCCTGAAGCCTGTAAACCTCCTGGACCTCATTGACGAGATATTCCTGCAAGACCTTATCACCGCAGACCCTTAAGATATCCTGTAAGACCACTGGCCCGTCGGTTAATTGTTGCCCGGCATTAACTTTATCACCCTTGTAAACATTGGGATGTTTGCCGTGCGGTATAACATATTCCCTACTCATGCCGGTTGATGAACGCACAATAATCACGCGTTGTCCCTTTTTAGACTCGCCGAATTCGACAAATCCGTCGATTTCGCTGATAACTGCCGGCTCTTTTGGACGCCTGGCTTCGAATAATTCAGCAACGCGCGGAAGGCCGCCGGTGATATCCCTGGTCTTTACAACTAGGCGGGGGATCTTGGCCAATAAATCTCCGCCGCCGATATTTTGCCCATCCTTAACCAGAATATGCGCACCAATCGGAATAGGATAGATTCCCAGGACTTCATGTTTTTCATCTTGAATAACAATCTGGGGATGATATTCCTGCTTGTGTTCCACGACCACGCGCTCGGTAAGCTTGGTAACAGGGTTTAATTCTTCTCTGATAGTTACATCTTCTTTCAAATCCTCATATTTCACACGGCCGCCTACTTCTGTTAAAACCGGCAATGTATACGGATCCCATCTGACAAACATGACGCCCTTTACCACTTCATTGCCATCAGCAATGTTGATAAATGCGCCTTGAGGAATCTGATAGCGTTCTAGTTCCCTTCCCTGCTTGTCATTGATACTGATAGAACCATTTCTATTTAAAACAACGAACTCTTTATTCTTTAAAGTTGCCCTTAGGCTGTGATATTTCACAAAACCCTTGTTTTTAGCTTTTATGTAAGACTGGGCAACTTGACGCGATGCAGTTCCGCCGATATGGAAGGTTCTCATGGTTAACTGTGTACCAGGTTCACCGATACTTTGCGCGGCAATTACGCCTACTGCCTCGCCAACTTCAACGAGCCTGCCACTGGCCAAATTTCTTCCGTAGCACTTGGTGCAAACTCCCCTGCCGGATTCACAGGTAAGTACGCTTCTGATACGTATTTTTTCAATGCCGAGCTGCTCGATCATCTCCGCCTTTTCTTCGGTGATCTGCTCGCCCTGCTCAACTATAACATTATCGGTAATAATATCCACGACGTTATCCAGGGCAACGCGTCCGACAATGCGGTCTTTTAGGCTAACCACAACCTCGTCACCTTCAATAATTGCCGCGACAGTGATACCGTTAAGCGTGCCGCAATCCAGGTCTGTCGTAATTACTTCTTGTGCTACGTCAACTAATCGACGGGTAAGATACCCGGCGTCAGCGGTTTTTAAAGCTGTATCAGCAAGGCCCTTACGCGCGCCGTGAGTGGAAATAAAATACTCCAAAACTGTCAGGCCTTCGCGGAAATTTGCCGTAATCGGGCTTTCGATAATTTCACCGGATGGTTTTGCCATCAGGCCGCGCATACCCGCGAGCTGACGAACCTGCAGGCGAGAACCACGTGCCCCTGAATCCGCCATCATGAATATCGGGTTGAACGACTCCATACCTTTGAATAATAAATCAGAGATCCTGTCTGTAGTATGGGTCCAGATATCGATAACCTTACTTTTTCTTTCGCTGTCGGTGATAATACCTTTACGATATTGATCCTCAACTTTAGCAACTTCTTCTTTTGCCTCTTTTAATACCACTGGCTTCTCTACAGGAATCTTTAAATCATCGATGGCAATAGACATACCGCCTAAAGTAGCAAACTGAAATCCCAGCCTTTTAATATCATCAAGCAACTGAATCGTCCTCTGATGGCCGAATCTTTTATAACACTGGGCAACGATTTCACCCACTTTACCCTTATTTAATTCTTTGTTTACAAACCCAAAATCTACGGGCAATATCTGGTTAAAAATTACCCGTCCGACGGTTGTAGTGACTATTTGCCTCTCGCTAATGACTTTCTTTTCATCCAAATCAAAAAGAATGTTTAAACGCAGTTTAATCCTCGCGTGTAAATCAACCACTTTATCTTCATAAGCCATAATTACTTCGTCGGAATTAGAAAAGATTTTGTCTTCTCCCTTTGCCCCGGGTTTTTCTTTCGACAAATATGATGCCCCGAGAATGATATCCTGAGTAGGAGAAATAATCGGCCTTCCGTCAGCTGGGGAAAAAACGTTATTTATTGAAAGCATTAAGATTTTTGCTTCAGTTTGCGATTCTAGGGACAACGGCACATGTACTGCCATCTGATCACCGTCGAAATCTGCGTTGAATGCGGTACAAACTAAAGGATGTATTTTTATGGATTTGCCTTCGATTAAAACCGGCTGGAATGCCTGAACTCCTAATCTATGCAAGGTCGGGGCACGGTTTAATAACACCGGATGATCCTTGATTACTTCATCAAGAATATCCCAAACTTCGATTTTACCGCGTTCCACCATTCTGCGCGCGCCTTTAATCGTATGCACAAATCCTTTTTCTCTCAATTTTTTGATAATGAACGGCTCGAATAATTCTAATGCCATTTGTTTGGGCAGGCCGCATTCATGCAATTTTAATTCCGGCCCGACGACAATAACCGAACGTCCGGAATAATCCACGCGCTTTCCCAGAAGGTTTTGTCTAAATCTACCCTGCTTACCCTTTAACATATCAGAAAGCGATTTTAAAGGACGGTTATTGGCGCCCATTACCGGCCGGCCGTGACGGCCGTTATCCAATAACGCATCCACTGCTTCCTGAAGCATGCGTTTTTCATTGCGGATAATAATTTCCGGTGCATTTAATTCGATCAATTTTCTTAAACGGTTATTACGGTTAATTACCCTGCGGTATAAATCATTCAGATCAGAGGTGGCGAATCTTCCTCCGTCAAGCGGGACGAGCGGCCTTAAATCCGGAGGGATAACAGGTAGAATCTCTAAAATCATCCATTCGGATTTATTTCCTGACTTCTTAAAGTCTTCGACGATCCTTAGGGTCTTTAAGACCTTGCGGTTGCCGATGGCCTCTTTTGATTTTTCCATGGTGCGGCGAAGAGAACGGCAATAAGTTTCGATATCAAGCTCTTTCAATAAATCTCTCACTGCCTCTGCGCCGATTTTGGCCTTAAAGGTTGCTCCGTATTTTTCCACGGCCTCCTGATATTTCTCTTCACTCAAAAGTTCTTTTTTCTTTAAAGGAGATGTGCCGGGATCAACCACCACATATTCCTCATAATAAATTATTTTTTCCAGGTCCCTTAAACCGATATCCAATAATGCAGAAAGGCGTGAGGGTACTGCCTTAAAGAACCAGATATGCGTAACAGGAGCCGCCAGGTCAATATGGCCCATACGCTCTCTTCTTACAGAGGAGCGATCCACAGTTACTCCGCAGCGGTCACAGGTGATACCCTTAAACTTTATACCTTTATATTTACCGCAGTTACATTCCCAATCACGCACAGGGCCGAAAATTTTCTCACAGAATAAACCGTCTTTTTCCGGTTTGAGCGTGCGGTAGTTTATGGTTTCCGCTTTTTTAACTTCTCCCTTGGACCAGGATTTTATTACCTGTCCAGAAGCAATCTTTATGGAAATTGTATCAAAAGAGGTAATCTCTTCCATTATTTTTCCTTTTCTGTTTTTATATCTAAACCCAAACCCTGAAGCTCTTTAATCAAAACATTGAATGATTCAGGCGTTCCGTGGGTTAATCTTTGTTCACCTTTAACTATTGCTTCATAGATCCGCGTTCTTCCGGATACGTCGTCGCTCTTTACCGTCAACATTTCCTGTAAAGTAAATGCGGCGCCATAGGCCTCTAATGCCCAAACTTCCATTTCTCCTAATCTCTGTCCGCCGAATTGCGCCTTGCCACCCAACGGTTGCTGGGTTACCAGAGAATACGGCCCGATAGAACGGGCGTGAATTTTTTCATCAACTAAGTGGATTAATTTCATAATGTAGATGTAGCCGACAGTAACCTGCTGATCGAAAGGCTCTCCGGTGTAACCGTCGTAAAGGGTAATTTTTCCGTTTTCAGGAAGCTTTGCCTTGTTCAGCATATCCTTTACTTCTTCTTCGGTTGCGCCATCAAAAACCGGGCTATCAAACTGTACACCTAAGACCTTGGCAGCCCAACCTAAATGGGTTTCCAGAATTTGGCCGACGTTCATACGTGAAGGTACGCCTAATGGATTAAGTACAATTTCTACAGGTGTACCATCCGGCATAAAAGGCATATCTTCCTGGGGAACGATTCTCGCCACAACACCTTTGTTTCCGTGGCGGCCGGCTAACTTATCTCCTTCGGCAACCTTACGCTTTGTGGCAATATAAACCACTACTCTTTTTAAGACGCCCGGAGGCAATTCGTCTCCACGGCGCACTTTTTCGATTTCCTGCTGTTGTTCAGCTAATAATTCCTGTATCTGTTCGTCAAAAGAATTAGAAAGGATCTTTGCTTCTTCATTTTCGCTAAAATCCATTTTTTCAATTTTTTTCTTATCTACTCCCAACAACTGAGCAAGCTTGGTAATTTTTTCTGCCTGCAAGAATTCCAATTCCTGTTTATAATAGGCCTTGAGCTCGCGAATTTTTCCCAGCTCTTTAGACTTCTCTTCTTTAGACTTCCTGCCCCTGTCTTTACGCTGGAATACATGCACATCCACAACCACGCCTTCAACACCAGGAGGGACAATCAAAGAAGTATCACGCACATCTCCTGCCTTTTCTCCGAATATTGCGCGTAAAAGCCTTTCCTCGGGAGAAAGTTCTGATTCGGTCTTAGGAGTGACTTTACCGACCAGGATATCTCCGGGAGCTACTTCAGCTCCGATACGGATAGTTCCTGTTTCATCTAAATTTCTTAATGATTCTTCACTAACGTTGGGGATATCACGGGTGATTTCTTCGTTTCCCAGGCGGGTCTCTGTGGCTTCTATTTCAAATTCCTCAACATGGATCGAGGTAAATGTATCTTCTTTAACAAGTTTTTCATTTAAAAGAATCGCGTCTTCAAAGTTATAGCCGCGCCACGGCATAAAGGCGCAAAGTACGTTTCTTCCCAAGGCAAGCTCGCCATTTTTCGTGCTTGTGCCATCAGCAATGACCTGGCCTGCTTCCACATGCTCTCCCAGCTTTACTATCGGGCGCTGATTCAGGCAGGTATCGGCATTGGTGCGCAAGAATTTCTTAAGATGGTACGTCTGCTTACCTACAGTAATATGTGAGACATCAACGCTGTTGACTTTACCTGACTCTTCAGCAACCACTACAACGCCGGAATCTTTGGCAACCTTGGCTTCCATGGCTGTCCCGACAATCGGCGCCTCCGGAATCATCAAAGGCACAGCCTGCCTCTGCATGTTTGAACCCATGAGTGCGCGGTTGGCATCATCGTGCTCTAAGAAAGGAATCAATGCCGCGGCAACTGAAACCAGCTGCTTCGGAGAAACATCCATATACTGGACTTGTTTTCCAGGCACTTTAGGAAAGTCTCCTTTAAAACGGCAGGCAACTTCTTTCTCGGCGAATGTCCCGTCTTCATGCAAGGGGCAGTTTGCCTGGGCGATGATTTTATCTTCTTCGATATCAGCCGTAAGATAATCGATCTTTTTAGTAACTCTTCCGTCTTCAACTTTTCTATATGGCGTCTCAAGCAGGCCCAAAGTATTCACTCTGGCAAAGCTGCTTAAGGATGCAATCAAACCGATGTTTGGGCCTTCAGGGGTTTCAATAGGACAAACCCTTCCGTAATGCGAAGGATGGATATCCCTCACTTCGAAGCCCGCTCTTTCACGCGAGAGGCCTCCCGGGCCTAATGCGCTCAACCTTCTCTTATGGGTCATTTCAGCCAAAGGATTAACCTGGTCCATAAACTGCGAAAGCTGGCTGCGGCCAAAGAAATCGCGGATCTGATTGGATAATAATTTTGAATTGATCAAATAATGTACACTTAAATTATCAAGATCGCCGAGAATACTCAAACGTTCCCTGATTGAACGCTCAACTCTCGCCATGCCGATTCTAATCTGATTCTGCACCAATTCACCAACGCTCTTGATGCGGCGGTTACCAAGATGGTCGATATCATCAATCTTGCCTACGCCGGCCTTTAGGCCGATTAAATATTCTATTACCTTAATCACTGTGGCAGAATCCAGGATTCTTTTATCAAGCGAAACTTCCATGCCCAGTTTACGGTTTAAAATAAACCTGCCAACTCTTTCTAAATCGTATCTGGCAGGATCAAAAAATAATCTGTAAAATAATCCTTCGGCCGCATCTTTGGTAACCGGTTCAGTCGGCCGCATCTTACGATAAAAATCAACATATGCCTCTTCTTTATTCTTTGTAGTATCTTTTTTTAAGGTGTTGTTTATTTCGGCGTGTTCTTTTCCGAAAGCAGCAATTATTTCCTGGTCGGTAGAGAATCCAAGGATGCGAAGGAGTTGTGTTGCGGGGAAATTCCTGCGCCTATCTACATAGGCGATAATTGTATCAGTTAAGTCGTATTTAAATTCGAGCCACGCGCCGCGGTAAGGAATAATCCGGCCGTAAAATATCTTTTTTCCCGTAGGATGATCTTCCTCTTCAAAAGACACGCCCGGAGAACGTTGGAGTTGACTGACTACCACGCGTTCATCGCCATTCACGATAAAGGTACCGGTTTCGGTCATTAAAGGAATTTCACCAAAATAGGCATCCTGCTCCCTGGTTTCACGAGGAGTGGTTAATCTAAATTTTACTTTTAAAGGTGCGGCATAAGAAAGCGACCGCCTCTTTGATTCATAGATGCTATATTTGGGTTTCCCCAGAGTATAACTCAAAAACTCCAGTTTGATGGAGCGGTCATTATTCTCAAGAGGAAACATTTCTTCAAACACTTCCTGGAGGCCAATCCGCTTTCTCTCAGAAGAAGGAACATCTGTTTGGAGAAACTCATGGTAAGATTCGGTCTGGACATCCAAAAAATGCGGAAGATCATAAACCTCTTTTAGTTTGGCAAAACTTTTACGTTTTATCATACCTGGCCCTCATTTGTCTACTGCGGGCTTACGCACGCAGTATCCATTTATAAATATTCCCCAGACATAAGTATGGGGAAGGTTTATTATTTTAGTTCAACGGTAGCACCGGCTGCCTCTAACTTCTTTTTCATCTCTTCTGCTTCTTCTTTAGGCACGCCGTCTTTGATCGGCTTGGGCGCTGCGTCCACTAGGTCTTTGGCTTCTTTGAGCCCGAGGCTTGTAATAGTGCGGACTTCTTTGATCACCGCGATCTTATTCGCGCCTGCGCTTGTTAAAACAACTGTAAAAGCAGTCTTTTCTTCTGCGGCAGGTGCTGCGGCTGCTGTGCCTGCTGCTGCGCCTGCGGGCATTGCCATCATCGGCATATTTGCCTGAACGCCAAACTTCTCTTCCAGTGCCTTCACAAGATCAGCGAGTTCCAACACGGTCATACCCTCGATAGACTTGATTAAGGTATCCATTTTTTCACTAGCCATTTTCTTTTCCTCCTCCTAATTTGTTTTTTTATTTTTAATCTGGTCCAAACAAATGACAAATTTCTTTAAAACCTGATTTAACACTATAACAAAACCCGAAATCGGCGCGTTTAAGGTGCAAACTACCTGCCCTCTCAAAACTTCCTTTGACGGGAGCTTTGCCATGGCTTCGATATCTTTTTTCTCTAAAATCCTATCTTGTAAGAAACCGGCCTCTAATATTAATTTCTCATGGTCTTTGGAAAAATTACAGAGCACCTTGGAAGTTTCTACCGGCTCTTCTTGAACAAAGATAAAACCGCATGGCCCTTCTACAGCCTTTAACATCGAATCCAGGCCGGAATCTTTTAAGGCGCGCCTGGCAACTGAATTTTTCACGACAAATAAATCTGCACTTTTTCCCTTCAGGGATTGGCGCAGGCTGGTGATATCAGGGCTTGATAACCCGGAATATTTCACGATAAAGAAACTTTCGGACTTCTTCAAGCTTGACTTAATTCTATTTTCAGAAACCTCTTTAACTACTAAGCCGATTTTTTTTATCATATCGATAACCTCAAGCCTGGGTTCATGGTTGAAGAAATAGAAAGGGTTTTTACGAATTTGCCTTTTACTGAAGCGGGCTTTGCATCATTAATGGCTTCGATGACGCGAGAGGCATTGTCATAAAGTTTGTCTTCGGCAAAAGAAATCTTTCCTACCGATAAATGAATACCACCCTGCTTATCCACGCGAAACTCGACCTTACCTTTTCTCACATCCTCGATTGCTTTGATAACGTCGTTGGTAACAGTACCTGTTTTGGGGCTGGGCATCAGGCCCCTGGGGCCCAAAACCTTGCCTAATTTACTTAAATCTTTCATCATTTCAGGGGTGGCGATAGCCACGTCAAAATCCAAAAAACCTGCGGCAACTTTATCGATTAGTTCTGTCCCGCCGACATGGTCTGCATGCGCCTCTTTTGCCTGGCGCTCATGTTCACCCTTACAAAATACAGCCACCCTGATTGTCTTACCTGTTCCGTGGGGCAGCACAACCGTACCGCGGACCATCTGGTCGGATTTTTTGGAATCAACACTCAAATTAAAATGCAAATCCACGGAACTGTCAAATTTTACAACAGAAAATTTCTTCAGCACCGTGATTGCCTCTTTTAATTGATATTCCTTATCTTTATCCGCAACTGTCTTGTCCGATTCTAAATAACGCTTACTATGCTCTTTCATGATTAAATTATCCTTCAATGATTATACCCATGCTGCGCGCTGTTCCCTGAATAATCTTAATAGCAGATTCCATATCAGAGGTATTAATGTCTTTCATTTTTAATTTCACGATTTCTTCAACCTGTTTTCTTGTGACCTTACCTATAGTTTCTTTTCCGGCTATACCGGAGGCCTTGGCCAAATTAGCCGCGCGCTTTAAAAGCACGGAAGATGGCGGGCTCTTAATTATAAAGGTAAAGGTCCTGTCTTCATAAACACTGATAATTACAGGCAAGATCAAGCCATCGCCCTTGCCTTTTGTCTGATCGTTAAATTGCTTGCAGAATTGCATGATATTTACGCCATGTTGGCCCAATGCCGGGCCGACCGGTGGCGCAGGGTTAGCTTGTCCTGCAGGGACGTGTAATTTGATTTGTGCCTTGATTTTTTTTGCCATTATATCTTCTCGACTTGCCAGTATTCTAATTCTACCGGCGTTGACCTGCCAAAAATGGATACACTTACCTTTAATTTTCCTTTTTCCGGATGAATCTCGTCTATCGTACCGTTAAAATTAACAAAGGGGCCGTCGGTAACCCTCACCTGCTCGCCTTTCTCAAAAATAATTTTGGGGCTGGGTTTAGTCTGGGTATCCTGGGACCTCTTTAAAATATTATCAACTTCGTTCTGCGGCAAGGGCATAGGTTTTTTCCCCAGGCCGATAAAACCGGTGACACCGGTTGTGGTTTTAATCAAAAGGTAGGTCTCCTCTGTCAGGTCCATTTCCACAAGGAGATAACCGGGAAAGAATTTTCTCGCAGAAATCCTGCGCTTTCCGGAACGAATTTCGGAAACCTGCTCGGTAGGAATGATTACTTTTGTAATAAAGTCAGTGAGCTTGCTCGCCGTAACCCTGTTCTCTAAAAGATGCTTGACTTTATCTTCCAGGCCTGTTTGTGTATGGACAACGTACCAATTTTTCATTTGAACATTATGCTTAAGATTCTGGAAAGCGCAAGATCAATCACGCCGATATATACGGCCATAATTGAAGTAACGATAATAACCACGATTGTCGAACCAATCAATTCTTGGCGCGTCGACCAGGACACCTTGGTTAATTCTGCCTTTACTTCCAGTAAAAACGTTTTTATTTTCGCGTAATTCTTGAAAATTACGATCAGCAAGACCGCCCCTAATATCGATAAAATAATCTTGCCTATATTTTGTAATAAAAATTCCATATTTTTTAATTCTTTTTTAGTCCGTCCTTAAATCCGCAGGAGCGGCAGGAGTCGAACCTGCAGTTACGGTTTTGGAGACCGTTGGTTTGCCATTAACCGACGCTCCTAATCATCTTTCAGCTTTCAGCTTTCAGCTAAAAGCTCATAACCATATCTATTTTATCTCCTTATGCGGAGTGTGTTTATGGCAAAACGGGCAAAACATGCTTTTTTCAAGCCTGTCCTGATGTAATTTTTTATTCTTAGTCGTCGTGTAGTTTCTATGCTTACAAACCGTGCACTCTAATGTTATGATTTCTCTCATTTTTTTTAAAAATATTTTTCCCGCTTATATTTTAAGCTGGAGACGGGAGTTGAACCCGTGACCCCGTCCTTACCAAGGACGTGCTCTACCAGCTGAGCTACTCCAGCAAATTGCATTCACGGGTTTCAAACATAAAAAATCCGCCATTAAGAATTTTTCACAAAATTCTTTATTTGTTACCATAAACCCTAAAGTTTTGGGGGATTATATATAGATTAGAGAATATACATTATAAGATGTGATTTGTCAACCTTTTTTTTACTTTTTTTTAAAGTTTTGACAGAGCGGCAAAATGTTGCAGGCTAAGGCATTCGGGACGAATGAGCGGATCGATTTTAAATTCTTTAAAAAACTGTTTTAATTTTTCTTCCGGAACCGTACCTTTAAGGCTGTTCTTTAAGGTTTTTCTGCGTTTATTGAAAGCGGCCCGGATAATCTTAAAAAACCGCTCCTCATCCTCTACAGTGACGGAAGGCGCCTCTAAAATAGAAAGCCTCAAGAAGCTCGAGTCTACTTTCGGCACGGGGAAAAAAGAATTTTTTTTGATAGTAAATAAAATTTCCGGAAGGGTGTAATATTGTATAAAACAACTTAAGGAACCGAACTTTTTAGAGCCCGGCACGGCAATTACGCGCTCAGCAAATTCTTTCTGCACCGTAATAAAAATATCCTCAATTTTATTTTTTTGCTCCAGGCAGCGCTCAATAATCGGCGTAGTGATATAATATGGGATATTCCCCAGGATCTTAATTTTGGTTTTTGTCTTGTGTAAAAATCCCTCTAAATCGAATTTTAAAAAATCCCCATGAATCACTTCAGAATTCTTACAGCCTGAAAGATTGTTTTTTAATAGCTCAATTAACCTGCTGTCGATTTCTAAGGCAAAAATCTTTTTCACTTTTTCTGCCACTAATCTAGTCAACTCGCCCCTGCCGGAGCCTATTTCAAGAACGATGTCCTGAGAAGAAAAGGCACAAGCAGAAATAATTTTTCTTCTAATATTACCATCGATTAAAAAATTTTGGCCTAGGCTCTTTTTTGGTTTAATGCGCATTTTATGGCAAGTTTAATCGCAGCAATCATGGATGCGGGGTTGGCTGAATTTGTCCCGGCGATATCAAAGGCAGTGCCGTGTAAAGGAGAAGTCCTGATAAAGGGCAGTCCAAGGGTCAGATTAACTCCGCTTTCATCCCCTAATAATTTTAAAGGTATTAATGACTGGTCGTGATACATGGCAATTACGCAATCAAAATCGCCCTGATAGGCCTTTTTTATCGCAACTTCCGCCGGATACGGGCCGGCAATATGGCCTGGCAAGCGTTTCAATCTTTTTATGCAGGGTTTAATGATTTTGTTTTCCTCTGTCCCAATAATTCCGTTATCCGAGGCGTGTGGATTTAGTCCGCAAACCACAATCCGCGGGCGCTTAATTAAAAATAGCTGCCTTAAACCCAGGCAAGTGGTACGAATTACCTGAACCACTTTGCCTTTATTGATTTCTTCGGAAACTTTTTTTAGCGGGGTATGCCTGGTAACTAAGCTAAATTTCAGCTGTTTATTCAAGAGCATCATTACCGTGTGACTGGTATGGGTATTTTTTTCAAGATATTCGGTGTGCCCCGAATAATGAAAACCTGCGAGATTTATTGCCTCCTTAGAAATCGGCGCAGTTACCAGGCAATCGATCTCTTGGTTCTTTATTAGCTCTAGCGCCTGATCCAGATACTGAATTGATGCCCTGCCATATTCGGGCTTTACCTTGCCGAAGGAAAAGTTCTTGCGAGATACATTATTTAAATCGATAAACTTAACTCCGGGACACATGGCACAGGACACATGACACATGTCGAATACCTTTTTATCCCCGATTACGACAAATTCCGCCAAAGAATGGACCTTAGACAGCGCCTTAGCAACAACCAGAGGCCCTATACCAGAAGGATCTCCAAGGGTAATTCCTACTCTTATCTTATGCTTATGGGGGATGAATTTCGGCATTCTGGATTTGGGAGAACTAATCGTGGATGAGCTTAATATAGGAGTGGTCTTTTAATTCCCGGATCCACTTATCCATTCCTTCTTCCATCTTCTTGTTATATAAATAGGTATAGATCTTATCTCTGACTTCAGTTAAATTTTGCGCCCTGGGAGGCAAGATATTAATTAACCTAAAAATATAATAGACTTCATTTAATTTAAGCGGCTCGGAAATTTCCGCGGGCTTTAATTTAAATACCATATTTTCGATTTCTTTTTTCAGTTGGTCATTCCTGGATACGGTTAATTTATCGATCACCAAAGAGTATTCTTTGGCCGTTTCTTCGAAGCCTTTACCGCTTTCCAGTTTCTTGTATATTTCCTGGGCCAATGTTGCGTTATCGATACTTATCGACTCAAACTCACGCGTTTCCCCCTGGCTAAATTCCGATTGGTTATTTTGAAAAAAGTTTGTTACTTCCGTAGGATTCACCGCAATCTTACTTCTAATTTTATACTCGATCATATTGAACATCAGAAACTGCTCCCTGATTTTTGTTTCCAGGTCTGCCTGCACGAGCCCTTGCTGAGTAAGGGATTTTTGAAAATCAACATCTGAACCATAGCTTCTCTTTATTTCATCTATCTTCGCCCGGATCCGATTTTCATCAACGATAACACCCAATTTTTTTGCCTCCTGTAAAATCAGGCGGTCTTCAATCAGCTTATTAAGTAAATCTATTTTTGCCGCCTGGATCTTACTTTCCAATTGCTCACCCTTATATTCCTGGCGCAATTGCACACGTAAGAAATTAAGGAAATCATTTAAATCTTTCTGGGTGATGATTTCATTGTTTACCACGGCAATAATTTTATCCAGGGCATATGCTGAATGACAAAATCCAAATAACAAATGACAAATGAATAACAAAATCAAAATGACAAATGTCAAAGGGCTTGGTTCTGATATTTGGCCTTTGGATTTGGAATTTATTTTGTTATTTGCCTGCCTGCCGGCAAGGCAGGAATTTTGACATTTGACATTAAATCTTGGTATCAATTTTTATTCCTTTTTTGAAATTTACAATCGCTTCTTTTAAAAGGCGGCAATAGAGATCAAAACCAATTGAAGCAATAAACCCATGCTGCTGCTCGCCTAAAAGATTGCCTGCACCCCTCATCTCTAAATCTTCCATGGCAATCTTAAAACCTGCACCTAAACTGGAATACTCCTGGATTGCCTCTAATCTCTTTCTTGCTTCTGTATCCAGCGCTTCATTACGGGGAATTACAAAATAAGCAAAGGCGGGTTTATCAATCCTGCCCACCCTGCCGCGCAGCTGGTGCAAATCCGCCAACCCAAATCTATGCGCGTTATTGACAATTAAGGTATTCACATTAGGAATATCTATGCCGGATTGAATAATCATGGTACAAACTAAAACTTGGATTTTCCCCCTTAAAAAATCAAACATTACCGATTCTAATAACTTCGGCGGCATTTGGCCGTGTGCGACGGTAATACTGATCCCCAAAGGCAGGATCCGGGCCAACTTATCCCTTATTTTTTCAATATCTTCAACTCGATTATGCAAAAAGAAAACCTGGCCTCCCCTATGCAGCTCTTTAAGGACAGCCTGCCTGACCAAGTCTTCATCATATTCTACCACAATACTCTTAATAGGCAACCTATTTTGGGGAGGGGTATTGATTACCGACATGTCTTTTGCGCCCATCAGGCTCATATATAAGGTACGCGGTATAGGTGTTGCAGTTAAAGTTAGGCAATCGCAGGCCAGCCTTAGAGACTTTAATTTCTCTTTTGCCCTCACCCCAAAACGCTGCTCTTCGTCAATAATTACAAGCCCTAAGTCTTTAAATTTTATGTCAGAAGACAATAAACGGTGTGTGCCCACCACAATATCCACTGCCCCCAAGCGAATATCTTCAACAATCTTCTTCTGCTCGAGTTTCGACCTGAACCTGGAAAGCATTTCCACGTTAACCGGAAAATTCTTTAGCCGCAAGCGGAAATTTTGATAGTGTTGCTCCGCCAATATTGTTGTCGGAACCAAAAATGCCACTTGTTTATTATTGAGCGTGGCCTTAAATGCCGCGCGCATCGCCACTTCAGTCTTACCATAGCCTACGTCCCCGCAAAGCAGCCTGTCCATTGGCTTAGCTGATTCCATATCATTTTTTACATCCACAGCTGCCTTTGCCTGGTCCGGGGTCTCTTCAAAAGGAAAATCCTCTTCGAATTGCTTCTGCCACTCTGTATCAGGGCTATAATTAAATCCCTCGACTGAAAGCCGCATTGCCTGCAGGCTTAAAAGGTCCCAAGCTAGTTTTTGGATGCCGCGCCTTACGCGGTCCTTTACCCTTAACCACTCCTTACTGCCAAGCCGGTAGAGTTTTGGCCGCCTGATTTGAAAAGCAATATATTTCTGCACCAGGTTCATCTGGTCCGTCGGGACATAGAGCTTTTCCTGACGGTCATATTCAATTACCAGGTGATCCTTAAGCTTATCCCGAACTTTTATTTTTTCCAGGCCCAGGAACCTACCTATACCGTACTGGTTATGCACGATATAATCACCGGTTTTTAAATCAATAAAACTGTCTAAGGGAATCTCTTCGTTAAAAGAAAAAGGCTTTAAGGTATGGGATTTTCTCACTGGCAGCACAATCACCATTGCGTGCTCCCAGACAGATTCTCCGGTTAAAGGATTGAAGGTTTTAATGGAAGTGATTTTATCAGTTTCCAGTTCGATACGGATGGGCAATTCAAAGGAAAAGGGGAAGATATCGAGGATCCCGCCGCGCCGGGAAAAATCGCCTTCTTCTGCAGAACGATCATGCCTCTTATATCCAAAATCGACTAAAACAGACGAAATATTTTCTAAATCAAGAAAGGCGCCTTTATAGAGCTTGAGGGATTTAAACATGGGGTTCGTAAGATGGAAAAGTCACAAGACACATGTCACAGGTCACATGTAATAATTTTCCTCGTGACTTGTGTCTTGTGACTTGTGACTTTTATTTATTTCTTCTTCGTCCAAGCCAATACCAATGGCGAAGCAATATAGACAGTGGAATAAATGCCGGAGATAAAACCAACGATTAAGGTAAAGGCAAAACTACTCAAGACCTCTCCGCCGTAGAAAAAGATGGCAATGACCACAAAAAGAGTTACGCCTGAAGTAAGGATCGTCCTGCCCAGGCATTGATTCACGCTTAAGTTGATCAATTCATAGAGGCTCATCTTACGCTGCAAACGCATATTTTCTCTTACGCGGTCATAAATGACGATCGTATCATTGATAGAAAAACCGGCGATAGTCAAAAATGCCGTGACACTTAAGAGGTCAATCTGCCTTCCGGTAATGGCAAGAAAACCCATTGCTACCAAGACGTCATGCAAGAGGGCGATTACACCGGCAATAGCAAAATTAAAGTGCTTAAACCTAAAGGCAACGTAAATTAATATGCCGATCATTGACCAGATCAAGGCACTGAGTGCCTTGCCTTTAAGATGTTTACCGGCAATCGGCCCGACCTTTTCCACTCTCATGATTTGGATATCCTCATTAGGGAATTTTTCTTTTAACTTAGTAGCGATAATATCGCTTTTATCCGAAGAGGTCTTAATCAGAATTACCCTGGGGTTATCCTGGAATTGTTGGATAGAAGCATCCGGGAACCCTGCTTCTTTAACAATTGCGCGTACCTGATCAACCGGCACAGGATTCTTGAAACTATATTCCTGCAGCTGGCCTCCGGAAAAATCAATACCATAGGCAGCCTTGCCTTTTTTAAAGAAAACCACCATGCCTGTAACAATAATAATAATAGAAAGCGCGTAACAGATTTTTCTCTTGCTGATAAAATCGATTTTTGTTTCCTTGATTAAACGCAACATGGGTAATGACTTTACCCAGCCTAATGATAAAAAGATCTCAAAGATGGTGCGAGTAACGACAATTGCCGTAAACATGCTGGCAAGAAGGCCGATAGTCAAAGTTACGGCAAAACCACGAATTGGGCCTGTGCCGAATTGGAATAATAAAAACGCGGCAATCAAAGTGGTAAAATTTGAGTCAAAGATGGCAGAAAAAGCACGATTATAGCCATTGGCGATTGCAGTGCGCAAAGGCTTGCCTGTAGCCAGCTCTTCCCTGATTCTTTCATTAATCAAGACATTAGCATCTACTGCCATGCCTAAAGACAAGGCAATACCGGCAATACCAGGCAAAGTTAAAGTCGCGGATATTCCGGGAAATAAAACCGGTAATAAACCTAAGCCGCCGGTGATGATTAATAAGTTTAGTAAAAGTGCGATATCAGCAACGAAACCGGCCAAGAAATAATAGAGCAACATAAAACCAAAAACAAAGGCACAACCGATTAAACTTGCTTTAACTCCGCTATTAATGGAATCTTGTCCGAGCAGCGGGCCGATTGTCCTTTCTTCTTCCACATACATTGGTGCAGGTAAAGCGCCGACTCTTAAAACTAATGCCAGGTCCGTTGCCTGTTCAGGCGTAAAACGGCCTGTGATTACTGCCTCACCTGAAGGGATTGCCTCTCTAATCCGCGGGGCAGATTGGACCTTTCCGTCGAGGACAATGGCCAATCTTTTACCGACATTAGCGCTGGTTAACTCGGCAAACTTTTTTGCTCCGTCGGCATTAAAGGTTAAGGAAACCACTGGCTCATTAAAAGAGCTTTGATCAAAACGCACTGACGCGTTGCTCAACGCATCTCCGGTTAATACTGCTTTTTTCTCAATAAGTAACGGCTCATTATCTTCCTGGGAGTTCTTGAATTCAAAACCTTCCGGAACAGTACCGCTAATCGCCTGCTTCAACTTCTCCGCGTCATCCGAAACAATCACGAATTCCAGCATCGCGGTTTTACCGATTAAGCTGATTGCCCGCTCACGGTCAGTAACCCCAGGAAGCTGCACGACGATTTCATCCAGGCCCTGCTTCTGGATCGAAGGCTCTCTTACTCCAAAGGCATCGATCCTGTTGCGAATGACTTCTACTGCCCGGTCACAGGCATCGATTTTGGCTGCTTCATTAAGGCGGCTGGTGTCAACTTTTAACAAGAGATGCATTCCACCTTTTAAGTCTAAGCCTAAATTTATACGCTTATCCAAAGGAAAAGTGTAGAATGCGCAAATTCCGATGATTGCCAAAATAAAAATTACCTTATAGAGTATTCTTCTTTCCATGGTTTATTCCCTTCGAATTTAGAGTAATTAACTTGCTGCGCCTTCTTTGATTTTCTTTACGGCAATACAGCTTTTTTCAACTTCAATTTTAGTATTGTCATCCACCCTTAAGACCACGCTTTTATCTTTTACATTCACCACTGTGCCGTGGATCCCTCCGGATGTGATCACTTCATCATTCTTACCTATGCCGGCAAGCATCTTTAGATGCTCTTTTTCCTTGTTCTTCTGCGGCCTGATGAGTAAAAAGTAAAAAATAACGAAGATCAATATTAAAGGAAACAAATTCATTATTGGATTAACCGCTTGTCCTTGAGGCATTTTTTACTCCTTTTTATTTTTTTTGGCCAAACTTTTCACTGTTGCAGAGAGCTGCGCTCCGTTTTTTACCCAAAAATCAAGGCGCTCTTTCTTCAATGTTGCCTTGCCGGTCAACGGATCATAAAACCCGATCTCTTCGATAAATCTGCCATCGCGGCCTGTACGTTGATCAAATACAGAGACACGAAAATGCGGTTTGCCTTTTGGATTTTTACCAATCCTTCTTAAGCGAATATGCACTGCCATGTTTGTTGCTCCTTCCTTTTTTTTAGTTTATTTTGCAATTGCTTCAATTAAAGCCTTTGCCTTGTTTACCGATTCAAGATATTCTTTCACCGGGACAGAATCCGCTACGATCCCTGCCCCTGCCTGGATAAACCCGACATTATCTTTTACCACAATAGTCCGGATTGTGATACAAGTGTCCATATTATGCGAAAAACTAAAATATCCCACACAGCCTGCATAGGGCCCGCGCTGGGTGTTTTCTAATTCATCAATGATCTCCATTGCCCGGATCTTCGGGCTGCCGGAAAGTGTGCCTGCCGGAAAACAGGCGCGCAGGCAATCATAGATATCAAATTTCTTATCGAGCTCTCCCCTTACTTCCGAAACGATATGCATCACATGCGAGTACCTCTCGATTGACATGAAATCGCTCACTGCGACTTTTCCTTTTACGCAGACCCTGCCCAGATCATTCCTACCTAAATCCACAAGCATGATGTGTTCTGCTTTTTCTTTAATATCTTTCAAAAGTTCATGCCCTAATTTCTTATCTTCTCCCTCTGTTTTACCGCGCGGCCTTGTCCCGGCAATCGGCCGGGTTTGCACCACGCCATCCTCGCAACGCACCAGCATTTCAGGAGAAGAACCAATCAAGGTCACTTCCTTTAATTTTAAAAAGAACATATACGGAGAAGGATTGATACTGCGCAAACTACGGTAAATCTCAAAGGGCTTTTTAGTGATCTTAATTTTAAATCTTTGGGATAAAACCACCTGGATGCAATCGCCTTTTCTAATAAAAGCCTTGGCACGCTCAACCAGTTTAGTGAATTCGCTCTCCTTGTAATTGCTAGAAATTTGTTTTACTGCTTTAGAAGAAACTATTTCGAGTTCCTTTTCAACGAGCGGTTTTTTAAGCTGCCTGTCTATTGCCTCAATTTTAGATAAACCGGATTTATACAGCTTTCTTAAATCACTTCCCGAAAGCCGTTTATTTTGCGGCAAGATGATATTATTAACGATCTTTATCGTATGGTTAACATGGTCAAAAACCAGAATACTATCAGTAAGGATAAATACGGAATCCGGAAGCTTCAGCTCGTCGGGGTTCTTATTGGGAATCTCTTCAAAAAAGCGCACAAAATCATAACCCATAAAACCCACTAATCCCCCGGAAAAACGAGGCAGGCCCTTGACAGCCACAGCCCTGAAATCCTTCATGATATTTTTTATCTCATCCAGAGGATTATCGCTCTGGATTTTTTTTATCTTTCCTCCCGCAGGATTAATAATCTGAATACTGTTACCCTTATTCTTGAATACTAACGAAGGATTGCTGCCTAAAAAAGAAAAACGCGCGATCTTCTCCTGGCCTTCCACTGATTCCAGTAAAAAGGTATAATTGTTTTTTTTAATTTTGTAGAAGGCAGACACCGGCGTATCCAGATCAGCATTAATCTCCTTATAAACAGGGATAACATTGCCCTGTTTAGCCAGCTTCATAAATTCATCAAGAGACGGATAATACATTTATTTTATCTTTCTATAAAAACACGATCTATTGCCTGTGTGGCAGGCTACACCAACTTGCCTTACCTTAATAAGTAAGGCATCGAGATCACAGTCATAGCAAACAGACTTCACAAATTGAAAATGGCCCGAAGTCATGCCTTTAACCCAATATTCTTTCCTTGAGCGCGACCAAAAACAGGTCTTACCTAATTTAAGGGTGCGCCTTAAGGATTCCGCATTCATATAAGCAAGCATTAAAACATCTTTTGTTTTATAATCCTGCACTATTGCCGGAATTAACCCATTTTTATCGAATTTTAAGGTTTTCAGACTGAGCTTACTCATAATCTCACCGCTACTCCTTTTTGCCCAAGATATTCTTTAACTTGCCTGACGCTATATTCCTGATAATGAAAAATTGAGGCTGCTAATCCGGCATCGGCATTAGCCTTTGTAAAGACATCATAGAAATGTTCGGGCTTACCTGCGCCGCCTGATGCAATTACCGGAATATTCACTGCCTTGGTAATTTCGCTGGTTAAGGCTAAATCGAATCCATCCTTTGTACCATCGTAATCCATGCTCGTCAAGAGAATTTCACCAGCTCCTAATTGAGCGCATCTTTTTGCCCATTCCACCGCATCTAAGCCAGTAGGAGTCCTGCCTCCATTAATATACACCTCCCACTTGTGACTTGGTGACCTTGTGACCTTGTGACCTTCTTCTTTAGCATCTATCGCCACCACAATACACTGGCTGCCAAATTTCAAGGCTGCGTCTTTTATTAAATCCGGAAATTTTACCGCAGCAGTATTAATCGAAACCTTATCTGCCCCTGCGTTCAGTAAATCTCTAATGTCATTAAGATCCCTGATTCCTCCGCCGACAGTAAAAGGCATGTAGATGTTAACTGCAATTGCCTGTACTAAATCAATCAGGGTTTTTCTATTTTCAAAACTGGCGGTAATATCCAAAAAAACCAGTTCATCTGCCTGTTGTTGATCATAGAGCCGCGCTACCTCTACAGGATCTCCGGCATCGCGTAGCCCTAAGAATTTCACTCCCTTTACCACCCGGCCTTCTTTAATATCCAGGCAAGGGATTATACGTTTAGTAAGCATAGCTTAACGAAAAATTTAAAGCGTAAAGCGTAGAACTAAAGCTTAAAACCTAAAACGTTTTTAGTTTTGCGTTTAAATTTTACGTTTTTCGCTTTACGTTTTACGTTTATTTAATTTTCTTATACAAATATTCTCTCAATTTTGACCAGGTATTTTTACCAACTTTTCCGTCAACCGGAAGATTGCTCGCTCTCTGGAATGCTTTAATCGCCTCTTTAGTCTGGCGGCCCATTTTTCCGTCAATCGAACCAGTGTACATTCCTGCGTTACGTAAAGCTAATTGTATCTGTTTTGCCTTGGGGCGAGCCTTTGTTTCGGCAATCACTTTTTTCTTTGCCGCTACTTCAGCCCTGGCAGTTTCTTTTTCCTGCTCGATCCTACTTAATGAATCCCTTAAACCGCCGATTTCCTCTTCTTTTGATTGAACCTGTGCCTCAAGCACTGAAATTTGGTTCCTTAACCCCTGCATTTCCTGCTCTCTTTGCTTGCGCGCCGTAGCACAACCGCTTAAAGAAATCACAAAAGCTGTCAATATTAAAATGATAATTCCTTTCCTGTTCATGACTTTCTCCTTTCTTAATTAAGCTAATTTTAAGGCCTCACGAAGCGTAAATTTACCTTCGTATAAAGCCTTACCAACGATTATACCGAATAAACCTGTCTTCTCTAAAGTTTTAAGCTTACGGATATCTTCAAGACTGGAAATCCCGCCGGATCCAATTATCTTCAGGCCTGTTTCCTTTAACAATGATTTAATCCCCTGGATATTCGGCCCTTTTAACATCCCATCTTTCGCAATATCCGTATAGATCACCTGTTTAAAACCGATTTCCTTTAGAAGAGAGGCGAATTTTAAAACATCCAGGCCCTTCAGGCTTGCGCCCCAACCTTCAACAGAAACAAATCCGTCTCTGGCATCGATACTGACAATAATTTTTTCTTTAAATTTGCTAAAGGCCTTTTTAAGAAATGCACTATCGCTGGCTGCCCTTGTCCCTAATACTACGCGATATATTCCGCAATCAAGCAATTCTCTAATTGTCTCAATTCCTCTTACTCCGCCACCGAATTCGATTTTTACTGCGGAATTTTTTGCGATTTCTTTGACAATCTCTAAATTAACCGGGACACCGGTTTTAGCACCATCAAGATCAACTACATGAATAATTTCTGCGCCTAGCTTCACCCAGTGCTTAGCAGTCTGCACAGGATCCCTGGAATATACCTTTTTATCATTAAACTTACCCTGGGTAAGCCTGACCACACAACCGTCTTTGATGTCGATCGCAGGGATAATCAGCATATTTCTACAAAATTCTTTAACATTTTTAATCCCACGCCCTGGCTCTTCTCCGGATGGAACTGCACTCCAAATATATTATCTTTCCAGACCATCGCAGCAAAATCTATTCCATAATTACAAAACGCGGCAACATCATTCTTATCCGCCGGATTTGCATAATATGAGTGGCAGAAATAAACAGCAGAATTATCTGGTATATCTCTAAGTAACGGGCATTCACCTTTGACCTGCAATTGATTCCATCCCATTTGCGGAACTTTCACCCCGCTTTGCGCATCGAACTTATCAACTCCACCTTTTAAAAGCCCAAGGCCCTTGACCTGCCGTGCCTCTTGACTTTTTTCAAAAAAAATCTGCATGCCTAAACAAATACCCAAGAATGTTTTTTTCTCATTAATGAATTGCTTAATTGCTGGAATTAAATTTCTTTTTTCTAATTCCAATACCGCGTCATCAAAGGCGCCCACTCCGGGTAAAACCAGTTTTTCAACTTTTTTAAAATCTTCCGGGCTATTGGTAACCAGGGTTTTAGCGCCCATATATTCCAGCGCCTTCTGCACGCTATGAATATTACCCATTCCATAATCAATAATTCCAATCATTTAATCGATTACACCTTTTGTTGAAGGGATGCCCTTACGACGAGGATCGATTTGAGTAGCTTGATCCAAAGCTATGCCTAATGCTTTAAAGATAGGCTCTAATGTAGTGTGCAAATCTTTATTAGGATTATCTAAACGAATATTGAGATTCATGCCTAATTGTTTAGAGAATGCCTCAAAAAAATGCTCAGCATACTTAAATTCATATCCCTCCTGAGGAATAGGATATTCGTATATTACGGGCCATATATTTAATTTATATGAACCCCGTCCGCTAATATCGACTGTTACACTAGCGGTAACCTCTTCCATCGGCACCGAAGCAGAAGCATTTCTATTAATACCTGCTTTATCTCCCAATGCCTCTTTAAAAACCTGCCCTAGAACAATTCCCAGGTCTTCGTTAGTATGATGTATATCAACTTTTAAATCCGCTTCAGTTGTATTAACCTCTAAATCAAAATGCCCCCAAAAAGCAAACAGCTCAAGCATATGGTCTAAAAAACCTATACCTGAATTAATCTTGGCCGTACCGCTTCCGTCTATGTTCAGTTTAATGGTTATATTCGTCTCTTTACTTTTTCTATTTTTTTCTGCTTTTCTCATTTTTCTCTCCATCGACTAGGGTAATAAGCTCTGCTGAATTTTAGCTGTAGCGGAGGTTTAAACCTCCGCTACAGCTATCGAAACCTACGACCTATTATAAGAACCTAGTCTTTACCGAATCCAAATGTTTACTTAGGCCTTCAATCGCAGCGATTTTCTCTAATGGCTCTTTAATCTTCTCCAACGCTTTTTTACTGTAGCTAATAATGTGGCTACTCTTAATAAAATCCTGCGCCGAAAGGCCGGAGAAGAATCTGGCTGTGCCTGAAGTAGGTAAAACATGGCTTGGGCCTGCAACATAATCGCCGACTGCAGTCGGGCTATACGGGCCTAAAAATATTGCGCCTGCGTTTTTTATTGCCTTTAATAATTTCTGGGGATTTTTTACTAAAATTTCCAAGTGCTCCGGAGCAATTTTATTCGCGATTTCTGCTGCCTGCATCAAGTTTTCCGTTAAAATAATATACCCATTACTATCCGGGCAAAGGGATTTTACTTCCCGCGCCAGGGCCTTAGAATTAGTAATCAAGATCGCCAGGCCGCCGGAATGTTCTGCCTGGGCACGTAAGTCAGCGACAATAAATTTTGGATCACTACTACGATTCGCAATAATCACTAATTCGGTAGGCCCGGCAATCATGTCAATATCCACCCTGCCAAAAACCTGCCGTTTTGCTTCGCTTACATAGACATTGCCCGGGCCAACGATTTTATCCACCCGCGGGATGGTCTTTGTGCCAAAGGCTAACGCAGCGATACCCTGCGCTCCGCCAACACGGTATATTTCATCTACCTTCAAAAGATCAGCCACCACCAAAATGTGCGGATTAATAAAACCGTTCTTGTCCGGCGGACTGATCAAAACAATCTTCTTTACTCCGGCGATCCTTGCCGGCAATACAGTCATATAAACCGTAGAAACCAAAGGCGCGGTCCCTGCAGGGATATACACCCCGACTCTTTCTAAAGGCGAATAACTTTCTCCCAGGATTACGCCATCTCCGTCATTCATTCTCCAGGATTTTTTAATTGTCTTACGGTAGAATTTATTAATGTTCTCAATTACCACTTTCAGGCTTGAGACAAAATTCGGGGTAATATTTTGATACGCGCCGCTAATCTCGATTTGCGAGACTTTTAACTGCTTCTGGGATAATTTTACGCCATCGAATTTTTTGGTGTATTTGATTAAAGCATCATCACCAAAAAGCCTGACGTCTTCGATAATCGTCCTGACTTTTTCTTCCACGCGTTTTGATTTTAAATATGCGCGGCTGTAAATTTTTTCCAATTGCTTGCTTGAGGAACGGATAATTTTCATAGTGAGGAACTCCTGATTATTTCTCTTAATTTATCAAAGGCAGCTGGAAAGGCTGCTGGGTCATTTCCTCCGGCTTGAGCAAAATCTTTTCTTCCTCCTCCAGACCCTCCAAGAACCACTGCCACCTCTTTGATTAAATCCATCGCACTCCAACCTTTAAGGCACAAATCCGGGGTAATCCCGATAATTAACACCGCTTTACCATTAAGGCTTGAGCCCAATGCTGCAATCGTATTGCTATTATTTGCCTTTTCTCTCAAGGAATCAATAGACTTCCTTAATAATCCAGCTTCCAAATTGTCCCACGCTCCCAGATAAACGTTTTTTCCATTAATTATTTCCGGATCATTACTGATGGCGTTTATTTTCTCACTGCCTTCGGATAATTTCTGTTGATTAAAACGCTTTTCCAATTCTTTTTGTTGGATAATTTTCCTTTGAATCTCCTCCAATAAATTATCTTTTTCCTTTTTTACAAGTTCAAAAGCAACAATTCCTGTAACTGCCTCAATTCTTCTTATTCCACTGGCCACAGAACCTTCTTTGGTAATTTTAAATAATCCAATCTGCCCGGTTGAATCCAAATGTGTGCCACCGCAGAATTCTTTTGAGATTTCACCAACTGCTACAATGCGCACCTTATCTTCATATTTCTCGCCAAAAAATGCCAAGGCACCGGATTTTTTTGCCTGAGCCAGCGTCATTTCTTTTGTTTTAAGCAAAGTATCTGCAATCACGCAATTATACACTTCTTCTTCGACCCGCTCTAAGTCCTCATTAGATACATCTTTAAAATGCGTAAAGTCAAAGCGTAAATACTCCGGCCCGACAAACGAACCCTGTTGTTTGACATGCGGGCCTAAGATTTTCCTTAAAGCTGCCTGGAGCAAATGGGTGGCAGTGTGATTCCTGGCAATGGCCAGCCTGCGCTCAAGATCCACAGTTGCCTTAATTTCATCTTGTACCTTTAAGCTCCCCTCTTTAACTCTACCTACATGTACGCTAATTTTGTCACATTTTAAAGTATCTTTAACTTCAAAGATGTTTTTTCCTTTGAAAATAATTCCACTGTCTCCTACTTGACCGCCGGATTCAGCATAAAAAGGCGTCTTATCAAGAATGATCCTGGCTTCTTCGCCTTTGGAGATTTTTTTTACCTCTAGGCCGTCTTTAACGATCTTTAAGATTTTGGCAGCATCCTGAAAATCTTTATAACCCACAAATCTAGTTGCCTTGGCACCCAGATGCAGGTCCTTAATACTAAAAACATCACCTTTCATCGTACTCTGCAGTTTTGAACGCGATTTTTGCTTTTCCATTTCTTGATTAAAACTGGTTACTGATATTTTGATTTTATTCTTATCCAACCAGGCTTGAGTGATTTCATAAGGCAGGCCATAGGTATCATAAAGTTGAAAGGCAATGCTGCCTACTTTTTCTGGGTCTTGTTTCTTCAATAAGTCCTTGAACTTTTCCTTTAAGATATTCTCACTTGAACTAAGCACGGAAATAAAATTCTTTTCTTCGTTTAAAATTATCTCTGCAATATTCTCACGACGGCCTTCAAGCTCGGGATACGGCTCGCGCATAATTTGCGCCAAGACCGGAACCAGGGTATAAAGAAAAGGTTGTTTGATTCCAAAAGACTGCCTTAGATGTAAAGAACTTTTCCGGATTAACTTACGGATGACATAGCCGCGGCCTTCATTTGAAGGAAGCACTCCGTCAAATATGGCAAAGACAATCGCGCGCAGATGGTCGCTAATTGCATACGATAACTCTTTCTCATTTGACACATGACACATGACACAAGACACAAGTTCTTTAATTAAGGGCTGAAATAATTCTGTTTCAAAATTATTCTTTTTACCCTGCATTACTGCAGCCAATCTTTCCAACCCCATGCCGGTATCGATATTTTTCTTTGGCAACGGCTCTAGGCTACCGCCTTCTTTACGGTTGAATTGGGTAAAAACCAGATTCCAAATTTCTGCAAATCTACCACAGCTGCAGGAAGGATCGCAAATCTTTTCACGACATCCCACATCCTCTCCAAAATCAAAGAAGATTTCCGAACACGGGCCGCATGGCCCATTCGGGCCTTTTTCTTTGGCATCTGCCGGCCAAAAATTATCATGGTCCCCGAGTTTCACGATTCTATTTTGTGGAACCTTTATTTTATCCTTCCAGATTTTATAGGCCTCATCATCATCTTTATAAACCGAAACCCATAATTTCTTTTCGTCAATTTTTAGTTCCTCGGTCAAAAATTCCCAGGCCCAGGAAATCGCCTCATCTTTAAAATAATCGCCAAAAGAAAAATTCCCTAACATTTCAAAAAAGGTGTGGTGTACAGAAGTCTTTCCTACTTTGTCCAAATCATCTGTACGCAGGCAACGCTGGCTGGAAGCAGCGCGGGTAAAATCAGTAATTACCCCCATAAATTGCTTTTTGAATTGATTCATCCCCGCAGGAGTAAATAAAACAGTCGGGTCATCTGCAGGCACAAGTGAATCACTTGCGACAATTTTATGTTTTTTGGATTTAAAAAAATCGAGGAATTTTTTTCTTAAAACATCAGCTGTCATAATTTATCCATGCATTCTCTGACTTTATCTTCGGAAAAACCATTGCGCAGAAGATAACTATATATTTTTCTTTTTGCTTTGAGTAAATCCTGCCCTGAATCTTTTGCTAATTTTTCTTTGGCTGTCTCCAGCACTACTTCTTCTTCAGAATAACCTTGGCGAATTTCGTTAAGCTGCTTCTCAATAATCGCTTCGCGAATTCCTTTTAGCTTTAATTCTTCCTGGATTTTTCCCAGGCCAAAGGGTTTTTCTAGCCTTTGGGCAATCCATAATTTCGCGAATTGCGCATCATCAATGAGTTTTCCAGCTTTTAACAAACCGATAACTTCTTTGATTATTGTGCTGTCGATTTTTTTTATTTCCAGGCGTTCGCGTAATTCTTTTTCACTGCGCGGACGGGATTTTAATAATAAAAAAGCGTATTTTTTCGCCTTTGTTAAAATATCAGGATTACTTTTTTTCACGGACTTCCTTGATAATAAAATATCCGCGCGCAGTCCTAGCCAAGGCACTGCCTTTAAGGTCTTTGGTAATCCGGTTGTAGTCCTCGATGTTTGTAATTTGCTGTTTATTGATTTCCAGGATTACATCTCCCGGGACAATTCCGGCATCATCAGCACTTGAGCCTGGCTCAACATCAACCACCAAAACTCCTTTTTTCTCATCAGTCCGAAAACGTTTGGCAAGGCCAGAAGTCAGGCTATCAACTGCAAGGCCGCGCCATTTCTTTGCTTCTGACTCAACAGCCCCACCCTGTTCTTGTTCTTCGAGATCTTGCGGCCGCTCTCCGATAATAGCCGTGAGGTTAACTGATTTTTTATCACGGAATACCTGAATGCCTACCTTCTTACCGACTTCTGTTTTACCAACCACATTCAATAATTCTCTCACATTGTTAATCGGATTATTATCTATGCGCTTAATAATATCGCCTTCTTTCATTCCAGCTTTTTTTGCCGGGCCATCTTCCAGGACCTTGGCAACAAGTACCCCGCTCTTATCCGCTAAACCGAAATTCTGCGCTAAGTCTTCGTTTAAATCCTGGACAGTAATCCCTAACCAACCATAAACAATTTTTTTACCCTCGATCAACCTGGCAATAATGCGTTTTGCGCTGTTAGAAGGAATGGCAAAACCAATCCCCTGATATCCGCCGCTGGTAGAAAATATTGCTACATTGATTCCAATAATATCTCCCTTAAGATTTGTCAGCGGGCCGCCGGAATTTCCCGGATTAATTGCCGCATCTGTCTGAATCAGATCGTTATAGTCCTTATTTTGGGCGATTGTCCGGCCCAAAGAACGGTGCAAGGCACTGATTACACCGACTGTAACCGTAGGTTCCGGATTCTGCATGGCAAATCCATAAGGATTGCCGATAGCCACGACCCATTGACCGATCTTCACATTATCCGAATCCCCTAAAGCTGCGTAGGGGAGATTTTTTGCATCTATTTTAATTACTGCTAAATCCGAACGCGGATCCTGGCCTTTAATTTCACCTTTAAACTCACGGCCATCAGATAAAGTAACTTTAATTTTATCAGCATTATCAACTACGTGCTCATTAGTCAGAATGTAACCCTCGTTATTGATAATTACGCCTGAGCCCAGGCCCTGCTGCTTAAATTCCCTGTCCGGCATTTCGCCAAAAAAATCATCAAAGAATTTTCGTAATGATTCATCGTTACCGCCGCCACCTCCGCCAAAAGGCTGATTAAAATAGAATTTCTTTCCTCCCATACCACGGACTTTTTCCGTGTGCTCGGTACTGATAGAAACTACAGCCCTTCCGGTAGTCTGGGCAACTTTTACTACGGCGTCTTCTAAATTCCAGGTTTCACCTTGAGTTGCGGTAACCGCTGCTGCTTGAACGCCGATACTCCTGGCTTGAGGCGCACTCATACTTGCAGCGCCAGCTGAAGAAAAAATATCTGATTTTATGGCAAGGGTGATGCCAAATACCAAACCAATAGATAACCCCAAAGCTAAAATTAAAAGAGATTTTTTCTTCATCTTCTACCTCCAGTTATTGGCCAAAAGTAATTTTCTTTCTGATTTCTTTTTCCAGGTCATCCTGAAGCTTGGGTTTTTCTTTAAGCAGTTTTATTGCCGCATCCCTGCCTTGCCCTAATTTTTCATTCGCGTATGATAACCAGGTGCCGGATTTTTCTACTAAACCTAAATTAACTGCTGCATCTAAAACAGTCCCGGTTTTGGCAATGCCTTCATTATGCAAGGTCTCAAATTCCGCCTCTTTAAATGGAGGGGCAACTTTATTTTTCACCACGCGCGCCCGCACCCTATTACCGACAACTGCATCGCCTACTTTTAAAGTCTGTATCCTTCTTAAATCCAACCTCACAGAAGAATAGAATTTTAAGGCACGGCCGCCGGGAGTAGTTTCAGGCGAGCCAAACATGACGCCGATTTTTTCTCTTAATTGGTTGATAAAAATTACACAGGTGCGCGATTTGCTGATTGCTCCGGTAAGTTTTCTCAATGCCTGAGACATGAGGCGCGCCTGTAAACCAACATGTGAATCTCCCATTTCTCCTTCAATTTCCGCGCGCGGGGTCAAAGCAGCTACTGAATCAATCACCACCACATCCACTGCATTCGAACGCACTAAGGTCTCGGCGATTTCTAATGCCTGTTCACCGGTATCCGGTTGAGAAATTAAAAGATCATCCAGATTAACACCGATAATTTTTGCGTAAGTAGAATCGAAGGCATGTTCCGCGTCGATAAATGCCGCTACCCCGCCTTTTTTCTGGGTTTCTCTAATTACACTTAAGGTAAGCGTAGTTTTTCCCGATGCCTCTGGCCCAAATATTTCCACTACCCTGCCGCGAGGCAAACCGCCCACGCCTAAAGCCACATCTAAAGTCAAAGCGCCCGTCGGAATAGCATCAATATCAGCCTTAACTGCACTGCCCAATTTCATAATTGAGCCTTTGCCGAATTGCTTTTCTATCTGCGAAAGCGCCAATTCCAGGGCCTTTTGACGGTTAGATAGGTCTTTTGATTCTTCTTTCTTCTTTTCGATAACCATTTGTCTACCTCCATTTTAAGAAATTATATTATAATCTATACTCAATTTACTGTCAAACGTTATTCCCCTCAGCTTTTTTGCGGGCTTCTTGTCTGTATTTTTGCGGGAACGCTTGTTTTGCCCCTGCGTGGCAAAACTGCGCTCGGGTCGGCTTCGTCGCTCTCCCGCAGACGGGCCCTATATAAATGTCTTTTTTATAATTTGGAGCCGTCTG